>Ga0209810_1003846_pt1 | contig 15202 bp, 15 predicted proteins | sample Coa_R1_7_FD_187159 | JGI IMG/M metagenome (GOLD analysis project Ga0209810, IMG submission 187159) | Surface soil microbial communities from Centralia Pennsylvania, which are recovering from an underground coalmine fire - Coalmine... | ecosystem: Environmental > Terrestrial > Soil > Unclassified...
CTGAAGCCGGATGGCACACCCCTCGCCAACGCCGAGATCGGCATTACCTCGCACAGCCACATCTCCGGCCAGTTCATTTCCGAAGTCCGCATCGGCACCAGGGAAGACGGCACTTTCGCGATCACGAACATCCCCGCCGGCCGCGTATGGACCGTCTATCCGAAAATGGATTCGCTGGCGGGCCGCAATCTCGCGGGCACAGGCGTGCCGTGCGAGACCGTGGACGACGGCCAGGAAGTCAATGTCGGCGATATCCGCCTCCGCCCCAGTTACACCCTGCGCGGTAAGGTGGTGCTGAGCGATGGCAAACCGATCCCGCCCGGTATGCACGTGACGCTCGGCGCCGATTGGGGCATGGACAGCCAGATGGCCGCCATCGCCGAAGACGGCACCTTCGAATTCCGCGGCCTGACCAATGCGGTTTACTCGATCAATGCGGGGCGTAAAAGGCTATAAGACGCCGGATAACTACCCCGTCGAAGCCTTCATCGATCGCTACCGCAGCAACTTCGTGATCCGACTGATCCCCGCACCGCCGGGGCAGTAGCCGCCGCACCCGGGCCTCAGTGCTTCTCCGGAGCCGCGAAGCGGGCGCCGTAACCGCTCTCCTTCAACAGCGCATCGGGATCGGACATTTCGAGAAGCCGGCGCACTGCTTCCGGCTGATCCGTCGCGCGCCGGTAGTACGCCTGACAAATCTTATAGCCAATGTAAAAACCCATATCGGCGGGACGGTCCTTGGCGCGGTCGCCCTCGTACAGCCATTTGCTGGTATCCCCGCCATGCATCGCCGCGGCGAACTCCGTCCACAGCGCCTGCTCGTGCGCGTCGATCCCCCGTCCGCGCCATGATCCCTCAAATCCGGCCGCGATGCCCCAATCCCCGATCCCCAACCCCAACCCCCAATCCCCGTCCCTTGCACCGTCCGTCCGGTCGGTATATAGTGTTTTCCCGGTGGGCATGCGAATCGTGTTGCTGGGCTGTCTCGGCGTGGTATTTCTATCCGGCTTTCAACGGATGAGCTCGGAGGAAGCCCGCAAGCTCAAGAACCCCGTCCCGTTCACCAAAAAATCGATCGCGGTGGGCAGGACCACCTTCCTCAGCACTTGTGCCGCCTGCCATGGACCGGACGGCAAAGCCCAGGTCGACGTCGTCGCCGACGCCACCGACCTGACCAATCCCAAAGCCTACAAGAGCGGATCGAGCGAGGGCGAAATCTTCCGCAGCATCCGCGATGGCGCCGGCGAAACCATGCCTCCCTTCGCCGCGCAGCTCTCCGGCGACACGGAAATCTGGAATCTCGTCAATTACATTCACAGCCTCTGGCCGGAAAACATGCGGCCGCCCCTCGTAGAAGAGAAAAGCAAGGAGTGAGTTCCATGCCGAACGAAAACGATCGTCCCGCGACCCCTCCCGCGACCACGCGGCGGGATTTCTTCACCGGGCCCGCGGCCGCCGCGGCAGCCATCGGCGCCGCCGCGCTCACCTCCAAGCCGCTCCGCGCCGACGTGCCCATCCCGTCCATCACGATTCCCAAGGAGATCCCGGCCAATCTCGCCGAGGAGCCCAAGCCCGGCAGTTTCCAGGGCCGCGGCATGTCCGGCGCCGAGGTCTTCGCCAAGCTCTGCGTGGAAGAAAATCTGGCCGCCCTGTTCTGCTGCCCCGGCAATTACACCGTGATCAATGCCCTCGCCGCCGCCGGCGTCCCGGCATACGGCGGACGCACCGAGGGCGCCATGTGCGCCGCCGCCGATGGCTTCTCGCGCGTTACCGGCGAAGCCGTGGCCTGCTCCGGCACCGAAGGCCCCGGCTTCACCCACATGATCATGAACATCGCCGCGGCGCATTCGGCGCGCACGCCGCTGCTCGTGCTGGCGAGCAATATGCAGATCGCCGGGGACGACCGCGAGGCCTTCATCCAGACCGGATATCAGCAGCCCATCACCGAAGGCCTCAAGAAGTACGGAAAGCGCCTCATCGCGCCCGATCGCGTCTGGGAATATGGCGCGTATGCTTTCCGCAACCTCAAGAGCGGCGTCCCCGGCCCCGTCCACCTCGATTTCCCCGGCGAAGTCGCGCGCGCCCGCTTCACCGACCCGGCAAATCTCAAGGATTACTACAACAAATCCAAGTACCGCACTGAATCCGTGGCACATCCGTCGCCCGTCGATGTGAAAAAAGCGGTCGACATGCTGACCAAGGCCGAGCGCCCGCTGATCGTCGCCGGCCAGGGCGTCTTCTATCGCAAGGCGACCGGCGTCCTGATGGAGATCGCGCAGAAGGCCGATATCGCCGTCGTCGCCACCGGCCCCATGAAAGGCCATTTCCCCGACGAGCACCGCCTCAGCATCTCGCTTTCGCCCGACGCTATGATGTCTGCGGACTGCGTCCTATTCGTCGGCCAGTATTGCATGCCGAGCCCCGGCGAGTATCACTTCAATCCGGACGTGAAAACGATCCGCGTCCATCCCGTGCCCGAGGACCTCGGCCGCAACTGGCCGCTCGACCTCGGGATCGTCAGTGACGAAAAGACCTTCCTCGATGCCCTGAACGATTCGCTGCCCCGCAAGAAGCGCGAAGCGTGGGTGTCCGAGATCGCCGCCGCGAAGGTGAAATACGAGAAGACCCTCAACGATCAGGTGGAGCTCGGCATCAAGTACAGCAATCAGACCAACCACCTGCACCCCGCCGTAATCTCCAAGGAAGTGCACGATTTCTTCTACAAGGGCAAGATCGACCCCAAGCAGACCGTCATGGGCGGCGGCGGCTGGACGATCGGCATGTTCATGGGACGGTGGACGCGCGCCTACCGCCCCGGCCAGGTCATCACGTGCGGCTACCAGTACGGCGCGATCGGTCCGGATGTCGCGATGACCATCGGCGCCGGCGCCGCCGTACAGCGCGGCATCGGCCCGCAAGCGCCATATAAGGGCGCGCCCGTGGCCTGCGTCTCGAGCGATGCCGGCATCGCCTACAGCCTCTTCGAGCTCGACACCGCGCAGAAATATAGGATCCCGATCATCGCGGTGATCTACAATAACAACTCCTGGGGTATGTGGCCGCAAGCCGTCGGCTCCGCCCGTTCCATGCACATGTACCTCTTCCAGGAAAACCTGCGGTACGACAAGATGGCCGAGGGCCTCGGCGCGCGCGGCGAATATGTCCGCACGCAGCAGGAGCTCAAGGACGCCCTCGCCCGCTCCTACACCGCCGCAGTGAAGGAGAACGCCTCGACGCTAATCAACTGCCAGGCGCTCAAGGAATTCACTTCCGCCCGCGACTATCCGCCGGGCGTTTACATTACTGCCGAGCCCGGACCCGGAGCCTTCGCCCACTGATCGATCCGAGCTTGCCTGCACGCGTCCAGTTGGTGACCGGAATCCTGCAATCCTACGCGGACCGCGGCATCTTCCGCGGCTTCAGCGCCGGCGCGGTCCGCAACGGCAAGGCCACTTACAAGCTCGTCTGGTTCCGCAACCGCGCCTACGAAATTACCGCGGATACACGCAAAGGCGTGATCCGCTGCCCCGTCGTGCTCCCGCAAGTCCCGCCCGAAATCTACGCAAAGCTGAAGCTCTTCATCCAGTCCCGCCAGAGCGAAGAAGTTCCGCCGCACCGCCGCATCGACCCCGCCAAAGCCCGCGCCAACTGCGCCATCCGCGCCGGCAACGTCTCCGTCACGGTGACAATCGCAGACGACGACTACGAATACGCCACCCGCCGCTTTGTGAATCTTCTCCACGAAATCTTCCTGGTCTTCCTGCGGGAACACTTCGATTACCAGGTGGCGGCGTACGAGTTAGATCCGGATAACCCGCTGTAGCAGGCACGCTGATTGCGTGTTCCGATTTCGATTGACAACCGGCATTGGACATCGTAATATTGTCCTACCTTTCATATGTCTACCAATTCGGATCCAATCAGGGAAAAATCGGATACCGCGGGGGGGGGAGGAACCCGCTTAGCTTTCTCGTTGCGTTAGTCCTCGTCCTCCTCGCGGCGAATGGGACCTTGCTCTCGCGCGTAAATCATCTCCGGTCTGAGGTCATGGTGCTGCGCGCTTCCCAGGAAACGCCGATCGGAGTTCGTCTTCCTCCAATTTCCGGCCACCGTATTTCGGGCGAGCCCGTGACCGTAGACTTGGCCAAATCCACTGAAAAGACGCTACTTTTCGTTCTATCCCCCACGTGTCATATTTGTGACGCGAACTGGCCAATGTGGAGAGCCCTATTGACTAACTTGGGGCCTGCCGTTCAGCCTCTCTTCCTCGACGTCTCATCCGGACTAACCGAACAATACGCGGAACACCACCAGTTCCCGGCTGCAGCCGCTATTACCAAGCTCGATACGAAACGATTACACAATACCGACTCTTCTCAACGCCGAGGACGCTACTGGTCGGTTCGGACGGAAGAGTAGAGCATGCGTGGAACGGGCTGCTGACCGCTGCTAAAGTATCTGCGATTCGCCAGGCGCTGTCACCAACCCACTAGGGACAAGGCACACACAGCGGCTGCCGAACCCCCGACGCTGGCTGCTGTGCTCACGCATCGGGGATTGACCTGAATGTGCAAAATGTTCAGAATGAGGAGATCACAATGAGTAGACGAATTGCTCGAACGCTTTATCTGGCGCTCGGTTCCTTGACGCTGCTTGGCGCGTTCGGAACCGCCCGAGTGTTCATGTTGAACGCGGACTCGGTAATCTGCAGGGGAGGCTGCTACGGACCCTCGGACTGCGACATTGGCTGCACTTGCAATCTGATCAACCAGTGTATTAACGCCAACTAAGCGAAGGGGCACAGGGCTGGGGCGGCAGGTGCCCGCGCGCCCTGTGCTCCCCAGGTTTCCCATGCGGACCGCATTCCGTGCGCTTACTCGAGCGCCGGGCTACACCATCGCATCGGTCGCGTCGATCTGTCTCGGCGTCTCGGTCAGCACGCTGCTTTTCGCGATTCTTAACGGAGTTTATCTCCGGCCCTTACCCTACCATAATCCGGAACAACTATTCGTGATCCGGAGCGCGGAGACGGGCGAAGCACAAAAGGGCCTCTCTTTCTCAGGGCTGGATGTCGACGCATGGGAACAGGAAGCCAAATCGCTGCAGGGCATCGCTGCATTCCGCGTATCCTACGCGAGCGTCGAAACACCGGAGGGCACAACCAGGATTCGAGAGGCGGAGGTCTCAGACGGCTGGTTCCGTGTGCTCGGAGTGTACCCGGCCATCGGACGATACTTTTCCAAGCAGGATCAGAACGGCGCCACACCCGAGGTAGTTTTGATTAGCGATCACTTCTGGCGCGCCCACCTCGGCGGTGAGCCCAACATTGTTGGGCAGCCTTTGAAAGTTGGTCGCAGAACATTTTAATATCTGCGGTGTACTCCCACCGCACCTCCAGTTCTTCCGCCTGCTCTTTCACGAAGAACCGGAACTGATCTTCCCCATTTACCAGGACAGCATGTTCTGGAAATCGCGGGGCGCCCAGATATATCAGGCGATCGTCCGTCTCCGGCCCGATGCCAAACCCGGAATCGCCGCGGCCGAACTGAACCGCATCGCGTCCGTCGCCGCACCGAGCCAGCCGAGCCGCGATGCCGGTGTCCGGGTCGCGCTGATTCCGCTTCGCAAGGCCGCGTTCGGCTCGATCGATCGGCAGATCGCCTTCCTCTTTGCTGCCGTTATGCTTCTTCTTGCGGTTTCGTGGTCCAACCTCGCCAGTTTGTCGCTGGTGCGGTCCGCGAGCCGGCACGCCGAATGGGCGACGAGAGCAGCCTTGGGCGCGCCAATCGCGAAGGCTATTGCCCCGGTCTTTCGCGAAGCGCTCCTGATCGCAACTGCCGGTGGATTGCTGGGAGTCGCCCTCACCCGATGCGGACTGGCCGCGGTTCTCGCCGTCCTGAGTGTCGGATCGGCGCTCGCAGGCTTGGAGGACCTGACTCTCGGTATCCGCGCGATCGCCTTCGCCGGCCTGGCCGCCATTTGTTCCGCAGCCTCCCTGGCGATTCCTGCCGCCGTGGAGGCCGCCCGCACCGGCACCGCAGAGTCGATCCGCAGCTTCGGTTATTCCCGGCCGCTGCGCAGCCTCGGAGTCCTCGGCCGTCAGGGTCTGATCGCGATCGAGGCGGCGCTCGTCGTCGTGTTGTTGTACGGCGCTGGCTTCTTAGCGGAGAATGTCCGCCGCTTGTCCGGAAGACCCCTGGGACACGAGTATGCGAATACATTAACATTGAGGGTCGCGCTGCCGATGCGAGCCGGATACCGGTCGCCCGCGGAGTGGTCGGCCTTCACACGGCAGCTCGCGGATCGGGTGATGAAGATACCCGGCGTGCGGACTGTGGATACGGTTTTTCCGTTAACTGCCAAGCTGGCTCCCCACGCTCCGTTTACGGCTGAAGGCGCTCAGGGCCCGCGCACGGCCGCCGTCCAGTACACAGGGATTCGCTACCTGAGGAATATTGGCGCGGCGATTGCCGATGGGCGGTTCTTCTCCGATGACGAAGACTGCGACCGCAGCCCGCACCCCGCGATGGTGAACGCCGCTCTGTCGCGCCTGTTCTGGCCGGGGCAAAGTCCAATTGGCCGGACGCTCTCCACCGATTCGCGGCCGCCGACCGCCTTTCGTGTCGTGGGCGTCGTTCGAGATATCCTCGATACCCCCACCGACACCGCGGAACCGGTTGTCTACAGTTGCGAGGCGCAGAACTGGAATTACTTCGTCATCAAGTCCGCCAGGGATCCCGCTAACATAGCCGGGACTATCCAGACGTACATACGCAGCCTCGGCAAGGACATCGAAATCTCAGACATAACCACCCTCGATGATCTCGTCGCTGTCAGCATGGCTCCGTCACGGACGCAAGCCCTTGTGCTGGTGCTCTTCTCCGCCGCGGCATTGGCGATCTCATTGATTGGCGTATATGGGCTTGCGGTGTTCCTCTGCAACGGGAGAAGGAAGGAGTTCGCGATCCGGCAAGCCGTCGGCGCTTCCCCTCGCTCCATCCTCTACTGCGCGGCGCGCGATACGCTTGCGTTTGCCTTGCTGGGCGCCGGCGTTGGTGGGCTCGCAATCGCAATAGGCTCCTCCGCAGGGAACCGAATCGTTCTCCTGGGCGCGGTGGCGTTGCCTGCACTCGCGGCGTTCGTGGCGGCATGTATCCCGCCCCTCCGTGTGAGCCGCGGATCGCTCTCGACGATCTTGCGCGCAGACTGACTCCCGTCCGTGCCGGAAGGGAGCGCCCTACTCTTCACCCGCCCCCGCGTCCTCCCGCGCCCGATGCACACAGACCACCACGCCAGAGTCCGCTCGATCTGGTGCGCCCCGCCCCACAGCTTCAGCCCGCCGCCGGCTGACGCTACTCCACCCGTAGCGCCTCCACCGGCTCCACCCGCATCGCCCGCCGCGACGGCGCCCAGCAGGCCAGCGCCGCCGCCGCGATCACCACCGCCGCCGCCAGCCAAGCATCCGCCACTCCGCCCGTCTCGAGCCCCGGCAGCACCCCGCGCAGCGCGCGCTCGCCCGAGGCCGTAGCCGCGAGTCCGATCGCCAGCCCCGCCGCCACGGCGGCGAATCCCTGCCGGAACACCAGCGCGTGCACGCTCCGCGGCGTCGCCCCCAGCGCCATCCGGATGCCGATCTCCTGCGTCCGCCGCGACGCCGCAAACGCCGTCACGCCGTAGATTCCCGCCGCGGACATCGCCAGCGCGAGCACGCCGGTCGCGGCCAGCAGCAGCATCAGGAACCGGCGCGGCGCAAGCGATTCCCCGACCAGCGTCCGCAGGTCCGCGCTCAGCAGCACAGCCTGCTGCGGATCGACCGATTCCACCGCCCGGCGCAGCGCCTGCTGGTAATCGCGCGCCGGCCCCCGCGTGCGCAGCACCAGGAACTGCGCCGCGCGCATTGCATCGCGCGTCAGATACACGTCCGGCTCGGGCTCGCCTTCGAGGCTCCAATGCCGCAGATTGCTCACCACGCCGGCCACGCGCCTCCAGTTGTCCGGCTGGTCGGGCCGGCATCCGACGCACACGCGCTTGCCGACCGCGCTCTCCCGCGGCCACAGCCGTTCCGCGGCGGCCTGGTTCACCATTGCCACGCCGTCCTCATCGTCCTGAAGCCACCGGCCTTCGAGCAGCCGCGCGCCCATGGCCTGCAGGTAATCGCCGCCCACAACGTCGATTTCCGCCACCAATTGCCGCGCCGGATCGGCAATTTCCGCCGCATTTGCCGTCACAAAGCCGCCATGATTTTCGCCGCTGAAGGGCATCGCATCGACCGTGCCGGCCTTCTCGACGCCCGGAATTTCCCGCACGGCATCCAGGAACCGCCGGTAAACCACCGCCCGCGCCGCTCCTTTATACCGCGCCGGCTGCGGCAGCACGACGGCCGCGAGCACGCGGTCCGCTGCGAACCCGGGGTCCGTCCGTAACAGCCCGAGGAAGCCCCCCGCGAGCCGCCCGCCGGTCACCGCCAGCGCCACCGTGATCGCCACCTCGGCGGCGACGAGCGCCGCCCGGAGCCGGTCCCGCCGGCCCGCCGCGGCGCCGCGCGCGCCCAACCCGCTCGTCCGCGCCGCCCGCAGCGCCGGCGCGATGCCGAACAACAGACTGCTCGCAACCGCCACGGCCAGCGACACCACCAGCACCCCCCAATCCGCGCGCGCCGCCGCCAGGCGCGGAATCGAAACCGGGGCGAGCCGCGGCAGCACGCGCCACGCCGCCGCCGCCAGCGCGAACCCCGCCGCGCCGCCCGCTGCCGCGAGCACGGCCGCTTCCGTCAGCAACTGCCGCGCGATCCGCCACCGTCCCGCGCCGAGCGCCGCGCGGACCGCCATCTCCCGTTCGCGCGCGAGGCCGCGCGCCAGCAGCAGGTTCGCGACATTCGCGCAGCCGATCAGCAGGAACATGGCGGCGGCGCCCAGCAACAGCCACAGCGCCTCACCGGTCCGGCCCACCGTCCGGTCGAGCAGGCGGCCCACCCGCAGCACCCGGCCGCGCTCGATCTCCGGATACTCGCGCGCCACCGCGGCCCCGACCGCCGCCGCATCCTGCTCCGCCTGCGCCATGCCGATGCCCGGTTTCAGCCGCGCCACGATCGCGGTGCTGCTGCGGGGCGCGCGCTTTACGAGCGACATCGGCGTCCAGAACTCGACGTACGGATACGGCGTGTGCGCGGCCTCGCGCCGCAGCGGGAAATTGAAGTCCGGCCCCATGACGCCGAGGATGCGGCAGTCGTGCCCGTTCACCGTAATCGTACGGCCGGCCACGCCGCGGTCGCCGTGGAATCGCCGCATCCAGAGGCCGTAGCTCAGAAGGATCGTCTGCTCCGGCGCGGCCTCGTCCTCCGGCGCGATCCCACGGCCAAGCATCGGGGAGACGCCGAGCGTGCGCATCAGGCCGGCGGTGACTTGCAGGCCGTACGCAGCCTCGGGCGGCGCGCCGCCATCGCCCGCCAGCTCGAAAACGGAATTGTTCCAGGCGCCCACCGAAGCCAGCGTCCGCGATTGCCGCAGAATCCCGTCCGCCTCGACCGCCAAGACCCAATCGCCGGCCGATTCACGCGCACCCGCCGATTCTCCGCGGATCTGCACCAGCTCCTCCGGGCGCGCATACGGCAGGGGTTGAATCAGCACCGCCCGTACGGCCGTGAATACCGCCGCCACCGCCCCGACGCTGAGCGCGATCGAGGCCACCGCGATCGCCGTTGCCGCCGGCGCGCGGCGGAACCACCGCAGCGCCAGCCTCAGATCCATCCGGAATTGCAGGAAGTGATTGGGCATCACGGGATACGGACGCAAACGCCGCGGCCCGGTTTCGCCTGTCAAACATTTGGTACCCGGCGGCGTCTTAAGATGAGACTGGAGATCACATGTTCCGATTCCCGGCGGCACTGGCCGCATCTATCCTTTGCTGCGCGGCCGTGGCGCAGCAGCCGAAAGGCCCGGCGTTCGAAGTCGCCACCATTAAGCCGGCCGCGCCGCCCCAGATGGGCCCCAAGGGACCCATGATGATGATGGGCATCCGCGGCGGCCCCGGTACCAATGACCCCGGCCAGTGGCAGGCCATGGGTATGCCCCTCAGCCGCCTCGTCGCGGCGGCCTACAATGTCCGGAACTATCAGGTCTCGGGCCCTTCCTGGATGGATTCGGAGCGCTTCGACATCACCGCCAAGGTGCCGCCAGGCACCACCAAGGAGCAGTTCTACGTGATGCTCCAGAATCTCCTCGCCGAGCGTTTCAAGCTGGTGGTCCACAAGGAAAGTAAGGATGGACCGGTATACGCGCTCGTTGTCGCCAAGGGCGGCGTGAAGATGAAGGAATCGCCGAAGATCGATCCGGCCACCGATGGCGACACTCCTCCGCCGCCGCCCAAAATCGGACCGGATGGAATGCCCTCCAAACCGATGGGCCGCGGCGGCCGCGGGATGGGGATCATGATCGGCCCCAAGGGCCTCCGCATGCAGGGCTCGAACGTGACCATGGAGCGGCTTTCCGACGTTCTCAGCGAGCAGTTGGGGCGCCCCGTGGTCGATAAGACCGGCCTGACGGGCGAATACGACATCTCCATGGACTTTTCGCCCGAGGGCCTGCCCGGAATGCGCGGCATGCCGGTGCCCCCGCCCGGCGCGGGTCCCGACGGCCCGAGGGGCGGTGGCCCGGACGTGGGCGAAGGCGCCCCCAGCCTCTTCACCGCCATTCAGGATCTCGGCCTCAAGCTCGAATCCCGCAAAGCGCCTGTGGATCTGATCGTGGTGGATTCCGCCGAAAAGACGCCGGTCGAAAATTAGCGCTCGGCCTCAGGTTCGAACCCCGCAAAGGCCCGGTCGAGTTCATTGTGGTAGACTCCGCGGAGAAGGTCCCGACGGAAAATTGATGCCCCAGCGTGCCGCGTCCGCCCTCCTGTTTTTGGTGACGGCGGCCGGTTGCGCGCAGCAGATCTATCCCGCGAACCTCCCCAATCCGCAGCATGCGCCCTTCGACACCGCCGTCAGCCGCCTCGCCGACGGCAAAGTCCGCGATCTCGCCGGGCTGCTCGAAGCGCTGCACATCCCCGTCGATTCCCAGATGCTGGTGTTCTCGAAGACCAGCTTCCAGGCTCCCGTGATCGGCCCGCGCAATCCCCGCGCCATCTATTTCAACGACGAGGCGGCGGTCGGCTGGGTGCGCGGCGGCAATGAAACCGAGGTCGCCGCGCTCGATCCCCAGCAGGGCGTCGTCTTCTACACGCTCCACGAGGGCGGCCACTTCAAGCTGCACGGCGAGGAATGCCTGCACTGCCACTACGGCCCGGCAACGTCCGGCGTCGCGGGCCTGTACGTCGGGTCGGTGTTTCCCAATGCGCGCGGTTTTCCCTCGCGCGATGCCGCCATCATTACGGACCACCGCACGCCCTTCGCCGACCGCTGGGGAGGCTGGTACGTCAACGCCCTCCGCGGCGAGCAGAAAGACCGCGCCAACGCGATGGCGCTCGATCCCGCCGAGCCGCGCGTCCTCACCGGCGAGCGCAACCTGGCCTCGCTCGTGACCAAATTCGATGCCGCCGGCTATCTCTCCGGCGTCAGTGACATCGTCGCGCTCATGACCTTCGAGCACCAGACCCAGATGATCGACCTCATGACGCGGATTAACTGGGCTGCCCGTTCGGGCGCCGTGCCGGATTCCGAGCTCGAGGCCCTCGCCCGCTACATGACCTTCGCCGACGAGGTCCCGCTGCCCGAGCCCATCGAAGGCGTGTCGAGTTTCACCCGGACCTTTCCCGCGCGCGGCCCGCGCGACCGCCGCGGCCGGTCGCTGCGCGATTTCGACCTACAAAAGCGCCTCTTCCGCTATCCCCTGAGCTATATGGTCTACAGCCCGGCGTTCGATGCGCTCCCCGCCGCCCTCCGCGAACGCATCTGGAAGCGCGCCTTCGCGTTGATGCGCGACGATGACCGCGCGGCCGTAGCGGAGATCCTGCGCGACACCAAACCGGGCCTCGCGCTCCCGCCGGCCAGCGCCCGGTAGTATGATGTCCCAATGCGTTTCGCGTTGCTGTTGCTGTTAGGCCTTGCCGCCTGGGCTCAGGAGAGCCAGCCCAAGCAGGAGAAGAAGCAGCCGCCTCCCGACCCCACCAACCTCAAAGTGCTGAAGGTCAAGACCGGCGCCGAGGTGCGCCAGATCATGCGCACCTTCACCGTCGGGCTGGGTGTGCAGTGCAGTTACTGCCACGAGGCCGGCAATTTCGCGAGCGACGAGAATCCCAAAAAAGAAACCGCCCGCCGCATGATCCAGATGGCCGCGGAAATCAACAAGCAGTTTCCCGATGGCAAAATGCACGTCTCCTGCTACACCTGCCATCGCGGCGAAGCGGAGCCGAAGACTGCGCCGGAGCCGAAGGCGCAATAGGAGCCGGCGCGACCGGCCCGCGGCACAAATGTGCCACCGGCGCCCTTTACGCCTTCATTTCCTTGCCGCTGATCTGCAGGTCGAACCCGTCCGGGTCCTTCACGTGATAGCTGTTGACGGTGTCCTCCCGCGCCGTCAGTCCGCGCCGGTCGAGCTCCGCTTTGACCGCCTTCTGATCCCAGGTCTCGATGGTATACGCGATGTGATCCACCCGCGGCGTCTGCACCCCGGGCCGCGCGTTGCGCGGCAGCAGGAACGTGTCGCCGAAGGAGAGATAGCACTGGCGGCCGTTGTCCTGCGATACCTTCATTCCCAGCAGATCGGCATAGAAATCGCGCGTCTTGGCATAGTCCGCGACCTGGTAGGAGATGTGGTTGACGGTGATCGCCTGGAAGCCCTTGCTCCCGGTCCCTTGCGGCGCGGCCTGGGCGGCGCCGGCGATACTGGCTGCGGCGGCGATACTCTGGATGAGCTGGCGGCGGTTCATCCGGCCGCGCTCGAAATCGTTCAACAGCTTGGCAATGATGCTTTCCATGGCTCCTCCTACATGCCCAGCAATTCGTGAATCTGCTTCACGGCGTAATCCACCTTCATCTCGAAAATCTTCTTTCCCAGCTCGGCAGTCGAGCGCCGCGCATCGCCCTGAATGCCGTTATTGACGCGCTTCGCGTTCGGGTCGCGCGGCTCGCCGGGCTTGCGCATCGGGTCGCCGAGCGCCTTCGGGATCTCCGCCTGGCGCACCCAGCCCTTGTCGCCGCCGAGGTACAGCATCTCGGAAGTATCCGGAATGCCGGCGTGCGAGCTCAGCGGATAGCCGTTCGCCGCCAGCCATTTGTCGAAATCGGCGTTCGCCTTTTCGTAAACGTCCCCGCAGTAGACCACGCGGATGTGCTGCGGTTCGTACTTCGCGCTCAGCTTTTTCGCGACCTCGGCCAGCTCCTTCTGCCCGCCCCCGTGATCGCCCATCAGCACCACGTTCTTGAAGCCGTTCCTGATCAACTGCTCCGCCACCTGCTCGTTGATGGCCTCGAAGAGCGGCGCGGTCAGCCCGATGGTCCCCGGCAGGTTGGGATTCGCGTTGTTCACCGAATACGGCAGCACCGGCGCGGCAATGGCGTTGCCCAGCTTTTCCGCGATCGCAATCACCGTCGCGCGGCCCATCAGGGTGTGGCCGCCGTTGACGTTTTGCGGGCCGCGCTGCTCGGTCCCGCCGTTATACACCAGCGCCGTGGTCTTGCCCTCGGCCATCGCCTTCTTGACCTCGGGCCACGTCATCATCTCGAAATCGACCGCGGACGCCTTGATTTGCGCGTATGCGGCCGCCGCGAACAGCGCCAGCGCGCCGATGGTCGCCCAACGCATTCCCACCTCCAGGACCGGAAGCATATCACAGGGCCGATACAATGAAATAGCGTGCGCCTGCTGCTCATCGAAGACGATCCGCGCGTCGCCGGCTTCCTCGCCCGCGGCCTGCGCGACGAGGCCTACGCCGTCGACGTCGCCTCCGACGGCGAGCAGGCCGTCTACCTCGCCTCGGTCAACGACTACGATCTTGTCATCCTCGATATCATGCTCCCCCGCAAGGATGGCTACGCCGTCTGCCGCGAGCTGCGCGCCGCGGGCTCCCGCGTCCCCATCCTCATGCTCACCGCCCGCGATGCCGTCGACGACCGCGTGCGCGGCCTTGACGCCGGGGCCGACGACTACCTCGTCAAACCCTTCGACTTCAAGGAGCTCCTCGCCCGCCTCCGCGCCCTGCTGCGCCGCGGGGCCGCCCTCCGCCCGCCCGTGGCCCAGATCGCCGATCTCACGCTCGATACCGCCAGCCACGCCGTCATCCGCGGCGGCCGCCGCATCAGCCTCACCGCCAAGGAATACGCCCTGCTCGAATTCCTCGTCCTCAACCAGGACCGCGTGGTCGGCCGCGAGCAGATCGCGCAACACGTCTGGGACGATGCCTTCGACCCGCTCTCCAATATCATCGATGTCTACGTGAAGCGGCTCCGCGCCAAGATCGACGCCGGCGCCAGCCCGCGCCTGATCCACACCCGCCGCGGCGAAGGCTACATCCTCACCGCGCAGCAGGGAGCGCCCCATGAGTAGCGGCACGCTGCGCTTCCGCCTCACCGGCTGGTACCTGGCGCTGTTCGCGATCCTCTTCGCCGGCTTCGGCCTGTTCGTCTACACCGTGCTTTCGCGCTCGCTCGAAGCGCGCCTCGACGATATGCTCGCGAGCGAAGCCGCCACCGCCGCCACGCTGCTGCCCGATGAAATCGGCGAATCCCACGGCGATTTCCTGCAGGCGGCGCGCGAAGTCACCTCCGAGGTCCGCTTCCAGACGGGCGTTCTCGCGATCTACCGCGAAGGCGCGCTGCTTTCGGCGAGCGGCCCGCTGCCCGAGCCTTCGCGCAGCCGCCGCGTGACCCGCACCGTCACGTCGCGCGGCGCGGCGTTCGAGATCGTCGCCGCCGCGCCGCTCGATTCGATTGCCGATCCGCTCGCCATCGTCCGCGGCGTGATCTTCATCGGCCTGCCGCTATTTCTCGGATTTGCCGGCCTGGGCGGCTATTTCATGGTGAAGCGCAACCTGCGCCCGCTCGAATCGATGGCCGCGCAGGCCCACCGCATCACCGGCAGCAGCCTCGACCGGCGGCTCGAGATCGGCCCCGCCGCGCGCGAGCTGGCCGGCCTCGCCGAGTCCTTCAACGAGCTGCTCGCCCACGTCAATTTCATGCTGCGCGTGGGAACGCTGCAGAAAGCGCCGCCGCGCGGCGAGGCGACCCGGGTGGTCGCGGCGGCGGGGTAAAGCGCCGCCGTGAGCGCGA
>Ga0209810_1003848_pt1 | contig 15193 bp, 11 predicted proteins | sample Coa_R1_7_FD_187159 | JGI IMG/M metagenome (GOLD analysis project Ga0209810, IMG submission 187159) | Surface soil microbial communities from Centralia Pennsylvania, which are recovering from an underground coalmine fire - Coalmine... | ecosystem: Environmental > Terrestrial > Soil > Unclassified...
GATGGCGCGCGGAGAGGTAGTCCAGCGTCTCCTGCACGCCTTCGAGCAACTCTATGGGATGGAGGCGAATCTGCTCGCCAAACTGGCGTATGCGCTGGATATCCTCGTCGCTCACCTCTTTTTCCGCGAGGCGATGGTAGGTCTCGATCAGGCTTCTGGTGAAATTGGTGGAACCGTAGCCCATGAGTCGTTCAACCTCGTCCAGTGCCGCCTGCACTTCTGGCGGCGTGAGGCTGGAATGATTGAGAAACTCGATGAAAGCGTGGGTGGCACGCTCGAAGTAGATGTTATTTTCCCAGAGGGTGTCGTCTGCATCGATCAAGAGATGGTAGGGCATGTGCTATCCTTTCTGTTGCTATTTTCCTCATTATGGCTGGCGCTGTCAAGAGAATCTTGTTTGCGCGTTTTTGGGCCTGCCGTTAGTTGACAATTCTTTCGTCTGCTGTTATCCTTACGTATAACAGGTGAATAGTGTCTGTCCCGCGTTGAACGAAGATAGTATGAGGATGGCGACCGACAGCGAGCCGGGAAACTGGTGAGAGCCTGGCAAGGGTGAGTATCCTCAGAACCGCGTCGTGAGCGGCTGGCCGAAGAAAGTCTCTCTTTTCTTGAGAGGGGCAAGTAGGCCGGGTGGCTGGTTCCCACGCAGCGTTTGAACCAGAAACAAGTGGTCTTCCACCCACGTTACAATGAAGTGGCGCAGGGTGTCGACAAAGATGAGGTATCTCCACGCCATCGGGTGGAGATGGAAGGCAACCGGGGTGGTACCACGGGAGTGCAATGCAGATGTTGCTCTCGTCCCTTTGCTGCGCAAGCAGAGAGGGCGAGGGCTTTTTTTATGGTCAAATTGAGTCGGCCATGCCATGCTGAGCAAGAGCGAAGCATGACATGGCTCAACAGGAGGGAAAAACAATGGTCACGGTATCGATTGTCGGCGTGACAGGCTATACCGGGCTGGAATTGCTGCGGCTGCTGGCCGGGCATCCCTATTTTGCCGTCACATCGGTGACAGGGCGCAGCGCGATTGGCAAGCGACTGGACGAAGTGTTCCCGCAGTTGCAGGCGCTGGCCTATGCCAGAGATGCGCGCAGAGCGATTGATCCGGCTATGGTGATTACCGGGGAGCCGGAGCAGACCGATCTAGCCTTTGTCTGCCTGCCCCACGCTGCGGCAGCGGAATCTGTAGTCAAACTGCTTGAACGCGGCATGCGGGTAGTAGACCTCTCGGCTGATTTCCGCCTGCGTGACGCCGCTGAATACGAGCAGTGGTATAAGCATAGTCATCCCGCGCCTGCCCTGCTGGAAACCGCCGTCTACGGGCTGTGCGAGCGGCACCGCGACCGTATTGCGGAAAGCGCGCTGGTGGCCAATCCCGGCTGTTATGCGACAACTGCCATTCTTGCCCTGCTGCCTGCCTTCGCGACCGGTCTGATCGAGCCGGATATCATCATCGATGCCAAATCCGGCGTCAGCGGCGCCGGGCGCGGCCTCACGCTGGGGACGCATTACGCCGAAGCCAACGAGGATGCCAGCGCCTATAGCCTCTCAGGCCATCGCCACCTGCCGGAAATCGTGCAGGAACTGGAGGCGGGAGCGCAGGCTGGCGGCCATCCGATAGCTGCGCCGCGCATCACCTTCATCCCGCATCTCATGCCCATGACGCGCGGCATCCTGGCAACCTGCTACGCCAACTTCAGGCAGGAGAATGGGCAGCACGCGCCAACGACGGCGCAGGTGCGCGAACTGTATGAAGCATACTACGCCGACGAACCGTTTGTGCATGTCGTTGACCAGCCGCCGCATACGAAGTGGACGTATGGCAGCAATGCCTGCATCATCTATCCAATGGTCGATGCGCGCACCGGACGTTTTGTCGTGATCGGCTGCCTGGATAATCTCGTCAAGGGCGCGGCGGGTCAGGCGGTGCAGAATGCAAACCGGCTTGCTGGCTTCCCGGAGACGGCGGGCTTGCCCGCATTGGCTCTTTATCCATAAATACATTTACTGGTACACTGTATAGCGGCAAACCGGTGTGGGAAAGTATATGTTTCTTCAATCCGGTAAAGCATGTGAGAGGTCTCATCTATGTCTATTACATTTTCAACAACGCCGGAAGGCGACATTATCAGCGATCATCATTTGATTGCGCAGGTGTTGCGCGAGGCGCTGCCGTACATCGATTTTTTGAAGGGCAAGACGCTGGTGATAAAACTGGGTGGCAGCACGCTGGAACACCAGCGCGAGGTTTTGCAGGACATCGTGTGGCTGCGGGCCTTGGGGGCAAATCCGGTGCTGGTACACGGCGGCGGCCCGTATATCAACGAGTGGCTGACGAAGCTGAATATCCCCACGCAGTTTGAGCAGGGGCTGCGTGTCACCGATGCGCAGACGCTGGAAGTCGTGCGCATGGTGCTGCTGGGACAGGTGAACCAGCGGCTGGTCTCGATGGCGGCGCAGATGGGCGGCAAAGCGATCGGCCTCAGTGGCACGGATGGCAGCATGGTACGCGCGCGTTTTGCCGATGAGCGGCTGGGCTTTGTGGGCGAAATCGAAACGGTTGATCCCACGCCCGTGCAGGTGCTGGTCGACCAGGGCTACATTCCGGTGGTGGCGCCGCTGGGCGAGGGGCCGAACGGCGCGTGCCTGAATATCAACGCGGATCTGGTGGCTGCGCACCTGGCCGGGGCGCTCAACGCCGAGAAACTCATCTTCCTGAGCAACGTCGTCGGCATCTGTCGCCAGGATGGCTCGCTGATTTCTGAACTGACCGAGCAAGAGGCGAAGCAACTGATCGAGCAGGGCGTCATTAACGGCGGCATGATTCCGAAGGTTTCAGCCTGCCTGGATGCTTTGCAGGCTGTGCCGCGCGTGCATATCGTGGATGGCCGGGAGCCGCACGTCCTGCTGCGCGAACTCTTCACCGATCAGGGTGCGGGTACGATGATTGTGCGCGGGAAAACGGGCGAACAGACAAAAGAAGAATAGAGGGTTAAGGGAGTTATGAGAAAGCGGATAGAGCGGCTGCGAGGCATGTATGATCTCCTGCCGGAGACGTATCAGCAGCAGCACTGGTTGACGGAGCGCGTGCAGGCATTTCTGGCCTCGGCAGGCTATGCCCCCGTTGACGCGCCGGTACTGGAGCGCAGTGATCTCTTTCTGACCAGCTTCGGGCAGGAAGCGTGGCAGAATCTCTACGCCTTTCGCCTGCATCACCGCGATCACTGCCTGCGACCGGAATACACTGCCTCAATCTGCCGTCTCTATCGCGATCACTACCAGCAGCAGCCGCTGCCGTTGCGTTTCCAGTACGCGGGGCCAGTTTTCCGCTACGAGGCTCCCGGGCGCGGACGCTATCGCCAGCACACGCAGCTCGGCGTCGAATTATTCGGCGGACAGGCAGCGGCAGCGGATGCTGAAACGCTGCAACTGGCCTGTGACGTGCTGGCGGAACTCAAGATTGAGCAGTATCGGCTGGAACTCGGTCACATCGGCGTCGCCAGTGGCTTCATCAATCGCCTGCACCTCGATGACCATGCCGCTCGCCTTTTGCTCAGCCTGATGGAGCAGATCAGCCGTTCCGAAGACGGCGAGCGCCTGGCTCAGGCCCGGCTTGAGGCGCTCTATCCTGTAGATGATCCGGCTGAAGAAATGAGCGGCGCTACGGGCAATGCAGCAAGCATGCCGGAAATGGAGAAACGCTATATCACCTCGCTACTGAGCGGTATCAGCATCTCGTTCGGGGATGATGATGTGCGGCATGAGGTGGTGGAACGTTTTCTCTGGAAGATGGGACGCGGAGAGCAGCGACGGCAAATTCTCCACGCGCTGGAATTTCTGCGCGCCCTGCATGCCGTGGCGGGCGCGCCGCCCGCCGTCTTCGAGGCCTTGCGCGAACTGCTTGCTCGTTACGAACTGGACGCGCAGCCGCTGCAAGAACTGGAACAACTGGTGGAGATGCTGGTACAGAACGGAGTAGCGAGCCAGCATATTTTCCTCAATCTCTCGCTCGGTCGCGGCGTCAGCTACTACACCGGCCTCGTCTTTGAGATACACGCGCAGGATGCCGACGGCTTCGATGCCCAGCTCTGCGGCGGCGGTCGCTACGACCACCTGCTGCGCGCCATTGGCAGCGGCCGCGATGTCAACGCCTGCGGCTTTGCCTTTGGCGTGGAGCGTCTGCTTTCATTTGTTCGCGCCGATGTGCCGGGAGTGCAGGCCGTACAGGCGCTGGTTATCCCGGTCAGCATGCAAGAGTTTCCCTATGCTCTGCGCGTCGCTCGCACGGTACGAGCCGCTGGCCTGAGCGCCGAGGTGGATGTGACAGGACATGGCGTCGGCGCTGGCTTGCGGCTGGCTGCTAAAAAACAGGTGCTTCTGGCGCTGATCGTTGGCAGCGATGAGCAGCGGGAGAACGCGGTGACGGTGCGCGACCTGCAAAGCGGGGAAGAGCATCTGGTGAGCCTCGCTGCTGCCGCGGAAAGGAGCAATATCTATGAGCGCCGGGAGTGAAATTCGCTTAGCTTTGCCGGGGAAGGGAACGTTAGAGGCAGCGACGCTCTCTTTCCTCGCCGAATGCGGCATGAAGGTCAATCGCAACAATCCGCGCCAGTATCTCGCGCGCATACGCAGCATGCCGGAACTCGAGGTGGTCTTCCAGCGCGCCGCCGATATCCCGTCGCTCGTGCAGGATGGCGACGCCGCGCTCGGCATCACCGGCTACGATATCCTGGCCGAACACCGGGGCTATAGCGAGATCGGCGAGGATGAGGACGGCGACGATGACGACCTGATGATCCTGGCGCGTGACCTCGGCTATGGCAACTGTCGTCTGGTCGTTGCCGTGCCGGAAACCTGGATCGATGTCAGCACCTGCGCCGATCTCTGGCACCTGGCCGGCTATTACCAGACCCATAAAGGGCGCGGCTTGCGTATCGCCACCAAATATCCCATCCTGACCGGCCAGTTCCTGCGGCGACACGGCATCACCCATTGCAAGATTGTCTCCCCGCACGGCGCGTTAGAGGCCGCGCCGCTCACTGATACCGCCGACTTGATCGTTGACCTGACCGAGACCGGCACGACGCTGCGCGAGAACCATTTGAAATTGCTGGAAGACGGCGTTGTGCTGCATTCCCAGGCCTGTCTGATCGCCAGCACGCGTCTGCTGCAACAGAACAAACAGGCCCTGCGTGTCGCTTCAACCATGTTGGAATTGATCGATGCCCGCATGCAGGCGCGCAACCGTTCGGTACTGACGGCCTACATTCAGGGCGAGAGCGTCGAGGCCATGCAGCGCATCTGCAACCGCCTGAAGCCGTTCCTGTCCGGCGTCGAATTTCGCCTGTCCGGCACCGAGGGCAAAGGCGTTGAAGCCAGCATGTATACCATCTCTGGCGTGATTAACGTGGCCGGAACCGGTGGAGAGCTGCTGGAAGCGGTCGCGGTGCTGCGCCGTGCCGGGGCCATCAATATCAATGTTATCCCGCTCACCTACCGCTTTGCCCGTGAATCGCCGAGCGTGCGGGCGCTGCAAGAACGACTGAAGAGGCTACATTGAGTAACGCGAGCAAATCAACGCAACTGAGTAACCTGATTATCTTTGATCTGGATGGCGTCATTACCTGCGAGGATGCCTACTGGGATGCGGCAGGACTGGTGCTGCACGAACTGCTCTACAGCCCCCGTTACTGGCATCTCGATGTCAGTCAGTTGGGACCGGATGGACAGTATCATCCCGCGACTACCGCTGCCGAGAGCCGTCGCGTCAGCCGCACAGTCTTCCCCGAAAAGGACATTCTGGCGCTCAAAGCGCGGGCCGTCAACACCAACTGGGATACCTGCTACGCGACCGTCTGTCTGCATCTCATCCCGCTTTTAGCCGCTTTGCCAGACCTGCCATCGCTTTTGCCTTTGCAACCCTGGGATGCGAGCTGGTTGGCCGCATTACGAGAACGCATTTCTTATAGCCATAATATGCATACGGCTTTGCCGGAGACGATTGCCCCGTTTCTGGATACGCCCACATTACGCGGCCTGGTGGGCTTCGATCTGCTCAATCGCTTCGATGTCTATGCCAGTGAGGTATTGGGGCATGCAATCGAAAATGTCTTTTCGCGCTACAGCCCTTTCTGGACGTTTTGCCAGGACATGTTTCAGCAGTGGTATCTGGGCGATGAATTGTATGCGCAGGTCTCCGGTCATGCTCCCGCGCAGCGCGGCAAGCCAGGTTGCATCCATTTTGAGCAGCCGCTTTTGCCGCTTGAGCAGATGCGCGCAACGCTTGAAACGCTGCGCCAGCAGGGCTACGTATCCGGCATTGCCACCGGGCGACGAAAGCAAGAGGCGCTCATTCCCCTCGAACGCTATGGCCTGCTTCCCTGCTTCGCTGAAGAACATATTGTTACCAGCGATGATGTGGAGCGTGCTGAAGCCATCCTGCGCGCTCGCGGTGACCGGACACTTCTGAACAAACCTCACCCGTTTGTTTTCTTGCATGCAGCAGGTCTATCACAGGAAGCGGGGCAGGCTCCCCGGAACTTCATTGTTGTGGGCGACTCTACCAGCGATATGCTGGGCGGGCGGGCGGCGGGCGCGCTGACCGTCGCGGTGCTGACGGGGGCGCGCACGGCAGAGGCGCGCGAGCTGCTGGCGCGGAGCAAACCGGATTTTACTATTGAAGATGTGACGAAACTGCCAGAACTGTTGCAAGAGATTGATAGTCTTGTGACCATTCAGCGCCTGCAATTCACGGAGCGCGCAAAGGCTGAGCGGCTGTTGCAACGCTGGTTCGCCCGCCATATGCATCTCGGCGCGGACAGTGTCATCCTGACGCCGAAGCCGGTCTCGCTCAACTCCTTCAACGGCTTTTACCGGGCTGGCGGTGAGGAATATTTCTTCAAGACGCACGTTGAGGAGCAGGGCGTGCTGCAAGAATATTATCACGCCGAATTGCTGCGCCGGGCCGGGTACAACGTCGTGTTGCCCCTGCGCACGATGCACGAAGAGGGGCGGCAAATGGTCGTCTACCCGGTAGTGCGCTGGCCTGTCATGTTCGACCTCATGCGCGCTCTTGAGACCGGCCACGCCGATATTTCTCAGGAGACGCTTATCGCTGCAGAGCAGCGCGAATGTGAGCGTCTGCTGAGTATCTACCGGTCAACGCTTGCCGCCAGTACGGCGGCGGAGAATGCCCGTGCGCCCATCCACCAGCTTTTCTGGCATCGTCTGGCGGGCGCTCGCTTTCAGCATTTCTACGCCGGAAAGCCTGTTTCGCTGCCAGCAGATGGGAATGCAGAGTTATCCTCAGCAAGCATTCCCTTTGCTGAGCTACTGCACTATCGCTGGGTCATCAACGGTGTTGTCCAGCCGCGCACATTGGGCGAGCTTATCCGGCGCGCCCTCGTGGTGTTGCATCCCGAACAGACGGCAATGACAGTGGTAGGACATGGCGATGCGCATTTCGGCAATGTCTTTTTGGAGAATCGGCGCGACTATCTCTACTTCGATCCTGCCTTTGCCGGGCGACACTCGCCTCTGCTCGATCTCGTCAAGCCGCTCTACCACAATGTCTTTGCAACCTGGATGTACTTCCCGCAGCATGTTGCCCGCGAACTGCATATCTCTGTTTATACAGACAGGGAGACGGCGTATGTCGAACATGACTACGCGCCTTCTCCTGTGCGGCGGCCGATGCTGCGCACGAAGCTTGAACATCTCATCAAGCCGCTTGTTGAAGTGTTGCGCGAGGCGTTGCCCGACAACTGGCAGGAGACCTTGAGGTTGGCGCTGCTCTGTTGCCCGCTCTTGACGGTCAACCTGCTGGATGAGCAGCGTATCCCTGCCGCGATCAGCTGGCTGGGGTTATCGCAGGCGGTGCAACTGGGGAATGGCGGCGTTGAGTTATGGAAGGACTGAGCGATGATTGCGATTATTGATTATGGCGCGGGCAATATCCGCAGCATTGAGAAGGCGCTAGAGCATGTGGGCGCGGTGGTGCGCGTGACCGACGATCCGACCGTTGCAGGCAGCGCCGAAGCGATTGTGCTGCCCGGCGTCGGCTCCGGCGGCGCGGCTATGACGCGCATGGTGGAGCGCGGCTTAGATGATGCCATCCGCGAGGCGACGCAGCGGGGCAGGCCGTTTCTGGGTATCTGCCTGGGTATGCAGTTACTGGCGAAGCATCACTCCGAGGGCGAAGTCGACGGGCTTGGCCTCTTTTCCGGCGAGGTGAGGCGCATTCCACATGGCCCCAAGATTCCGCACATGGGCTGGAATCAGGTCGCACCGCTGCATCCCGACCTGCCCATCTTCGCGGATATTCCGCCGGATTCCTATTTTTACTTCGCCCACTCTTACTATGTTGAGCCGTATGATGCGCGGGGCGTGGCCGCCGTCACCGACTACGGTTCGCCCTATTGCAGCGTAATCCTTACTGAGCGTGTCTGGGGGACGCAGTTTCATCCTGAGAAAAGCGGCAATGTGGGTTTGCAACTGCTCAAGAACTTTGTGAGGTGGGTGAAACAATGATTATTCTGCCTGCCATCGACATCAAAGATGGCCAGTGCGTGCGCCTTTACCAGGGAGATTACGCGCAGGTCACTACGTATGACATCGATCCTGTGAGCGTTGCGCAACGCTGGCAGCAGGCGGGGGCAAGCTGGCTGCACGTTGTTGACCTGGATGGCGCGGCCAGCGGTCGGCCTGTGAACGACGGACTGATTGCTCGCATGCGTGCTGCTACTGATTTACATATAGAAGTTGGCGGCGGTATGCGCTCGCTGGCGCATATCGAGCGCATGCTGGATAGTGGCGTGGAGCGCGTCATCCTCGGCACGGCGGCGCTGACAGACCGGGCATTGCTGGAAGCGGCCCTGGAACGCCGGGGCGAACACATCGCTGTCGGGCTGGATGCCCGCAACGGGCAAATCGCTACCTCAGGATGGCGCGAGACTTCGCCCGTGCAGGCGACGACGCTGGCGCGAGAACTGAGTACGTTGGGCGTGAAACGTTTTATCTACACCGATATTGCTCGCGATGGCGCTTTGCGCGGGCCAAACCTTGCTGCGCTGGAAGAGATGCAGCGCGCCATTGATGGGACGGGAGCCACACTGATCGCTTCTGGCGGCGTCAGCTCGCTGGCCGATCTGCGCGCTATTGCCGCGCTGGACGTTGAGGGGGCCATCGTCGGCAAGGCCATCTATACAGGTGATGTCGATCTTGCTGAGGCGATTGTAGAGTTTGAGAGGTAGACAGAGCTATGCTGACCAGACGTATTATTCCATGCCTTGATGTGGCTGCCGGGCGCGTCGTCAAAGGCGTCAATTTTGTGCAATTGCGCGACGCGGGCGACCCTGTCGAACTGGCCGCGTTTTACAACAGCGAGGGGGCCGATGAACTGGTTTTTCTGGATATTACCGCTTCCTACGAGCAGCGCAAGACCATGCTCGACGTGGTGCGGCGCACGGCGGAGCAGGTCTTCATTCCCGTCACCGTCGGCGGCGGCATTCGCACGGTGGAAGATATTCGCGCCACGCTGGGCGCGGGAGCCGACAAGACGTCGCTGAACACGGCTGCCGTGCAGAACCCCGATATCTTGCGAGCGGGAGCAGAGCAGTTCGGCGCGCAATGCATCGTGCTGGCCGTCGACGCGCGTTCCAACGCCGCTATGCCGAGCGGCTACGAAGTCTTCATTCACGGTGGGCGCACCCCCACCGGCATGGACGTGCTGGCATGGGCGCAGCGCGGTGTGGAACTCGGCGCGGGCGAAATCCTGCTCACCAGCATGGACCGCGACGGCACGCAACAGGGCTACGACCTCGCGCTCACTTCTCTTATCTCCTCCAGGGTCTCCGTTCCCGTCATCGCCTCCGGTGGCATCGGTACGCTGGAACACTTCTACGACGGCTTCACCGTCGGGGGGGCCGACGCCGCCCTCGCCGCCTCCATCTTCCACTTCGGCCTGTATCGTATCTGTGAGGCCAAGGAGTATTTGCAGGCCAGAGGCGTGACCGTGCGACCCTGTGTGTAAGATGCCGTGTAGACATGGCTCTCATTCTTTCTGCAAAAGAGCCTTACCTGAGTAAAACGGAAGAAACGCTCGCCGACTACCTGCTCTACTGTACTGCGTTTGAGAAATATTCATTGAGGGCAGCGTATTATCTTTGTAAGGCAGTGTGCTAGAAAGCTGTGGGAGTATGTCCGAGACGCATCCTCCATCCCGGATCCGAGAATCTAGCGGCATAAAAACGCTTCGTATTGTGGTGGCAGTAGCAGTTGCTTTGATGGGGGCGATCAATGGATTTGCCGTTCTTCAGCCCATCAGAGTCGGGCGGCTCGTGTTTCTTATCAGCGTCCTTGATCAGTTTGCGCCTTTTACTCCGTCTCTCTGGCCTGTAGCGCAAACCGGTCGTACTGTTGCCTTATTGCTTGGCTTCTTTCTCTGCATCGTGGCGCTGGGCCTGGGGCGTGGGAAGCGCCGGGCGTGGCAGTTTGCCGTTGTCTTACTGCCTCTCTCAGCTCTGGCGCACCTGGTCAAGGGACTCGACATCGAAGAGGCTGCTCTGGCGCTGGTTTTATGGCTCTTTGTTCTGATTGGCAAGTCATATTTTCGCGTCGAGAGCGATCCCTGGCGGGCGCGGCAGGGAGTGTTCTTACTGCTGCTGGGTTTTATCTTGCTTCTGGTCTACAGTGTGGGCGGCTTCTACCTCCTGCAAGGAGAAATGTTGTCTTCCAGTACTGCTATCGGCAATCTACGTAACCTGTTCGAGCGCACACTTGGTTTGCCCGCTCCTGAACTTGTACCATTGACGCGGCGAGCCAGCTGGTTTTTACAATCACTCCCCTGGCTTTCAGCAGCGGCGTTGCTGACTGGCATGGTCGCGCTCTTGCGCCCGGTCAGTGTTCGCTGGTGGATGCTTTATCAGGGGAAGCGGCTGGTCCAGTCGCGGCAGAAGGTGGTGGAGCTGGTCTATCGCTATGGGGGGCAAACGCTTTCATTTTTCGCTCTTACGCCAGGAGTATTACATTACCTGGACTATGAGAAGGAGGGGGTTATCAGCTATCGGCTGGCGGGGAATGTTGCGGTGACACTGGGAGACCCGATCTGCGCTCCGGCAGCTTGTGAACGCCTGACCGGGGATTTTCTTGCTTTTTGTGAGCAACAAGACTGGCGAGTTGCATTTTTCCAGGCCCACCCGGATTACCTCCCTCTCTATCACAAACTAGGGTTGCGGACGTTTAAGATCGGTGAGGAAGCGATTATCGACCCGCAGACCTTCACGCTGGCGGGTTCAGCGATGGCCAATGTGCGCACGAGCTGTCGGCGGGCCGAACGTGAGGGAGTAAGCCTCACGTGGTATGAGGGCATTCCTCCTGAGGATGTGATGAGCCGGTTGCAGCAGGCTTCGAGCCAATGGTTGGAGCGCAAGGGAGGGAAATACGCGACAGAAATGGGCTTTAGTATGGGACGATTGGATGGTCTGGTGGATATGTGTCGCTGTGCCGAGGAGGTCGTTTCCTCCATCACTTCCCAGTGCGGTGAGCCTGTGATGGAACTTCCCCGCCTGGTCACAGGAGTTGCGAGCAGAATGGATGGCCAGGTCTGTGCCTTCGTTACGTTTACCCCCATCTATGGTTCTCAGATATCTCAACCTGAACATATTCGCCGGGGCTGGGCGATTGATCTCATGAGAAGAACACCGGACGCGCCACCTGGTATTATGGATCTGTTGATTGTGCGCTCCATCGAGCGATTCCGCGATAAAGGCGCGCACGTGGTCAGCCTGGGAGCGGTCGCTATGGCCGATACGCGGCAGGAGATGACGGCAGGCCAGAAGCAGTTAGCGAACTTTGCCTTTGAACACCTGCGCTTTCTGGAAACGCATCGTTCTCTTTTGCGCTTCAAACAAAAATTTCAACCTTGCTGGGAAAGTCGTTATATGGCGGTAAGCACCACCCTGGCGTTGCCGAAAATAGCCCTTGCTTTATTACGTGTTCATCAATCTTGATAAAGCGCAGCAATTGCTGTTGCACTTCTTTGAGGACAGGCAAGCATGAAAGTATCGCTTTTCTCTTCTCTCAAGAAATATCGATTACAGTATGGTTTATTGCTGTTCCACGTGCTATTTCCTTTGCTCATCTCGCTTTTCGCCGGTTTGCTGCTCTTTAATACCCCGGTTATGGGAAATCTCGTCACTGTGCTGATTGCCTTTGGCCTGGATCCGCTACGGGCGCAATTTATTGCTGCGTTGATGATCGCGGCTGGCTCAGCGTTCACTGGAGCAATATGGACCCGGCGCAAAGCAAGCGCAATTGTCGGCGCGGATATCATCTTTTCATTCGCCTATCTTACTGGCTTTGTTCGGCTTGAGATACAACCTGTGCGCGACCCGGTGGGAACACTGGAACCGCTGAATATCGCTGCACTGGTACATACCTGTGTGCTGATCGAGGCGCTGGCCCTGCTCTGCGCCTTTATCGGCGCGGCTGTCGGTGCGGCGCTGGGGGAAGTGCTGCTCACTCCTTTCTATCACCTTGCGTATGCAATCTGGCAACGTGCCATGTCGCGAGACAATGGCGGAACACTTCCAGGAAAATCAGGCACGTCTTTTCTATCGATTGGTGTCTGGCCCTGGCTGGCAGCCAGCGTGATGATTCTTCTCATTGTCCTGGCGAGCGGCTCAGAAGATCTGTTTCTTTACTCGCCTGATATCGGCCTGCATGTCCCTCCATCGCTTTCTGCGCACTCCGGTTTGCCTGCTCATGGTTCTATTGTTGAGGATAGCATGGTCAGCCCTGCTCTGGGTGGGCAGAGACGCCCATTTCTTGTGTATTTACCGCCCGGCTATAATACCCCGCAGGAGCGAACAAAACGCTACCCGACGCTCTATCTTTTGCACGGTTCGCCCGGCAAGGACACCGACTGGATCACTGCGGGCAATGCCACTCAGTCAGCCGATCTTCTCATTGCCAGCAAAAGTATCCCGGAGTTGATTATGGTTTTCCCAGATGGCAACGGGCGACCGGGTGAAACGAGCGAATGGGGAAACAGTTTCGATGGTCACCAGAACATAGAGACCTTCGTGGCGGTTGACCTGGTGCATTATGTGGATGCGAAGTATCGTACCATTGCCGAACCGGCGTATCGAGGCATCGGTGGCTTGTCGATGGGCGGCTTTGGAGCTATGAATATCGCCGTTCATCACCCGGATGTCTTCGGTTTTGTGATTTCGCTGGGCGGCTATTATACGGCTGAAGGGAGCGTATGGGGGAATAATGCGGCCTATATGCGGGCGAATAGTCCCCAGGATACGCTTCCTGCGAACCGGGCCGCTTGGAAGCTCCATATATTCCTCGGCGCCGCGACGAAAGATCAGCCCTACTATGCCGATACCCTGCGGTTCGCACAACTGCTGCAGCAGTTGCACATTCCATACCATCTCGATATTGAGCCAGGGTACCATGCCTGGAAGGTGTGGCAGGTGCAGCTCTATCACGCCCTGCTCTGGCTTCACTGGGGCTGATTATGCCTCATTGCAGGGCTTTTTCGTTCGCATCTCCATAATCAGCCCCCTGATTGCACTATCTGCAACTCTATGCTATGATGGCAACGGACCACACAGGTGGTTCTATTTCGTGCATGTTAGACAGGACAGCACTATGCTTCCGTACTATTGAGTGGTCGTATGAGTACATGCCGCTCATAGCGGCATAGCCTCTTTTTCACGCTCGATCCGCGCGTGCAGCGTCTGGATCGTTTTTTGCTGCTCGCAAACTTTCCCCGTTCGCGCCCCGCCTTTCTACCCTGAGATGCGCGCTTCCCCTTTGCGCATCCAACTCTATCCCACTTGAGACAAAGGATAACCATATTCAGGGTACGAAAGGAAAAAAGATGCTTACATTATTGCCTCCCGCTCATGGAAGATCACAATCCAATAATGAAGAGTATAACTGTAAACTGCGCAAGCATGGTGGTCACGGCAGGCGCAAAGTGCCGCTTGCCGCTTTGCTGGTTGAACGAGGGATGTTCGCGAGCCTGGATGAGGCGCGGCGCTGGACTATGGCGGGAAAGGTGCTGGTCAACGGTCATTGCCTGGATAAGCCAGGGATGCCTGTGCCGAGGGATGCGGTTGTGTGCGTTCGTAGTGGGTTGCGTTATGCCAGCCGGGCGGGATATAAGCTTGAGGCCGCGCTTGAACACTTTTCCGTCGATGTCGCGGGACAGGTCGCCCTCGATTGTGGGGCTTCGACCGGTGGCTTTACCGATTGCCTGCTGCAACATGGAGCCAGCCTTGTCTACGCGGTCGATGTCGGATACGGCCAGCTTGTGGGGCGTCTGCGTGCCGAACCACGTGTGCGCAACCTTGAGCGCACAAACCTGGGCGATCTCACTCCACCCATGCTCACTCCACCTCCAACGCTCATCACGCTCGATCTCTCCTATCTTTCACTCACGAAGGCGCTGCCCCTGGCAACCAGCCTGCTCGCGCCAGAGGGGCAGGTACTGGCATTAATCAAGCCGCTCTTCGAAGTAGAGAGCGCACGCGCCAGGCGAAGCGGACACATTGATGATCCCATGCTGCTCGCCGAAGCACTTCAGTGTGTACTGGAAGCTGGTATCGCATGTGGTCTGGCTGTCCAGGGACTGGCAAAACTGGCTCTTAAGCCCCGGCACGGCGTTCACGAATTCTTTGCATCGTTTGTGCGCCGCCCGGGCTGCGTGAGCAGATGTTATGACGAGCAAGAGTTGCTGGCAATCATAGTGGGGCAGGGGATTGGCCGCGCTGAAGTGGAATAGCGTGCCATTCCAAACGTCCCCGGACGTGTCATGGGGAGCGGCCGCGAAGCATCCGCGTGGGCCACGCCGCCTGGTGATACCAGATGCTTCGCGGCCGCTCAGCATGACACGTCCTTATTCATCTGAACCGCAACCGGGCCATTTCTCCAAGCAGGCTCAGGATATTGGGGTGGGACTGGTCGCCGCTGAGTTCGCGGTAAATGGCGGCGACGGTGACTGCGATACGTTCGCCATCTGTCCATGCGGCGTACCGATCCAGCGCGATATCCTGTGCGGCCTCGAAAGAGGACATGCCTGCTTCGTAGCGTTTGCGGGCCTCCTGCATGACATACTCAAGGTAGCCCTTGAATTCAGTCACGCCACGCTTATCGGTGATGGGGCCGTGACCGGGGACGATGG
>Ga0209810_1003851_pt1 | contig 15185 bp, 13 predicted proteins | sample Coa_R1_7_FD_187159 | JGI IMG/M metagenome (GOLD analysis project Ga0209810, IMG submission 187159) | Surface soil microbial communities from Centralia Pennsylvania, which are recovering from an underground coalmine fire - Coalmine... | ecosystem: Environmental > Terrestrial > Soil > Unclassified...
CGTCGACTGTGGCTGGCTGCGTTTGCACCAGGTCGCGGTCCAGCGCGACCGCGGCGGCCAGCGGATCGTGCAGGTAGGCCCGATAGCCGTGGCCGTGGTCTACGTGCGCTTCGAAGTAGAACCGCATCGCGTCTTCGATCACCCGGATCAGCGGATTGGATGCCGACGAGCGGGTGCCGCGCTCGTCGTCTGGGCTCATTGCCGTGGTCGTCGCGTCCGCAGCGGCCGCCAGCCTGGCCAAGATCTCGGGTGTCAGTGCGATATGTCGGGTCAAGTCCAACCCGCACAGGATCGGAAGCTGCTGCGGCTCAACACACCAGGCGGCGAAGACCTCGGCCGCGGCCTCGGGATCCACTTTGATGTTCCATTCGGCCACCGGATTGGTGTTGCCGCGGTAGTCGTAAGCGCCACCCATGATCACCAGCCGGCGCAATAGCGTCGGCAGCGCCGGCTCGGCGCGCAACGCCAACGCCAGGTTGGTCAGCGGCCCGGTTGCCACGCCGATCAGCTCTCCCGGATGGTCGTGCGCGGCCCGGACCCAGGCCGTCGCGGCGTCGTAGTCGGTGAGCCGGCGATCGCTCGGCGGCAGCTCGGCATACCCTAAGCCGTTGGGGCCGTGCGATTTTCCCGGAGGGCACATTGGACAGCTCAGCGGTTGTTCGGCGCCTTTGGACACCGGTATGTCGTCCGCGCCGCACAGTTCGAGCAGGCCGAGGTTGTTGACGCAAACCTGATCTACGCCAACGTTTCCCCCAGTCGAGGCGATGCCCACCACCTCGGCATCCGGGCTGGCCAGCAGGTAGACCAGCGCTAGGGCGTCATCAACGCCGGTGTCCACGTCGGCGAAAACCGGTGACTTCGAGTTCCGCGTCTTACCAGCGGCATTCACTGCAGCGACGATACCGGGAGCCCGCTCAGGCCGGAGCGAACGTGATCACCAGGACATCACGCAGCGCCGGTTCGGCCACGTCCACCGGCCGAATCGGCGAAACACCGTGCACGCTGCGACGGTCGTCGCCGAGCAGCAGCGTCCCGGGCTCGGCGAGCGTCGCGGTCAGCAGCGGTTCACCGGCGAAGTCGAACACCGCGCTCTCGCCGCCGACGGCATTGCGCCGCCTGACCAGCAGCGAGGTGACCAGCGTGACACCGTCACGGTGTAGGCCCTCCGGTGTCGGCTGGCCTTCGCCGTCAGCAGAAGCCAGAACCCGGAACGGATGGACTTTGGCCACCCATTCAGCCGCGCCGTCGAGGGCCGTCGCGAACCGGCCCAGCAATTCCAGCAATCCGGACAGCAACGGGTCGGTCATGAACGCGTCGGTCAGCGGCTCGAAGTGGCGATCCCGGTCGATGTAGAGCGGGTTGGAGTCCTGCGGCTGCACGAATACGCCGTTGGGCACTGGCGTCGCCACCCCGTCGCTGAACGTGTAGCGGCCGTACCGGCGCAGCCGCCGCAGGCCCAATTCGGCCGCGTAACGGTCCGGTGCCAGGTCCTCCCAATGGGCGGAAAACCGGCTCCATACGTCGTCGTCTACGCCCAGGCTTCGCGTCAGGTCCACAGGCGACATCACGTATGCGCCCGTCGAAGTGAGCTTCCGCGTGGCAGTTGCTATCGGATCATCACCCACGTCGCGGGTGTACCTGCCAGCTGATCCGGCTAAACCAGGCGGGTTACCAGTGCAGGCCCGGCACCAACCGCACCGCACGTTTGACCGGCCTTGTGACTGGCCTAAGTGCCCGCATGCGGGTGACGGCGCGGACCGGCCGCTTGGGCCTCCGTTGGGAAGATTGTCGCGACGACGACTGCGTTGCAATGGGTTCCGGTGCCGTCAGCCCAAGCGCCGCAGCGGAATCCGGGTAGCCGAGATAGATCTGATGCATGATCCGCCGCGACAGCTTCGGCGTGAAGTAGTGGCCGGCCTCGGAAAGCGTGCCCAGCGGGGTGTCGATCCGCGCCGGCTTCTCGATCAGCGCGCGCACCACCATCGCCGCTGCATGCTCGACGCTGATCGGCGGCACCGGGTTGAGCCGCCGCGACGGCGCGATCATCGGCGTGGCCACCAGCGGCATGTGGATGTTGGTGAACGTGATGTGATCCGACAGCGTCTCGGCGGCGATCACCTCCGAGAACGCGTCGAGCGCGGCCTTGGTCGGCAGGTAGGCGCTGTACTTGGGGCTGCGGGCCTGCACACCCCCGCTGGAGACGTTGACGACATGGCCGAACCGGCGCTCCCGCCAATGCGGCAGCAAGGCCAGCACCATCCGCACCGCGCCGAAGTAGTTGACCGCCATCATCCGCTCGTAGTCGTGCAGCCGGTCGGTGGAATTGACCACCGAGCGGCGGATCGAGCGGCCGGCGTTGTTGACCAGGTAGTCGACGTGGTCGAACCGCCCGAGGATGTCCTTGACGGTGTGCTCGACCGACGACGAGTCGGTGACATCGCAGGTGAAGGCGTAGGCTTGCCCGCCGCTTGCATGGATTTCGGCGACCAGCTCGTCGAGCGCTTCGGCGTTGCGGGCCAGCGCGAACACCGTCGCACCTCGTGCGGCCACCGCGATCGCCGCGGCCCGGCCGATACCGCTGGACGCACCGGTGATGATCACGTGCCGGCCCACCAGCGGTCCGGCGGGGTTGCCATGACGGGCCCGGTCCGGATCGAGATGCTCGGCCCAGTACCGCCAGAGCTTGGGCGCATAGGAAGCGAATTCCGGCGGCTCGATCCCGCTGTCGCGCAAAGCCTTTCGTGTCTCGTCGGAGATGAACGTGGGTTTGAGGTCCACGACGTCGAGAACCTCGCCGGGGATACCCAGTTGAGCCGCCGCCATGTTGCGCACCGCCTTGGCGCGGCCACGCACCCTGAGCACCGGCGTCGCCACCGAGCGCGGCAGCGACCCGCGCAACGGCGGCAATCCCGCGGCCTCGGCGACGCCACGGTAAATCCCGCGCAGCCCAATCGTTTTCGGCGCGGTCAAATGGAATGTCCGCCCATTGCGGCCCTCGGCGTGCATCAATTCCACGAGCGCGTCGACCACGTAGTCGACTGGGACGACGTTGGTGCGCCCGGTGTCCGGCAGCATGATCGGCGTGAACCGGGGCAACACAGCAAGCTTGGCCAGTACCGGGAAGAAGTAGTACGGGCCGTCGATCTTGTCCATCTCTCCGGTGCGTGAATCGCCGACCACGACCGCCGGGCGATACACGCGGTAGCGCAAGCCAGGGGTCGAGCGCACCAGCTGCTCGGCTTCGAACTTCGTCTGGTGATACGGCGTCGGCAGCCGCTGGCCGACGTCGAAATCGGCTTCGGTGTACTCGCCGCGGAACTCGCCGGCCACCGCGATCGACGACACGTGATGCAAGGTGGCGTCGAGCCGGCGCGCCAGGTCGATCACTGCGCGGGTGCCCTCCACGTTGGCGGCCCGCTGCTCGGGCTCGCCGGCGGTGATGTCGTAGATGGCCGCACAGTGCACCACATGGTCGACGTCGCTCAGCTCGGCGATCGCCGGGCCCGTCAAGTCGAGGTCGGCCGCAGTGAGGTCGCCGACGAGCGGTTTGGCCCGCTCACCCCAATCGGCGGCGAGCTGTTCGAAGCGGCTCAGCGACTGGCGCCGCACCAGCACCCATACCTCGGCGTCTGCTCGGGCGGCCAGCAGCCGGGCCACCACCCGGCGCCCGATAAACCCGGTACCGCCGGTAACGACATAGCGCATGGAAGCTATCGTGGCCGCTTGCCCACGAGCCGTCAACAACGTGTGACGCGATCGGCCCCCGGGCTGGCCTACTGGAACTTGCGGATGCCGTCCCAGTCGACCAGTGTCCAGCCGGAGGTGGGGCTGCCGGTGATGACGACCTTGCCGATGTTCGGCAGCGGATGGTCGGTGAGCAGGTCATCTCGCCCGTTTTTCACGTTCATCAGCGTCCACACCATGATCGCGTTGCCGTGCGAGAACGCGATTGGCTTGCTGTTGCCGCTGTCGTAGATCTTCTGCACAGCCCCGGTGAATTCGTCGTTGAAGCGGTTGCCGTTGATCGACCCGGGAATGCCGTTTTTGCGATCGCCCTTCAGCCAGTCTTTCGGCGCCAGCATGTACGTCGAGTTGGCCATTGACTTCGGCTTGCCGTCAAACCAGCCGGCGTCAATCTCCCGCAGTCCGGGCAGGATCTGGACGTGCTTGCCGAGCGCGTCGGCCAGCGGTTCAGCGGTCTGCTGCGTTCGGACCATGGTAGAGGCGTAGATGCCGTCGTAACCGTTGCGGGCGAGTTGATGGGCAATCTGTTGCGCCTGCGACTCGCCGTCGTGGGTGAGGCCCGGTCCGGGCACCTCGGTGTTGATGACGTTGTCGGCGTTGCTCTGCGACTGGGCGTGGCGGACGAAGGTCAAGGTGATGGTGCGCGGCTGCGGTGTACTACCGCAGGCGCCGACGGCCACGGTCGCAGCCAGCACGGCTGCCGCCTTCCAGATGACGGTACGGATGCGGTTGGGCATGGCGATAGCCTGCCTTGCCGGTCGCCGCGATGTGGTGGGTTTGGTGCGGTTGGTGTGACCGAATGGGCGTGGTACACCAAACGAGGCCTTGATCAGGGGCGTGCGACGGGCAACGCCCACAAGCGAGAGGAGACCCGCATGGCGATCGACCCGAATGCCATCGGCGCAGTGACGGAGCCGATGCTGTTCGAGTGGACCGACCGCGACACCCTGCTCTACGCGCTGGGTGTCGGCGCCGGGACCGATGACCTGTCGTTCACGACGGAAAACAGCCACGGCATCACCCAGCAGGTACTGCCCACGTACGCGGTGATCTGCTGTCCCGCCTTCGGTGCCGCGGCGAAGATCGGGACGTTCAACTGGGCCATGCTCTTGCACGGCTCACAGGCCATCCGGCTGCACGCGCCGCTGCCGCCCGCCGGGAAGTTGTCCGTGGTCTCCGAAGTGGCCGACATCCAAGACAAAGGCGAGGGCAAGAACGCGATCGTCGTGCTGCGCGGCCGCGGCACCGATCCGGATACGCAGACACTGGTCGCTGAAACGCTCACCACGCTCGTCATCCGCGGAGCCGGCGGCTTCGGGGGAGAGCCGGGGCAGCGCCCGGCCGCGCCGAAATTTCCCGACCGTGAGCCCGACGCGCGAATTCCCTTGCCCACCCGAGAGGACCTGCCGCTGATCTACCGCCTCTCCGGAGACCGCAACCCCCTGCACAGCGACCCATGGTTCGCCAGGGAGATGGCCGGTTTTCCCAGGCCGATCATGCACGGGCTGTGCACCTACGGCGTCTCTGGCCGAGCCCTGGTCGCGGAGTTAGGCAAGGGCGACGCCGCCAAGATCACCGCAATCTCCGCCCGGTTCACCTCGCCGGTATTTCCCGGCGAGACCCTGACCACCTTGATCTGGCGCGCCGAACCTGGCAAGGCGGTATACCGCACCGAGGCTTCTGGCGCCAACGGCAGCGACGCTCGGGTCGTGCTCGACGACGGCGCGGTGGAATACCTGGCGGAGTAACGAATTTTTCAGCTCCGCACCCCTGCGAGGGACCGTCATGGCAGGCTCCGATCATGGCGTTCAAACTCACCTACAGCGATGGACAAGAGACCGACTACGACGACAACACCAAATGGGAAGTCGATTCCGGTGTGCTCAAGATGGGACGTGAGGAAGGAAAGTGGACGGTTCTCGTCTCCCCGAGCCACTGGGCCACTCTTGAGTTAGTCCCCGCCAAGGATCGAGGCGAAGGCAAAGACCAGGACGAAGACGGCGAAAAAGACAGCGACAAAGACGAGGACAAAGACAAGGACAAAGACAAAGAGAGCTGACTACCTGGCGGCTGGCGCGGGCGGTGCGTCGTTCGGCGCCATCTCGGCGCCGAGCTTGCGGAACAGCGTCTCCGCCTCGTTGCGGTGGTTGCCCTGGTTGTCGAACGCGTCCGGACGGTAGGTGACTGCGACGGCGATCGCGATCTTTTGCGACGGCAGGTAGCCCTCGACCGCGGCCTGTCCGGCGAGCATCGGATTTTGCAGCAGCCAATTTCCGGAGATCACGATTCCCAGCCCGTAGGTGTAGACGTTGTCCTGCACAAGACAAGTGCTGCAACCCTGCACCACCGTAGTGTGCCCGCGCAGGTCGGTGGACACCATCGCCTTATACGACTGCGGCGAGAGCAGTTTGCCTGAGCCGATCCCGACCGCGGTGGCTTCCAGGTCGTAGATATTGGTGGTCTGAACCGCCCCTCGGGCCATCGTCCATGACGGATTCCAGTAGGTGGACTCCTCGTAAAACGATGTGCCGGAAGGTATCGCCAGCGCTTTGCGACGTTCAGAGGTGAACGTGTGCAAGGTGGGGACCGGGATGTCCGGGGTATAAGAGTTGGCGGTGTTGATCAAGGCGAGCGGACCAAGCACCTTGTCGTGCAACAGCTTCGGCAGCTCCTGGCCGGTGGCTTTTTCCAGCGCCAAGCCCAGCAGCACGTAGTTGGTGTGGGCGTAGTTCCAGTTGGTCCCCGGCTCGTAGAGCAAAGGCTTGTTGACCGCGTAGCCGAGCAATTCTTCGGGCGTCCATTGCCGAAACGGGTCGGCGGCCAGGGCCGCGTTGAAATCGGCGTTTCCCAGCACGTAATCGCGGTAGCCGGAGGCCATGTGCGCAAGCTGGCGCAACGTCACCCGATCGGCGTTGGGAATGCCGGGAAGCCACTTGGACAGTGTGTCGTCCAGGCTCAGCTTCTTCTCGTCAACGAGTTTGAGCAGCAGAGTGGCGACGTAGGAGATTGCCACTGCGCCGTTTCGGAAGAACATGCTCGGCGTGGCCGGCACACCGGTCATCGACTCGCCGAGCGCTTGGGTGACGATTTCCTTGCCGTCTACGGTGACCCGGACGATCGCTGCCTTCAGGTGCGCCTGCGACATCGTGTCGCGGACGATCTTCATTACCGCCTGCGCCTTGGCTGGATCGGCGGAGGCATCCCACCACGCGGGGGCAGGCGGATTGCCCTTGGGCGAGCAGGCAAGCGCGACCACGGCAAGGATGCACACCACTGACCCCAGGCGCCGAGAGACCGTCATAGCTGATCGTGACCTAACCTTTCGTCGTTCGCGCTGATCTCGCGTGCCAGCCGCTCGGTGAACACCACGACCCGCTGCGGACTCTCCAGTGCGTACTGCGCGGCGGTGGCACGGTCACCGTCCTCGGTGTGGCGCACCACGATTGCGACTCCATCGTCGTGCACCGCGTCGAATGCGTCCTCGTCGGTGATGTCGTCGCCCAGGTAGACCGGCATCAACGGAGTTGACTCGGCATCGCTGACGTGATCGAGCACCCAGCGCAGCGTCTTTCCCTTGTCCCAGTCCACGTTTGGCCGCAGCTCGATCACCTCACGTCCGGTCGTCACCCGAAGTGTGCTGCGCTGCCCTGCGGCACGCACCGCGGCCAGCACTTCACCGACACGGTCGCTGGCCGCGTTTCGGTAGTGCACGGCAACACCGAAGCGCTTGTGTTCCACCACAACACCGGCGATCTGACCGAGCTGTTCGCGAAGGTCGGCGGCCGCACGCTCAAGTACCGGGATCGCCGCGGCCGCATCTTCGTTGTGATGATGTGCCTCGTCGGGGCCGGTCATCTCGAAACCGTGGCTGCCCGCATACCAGATTCCCGGCAGGCCGATCCGCTGCCGCACGTCGGCGAGGTCCCGGCCCGACAGCACCGCCACCGGACACTGCGCGGTCAACGACATCAGCGCCTCGGCCGCACCAGCGCTCAGCTGCGCGGCATCGGGGTCGTCGACGATGTCTGAGAGGGTGCCGTCGAAGTCGAAGAACACCGCGGGAGGCCGGGCCGCGACAGCGTCCAGGGCCTGCAGCGCGTCGGGAAGCTCCGACATCCGCCGATCGCCGGTGCGCACATTGACCTCGCCCAGTTCGGCGACCACCGCGTCCGCGCCGTGGCGGCGCAGTTCCTCGCCATTCCCCGCGGTATTGACCCCGATTACCAGCGCGAACCCGCCGGTCCGCGCGGCTGCTACCGCCGCGGCGCTGGCTGTGACGACCGCGCACCGGCCGGGCCGCGCTTGCAGCCGGTTGGCTGCATCGACGAACCTTGCGGCTTCCGGTCGTCCGGCCACGTCGCCTGTGCGGACGCCCGCCTCGCGCAGTTGGTCTCGCAGTGTCAGCGCGGTGTCGGCCGTCACGTCGCCCAGGTCGAACAGCACCGCGTCGTAGCGACGCGGGTCGATGGTGACCGACATTGACCAGCCTTCCTCGGTGATCGCTCGACTGCCCGCTCGCCACGCTAGTCAGGCCGGTGTCACGGTCGCAGCGGGGGAGCAGGAACCGGGTGTCAGCGCCGGCCCGAGGTGGGCTACTCGGCGGCGAATAGCAGCAGCGAGTCGTCGCTCACCGCTGCTGGACGTGCCACCACGCAGGCGATGCCGTCGGCCAGCTCGTCGATGTCGGATCCGGTGTCGTAGACAACGGTGGTCGGTTGCGTCACAATGCCGTTCGCATCTCAGGGCGAAAGCCACGTCTGCTCCGCGACGCGCCGAAAGTTCCCGCTTAATACCGCGGCGACGTCGGCGTCGCTCCAGCCGCGCTCACTGAGGTGGTGGCCGAGCCCGACGAACGTCTCCGGCGGCATCCATTGGATCGGGCCCCAGCGGGTATAGCTTTCGTCGAAAAGGCTAGAGTTCGCGGCGATTTCGTCATACCAATCGCCGTGGTCAAAAGAAAAGTCGGTACTGATCCCCACATGGTCGATGCCGACGAGTTCGACGGCGTACTCGATGTGACGTGTCATCGCCTCCAGCGTTGGGGTGTTCGGGCCGAGAAAGATGCCCACGCCGGTAATGCCGATGACGCCGCCGGTGGATGCGCAGGCCTTCGCCTGGTCGTCGGTGATGTTGCGCGGATGGTCCCAGATCGTGCGCATGCAGGAGTGGCTGTAGACAGCTGGACGAGTGGTCGTCCCGCAGATGTCGAGGCCGGTGCGGATGCTGCAGTGTGAACCGTCGGGCACCATCCCGACGGCGTTCATTTCGGCGATCAGCGCGCGTCCCCACGCCGTGAGCCCGGTGTCGTGTGCGTCGAGGCAACCGCAGCCGGCGATGTTGGCGTGGTTGTAGGTCGGCAGCATGGTGCGAACACCGAGTTCTGCCAGCCGACGGACGTTGGCGAGATCGCCCTCGAGCGGCGCACAGTCCTCGAGGTCGAACGCCACCGTGATCTTGTCCCTATCGGCGACGGCGTCGGTGTCGGCAAGCTCCAGATCCGGATGCGCTTGCACGCCTCGGCGGAAGTTTTCGAGAAGGGTCAGCACGTCGGCCAGGCGCTGGGGTGCATAGCCGACGTTGACCGAAATGAACGCCCCACCGGGCCGGCGATAGCGGGTCAGCTCCGAGATGTCCGCGTCTGGCCGCAGCGGCAGGCAGGTGTGCTGATCCCAAAGCAGAGCCAACATGGACAACCATGTTGCATGCCGGTCAGGCCGTCGGTCTCAGGTTTCTGACAGGTGTTGCGGATCGCCGAGGTGGACGATGCCGTCGGGGTCCACCCGCCAGCCCGGATTGTGGGCGATTTCCCAGATAACTCCGTTGGGATCCCGGATGTGGGCATGGAAGACGCCGCCGAATTGTCCCGGTTGTGGTGGCTTGACGACGGTGGCGCCCGCGGCAGTCATGGTGTTGACGAGAGCGATTACGTCGTTTTGGCTGGCAACGTTGTGCGCCAAGGTGATTCCGGAGATTTGTGAGTGATCACCGGGTAACGCGAGATCCTTGTTGAACTTCTCGGCCAGGAAGAATCCCAGCAGCTGCCCTGGGGCGCTTTGGTAAAAGATGATCTCGCTTTCGACGTCCATTAGCGGGCGCCAACCCAGGGCGCGGTAGAAACTGCGGGTCGCGTCCAGGTCAGCGGTCGCGATCGTGAGGAAATGCAGCTGCTGCTTCATAGAGCGAGCCTATGAACAGCACCGACAGCGGCGGCCGAGTCGGGTAGAACTCGAACATTAGTTCGATATACTGGCGGGGTGGGCTGGAGCAACGGTCCGCTGAGCTGGGCGGAGATGGAGCGGGTGCTGGCCGGTAAACCCCGTCGCTCCGGCATGCCGCTGGCGTCCGAGCCGGTGGATGACGGCCCATGGTCCCGCAAGCGCGGAGCATACGAGCCGCCGAGTGATGAGCGGACCATCCGCTCGTCGGTTGCGTATGCCGAGTTGCACGCGCATTCGGCGTTCAGCTTCCTTGACGGGGCCAGCACTCCGGAGGAGCTGGTCGAAGAGGCTGCGCGGCTGGATCTGCGCGCCATCGCGCTGACCGATCACAACGGCCTCTACGGAGCGGTGCGGTTCGCCGAAGCAGCCGCAGAACTGGACGTGGCTACCGTGTTCGGCGCCGAACTGTCATTGGGCTCCGGTGCCCGCACCGACGAGCCGGATCCGCCGGGCCCGCACTTGCTGGTGCTGGCCCGCGGCCCGGAAGGCTATCGACGGTTGTCACGGCAGCTAGCCGCGGCGCATCTGGCCGGCGGCGAGAAAGGCAAGCCGCGCTTCGACTTCGACGCGCTGACCGAGGCGGCGGGCGGCCATTGGCACATCTTGACCGGTTGCCGCAAAGGCCATGTCCGCCAGGCTCTTTCCGACGGCGGGCCGGGAGCAGCAGCTAAGGCGCTGGCCGACTTGGTGGACCGGTTCGGTTCCAACCGGGTCAGCATCGAGCTGACCCACCATGGCCAGCCCGTCGACGACGAACGCAACGCCGCATTGGCGGCGCTCGCCACGCGCTTCGGTGTCGGCGTGGTCGCCACCGCCGGCGCGCATTTCGCCGCGCCGTCGCGTGCTCGGCTGGCGATGGCCATGGGCGCGATCCGGGCTCGGCAGTCCCTGGACGAGGCGGCCGGTTGGCTGGCTCCGCTAGGCGGCTCGCACCTGCGCTCCGGGGAGGAGATGGCGCGGCTGTTCGCGTGGTGCCCCGAGGCGGTGACCGCCGCGGCGGAACTCGGCGAGCAGTGCGCTTTCGGGCTGCAGCTGATCGCTCCGCAGCTGCCGCCGTTCGACGTTCCGGCCGGGCATACCGAAGACAGCTGGCTGCGCGAGCTGACGTTCACCGGTGCCCGCGACCGCTACGGGCCGCCGGAAAAAGCACGTCAGGCCTACGCGCAGATCGAGCACGAGCTGAATGTCATTGCTCAACTGAAGTTTCCGGGGTACTTCCTGGTGGTCTACGACATCACCCGGTTCTGCCGGGAGAACAATATCTTGTGCCAGGGCAGGGGATCGGCGGCCAACTCCGCGGTCTGCTATGCCCTCGGCGTCACTGCGGTCGACCCGGTGGCCAACGAGTTGTTGTTCGAGCGTTTCTTGTCGCCCGCCCGCGACGGGCCGCCCGACATCGACATCGATATCGAATCCGACGAGCGCGAAAAGGTCATCCAGTACGTCTACGACAAATACGGCCGGGACTACGCCGCGCAGGTCGCCAACGTCATCACTTACCGAGGTCGGATCGCGGTGCGCGACATGGCCCGTGCGCTGGGCTTCTCGCAGGGCCAGCAGGACGCGTGGAGCAAGCAGATCAGCCACTGGAACGGGCTGGCCGATTCCCCCGACATCGAAGACATCCCCGAGCAGGTGATCGAGCTGGCCACCCAGATCCAGAATTTGCCGCGGCACATGGGCATCCACTCCGGCGGCATGGTGATCTGTGACCGTCCGATCGCCGACGTGTGCCCGGTGGAATGGGCGCGCATGGAAAACCGCAGCGTGTTGCAGTGGGACAAAGACGACTGCGCCGCAATCGGTTTGGTGAAATTTGACCTGCTCGGGCTGGGCATGCTCTCGGCGCTGCACTACGCCATCGACCTGGTGGCCGAGCACAAAGGCATCGACGTGGACCTGGCCAAGCTCGACCTCTCCGAACCCGCGGTCTACGAGATGCTGGCGCGCGCAGACTCCGTCGGGGTGTTCCAGGTGGAGTCGCGGGCGCAGATGGCCACCCTGCCGCGCCTGCGGCCGCGCGAGTTCTACGACCTGGTGGTGGAGGTCGCGCTGATCCGTCCCGGGCCCATCCAGGGCGGCTCGGTGCACCCGTACATCCGGCGGCGCAACGGCGTCGACCGGGTAGTCTACGACCACCCGTCGATGGAGTCCGCGCTGCGAAAGACGTTGGGAGTGCCACTTTTTCAGGAGCAGTTGATGCAGCTGGCGGTCGACTGTGCCGGGTTTTCCGCTGCCGAGGCCGACCAGCTGCGCCGCGCCATGGGCTCCAAGCGTTCGGCGGAACGGATGCGACGGCTGCGTGGCCGGTTCTACGACGGCATGCGGGCGCTGCATGGCGCGCCCGACGAGGTGATCGAGCGGGTGTACGAAAAGCTGGAGGCCTTCGCCAATTTCGGTTTCCCGGAAAGCCACGCGCTGAGCTTCGCGTCGCTGGTGTTCTACTCGTCGTGGTTCAAGCTGCACCACCCGGCGGCGTTCTGCGCGGCGCTGCTGCGCGCGCAGCCGATGGGTTTCTACTCACCGCAGTCATTGGTGGCCGACGCCCGCCGGCACGGAGTGACGGTGCATGGACCCGACGTCAACGCCAGCTTGGCCCACGCCACGCTTGAGAATGCGGGCACCGAGGTCCGGCTCGGGTTGTCCGGTGTGCGTCATATCGGAGAAGATTTGGCCGAAAGGATGGTCGAGGAGCGAAAAGCCAACGGCCCGTTTAGTTCTCTTCTGGATCTGACATCACGGGTGCAGCTTTCGGTGCCGCAGACCGAAGCGCTGGCCACCGCCGGGGCGCTGGGCTGCTTCGAAATGTCGAGACGGGAGGCGCTGTGGGCGGCCGGGGCCGCGGCCACGCAGCGGCCGGACCGCTTGCCCGGTGTCGGGTCGTCGTCACACATCCCGGCGTTGCCGGGAATGAGCGAGCTGGAGCTGGCCGCCGCCGACGTGTGGGCCACCGGTATCTCACCGGACAGTTATCCGACCCAGTTCCTGCGGGCTGACCTGGATGCGCTGGGGGTGCTGCCCGCCGAGAAGCTGTTGAGCGTGCCCGACGGTGACCGGGTGTTGATCGCCGGGGCGGTCACCCATCGGCAGCGGCCGGGAACGGCGCAAGGGGTGACGTTCCTCAACCTCGAGGACGAGACCGGGATGGTCAATGTGCTTTGCACACCGGGAGTCTGGGCGCGGCACCGCAAACTGGCGCAGACGGCACCCGCACTGGTTGTTCGCGGTCAGGTCCAAAACGCCAGCGGCGCAGTCACTGTCGTGGCGGAACGGTTGACCAAGCTCACGCTCAAGATGGGATCGAAGTCCCGAGACTTCCGGTGACACCCGCCGCGAGCGTGCGCAGAATGCCAATAGTTCTCGGCGTGTCCCGTACAAACACGCACGCTCGCGAAAGAGGTCTAGCCGGTCGGCGTCGTCCACACCCGCGTCGGGGTGATCTTCAGCCTGGTGCTGTAGGCCGCGATCGCCTCGGTCAGGCCGAATTGCTCGGCGTCGTCACGGTACTTGTCCCAATACGGCCCGTCGTCGCGGCAGTCGACGTCCGTTGCGTCCACAGCAGCGGTGCCGCCGACGACGATGATCCCGCCACCGTTGCCGTCGGAATCCAGATTGAGGCTGACCTGCGGACGGGCCTTGATATGGGCGACCTTGGCGGCCTGCGGCATCGAGTACACGATCAGGTCGGTGCCGTCGAAGTAAAACCACACCAGCCGCGGCACCGGCTGCCCGGATTTCGCGACGGTGGTCAGCCACCCGTAGTGATCGGATTGCAGTCTGCTGGAAACTTCTTGCGGCAATTCGACGGCCATGGCGTGACTTTAGTCCGGCGACGATGGGCGCCGTGAAACGGCGGGAGAAGAGCCGGACCATCGACTGTAGTCTTCGCCCATGACCTTGAACCTGTCCGTCGACGAAGTGCTAACCACCACCCGATCGGTACGCAAACGCCTCGACTTCGAGAAGCCGGTAAGCCGGGAGCTGCTGATGGAATGCCTTGAACTGGCGCTGCAGGCGCCCACCGGCTCCAACGCGCAGGGCTGGCAGTGGGTGTTCGTCACCGATGCCGACAAGAAGAAGGCGATCGCCGACATCTACTTGGCCAACGCCAGGGGCTACCTCAGCCTGCCGGCACCCGAATACCCGGAGGGCGACACCCGCCGCGAGCGCATGCCGCACGTCCGCGACTCCGCCACATATCTCGCCGAGCACATGCACGAGGCGCCGGTGTTGTTGATCCCGTGCCTGGAAGGCCGGGTGGAACAGGCACCGCTGGGCCTCAGTGCGTCGTTCTGGGCGTCGCTTTTCCCGGCGATTTGGAGCTTTTGCCTGGCATTGCGCTCCCGCGGGCTGGGCTCCTGTTGGACGACGCTGCACCTGCTGGGCGACGGAGAGAAGCAGGCCGCCGACGTGCTCGGGATTCCCTACGAGAAGTACAGCCAGGGCGCGCTGCTCCCCATCGCCTACACCAAGGGCACCGAGTTCAAACCCGCCAAGCGGCTGCCCGCCGACGCTGTGACGCACTGGGACACCTGGTAGTCAGGTCGTCAGGGGCCACACCTCAACGACTCCATGCGCGACCGCGCACGGGGTTTGGCTCACCCGCTCGATTGCGGTTTCCAGATCCTCGGCTTCTAACACCGCGAACCCGGCGATCGGTAACGCTGACTGCAGGTAGGGGCCGGCCTCGATCCGCATGCTGGCGCAGTCTGGATTGCGCACCTGAACCGGCTGGCCGGCAATCCCGATGAGCGCGCCAGCCGCACGCAGTTCGTCGTCGCGCGCGTGCGCGGCCCGCTTGCATTCGTCGCTCACGCGGTTATACCCGACTTCGTTCCCGTAACCGATCGTGATGAACGTAGCCATAGAAACCTCCCCGGAAGTGCTTGCATCCTGCACCAGTACTGACTTGCGCGGGGGTGGGCAGTAATCGCCGCTACACCGCTCCGGCAAATCCGTGCTGGCGCCACGCCTCGTACACGGCGACCGCGGCCGCGTTGGACAGGTTCAATGACCGCCGGCCGGCCAGCATGGGGATCCGCACCAGCTCGGTGATATGAGCGTCGGCCAGCGTCGCCGCATCCAGCCCGGTGGGTTCCGGCCCGAACATCATCACGTCGCCGGGCTGGTAGCCGATGTCGGTGAACACCGTGGTCGCGTGCGCGGTGAACGCGAACACCCGCTGCGGCGCCAGCGCCTGCCATGCGGCGTCCAGGCATGCGT
>Ga0209810_1003854_pt1 | contig 15177 bp, 10 predicted proteins | sample Coa_R1_7_FD_187159 | JGI IMG/M metagenome (GOLD analysis project Ga0209810, IMG submission 187159) | Surface soil microbial communities from Centralia Pennsylvania, which are recovering from an underground coalmine fire - Coalmine... | ecosystem: Environmental > Terrestrial > Soil > Unclassified...
TAACGTGGCGCTGGCGATTACGGCGCGGCCGCGCCTCGGCACGCACGCCTACGGTTTGTATCTCCAGGACAGTTGGAAAGTGACTCGCAAGCTCACATTCGATTATGGCGTTCGCTGGGATTACGCGATTCTCTGGAAAGAGCAATACGGCCGGATGCAGAACGCGGCGTTCAACCAGCCGAACCCCCTGATCGGCGGGCGGATTGGAACAGTCGAATACGAAGCAAATTGTAAGTGCCACTTCGCCTATGCGTATCCTTACGCCGTGGGCCCGCACCTGGGCGTCGCTTACCAGATCACTCCCAAGACCGTGTTTCACGCCGGAGGGGCCATTTCTTACGCGGCGGTGTCGGACCAAGCGGGGTTGAACAGCAGCGCGGGCGACTTCTACAACGTCACCTCGCCAGCCTATGGTGCGGCGGCGGGGCTGTTGAAGGACGGTAACCCGTACGCGCCGGGTAACCGGTTCGGGAATACGCCGGTTACTTGGCCCGACTTCAATCCGCTATTCCCCTTCCCGGCCGCGCCAGGCGTCATTCCTCCGTCCTCGCCTTTCGTGTCGATCGCGCCCAACGCGGGCCGGTTGCCCCGGACGTTCCAGTGGAGTGTCGGGTTCCAGCGCGAAGTCTTGCGCGACCTCGCCGTGGATGTGTCGTATGTCGGAAACCGGGGCGCGTGGTGGGTCTCCCCGTTGTTGGCGCCGCTAAATTACAACGCCCTCACGCCGGAGCAGTTAAAATCGCAGTGGGGTCTGGATATTACCAACCGGGCGGACGCGGCTTTGCTGAATACGCCGATTTCCTCACCGCTGGTGCAAGCCCGCTTCCCCGGGCTGTTCCCGATCACGACCCTCACTCTCAAGGACGGATCGCAGACGCCGATCGCCAACAGCGTCTATCCCGGCTTCCCGGCGGGGCAGCCTTTGAAGCAGGCCCTCCGCGCTTATCCGCAGTGGAACGGGATTCCACCCTTCCTCGGACCGCCGAGCGGCAATACCTGGTACGACTCGCTTCAGCTAAAGGTCACAAAGCGTTTTTCACACGGGTTATCGTCGCAGATCGCTTACACTTGGCAGAAGGAGCTGACCAACGGAACCAACTCGAATACCTCTTACGTGACGCCCTCGGCTCCGCTGATCAATGACGTCTACAATTTCAAGCTGGACAAGCAGATCTCCGGTTTCAGCCAGCCGCAGACGCTGATCATCGCGTTCAATTACACCACGCCGAAGTTCCAGGCCGATGGTCCGGGGATGAAGGCCCTATCATGGCTTGTGCGCGACTGGAACTACAGCGGAGTCCTCAGCTACCGTAGCGGCCAGATTCTCCAGACGCCGCCTTCTGCCAATAACCTCCTGGACAACCTGACGCGCGGACCGGCGAACAACCCGGCGCTGTGGGGCGGCGGCTACACGTTCCTGAACCGTGTGCCAGGCCAGCCCCTGTTCCTGGTGGATCCTAACTCGCATTTCGATCCCACTAAACAATTGGTGTTGAACACCAAGGCGTGGGAAGAACCGCCATTCGGAACCTTCGGAGCTTCGGCCCCCTACTTCAACGATTTCCGCTGGCAGCGGCAGCCGTCGGAAGCGATGGCGATCGGGCGCACCTTCGGACTCGGGAAGGAGGAGAGATTCCGGTTGTCGATCCGCGCGGAGTTCCAGAACATCTTCAATCGCACGTTCTATTCGCTGCCGAGCGATGGCGCCGCGGGGCTCGGGCCGGCTACTACGATCACCACACCCACGGGTCACGGAAATACGCTGAGCGGCGTGACCGGGCTGTTGTCTTCGGGTTTCGGATATGTGAACTGGCTGAACGGCGGAGCCTATAATAGCCTGGGCACCGGTCCGGCTCCGCGGAGCGGCCAAATTGTAGCGCGCTTCCAGTTCTAAAGCGCAAGCCATAGGGCAGGGGAGACCCTGCCCTGTGGTGCTACTGTAGTGAGGTTGTGGCGAAGCGCCCCGCAGTAGTGAGCCGCGAACCAGTTCCGCGCAAACCCGTCCCCATCGAATCTGCCGGTCCAGGTTCCGCCATGCTTGGCGCATGGCTCCTTTTGTTTGCCGGGAGCGGATGCGCCGCGCTGATCTATGAAATCGTCTGGTTCCAGTTGCTGCAACTGGTGATTGGCTCTTCTGCCGTGTCGCTGGGGCTTTTGCTGGCGGCGTACATGGGCGGCCTGTGCCTCGGCAGCCTCGGGCTTCCCAGAATCGTGCCCGCCAAAGTTCATCCGATGCGCGTGTACGCGTACCTGGAACTTGCCATCGGGGCGCTCGGGATCGTTGCGCTGTTGGGCGTCCCGCTCCTTTCCCGTCTGTATCTCGCCGGCGCGGCGACCGGACTGCTAGGGGCCGTCCTTCGAGGAGTTGTTGCGGCAGTCTGCCTGCTGCCGCCGACCACCCTCATGGGCGCGTCGCTTCCGGCGATGGCCCGCTGGGTGGAAACGACGCCCAGGGGCGTCTCGCGGATGGGGCTCCTTTACAGCTCGAACATCGCAGGAGCGGTCGTGGGGTGCCTGCTCGCCGGCTTCTATTTGCTGCGCGTTTACGACATGGCCGTCGCGACCTATGTAGCGGCAGCGATCAATCTTGGCGTGGCGTTGGTTGCCCTCGCGCTTGCGAGGGCGCAAAACTACGGCGGCAAGAGCGAGAGCGAACCGCGCTCCTCGGCTCCGCGCGACCTCCCCGTATACCTGGCGATCGCCCTTTCCGGGTTGACTGCGGTCGGGGCAGAAGTCGTGTGGACGCGTCTGCTGTCGCTGATGCTGGGCGCAACTGTTTACACTTTTTCCATCATTTTGGCGGTGTTTCTGGTGGGGTTGTGGCTGGGCAGCAGCGCGGGAGCGTTTCTGGCGCGCCGCTTTGACGCGAAATGGGCGCTGGCGGCGTGCCAGGCATCGGTGGCCGCGGCGATTGCCTGGACCGCGTTCTCGCTCGCCTATTCGCTCCCCTACTGGCCAGTGGATCCGTGGCTGTCGACCAACCCCTGGCTTACCTTCGATCTCGACATCACGCGGTGCCTTCGCGCCATTTTCCCCGCGACGCTGCTTTGGGGCGCGAGTTTCCCGATCGCGCTGGCCGCCGCGGCCGCCCAGGGACAAGATCCCGCGCGGCTCACGGGAACGATCTACGCGGCCAACACCGCGGGCTCCATCGTGGGCGCGCTGGCCTTCAGCCTGGCGCTAATTCCGGCCATCGGCACGGGCGCCTCCGAGCGGGCGCTCGTCTGGCTCGCCGCTGGAGGCGCGGTGGCGGCCCTGGTCTCGGCCGCGCGCGCCCAAAAGAAATGGACCAGGCCGGCTTGGGCGATCGCCGCGGTTGCCGTACTCGCCTTGGCGCTGTCGGCGACGGTGACGCCGGTCCCCTGGCAGGCAATCGCCTACGGGCGGCGTGTCGCGCCGATTCTGCGCGGCTTGGATACGGCCGGGCTCCCGCCCGCCGAGCCGGTGTTCGTGGGCGAGGGAGTCAGTGCGTCTGTCGCCATTACGCAGCGCGGCAACCAGCGATTCTTCTATGTCAGCGGCAAATCCGAGGCGTCGACGGCCCCGCTGGACATGCGTCTCCAGCGCATGATGGGACACATACCCGCGCTGTTGCACAAAAATCCGCAGTCGGTGTTGGTGGTGGGATTCGGCGCGGGCGTAACGTCGGGATCGTTCGTGCCGTATCCGGACGTCAAGCAGATCGTCATTTGCGAGCTGGAACCCCTGATTCCGCCGGCTTCCGATGAATTTTTTGGCCCGGAAAATTACCATGTGTTGCGCGATCCGCGCACGCGGGTAGTGTATGACGACGCCCGCCATTATGTCTTCATCACGCCGCAGAAATTCGACGTGATCACCACCGATCCAATCCATCCCTGGGTGAAGGGCACTTCCACACTTTATTCCAAGCAATTCTATGAGATCGAAAAAGAGCATCTGAATCCCGGCGGCGTAGTCGCGCAATGGCTGCCGATTTATGAAAGCGATGAGGAGACGGTGAAAACCGAGCTGGCGACATTCTTCAGCGTCTTTCCCAACGCGACCGTGTGGAGCAACTATTTGGATGGCGACGGTTACGATCTTGTGTTGTTGGGCCGCATGGACGGCGCGCCGGTTGATATCGACGCGCTGGAGCGGCGGCTGGCGCAACCGGGTTATGCGAAGGTGGCGGCTTCGCTCGCGGATGTGCAGTTCCGTTCCGCGGAAGAACTGCTGGCGACCTACGCCGGCCGTGCCTCGGATTTGCAACCCATGCTCGCCGGCACACCTGTCAATGAGGATGCGAATCTGCGCTTGCAGTACATGGCAGGCATGGGGCTCAATTCCACGCAGTCCCCCAAGATTTACGCCGACATTCTCAGCTACCGCAGGTTTCCCGACGATCTGTTCACCGGAACCGGGGAGCGCTTGAATGCGCTCCGTACGGTGCTCGGGCGGGCGCACCGGACTTTCTGATGAGAGCTTGCGCCGCATTGCTGCTGGCGATCGCCTGGAGCGCCAACGCAGAGGTCGTGTGCGCTCTCGGAAGTAACGCCGCGTTGTATAAAGCGGCTTCGGACCAGAGGCCTACCAGCGACGCGCTGCAACTCGCCACCCGCGTCAATTCCGCTCTGAAGTCGATCTGTGCAGATCATTGTCCGACGCTGGCATTGTTCCGCAATCCCACCGCTGCGAACATCATGGTCATGGCCGAGCACGGCGATGGGAAGCTGGTCTACTCTCCGCAGTTTCTCTCCATGGTCTATGACGGTTTCGGAGACGACGGAATCGTCGCGCTTATTGCCCACGAGATCGGCCACGCGCTGGACGCGACTCTCGGCGCGAAATTCATCAGGGATAGCTGGGCGCCCGAACTACGCGCGGATGCCTGGGCCGGATGCGTCCTGGCGAATATCAATGCGGGCGCGAGCGGGCTTCAATCCAGTCTCGCCGCTCTCCAGAAGTACCCTCCAGCCTCCGCCACGCCCTGGCCCGCGCGGGCGCCGGCGCTGCGCACCGGCTACACCCAATGTGGGGGTGCGGCGGCGAACTTCGACCGGCGAAAATAGAACTTTCCAAAAGACCGTTGGCTTTACAAGACCCTTGGCGCCTCGTTGACAATCGGCGCTTTCCCAGCTTACCCTTAGCCCAAAGGAGTGGGCCATGGGCAGATCCAAAAACATTACGGTCGGGCGTCGTGGATTCTTGAAAGGTGCGGCGGTGGGAGCGGCCACCTTGGCGGCGAAGCCAAAACTGGCTCGAGCACAGCAGCCGGCCCGTGGAAATGCACCGGCTCCCGGACAAAACACTCTCGCCCGCGAAAGCGGGAATGTGCGGCCCGCGGCGGCGCTGCGCGTGATCGAGCGGCCCGGCTCGGACTTTATGGTTGATGTGTTGAAGACGCTCAACATCGAGTATCTGGCGGCCAACCCCGGCTCGACCTTCGAGTCCCTGCACGAATCGCTCATCAACTACGGCAATAACCGGATGCCGGAGTTCCTCACCGCCTGCCATGAAGAATCCGCCGTCGCGATGGCGCACGGATATTTCAAGATCGAAGGCAAGCCCATGATGGTGCTGATTCATGGGGACATCGGTTTGCAGCATGCGGGCATGGCCATCTACAACGCTTACTGCGACCGCGTGCCGGTATTCATGATTGCCGGCAACCACGCCGATTCGGCCGAACGCGCCCAGGGCGTGCAATCCATACACAGCGCGCAGGATCTGGGCGCCCTGGTCCGCGATTACACGAAGTGGGACGACGAGCCCTACTCCCTGCAAGCGTTTGCTGATAACGCTGTGCGCGCCTACAAAATTGCGATGACCCCGCCGATGGGCCCCACGTTGATTGTCGCCAACAACGAGATTCAGTCGCACCCGCAGCTTGAGCGCAACCTGCGCATCCCCAAACTGGTGCTCACGGCCCCCCCGGCGGGCGATTACGGCGCTGTTAAGGAAGCCGCGAAAATGTTGGTCGACGCGGAGCGCCCGCTGATCGTCGCCGAGCGGGCCGTGCGAACCCAGCGGGGCGTGGAGCTATTAGTCGAGCTTGCCGAACTCTTGCAGGCGCCGGTGAATAGCCAGGAGCGCATGAATTTTCCGAATCGCCATGCGCTGGCCGGAAACGGCGGGCCCGCTTACAGGCCCGACGTTGTGCTGGCGCTGGAACTGAACGATCTGCAAAACGAGACGCGTGCGGCCAAGGCTCGCAACGGGAAAATCATCAGCATTTCCGCTCTCTCGCTCTCGCACAAGAGTAATATTCAGGACTTCGGGCACTACGCCGAGGTCGATCTGGACATCGGCGCGGATGCCGAAGCAACTCTGCCAGTGCTGCTCGAGGAGTGCCGCAAGCTGATTACCGCGGACCGCAAATCCGCCCTCCAGGCCCGGGGCGGGAAAGTCGCCGAAGAAAATCGCAAGGCGCGGATTCAGGGTATCGAAAACGCGCGCCTGGGTTGGGATGCGAGCCCCATCGCGCTGGCTCGCATCGCTGCGGAGTTGTGGCCGCTGGTTGAAAAAGAAGACTGGTCCTACGTATCGCCGATGGCGTTCGCCGGTGGATGGGCAAATCGCCTGTGGAACATGACAAAAACTTATCAGTACATCGGAGGGCAGGGCGCCGGCGGAATGGGATACGGCGCGCCCGCGTCAGTGGGCGCGGCGCTCGCGAACCGGAAATACGGCCGCCTCTCCATCAACATTCAGACCGATGGCGATTTCAACTACGCTCCGGGCGTCTTCTGGACGGCGGCGCACCACCGGATTCCGCTGTTGACCATCATGCACAATAACCGCGGCTACCATCAGGAGGTCATGTTCATCGAGCAGATGGCGAGCCTCCACAATCGCGGGGCCGAGCACGCGCACATCGGCACGAAACTCTGGGATCCGGACATCAATTACGCCTCCATCGCGAGAGGCTATGGCCTCTACGCCGAAGGTCCGATTACCGACCCGAAGGATCTGGCGCCGGCGCTGAAACGCGGAATCGAGCGCGTGAAGAAGGGTGAGCCTGTGCTGCTCGATGTCGTTACTCAGCCCCGGTAAACGTTAAGCGCCGCCGTCAAGCTGGCGCGATCGGGTCAGCTTCTCATAAATCGCCTCCAGGAGCCAAAGGTGCCGTGGAGTCTTGTACGGGCGCGAGGCCACTGCATCGTCGATTTTCTGGAGCATTGCCACCGGAATTCGAAGAGAAACGGTGACCGTGCCGGTCTTGGGCGCATAGCCGCGGCTGTTATTTCGCGGTGCTGCTTTCCCCGATTCGGAAGGTGATTTTCGAGGCATTAATGTCGAACACTTGTGATAGCACACTCGGGAGGAACCCTGTGAACGAGAACCGGCCGATTTGACATCACACGGTCTTTATCGTGGTGTTATGGAGATGTCAATGTGATCTCAATGCATCTTATCGCTCTGGATTTTAGGAATGAGCTTCTTAGCTCCCGATTTCTAGCGCGTCTGCCGGTAGATGAGCATTTTAGTAACCAAAAAGGGAAACCACCGCATTCCAATGTCCCCACGCTGCCCAGCCGCCGGCGGCGAGGCCGATGTTTGGAAAATTTTGCTGATGTGGAGGCAAGTGCGGAAGAAGATGGACTTGTATGGCGATTTGAGACAGCCGGTTAAGTGCGGACCATCGCAAACGGAATTAAGAGCTAATGTTTTGGCACCGTCCCTGCTTCTCCGCTTCCTTTGGCGCGGGGTTGGGCGGCTATTTTGCGACGGAAAGTAGTTAGCGTAATGCATCCGCTCCGGGCTCTCTGCGTCCTCTGAGATGCAGGGCGCGGCCCAGGGCGCGCACCAGGCGGATGCCGCGGCTCGGCTGCGGCTCGGGCGGCTTGACGATGACCGGGGGCTGGGCGGTTTCCTCGGCCGCTGCTTCTTTGGGCGCGGATTCGCTTGCCGCGGGCTCCGTACCGATATCTGCGAGCGGCGGGATTGCACGCGCGGTTTCCGGCGGTGCGATTCCGGCTGGCGGCGTGGCCGTGCGCGGCGCCGGAACACGCTTCGGCCTTCGCACCGGCGGAGGCGGCGGCACCACAGGGGTGGCGGCTTCTCGCGGAGCTGCAATTTGCACCGGTTCCGGCGGGGGCGGCGGCTGAGCCGGAGGAGGCGGAGCCGCAGGAGCCTCCGCTGCCGGGACAAGAACGCGATAGCCCGCGACGCTCAGCAGCAGGGCCGCGAACGCCACCGCTGCCAATCGCACGCCGCGCAAAATTTCTTCGCGATACGCCACTGCTTGCATGATCGGCGCCAGATGTTTGCGTGTTCATATCTCCCCGTCGCGATTTTGCCCGAGACCGGGTCTAAGCGAAACTCACTAGACGGCGGCATACCGGCGGCATACGAACGCGCTGCCGATCGCGCTGGTGAGCAGGTCCAATCGACGAAATCGCCATCGGCCACGCATAGCGCGAGCCGACGGCCGGAGCAGCGGCGGGATTCTCAGCACAAACCGTTAGCAGCTACGCCCGTCGTGGATTCGATCCGGCGGGTGATCTTCGACGGCTTTCACCAGGCGTAGCTCGCCTTCAGTTTTTGTGAATGCGAAGGAGCAACTCGATTTCCTGGCGGGGCAACTCGAGCGTGCGGGCGATTCCCGCGGCATCGGCGCCCTGGCGAAAAAGTTGGATTGCCTGTTCCCGCTTGCCGGCGGTCATACCGCCGGGCCGCGGCCCGGCGCTGCGTTTCATCTGCTTCAATTCCTCGGTCAAATCCGCGATCTGCTGGCCGTGTTTCCGGCGCTGGCACGCCATCTCCCGTTTCAGGTCGAAGAAGAGCGCCAGCGAGCCCAATAGCCCGAGCGCAAGCAGAGCGTAGGGCAGCAAGCCAATCAGCATCAGTGCAGAGTCCGCAGCCTTTCCTGGCGGCTGATCACCTGTTGAATCCGGACGCCAAAGTTTCCTTCGATCACCACGACTTCGCCAAGCGCGATCACGCAGTTGTTCACGATCACCTCGACCGGTTCTCCGATGGAGCGGTTCAATTCCACGATGGATCCGGTGCTCAGCTTCAGCACGTCTTTCAGCGGCACCTGCGCGCGGCCGAAGGAGATGCTTACCGGCAGCTCCACATCCATCAAAAGATCGAACGTTTTGGGGGCCGGGGTCTCGCCGTGCGCCTCCGTCAACGCAGCCAGCAGGGGCTCGTCAATTCCAGCCCAAATCTCCAGCGCGGGCCTTTCCTCGAAGCTCCCGTCAACCCGGATCCAGCGGATCCCCGCCGGCGCGTCCAGGCGCGGTTCTGCCGCCTCGCTCCGGATCTCGCGGCCCAGCCAGCCCGAAAGATCCTGCGCGAATCCAGCCAGCGCCTGCGGCATCATCGCCTGCGCGGGCTCGTCATTGCCGGCGATCCACACTGCGCCGGGAACTCCCTGGAACGAGAAGCGCATTCGTCGTTCTGGGACAACCGCATCGGAGGCGAACTCGAAATTACGCTGGGGGCGCCCGCCGGCCGATTCAGCCGCTGAACTTAGCCGGTGCGCCAGGCGTTCAAAGATGAGATCGGGATCCAATTGCCTACAACCCCCGTTGGGCCGGCCAGCGCTTCTCCATGTAGCTGCGAAGGCGCAGGATCGCCTGCGTCTTCAGTTGCGAAATGCGCGACTCGTGCAGCCCGACGATTTTCGAGATTTCGCGCAGCGTCAGTTCTTCGTAGTAGTACAGGCTGAGCACGGTCTTCTCGATGTCCGGCATTTTGGTTATGGCCTCAGCCAGCAACTTCTGCAACTCGCTGCGTTCCAGCAGGCGCGAAGGCCACTGTTCTTCATCGTCCGAGATGTAATTCAACAGATCGCGCCCGTGTTCTTCCTCGGGCGAGGCTGTCTCCAGCGTGCCGAGATTCAGCCCCCGCGTTTCAACCAGCCATTCGTGATATTCCTCGATGCTGAGCTTCAACTCGGCGGCGATTTCTTCCTCGGAGGGCGCGCGTTGCAGCCGCTGTTCCAGCACGCCGATGGCGTGTTCGATCTGTTTCGAGCGCCGGCGCTGCTGGCGCGGAGCCCAGTCCAGGCCGCGAAGGCTGTCCAGGATCGCACCGCGAATTTTGTACTCCGCGTAGGTCTTCAACTTCACGTTCAGGGAGGCATCGAAGCGGTCGATCGCCGAAATGAGGCCGATCGTGCCGGTGGAAATCAGATCGTCCAGCGAGACCGAGTCCGGCAGCCTTTCGTGAATGCGGCGGGCGATCAGGCGAACCTGCGGGAGGTGCTCCAGGATCAGTTCTTCGCGTTCCTCGGCGGAGAACGCACCAGGAGCGCTGGTCTGCACGTGATATGCGTTCATGTAGGCGTGGGGAATGGGTTCTCTTTGCGCTGCTTGATTCATGCGGTAGCCTTCTTGATAAGTTGATTCGTTCCGCCGAGCCATTGGCTGCTGGCGGCTTCGAGGTCGTCTGGGATCTGCTGGCCGACACCCAGGAATGAGACGGGCAGCGACCAGCGCTGGGATAAATGGGCGATCGCGCTGGAATCGGAAGTCTCATCCAGGCGCGTGAACAAAAGCTTTTTCGGGTGGAAGACCGAGTACTGCTCGACAGCGTGCATCAGATCGGATTCGCGCATGAACGCGGGCAGCACTAGGTGCGTGTCAATTTGATCGTGCGCTTGAATCACGCGGGCGATTGCCGCGGCATCCTTGGTTTCGCGGCGCGCGAAGCCCGGCGTGTCGATGAGCAAGAGTTCTTTCGAGCGATGCTGTTCGATCAATTGGCCGAGCGCGGCGGCGGAGTCCGCCACTTCACAGCCGGCGCCCAAGATCGCGGCCAGCGTACGAATCTGATCGGCCGCGGCAATCCGGTTCACGTCGGCCGTGAGGAATTGCACGGTTTTATTCCGCCGCAAGCCGAACCGCACGGCCAGTTTGACCAGCGTTGTGGTTTTACCGGCGCCTGGAGGCCCGATCAAGGCCACGATGCGGCCGACCGTGGGATCGGCCAGGGCCCCTCCCTTCACCGGTGGCTGCGGCTGGTGGTGTTTCGTTTCAGCCCGCGAGGCCGGCTCCGAAACCACGCCAAATACGACTTCGTACGCGCCCAGGTAGCGCGTCTCGGGCGAAGCTGGCTTGGCATGGATCAACAGAGCATCCTCGCCAAGCTCTTTCGCGGCCAGTTGCATGGCCGCTTCGACGGTTCCCGAAAAGTAGCTCTTGAGCCTCATTGAATCAATCCCATCGACACCACGCGCACGCCCGCCGGAATCTCGTTATGCGAGAGCACGCTGACATTGGGAAGCGCGCCTTCGATGATTTGCCGGAGAAAATATCGCGCCGACGAACTGGTCATGGCTACCATAGGCACGTCGGCTGCTCCCACCGCTTTCGAAACCCGCTCCACGATGTCGCGCATCTTCTGCGGGGGCATGTTCAAGTGGCTGGTATGTTCGTTGTATTGAATCGAGCTTTCGATGTTCTGCTCGATCTGCGAATCCACGAAGAAGGCAGGCAGCTCGCCCGAAGCGTTCAGGTACGGTTTCACCAGTAGCCGGCGGATGGCCTGCCGCGTATATTCGGTCAGCAGGATCGGATTCTTCGTCATCCCTCCGGCTTCGCTGAGCGCTTCCAGGATCGTGACGGAGTCGCGGATCGAGACCCGCTCTTTCAAGAGATTCTGCAAAACCTTCTGCACGCTTGCCAAAGGAAGCAATTTGGGAACCAGATCCTCGACCACTTTGGGGTGCTCCTGCGCAATTCGGTCCAGAATTGTCTTGGTTTCCTGGCGCGAGAGGAGTTCGGAGGCATGGCGGCGGATCAGCTCCGCCAGATGAGTACCGAGAACGCCCACGGCGTCCACCACGGTGTAGCCTTGCGCGCGCGCCTGGTCGGCTTTGTCCGGCGTGATCCACAAGGCGGCGATGCCGAAGGCCGGCTCGCGCGTTGGAATCCCCGCGAGCGCCGGAGAAGGCTGGGTGGAGGCAGACGGGTGAATCGCGAGCTCGTGATTTTGCAAGATTTCGTACCGCGCGATCTCCGCGCCCTTCAGCAGCACGACATATTCGCCGGCCTTGAGTTGGAGATTGTCGTTGACGCGGACCGGGGGAACCATGTAGCCGAGGTCGGCGGCCATCTGTCGCCGAATCGCGCCAATTCGCCGTAACAGCGGCGAATTTTGGCCGCCCTCCACCATACGAACCAGGCCCAGCCCCACTTCCACAGCCAGCGGCTCGACTCGCAGGAGCGATTCAAGGCTATCTTTGGCTTGCGGCGTAACCGAAACGCCGGGGCTTGCCGTTGCTTTCTCGGCTGCGGCATTTTTTTGACGCAACTTCCAGCCCGCATACCCCACGCCGGAGCCGAGCATTAAAAACGGCAGCGTAGGCAGTCCGGGGAATGCGGCCATCGCCACCAGGACGCCGCCGGACAGAATCAAGGGCTGAGGATTGCTAAAAACCTGGCGCCGGACATCCGCGCCGAGTTTGTCATCGGAGCTGGCGCGCGTCACGATCATGCCGCCGGAAACCGAAACCATCAAGGCGGGGATCACGGTGACCAGGCCGTCACCGATGGTCAGCACGGTGTAGGTGGAGAGAGCGCGGCTCAGGTCCATGCCGTTTTGCAGCACGCCGATCAGAAAGCCCGCGACGATATTGATCGTCGTGATGAGAATGCTGGCCACGGCGTCGCGCTGCGTAAAGCGGCTGGCTCCGTCCATCGCGCCGTAAAACTCGGCCTCGGCGGCGAGTTTCTTGCGCCGTTCGCGCGCTTCGGCTTCGTCGATCAGGCCCGCGTTCAGGTCCGAATCGATCGACATCTGCTTGCCGGGCAGCGCGTCCAGGGTGAAGCGCGCCGTCACTTCCGAAATGCGCACCGCGCCGTGATTGATCACCACATATTGAATCGCGATCAGAACCAGAAAGATCACCACGCCGATGATGTAGTTGCCGCCCACCACGAAATTGCCAAACGCCTCGATCACCTGCCCGGCCGCCCGAGTCCCGGTGTTGCCGTGAATCAAGATCAGGCGCGTTGACGAAATATTCAACGCCAGACGAAAAAGCGTCAAAAGCAGCAGGGTGGTGGGAAAGACGCTGAACTCCACCGGGCGGGTGATGTACATCGAGACCAGTAGAACGATCACGGAAACCGTGATATTCGCGCTGATCAGCACGTCCAGCAGGAAGGACGGCATCGGCATGATCATCGCCAGCACGATTCCCAGCACGGCCAGTGGTACGCCGAGGTCGGACAGGTTCGAAAACCGGGACCCGCCTAAGCGCGTCCCCGTATGGGGACTACGATGTTTCGCTGAGGCCGGGCGCGCAGTATTCGGCGGAGCCGATCCGCTCGGAGCTCCGCCCAGCGGAGCGATTTGGGATGTCGCAACCATCGCTGGCTGATGGGAGCATTTTGTCGGCCAGTCTGGATCTTGTATTAATGAGGATTTGCCTGAGTCTCTTAGTCCTGGTTATGGCGCGAGCGTGACCCAGTGTTGCCCCCGAGGCAACACCAGCACTTTGCCCTGCATGAGTGGGTGGGCTTCCAGTCCATCGATTTCGATCTTTTGAGGCGGGCGGCTCATCACCGCCAGAGCGCGCGAGCCGCTTTCATATACGAGCTCGATCGCATCCCGCCGGGCAGCCGCGGCCTTCAGTTCGCCATTGAAATCGAGCACCCGCAGCGGCGGGGCGTTCGCTGCGGGCTGAATGGTATGGCGGCCGGCGGGCAGCCAGACCGTATCGGCGCTGGCGACGGGCCACGTCTTTCCGTCGACCATTGCCGGACCGGACCAGTGCACGCCCGAGCCGCGCCGGGATTGCACGGAGATCTTGCCCGCGGAAGAATCCGCGCGCTCGACCGTGGAGGCCGAAGCTGCCAGCAGCGGCCAGTCCAGCTTGGGAATCGAGCTTTCGAAATACAGCGCCACGCGGGGAAACGCGAGCGAGGCCTGGTGCACCAGTTCGTACAATTCCGCGCCGGTCTGCTGCTTGGTGGGATAGACGTCCTGATAGCGCTCGACGATGTTAATGTCGATGGCCAGACTTCTCTGCCGGGAGGTCAGCGGCTTGTAGCGCGCCGCGATCTGCGGATAACGTTGCGGGCCGAGGTTCCAGAGGGTGGCGGGGTCTTCGATCAGGAAAGTCAAATCATGACGATCGAGCAGGGGCAGCACCCGGGCTGCGTCCGCGCCGATTTTCTCCCGCATCGTGGGATCGAAACGGTCGTCCACGTGAGTCAGGACCAGGTCAAGATGCGGCTTGCTTTTGCGAACCTGCTCGATCTGGGAGATCCATTCGGATTGCTGGCGCTGCGCGAGATCGGCGCGAAAGTCCAGAAATCGCCGGAGGCCCGCGGTGTTCTTCTGCCAGTAGCGTGGCGACGATTGGTCGAACAAGTCGTGCGGATCGAAGCCCGCGCTTTCCCGGAAATCCGCGCGGACATCGTCGTTCATGGGCGTGAAGCGCGCGGGATTATCGTGCCCCTCCAGCGATTCGAAGTACAACTCGGCCAGATTCGCTCCGTCCCAATCGAAGCGGGTGAGCAGGTCGTGGACCCCCTCGGCCACCGCGTTGAACGTTTCGCGATGTGAAAGGTTCATGAGCTTGCGCCAGTCGAGTTGCGCGTCTTGAAGAAGAGCGGTTTTTTCGCGCCACTCCGGATGCTGGTCCCAGAATTTATCGCTGACGTGGGGCAGCTCGAACCAGGCGTACACCAGGATCGCGTTGCGATGGCAGGCGTCAATCAGACGGCGCAAATATTCATCCGAGGCCGGGTCGCGATCCCAATAATGCCAGGCGGCGACCTGAAGCGCCGCGATCCCGGCCGCCCTGGCGCAGGGCGTCGCCACGCAGTCGCTGGGCTGCATGGGCATGCGCATCCTCACCGAGGTTGCGCAGGATCGACTGCTCGGGACGGTCGAACTCGAGACTCGTAAACTCGTCGTACACGTGGCGGAGCCTAACGTCCTCGTCGAGCGCGACGGCCGCGTCGCCGTCGTGCTGCTCAACCGCCCGAAGCAGCTGAACGCGCTCTCGTCCGACGTCATGGAGGCGCTCGTGGCGGCGCTGCGGGAGCTCGACGCGGACCCGGACGTACGGGCGGTCGTCCTCGGGGGGAACGAGCGCGCGTTCGCGGCCGGCGCCGACGTCCGCGAGCTCGCGGACGCGACGGCGATCTCGCTCTACCAGAGCCGCCGCATCGAGGCGTGGGACGCGATCCGCGCGATCCGGACGTCGCTCGTCGCCGCGGTCTCCGGCTTCTGTCTCGGAGGCGGCTGCGA
>Ga0209810_1003855_pt1 | contig 15175 bp, 18 predicted proteins | sample Coa_R1_7_FD_187159 | JGI IMG/M metagenome (GOLD analysis project Ga0209810, IMG submission 187159) | Surface soil microbial communities from Centralia Pennsylvania, which are recovering from an underground coalmine fire - Coalmine... | ecosystem: Environmental > Terrestrial > Soil > Unclassified...
CGGCCGTGTGTACCGCCGCTCAGGCCGGCCTGCCCATCCCCTCGCTTCTGCCGACCCCACCCACTGCTCTACCCGCGGCCCCAGTCGCTCAGGCGGCGTGAACGCTTACCTGGATTCGAGCGCCCGATCGCCAAGCCGCGCCAACGCATCCAGTTTTGAACGCTGTACAACCATTCAGCTAGCATCACTGCGCCTCTGTCCCGGCTGCGAATCTATATACGAGATTGCGGGCACCTCCGGGAGTCGCCCGGAATGGGATGGGCCGACAGCTCGAGCGGTCCGGATCCAGCGCATGCTGCGCGTCCTTAGCAGCGCCCGCACATACAGTCCTACCTTCCAGGCGACGTACGCCGGCGCATGGCCCAGCGCGAGGTACGTGCGCCACGGCGCACGTACGAGGACCAAGGCCGCTACCAAATAGACGATCTGCCCGAGTAGGCTCAGCGCGGCCAGCGTCGCCGGTATACCGAGGCCGAGACCGAGGGCAGCTCCCAGAATAAGTCCACCGAGGGCGAAGGGCACTGAGAGGGGCGGGATTAGCTGTTCGGCTGCGGCGTCGAGGCGAAGGGGGCTGCGGCGCCTGACCCCTTCCGCGAGCAAGCTTGGGACCTCGTGCCGGAGGAGCTGCAACCGCCCTCGTTCCCAGCGGGCGTTCTGGCTGGCCGCTTGGGCATAGGAAATCGGCATATCGGCCAGGACGGAAGTCTCTGGCGCGAAGTCGACCCGTATCCCTGCGCGGGCGAGGGCCAGATGAAACTCGACGTCCTCGGCCAGCGTAAACCAGCGCCAGGCAAATCGTGCGAGGACCGGCGCGGCGAAGCACATGCCGTTCCCTTTGAGCCCACACGACAACCCGAGTGCCGAGCGCCCCAGCGGCCGGAGGTAATGCAGCGCCGCGAGCGCCGCGTAGCGAAGCTCGGCCAACGGCGACTCGGCAGGGTTGAGCACGGAATAGTACGCCTGGATCACTTGGCTGCCGGCGTTCAGCCGGGCATCCATAGACCGCAGGAGGTTGGGGGCGACCACCGAGTCGGCGTCGAGGACCACGAAGGCATCGTAATCGCGCCTCTCCTCTCCGATCTGCTGGAACAGCCAGCGCAGCGCGAAGCCCTTTCCCTGCGCCGAACGATCGAACCGCTCGTAGACGCAAGCACCCAGGCTTCGTGCCAGCGCCGCCGTCTGGTCGTCGCAGTTGTCGGCGACGACGTAGATGTCGAAGCCATCCTTCGGGTAGTGAAGTTGACGGAGGTTTTCGAGGAGCCGTCTAATCAGCGCCTCCTCGTTGTGCGCGGGAATAACTACGGCAAAACGGCGCCTCGCGCTGGCGGCAGGCGGGCCGTCTTTTCGGCCAAAGAACGCCGCCACGGTCAGCCCGCACAAATATCCAGCCTGCAGCAGCAACCCGGCCGCTAGTAGGGTCAGCAGGACGCCGAACATGAAGAGGATCATTCCTTCGCCTTCATATGTAGATCGCGAGCGGGTCATGTCGAGGCCAATGGGCGCGCCGCGCGCGGCTCTTGCGCCCGCCGGGGGCCGGTATGCTTGTTCGACGAGCGCGCACAGTCGCTGGACAAACTGATCGACTGTGAAGAGGCGCTCGATCGCGCGCCGGCCCGCGGCGCCCAGGCGCGAACGCTCCGCCGGATGGTCGAGGAGGTAGACGATGGCCCGGCGGAGCGCTGCCGGGTCCCCGGGGGGGACGTAGAAACCGTTGGGCTCGATCGGGATGCCGGCCTGCTGGGCCAGGGTCCGCAGGAGGCTAATCGGTTCAGGCTGTGGCTCGCCGGCCCGAGCTGGCGCCCGCCGATCCTCGACGACGTCGGTCTGGCCCCGGGTGCGGGTGACCACTACGGCCTTGCCCATTGCCATCGCTTCGAGGATGGTGGTTACTCCGGCCTGGAAGTCAGTGTCATCCAGGGGAACCACCACCACGGCCGAGCGGGCGTACAGGTCGCGGAGCGCACGATAGTCGAAGCGATTGACCGCCACGTTGGGCGGGCGCTCGCAGCCCATCGCCGTATTCGGCCGGCGTGACCAGTGGCTGGCCGCTCCGATCACCACCCGCGCGTCAAGGCCATCGACGGCCTGGAATAGCGTCGGATAGTCGCGGCATTCGCGCCCAACGCTGCAGACCAGTCGCTCCTCGGGACAGGCCTGGGGCCGCCAAAACTCCGGATCGACCTGGTACGGCACGAGCGCCAGGTGCTCGGGCGGGATGCCCATCTCGGCGATGGCGAGCTCGTATTGACGCGTCGCGTGGAGCGCGATCTGGCCGATATGACTGTGGATCTTGAGCCAGCGAAAGAAAGGCTGCTTCTTGCGTGCGGACAACCGATGACCGATCGTCACATGCGCCGCTTTGCTGTTTACCAGCTTCAGCAGGAGTGCAAGGGGAATACCGAGATGTTCGCCGTCGGTGATAATGGCATCGTAGGCCGCGCGTCGGCGGAACGCGAGCCAAGCCTGAGTCCCCGCGAGGCCTACTATTCGGCACATTGCTCGCCCGGTCCAGCAGCGCTCTACCGCCGTGTAGTCAATAACATCCGCTCCCAGCACGCGCTGAAGCTCGAAGAAATCCTTGCGCGGCCAGTCACCAGCGGTCACCGCCTCCCGCGCGGCGTCGTCAAGCCGCGCGCTGATCACCAGTAGTACCCGCGCGGTCATCTCGAGGTGTCCTTTCCCCTTGCCGAGACGGCGCTCAATAGCTCAGCCACGTGGCACACCCGCCGCGTGAAACTCACAGCGCTCAAAGTCGGGGTCCACGGGCCTGGCACGCCGGCTTCGGGACACGGCCGCCGGGCGCCTCGGTCCCAGCACCCTGGTCCGCCGCCAGCGCTCTATTCCTTGGTCAACTACGTTGGCTAGCCGAGCCGCGTTGGCTCGTGCGTCGAAACGCGCCTCGGCGGTGGCTCGCCCCTCGCGTCCTAGTGCCTGGCGCAGTAGCGGATCGTCGGCTAAGCGCGAGAGCGCCCGCCCAAGAGCGACCTCGTCCCCCGGCGGCACGATGATCCCGCAGCGGCCATGCTGCACGGCTTCGGGCTGTGCACCGACCGTGGTTGTCACCACCGGCAGTCCAGCAGCCATCGCCTCGGCCAGCACCACAGCGAGGCAGTCAGCGTAGGTGGGGAGAGCGAAGATGTCCACATCGCGGTACAGAGCTAGCAGCCGCGGGTCGTTTGGCCCCAAGTCGTGGTATACGTGCACTTTGGGGGCAGCAGGCACGGGATCGCGCGTCACTACGTATAGCTCGCACCGCTCGGCCAGTCCGGCGCGCATGCAGGCCAATAGGAGCGCGCCACCCTTGCGCTCGAAGTCTCCGCCCACGAACAGGATCCTCACCTTGCGATCGTCGATCGATGGGCGTGGCCGTGCTCCGAAAGCGAACAGGGCGAGATCTACCCCGGGGGCAACCACGGTGACGCGTTCGGGGTCTATGCCGTAGTCGTCCCGCAGGGAGTCCTTCGCCCACTGGGACCAAGTGGTTAGACCTGCCGCGCTATGCAGGACATGCCGCCAGATGGCCTGCTTCACGCGCTCCGCGCCGCTGCCCAGCCGGGCACGGTGCCCATAATGAGTGCCTACTCGGTCAAAGTTCACCGGCGTCGCGTCGAGCGACAGGATTACTGGCGTCGTGCGAGCGGCGAGAGGCGCCGCCAGAGACACTGTCGAGGTATGAAAGACCAACGCGTCAAACCGCCGCGCGCCACCACACGACCGAAGGGCAGCATAGGCCCGCAGGCTGCCGCGCACGGCCCAGTTGGCAGTAACGGCCGGCACGCGGTCCAGCAAGCCATGGGCCGGGAAGGGTACGGGCATCCACACCGGCGCTAGCCGCTCGTTAGAGGCGAACGCGGCCTGGAGGTTTTGGGTGTACGTCACATGCCCGAGTGTTTGCTCCATGATGAATCCGACGCGCGGCACGTGAGTGGTTCTGAGGAAGTCCATGACCGTTATCCCTTGGCCCGCTCGGTAGCACAGCGCTCGTCACGCTCAGTGCCGAGATGAGGGGGCGCGTCATAGCACACAGTGTCGGCCTGCCCAGCAATCAGGCTGGGCAGGTAAGCGAGCGGGTCGAGCGGCGGTTGGATCCCCAGCATCTGCTGCATCCGCTCGACGTTCGCCACGAAGCGCACAACTTCTGCCGGCCGAGCTGGCAGGAGCCTAACCTGTCGCGGGCCGCCGGTCAGGCGCGCGATCCGCCGTGCCAGGTCGATGATTCGTGTCCCGGTGCCGCTCGCTATGTTGAGAGGCGGCAGTGGCCCGTCCACCGCAGCAGCGCGGACCAACGCCTCGACTACTTGACCAATCCAGATGAAGTCAATGACCTGTTTGCCACCATAGACGTGGAGGTCCTGGCCGGCCGCAGCCCGCTCTAGCCAGACCGGGATCACCCGGCCGAAGTCACGCGGTCCATACGCGTTTGCCAGACGCAGCACTACGCTACGGAGTCCGTGCTCTCGTCGAAACGCGCGACAGTAGGTCTCGCCTGCGGCTTTACTAGCACCGTAGGCGTTGACTGCCAATAGATGGCCGTCTTCATCCACTGGTAACGCGATCGGCTCGCCGTAGACCTGGCGCGATGAAGCGAAGAGCACGCGATCAACCTGGTACTTGACCGCCGCGCGTAGAACGTTGAATGTTCCAACCACGTTGCTCGTGAAGGTGTAATCCCCATCATGTGTAGCACCCAGGACAGTCGATTGGGCGGCGAGATGATAGACGATACTGGCTCCGCGCAGCGCGGCATCCAGGGCTCGGCGATCGCGAATGTCTCCTTCGACAAATCGGAGGCGGGGCTCAGCCTGATGGCTGGCGAGATTCGCCAGTCGTCCACGAGCGAGGTTGTCGTAGACGACGATCTTAGCCTGAGTGTCCAGTAGCAGGCGGTCGACAAGATGACTGCCGATGAAACCGGCTCCGCCGGTGACGACGATGGTCTCAGAGCGGTACTGCATGTCGTCAGTATCTGCGGCCACAGATGCGGGCTCAGTTATCCAGGTGTTGAGTTAGGGTTGAGACAGGCACCGAGCCTCTGCACCGTTCTCCCATCAACCTGGCAGTACCGACCACCGGACAGTGATCCTGGGCGCAGGCTAACTGGCGTTTGATGAGACGCATATAAGTTGGGGCGGATCGGTGCCCCATGCCCCCTGTTGCCAATCACAGAGGCGCCGCCAGCAGTGTATCCCACTAGCACAGCCCATCTCCTGGGGCAGCAGCTCCCAGGAGATGGGCTGCGGGGCATGAACAGAATGCCCGGAAGGAGGGTCTGCTAGTTCAAGATCCAAGCCACGCCACTCGGTGTTGGGCGGAACTCTTACAAGCTGACGCTCAGACCAGTAGATCTACAGATGAATGTTCAGGATGCCGCATGTACGGGCCGTCGGCCCGCCGGGCACGTTAAAGTATCCATACAGGGAGACGACGTCACCGGACTTGCCGAGACTATCTCGCGGTATCCACGTGCTGAATGCCGCGATATTGTCCGCGGTCATGGCTGTGCCCGTCACGACGATCTCTTCAGGCGCGCCCTGCGTAACCTTGTGCAGTTCGGCGGTGACTACTGCATCGGCCGGGACGGTCAAGGCCGTCGTAGCAGTCACGTCGAAGCCGTCGCCGTTCATGACCAGATCCAGGCCGGAGCTGGAGCTCAGACACTCCCCGCGCTGGGCGGACGCTATCGGCACATTGAAGGCTAGAGTGCCACTTGCAAGGACCAAGACCGCGACTAGTGCCTTGAGCATGATCGCCTCCAAGATTACCTGTCTCGCCTTCGGTACGAACCTGAGGGACTTAGTCGGTACGGTCAATGGCGGAGTTGGAGTATGTGGCCGGTAGTCGGGGTAACAGCTCGAGCTGTTACCCCAACTACGCACGTCCGGCTAGTGAGAGACTAGAGCTTGCCGCCGTACGAGCACAAAGCCAGCCAGAGCTAGGCCTCCAGCTCCGAACAGGATGAAGCTATCCAGCTCGGGAACTGCCTGGGCGAACAGAAAGCCTCCGGTGTTTGCTCCGATGAAGGTGCCGGAGGTGTCGGTCAAGGTCACCCCGAAGGCTTGTCGGACTTGCTCACGGTGGGAGCCGATCAGGACCGGCCCGGCCACGGCGGCTGGGTTTGCCGACGGCGAGCTAATCGTGAAGTTAGCGACGCCGCTTGCGTTGGTGGTTACGTCGGCGAAGCTCAGGCCACTTGCGGCGCTCCCGTTGACGGAGAACGACATGCCAGGTGGGATCACCGCACCGATTTGCCCGCCGTTTTGCGTCGTCACATCGATGCCCGGGGTGTCGCTGGCGAAGACTCGAACCGTGGCGCCGGAGACAGGACTATTGTCTATCGTGCAGGTGGCCGTCACGTGAGCGGTGGTAGCGAATGGGGGGCCGCCACTCCCTTGCAACGTGAGGTTCTGTCCGGGTTCGAGGTCGATCACCAGCGAGAGTGCGATGGCGTCGGGTGCTCCGGCGCATGGGGATGCCGCGGCAGCAGGCGTAGCGCCCACTCCCAGCAGCGTGCTGAAGCCCACTATGGCGACTAGCAGGCTTGCGGCTAGACCTCGTCGCGGGTTCCAGGCCATGAGATCCTCCTTGCAGATATGCGAGTCCCCTTTAGCCAATTCCCCGTCGAGTGGCGCTCGGACCGGGCCAGAGTAGCGTCTGGCCGTCGCAGCAGGGGCCCTGTTCGACGGAGTGCTTGGCCTGAGCGCCGGAGGCAGCGGCGGAGATTGGACTCTGTTCCACGATGTTCTATCCTCCTCTCGCTCTAGTCATGGTCCCCACTGCGCAACCGATATATTCCCAGGGCGCGGTTATGAAGCTGTGGACAATCGGTTGCCAGCCGGTCTCATCTGTCGCCAACCACGCTAGGCGATCTGGATCGCCCGTATAGGGGTAAACCCGCGCGCTACTGGGCCGTCGGGGGCGCCGCCCACGAACAGCAGCTCTCGCCCGTGTACGTCGCGGCCTAGCCGCAGGTGGCCGGCGCCGAATTGCTCGCCGGCCGCCAGATGCGCCGTGAGCTTCGTCCAGCTCAACCAGTCCTCGTGGGCAATAGCGTCGAGGCTCGTGAAAGCAATGTCTCGTGCCCAGGAGCTCACGAAGGCACTTCGGGCTCGGACACTTACTTTGATGCCATGCTGTGGTGTGATGATGTCCTGGCCAAGGAGGCTGCTCAGTTGCCGCAGGTTGAGCTTTCGCGGATCGTATAGTCGATCATCGCGCAAGATGAACAGAAACGGATAATCGGGCGATGGTCGGCGCACTCCAGGACCCGAGCCCTCGCCGCCGATCAGGATAAGCTGCTGATCGCCATAGTACTGGACCTCGATGGCATTGATGCTCAGGCGGCCGCCCACATCTGCTATCCGATCGGTGAGCGGGTGAGGCTGGAAGCTTTTGGCGTGGTCGCCGCTAACCAGGAGACCCGTGCCGGGCCTGGTATACCGCTCGATGCCGTTGTACGATCCCCAGCCACCTGCGAACACGTAGTCCGTTCGCTCGTCCACGGCCAGCGCCCGAATAAATGCCTGGGTCGGGACACCATCCGCGATCTTCCACCTCGTGAAGTCCTGGGTCGTCAATATGCCGCCGTGGCCTCCGATGACGACGGTGCCATCGCGCAGGACGCAGCCGGTCTGGGCCGAGCGCAGGCAGGGGAACGAGGTGGTCGTCCAGGTGCCCTGTGGTGTCCTCTTGCTCACGGCGTAGTCGGTAATCAGCAAGACCGACGAATCAGCAAGCCACAAGAAGTCCCGCGGCACGCCAGTCATACTTAGCGCTCCAAACGAAACCCGGAATACCTGACGTGAGTCGCAGGCTCACATCAGGTATGGATAGGCACTCTTAGCTCTCCGCGTTTCCTGGTCCAGTGGCTGGAGCTTCCTGATACCAGTGCCGACCACCATCCCGGCTCACCCAGACGCCGTTGGACCAGGTGCCGGCGATGATGAGCTGGCTGTCGACCGGATCCACCCAGAAGGCCCGGGTGCCATCGACTTGCGCACCGGACGCGGCGGATTGGAGGGAGGGCCCGATCACGTCCATACTGACCGGGTCGCCCCTCTGCTCCTGTGCCCCAGCCCCGCCAGTCTTCCACAGTGCTAGTCCTAGAAGTGCTCCCAGAGCTTCTATTAGCGCACGTCTCGGCAGCAAGGTGCTCATATCAGCCCCCATCATCGAACAAGGGGTCGTTGGCAATGTCGGATCGTGAGGCTGGCTCGCCTATAGATGCTTGCCGGCGCATTCCTCGAGGGGGCTCCGCCGTACGATTAGGGCCAGTCATGAACCGGCAAGGAGGACGTACGGAGCCGAACGATGCTAGTGGAGGCTGGCTGCGCTCAAGCTGAACAGAGATCCCAGTTTGGGGCCCATCGCTAAGAGCGCCACGATGACGGCTACGGCCAGGACCACAATGATGAGGCCGTACTCGAGCAGTCCCTGGCCGCGCTCTCGGCGCCTGAACTGGCTCTGCCGGTGCATCAGGGTGGTCAGCAAGTCCCACATGGTTGCCCACTCCTTACTGCGGGGTTGGGGAGTTGCCTCGCGGTCGATCACGTCGCACACTCCACCGTATGCTTTCCTCCAATTCGGCTAGACCTGAGCGTCGATGAGCAGTACCAACTGACGGGTGTAGCCGCCCACGAGTGGAACGACATGCCGGAAACCGCCCGGTCGCTGCTGCCAGTGTCCCAGGATCACGGAGAGCTCGACGATCAGGGCGATAGGGTGCCGAAGAGCCGGCACCCGGCCGGGCAAGTACGGTATCGGGCATCACCGAGGACGGCCAAGTCAGGAGCCGGTGTGCGTCTGTGTAGATAACGATTGGAACAAGCGCGATTCCGGTACCCTATCCGTACTCGCCCAGGACTAAGATCGAGGTTGGCGGTTTATAAGAAGTTGACGTGGTATTGATTCGATGTTAACTACCTGCTCGCGCCGGCCGCATGAGGTAAAGTGAACGGCCGATACCGGTCATTACGGTAAGGGCGGCAAACGCGCGGCGGTTGTCGATGGTCACGGGACGCCGATACCTTTTCTCGGTAGCACCTGCGCAGCGCGCCGACATCAGGCCGGCCCGGTGAACCGTGGCGAGTATCCGGGTGCCGCGGTGCCGAGGCCGTCCAAGGACCCGCTCCAGAGGCCAGCACTCGCGTGCCAGTGGCGCATGTATATCGACAGCTCGTGAACCACATCGCTACCGGGGCACTACCGGTACTCCACTTGGACACCCTATGGTCGTGGCACCTGCGCGGAGAGAGGATTCTGTGGGGCCAATCCTGCTGGCCGATGACAGCGCTATGACGCGCCTGGTACTTCGAGCACAACTCGAGTCCTTGAGCGTCCCGATCCTCGAAGCCGCCGACGGCCAAACGGCGCTCGACCTGGCTCGTGCGGAGCATCCGCGCGTCGCGGTGCTCGACCTGAACATGCCGAAGCTGAACGGGTTCGAAGTGTGTGCACAGCTCAAGGCCGACAAAGCTACCCAGGACATTCAGGTGTTTATCCTGACCGGTCACGCGGAAGGGGATGTGGAGGGCAATGCTCTATCGGCGGGGGCGGATGGGTATTTCGCCAAACCCTTGGGCATTCGAGCCCTCTGCGAGCGGATCGCCACTGTGCTGGGCAGCTAGCGGGCCGGCAGTCCTCGCAGCGCGACTGTCAGGGCTGATTCGGAGTGCTGATTGGCGGAGCTCCGCTCGGATCGCCCAGCGGCCGAGGCGGTGCGCGCCCGCAGCGATTGGCAGTACCCTCTGGGCCTGGAGCTGACCGACCTCGGGAGCGACTACAGGAGGGGCCGGCCGGGCAGTGGGGTGCCCGGCCGGCCCTGAGCGGGAACACTCACCGATCGCACCAGCGGCCCCATGCTGGCGAGGGGGAGAACGGTGAGTGGCCGCCGCACGACAATATCCCGGCGGCGATCAGCCCTCAGCTCTCGCTGATGAGCCAGATGCCGCATCTGAGAGTTGGCCCCGAATCAAGCCCGGGCCAAGCTGTAGCCGACGCCTGCTACAGCCTTTATCCCGCCCTCGTACCCACCGGGTAGGCTCAGCTTGGCACGAATGTGACAGATGTGAGTTTTGAGCAGGCTGGCATCCCCGGTCTCATAGCCCCATGCATACTCGACCAGTCGCGAGTAGGGGATGACTCGCCCTGCATTCATCGCCAGGATATAGAGGATACGGAACTCCAACGGAGTGAGCTGAACAACCTTACCCGCCTTAGTCGCTTCGTACGACTGGAGGTCGAGAACGAGATCGCCAACCTGTAGCTGGCTCCCGGGCTCCCAGCACTCACCCGACCGGGTCCGTCGTAGTACTGCCTTCATCCGAGCGGTTAGCTGCTTCGCGCTGAACGGCTTGACCACGTAATCATCCGCGCCCAGGTGGAGGCCTCGAATGATGTCATCTTCCTCATCACGAGCCGTCAGCATGATGATCGGTGTCTCAGAGTCCCGCCGGATGCGCCGGCAGACTTCGAAGCCATTCAGCTTGGGCATCGACACGTCGAGCAGCAGGATATCTGGGTTCTCCGACTCGAAGCGGTGGAGAGCCTGCTGACCATTGATCGCAGCCAATACGGTGTAGCCATCGCGCCTGAGCGCATAGGTCATCAGGTCGAGCAGATCCGCGTCGTCATCGGCGATGAGTACCTTCATCGGTCGCCCCTCTGTAAGAATAGCTCTCGCGCTTCACCGTCACTTCTCGGAACGGGCAGTACAGGAACTCGGACCGAGCTCATCCTCTAGCTCGGCTTGGCTGGCAGGTGTCGGCCCCCCTTGGTCCAAGACGGCGTCGCAGAACCAGCTACGCGTAATGTAAACGGCACCGGAATTGTCGTCATGGTTCATTTTGACTACTCGCCGGCGGGATATGGACTACTGCAAGAAAGCGAGTGAGGATGTGTCCAGGCGCAGCGCGGGAAAACGCCGCATCGGGCAGTCTCCTGGTCCTCGCCGGCTCAACGGCTTTTCAACCCAGCCAGAAGTGGTGTGGCGGCCTAGCGCCTGCTACGTAACAGTACTGCGTCAGCTTCCGGCGGCGCTCGCCCGAAACCGAAGGAAGCATGCAACTTTCGCACTGCCGGTCCGGCCGATCGCGCTCCGCCGGACTCCAGGCCCGAAGCCGCGCCAGCGAGATCCTGGCGGAGCCGGCCGGAGATCAACCCGTTCCCTACTGAGCCACCACCGACTCGTACTCCTGACGTGGCCTCCTAATACTGGGCGCGCGTTGTCCCCATCACGGCTGGCTTACGCAGCTTTCCCCTTGTGGTAGGCTGTAGGCCAAAGGAGGTACCGAGCTACTCGTGGACCGTTCTTCGCTTCGGTCCCCGGGCCGGCGGGACGCGCGCGGGGCGAAGCGTGGCGAGAGGTGGTAGTCGCCGATCGGCTTTGGTGCCCCGCCGCTGACGGGCAGGGCGGCCGGCGTCCGAAAGGGGGGCGCCGTCCTCGTACGGGACGATTGGATAGAATGGCGGCTGCACCACCAGGGGGGGTCAATCGCAGGCTGAGGGAGGCATACGGTGGAAGACCCCCGGCGCGAAGTCATCCTGGTCGTGGACGATGATCCCGACCTGCGCGATGTCATTAGGAGAGCGCTCGGACAGGCTGGTTACGTGGTGGAGGCGGCGCAGGATGGCGCCGCCGGGCTTGCCAGGTTGAAGCAGGGCGGGGTAGACCTCGTGCTGCTCGATCGAGTCTTGCCTGATATGGACGGTCTGACCTGGTGTCGAGAGGTGCGGGCTGAAGAGGGGGAGAGCTACCTGCCGATCATCATGCTTACGGGATTGGCAGGTGAGGCGGATCGCCATGAGGGATTCGCTGCAGGAGCGGACGACTATATTTCCAAGCCGTTCAGCTTGGAAGAGCTGCGCGACCGGGTTGGCGCCTGGATGCGCACGCGCCGGTTCCTGGCGCGTGCGCAAGCGCAGCAGCTTACCCAGGAGCGAGCAGCCCTTGCGACCGCGATGGAAACCAGCCACGACTTGACCCGCTTGCTGATGCTGGTCTTGGATCTACTCGAGGCTTGGGAGAGCGGCGCTCATTCCCTGGAAGACGCGGCGCGTCTGCGGAGCGAGTTTCAGGATGCGGCAACGGTGCTCAGCGCACACGTCAACCTCCTGCGGAGCAGGCCGCTCGCCGACCAGCCGCCGGCGTGACCGCACCGTCCGGCCACGTGACTAGCCACGTGACTAAGAGTGCCGAGCGATACCTGCTGTGAGCCGCGGGCTCACAGCAGGTATTCCGGGTTTCGTACCGAGCTCTAAGCCGATCTCGCCCGTCACCATGATCAGGTTGAGAGAGGTTGTATCGCCGTCGTCCGATGGGCACTCTCGGCGGGCAGCTCGATCCAAAAGCAAGCCCCCCCGCCCGGCCGATTGGAGGCGCCGACCTGGCCACCGTGGGCCAGAATGATCGCTCGTACGATCGCGAGCCCGAGGCCGACCCCTTCCGTCTCGGCCTCCGCGGCTTGGCCACGCGCAAACGGCTCGAAGAGTTCTTCAACTCTCCCAGGGGGGATCCCCGGTCCGCGGTCTGCCACGGAGACACGCACGTACTCATCCCGCACGGCCATCATGAGGTCGATCGGCTGGCTCGGCGGGCCGAATTTGCTGGCGTTCCCAAGGAGGTTCACTAGTACCTGGCCCAGCCGCCGGCGGTCAGCCAGCACAGGCGGTACGACCGCGCTCGATTCGAGATGTAGGGACTGCGCCTTGTGGAGCAACAGGGGGTTGATGATTGGCTCGACGTCGTTTACCACGCTGAGAAGACTGAGTGCTTCGCGACGCATAGGCAGGCGGCCGGACTTGATAGTCGCCGCGCACAGAAGATTATCGATCAGCCCCTGCAGGGCACGAGTGCCCCGATGGATCGTATTCACGATCCGGCGGAGGTCCTCCACATCCAGCGCGTCCAGGTCCGTCGCCAACAGGTCGGTAGCTGCTGCCAGCGTCGTAAGCGGGGCGCGTAGGTCGTGCGCAACCGTAGCGAGCAGATCCGGTGAGTTCGGATCCGCACGACGACCCGCCGTGGAAGACGGCTTCTCCTGCTCCGGTTCTCCATGGGAGGGCAGGCGTAAAGAGCTAGCCCGGACTAACGTATGTGCCGCTGCCGGCAGAACTGCCCTCTTCATGACCCCTCCCGTCACCACAGAACATTAGTCATTGCCGGGACGCAACAGTCCTGAACGGCCCCGATGGCGAACCCCACTACCACGTTCCGCCAGTCATAACGAGGCGACAGTATCACTGTACGTTACGAGATGGTAAGGACACAATTAATTGGCAGTATCGAGCAACGAATGTCTGGGGGCAGCCCAGGCTCTCATCCACGATAGTCTCTGAACTGCGCTGCACTAGGCACCACGCGCTGCTCCGACGCGCTGTGCTAGGGAGTGTGAGACTTAATTGGGCGCCACCGCTCGGTCGGTGCGCTGGACCGGGTGCCCGCGGCACAACTCCATGGACGACCGACCAAAGCTCAGCGCATCGACCATGGGCTCGGACGCCGCCTGCCGACCGATGGTCGTCTCGCGAGGTAACCTTTCCTCCTTGCTCGAACGCCGCCTCCACTCGGCAGGCCCAGCCGCGTCAGTCAGGGTGAGCCGAAGACGGCTAGACGAAACGAGATTGCCTTAGTTTAGACAGTTCCGGATTTCTCAACATGGTTCATTTTGACTATCTACCAAACAGGAGTCGAATACCGTGAGCCGAGAGGTGGGAGACGACCTAAGCGTTCCACAGGCAACGCGCGGGTCAGCGGCTGCGCTACCAGGCAATTGCTCAACGATCTTGCAACCGTCCTTCAGGTTTGTCGGCAGGCCGGTTACAGGGCCGACGCTCTGCCCAGGCGAGCGGCTGGCCTAACACGAGCCTGGACTTCCGCCATCCCGGGTGGACCGACATCCACCCAGGATCGTGACCTAACCGCTGGTGGGCCCAGTTGGGCTTCACCCACGCCCCCTGGTCAGCCCCACCACGCCTGCGTCGGGGCCGGCCGCGTCGTGGCGGCCCGATCCCCGCTCTGTAGGACCCGCTGCCGCCGGTGGCCCCGCACGGCTGCCCGTGTCCGAGGTAGGCTACGCTCCCGAAAGCGGGTCGGAGTTGGTGGCGTCGGAGGATGCCCACCACCATACCCAGCCTACAAGGTCGAGGGCTGGTGACGTGCCGAACGCCGCAGCGAAGGCCAGTGGGAAGTGCGACCGGGCAGGTAATTCTTGCTACCGACGTTAATCGGCGATCCGATGCGCGTACCAGGGCCGCTACGAAATCTGAATAAGTCCAAGCCTGATAGCACGCATGATGGCATCCAGCTTCCCATGCGTGTTCAGCTTGGCGTTGATATTGCGTAGGTGTGAACGCACGGTGTACACTGAGACCCCCAACAGGGCCGCGGCGTCGTCAATGGAGACACCGGTGGCCAGGACATGTAACACTTCGATCTCACGAGGAGCCAATGTCGCGGCACTCGAGTCGCCAAGGCTCTCCGTAACTGGGTCAGGGTCGTCTCCGACCTGGTAGGGAGATCTCTGCCCGCGAAGTGAGTGAAGCAGCGATTCGATCGGTTCATGGCTACTCTGCCATTCCAATTTCATGAACGTGTGCTGCCCCGGCAGACTGAGGCGAGATTCGCTGATCACGACAATACGTGGCAAAGGAATGCCGGCGCGACACTGCCTCATCAGCTCAGTCAGTAGCGAGACGCCCGGCCAGGCCACGAATAGCACTACGTCGATCCCTGCCTCTGACAGCTCGCTAAAGTCCACCACTTCACTCGAGCACATAGCGGCGATTTCGACATCCTCAAACGAAGTAAGGATGGCCTGAAACGCCTGATTGATGAGTCGCGGCCCCACGAGGCAAACTCGTAGGCGCGGTGAAGTAATGATAGCGGGCCGGGAGTCGGGGCGTGCCCATTTACCCTGATAGCCGCTGAGCATCGTCAACCCTTTGCGACCCACCCCGGCGACCGCCGCCAGGCTGCTGTTCGCAGCAGGGCGGAGGTACGCCGTCGGATGTCTTCAATACGGGCTGTTCCTCGTGGCTACCGCTGCCACGGCCTCCTCCGGTCCCCGGTTTTCTTGGACACTGGTTTGGGGGCATGATGCCCCGGCAAGGAGGTGTCCATGAACCGCTCTCGCTCACAGCCCGCGGCACCCACCGAGCGTGGGCGCTGGTCCTCGCGCCG
>Ga0209810_1003857_pt1 | contig 15168 bp, 14 predicted proteins | sample Coa_R1_7_FD_187159 | JGI IMG/M metagenome (GOLD analysis project Ga0209810, IMG submission 187159) | Surface soil microbial communities from Centralia Pennsylvania, which are recovering from an underground coalmine fire - Coalmine... | ecosystem: Environmental > Terrestrial > Soil > Unclassified...
TCGATGCCGGCCAACGACAACGTCGGCATGAAAGCCGCTATTGATCGCATTCGCGATGGCGGCGGCACCACCATGTCGCTGGGCATGATCCAGGGCCTCAACGAACTGCGCCGCTGGAACATCCCCAACGCCGTCAATCGCATGATCCTGCTCACCGACGGCGTGACCTATGGCGACTCTGAACGCTGTCGCCAGCTTGCCAGCGATGCGCGCGCCAACGGCATCGCCATCTACCCGCTCGGCATCGGCCAGGACTGGGACGAGGCCCTGCTGGACGATATCGGGCAGCGCAGCGGCGGCATGCCCGCCGAATTTATCCGCAACCCGGAAGATGCCATGAGCATCTTCCAGCAACAGATTTCCAGCGCGGTGGCCGTCGCCGTGCGCAACGCCGTCCTGACCCTGCGCCTGCCGACGGGCGTCACGCCGCGCAAGGCCGTCAAGGTACTGCCCATCATCAGCGATCTCGGCCAATCCGTTCTCTCCGACCGCCAGGTGGTCATTCCCCTCGGCGATCTTGAGAAAGATACGCCGCAATCCGTGCTGGTGGAGTTGATGGTTGACCCGAGACCGGCCGGCCTTTTCCGCATTGCCCAGGCGGAACTCTCTTACGACGTTCCCATCGCCAACCTGGTGGGCGAACGGGTGCGTGAAGACATCAAAGTCAACTTCACCACGGACGCCAGCCTGGCTGCACAGGTGAACCCGCTGGTGATGAACTTTGCGGAGAAGGCGAACGCCCATCAACTGGTCACGCGCGTGCTGGATGAATACAAGCGCACCGGGAAGGCGACGACGCGCCTGGCCCCCAGCGTGACCCGCGTCCTCGACGAGGAGACCCGCAGCGCCCTGGAACAGATCAATCAGGGGCAGCAAATCTCGCAGGAACAGGTGAAATCGATCGGCAACAAGACGCGCAAACTGACGCAGCGCCTCGATGACCTGTTGCCATAACAGCCATCAGACACCCGGCCCCGGCAAGGCCATAGATACGGAAGGGATGCCGGTAAAAGCAAGCCCGGCATCCATGAAATAAGGAGGAGAAGTACCATGACAGTGCGTTGTTCACTCGGCCACGAAAATCCCGAAGGCGCGGCCTTCTGCGATGAGTGCGGCGAGCCGCTGGCGAATGCAGCTCCGGCCCCCGCCAGCGCCTATGCCCCGACCGTCGCCGCCAGCCCGGACCAGGGACAGGGCGAGGCCTGCCCATCGTGCGGGGCGCTCAATCCCCCCGGAGAGGCTTTCTGCTCTAACTGCGGCGCCAGCCTGCTGGGCGCGCCCGCCGCTGCTCCGGCTCCGACCGTCGCGCCCGCTCCGGCCCCGGCGGCTGCCCCGGCCCCCGTCGCGGCTGCGCCCGTTCCCGCAGCCCCCGCTACGCTGAATGCGCGCCTGATCGTCGAAGCCGATAACCAGGAATTCGATTTGAGCGGGAAAGATAATGTGCTGATCGGGCGTGAGGATGCCGTCAGCAACATTTTCCCCGATGTCGACCTGACGCCTCATGGCGGTGAAGAGGGCGGCGTCTCACGCATGCATGCCCGCATCTTTACCGACAACGGCCAGTACATGATCGAAGACGAGAACAGCACCAATTTCACGTTCCTCAACCGCCAGAGGCTGGCCCCCAAAACGCCCACCCCTCTGCACGATAACGATGAAATCAAGCTCGGTCGCGTACTCCTGCGCTTCAAAACCGCCTGAACAAACGTATCGTCAGGGCGCAATGGTCCTTGCGCCCTGACAGATTGACACATCTGGCTGTAGTCGCTATAATCTACAGGACATCTTTTACGGAGGGAGGGGAGCAGGGTTATGAAACGGACCTGGCAACCTAAACGTATTCCGCGTTTGCGCGTACATGGTTTTATGAAACGTATGTCGACCCGCAACGGTCGGCGCGTACTGAAAGCTCGCCGCGCCAAGGGGCGCTGGAAGCTGACTGTTTAGTTCAGACCGGCCCGGCAGCGTCCAGGTCGGTGTCCGTCCCGGTGTATGCCGGTGGCTTGAGTAGAAATCTTGTGGCGCTTCGACGTGCATTGCGATTGCGGAAAAGTAGTGAGTTCCAGCGGGTGAGGCAGCAGGGACGCCATCTTACGTCCCGGCTGCTTATCCTTGCATGGATGCCCAATGATGCAGGTCGGTCGCGCGTCGGCTTCGTGGTTAGTAAACGTATCTCGAAGCTGGCCGTCAAACGTAATTTTCTGAAAAGACTGCTCAGCGAGGCTGTTCGCCCGCTTCTGCCCGAACTATCCGGCGCGTGGGATATCGTCATCAGCGCCAGGAGCGAGGCAGCCAACGCTGATCTTCATACATTGCAGCAGGATATTGTCACTTTATTGCGGAAGGCGCGTCTCCTCGAAACGGCTCGCAGGGCCGAAGTCGAGTGACCTGGACTGCGAGTGTTTGTCTGTACCGTTTCGCTGGAGGTCGTCAACAGGCAAGGGAAGTGAAATGAAATACATCGCGCTTTTTCTTATACGGCTTTATCAAAACACGCTCTCGGTGGTCCTGCCCCCGTCGTGTCGGTTCACTCCCTCGTGTTCACAGTATGGATATGAGGCAATACAACGTTTTGGCTTTTTCCGTGGCGGCTGGCTGACAATCAAGCGCATCGGGCGCTGTCACCCCTTCTACCACGGCAATCTCTACGATCCGGTCCCGGAACGCTTACGCGACTAGACCAGACGAGATCGAGGAAGGCAGGAAAACCCTGTGTGGATAAGTAATTTCATCAATGTTGTTTTTACGCAGCCAACCTTCAACGCCCTGATGCTGCTCTATCACCTCTTCGGTGACTTCGGCGTCTCCATCATCGTGTTGACGCTGGCCCTGCGTCTGATTCTCTTCCCGCTCACGCTGAAGCAACTGAAATCAACCAAAGCGACGCAGCAGCTTCAACCGCGTATGGCGGAGATTCGCAAAAAGTACGCCAATGACCAGCAGATGCAGATGAAGGCGATGCAGGAACTCTATAAAGAGTACGGCGTCAATCCCCTCTCTGGCTGTCTGCCCCTGCTGGTACAGATGCCGGTTCTCTACGGGCTGTTCTACGCGCTGGAGGCGGTCATTCATGATGCCGCTATGAAGGGGGGCGCGGGTCTCCAGTCCCTCAACGGCTTCATCTACCCGTTTTTACCCCATTTCAGCCACTTCCCGAATATCAACCTGACGTGGTTCACTTTCATCAATCATAGCTGGTACTTTTCTCTGGGAACTCCTGACCCGACCCATGTGCTGCCCGTACTCGCCGCTCTGGCCACCTTTGTGCAGTTGCGCATGTCGATGGCGCGCCAGAACCAGAACCCGAACGCGCCTAAAGCCACCGACGCCATGTCCCAGCAGATGCGCATGATGCAATACATCATGCCGGTCATCACCCTTGTCTTTGGCTTGAGCTTCCCCGCCGGTCTGGCCCTCTACTGGACCACTTCGTCGATCTTCAGTATGGTGCAGCAATACTTTGTCACTGGCTGGGGCGCGATGGCGGATGTACCACCGCTTGTTAGCAGGGTGACCGGCGAAAAAATCGCGAGCAATACCACCGCCAGCAATGGGAGCAGGAAGAAAAGCCTGATCGAGCAGCAGAAGGAGGCCATGCTCGAATCGGAGAGCGAAACGTCGCAGGCATCATACGCCGCCGAGGAGGGGCCGGTAGGCAGCAAACTGCGCAATCCATCATCCTCCGGTGGCGCATCGTCTACACGCCGCAGCGCATCGCAGCGCGCGGCCGCGCGCCGACGTAAGGCTCCCAGAAGATATCCGTCGCGCAGCTAACATCAATTGCAGCGGGCAAAACGCCGTTTCCAGACTGCAATTTCGTCGAAACGAGTAAGAGGGAGGCAAGCAAACTTGGAAAGCATAGAGGCCAGTGGCAAAACGATTGAAGAGGCCGTACAGCAGGCCCTGACGCGCCTGGGAAGACGCCGCGATGAAGTGGAGATCACCGTCCTGCAGGAAGCCGCTCGCGGCGCATTTGGCCTGGGGAGCAAAGAGGCTCGCGTGCGCGTCACTGTGCGCCCGAATGTCATGAGCGCCCCCGCCGCGCCGACTTCGACCCCGACCGTCGGCGCATCGGTCGCTCGCCCCGGCGCCGTCATTACCCCCGAAATGGCCGACGCCATCCTCGGCCCCGATAGCTTCGAGGACGAAGACCTGGAAGTGGAGGAGTACGAGGACGAGGACGAGGAAGAAGGCGAATTCGAGGACGAGGAATTCCTCGATGAAGAAGGTGAGGAATTCGACGAGGAGGGTGAGGACGAAGAGGATCTGGAAGTGGAAGAGTACGAGGATGAGGAGGAAGCAGCGGCTCCTTTCCTCAATTCTGCTGCCCTTGCTGCCCTTGCGCCTGAATTGCAGGAAGAGGCGCTCCCGGCAGCCAGCCCCCAGGGCGAGGGCGAAGGCATGCAGGAAGTGACCGTGCCGAGCCGCGAAGATGTCGAGATCACCGTCGATGTCTTGCAGCATATCCTGCGCTATATGAATATCCATGCCACCGTGCAGGTGCGCTCGACGAACCCGCTCACGCTCAATATTCACGGCATCAATGAGAATCTGGGCTTGCTGATCGGGCGGCGCGGCGAGACGCTGGCCTCGCTGCAATTGCTGGTCAACCTGATCGTCGGCCACCGCACCCGCCACCGCATGCGTATCATCATTGATGCCGAGAACTATCGCCAGCGCCGCGAAGAGAACCTGCGCTCCCTGGCCCTGCGCGTGGCGCAGCAGGTGCGCAATTATCGCCGCTCCATCGCCCTTGAGGCCATGCCGCCCCACGAGCGTCGCATCGTCCATATCGCCCTGGCGGACAGTCAAGACATCAGCACCGAAAGCATCGGTGAGGGTGATGCCCGCCGCGTCGTTATCTCTCTCAAACGCCCCGGTCGTTAGCTCATCCTTTAAGAAAGAAAGCTTCAAAAGAATGGATGTGTGATCGTAATACGTCTCATCGCACATCCATTCTTTCTGGCAGAGAGGCGCATCGGTATACGTCAGGCACTACGCCTTCAGGATAGGAGAATCGATGTCACCTGTTCTTCAGTCGGTGCAGGGAGATGGCCCCCCCGACCTGCTGACCGTTGGCCATGTTACCCGTGATGTACACGCCGATGGCAGCTTTTCACTGGGCGGCACCGTTTCCTTTGCCAGCCTGACCGCCGCCCGCCTGGGGGCGAGCGCCGCCGTTGTCACCCGCGCCGATGTGCAATTAGCGGCGCAACTGCCCCGGCTCCTGCCCGGCATCGCTCTGGCCGTCCGGCCTTCTGCCGAGACCACTACCTTCGACAACCGCTACCATGACGGCTTTCGCACGCAGTACCTGCTGGCGCGCGCTGATACATTGCAGGCAGATGATGTGCCAGAGGCCTGGCGCGCCGCGCCCATCGTCCTGCTGGCCCCTCTCGCGCAGGAACTCGACCCCGGAATCCTCGCGCTCTTCCCACGCCGACCCGGCGCGCTCATCGCCGCCACACCCCAGGGCTGGCTACGCCGCCAGGATGCCGATGGCCGCGTCTGGCCCGCTCCCTGGACGGCTGCCGAACAGATACTGCCCTGTCTCGACGCCCTCATCCTCAGTCACGATGACCTGTTGCCCTTTGCCAACGGCAACCGCGCTGAAGCCGATGCTATCCTGGCCCGCTGGAGCCAGCACGTTCCCCTGCTCGTCGCCACCGACGGTCGCTACGGCGCCACGCTCTACCAGCACGGCCAGCCTGCCCGCTTCCCCGCCTACAGCGCCCGCGAACTCGACCCCACCGGAGCCGGTGATGTCTTCGCCGCCGCCTTCCTTATCCACCTCTCCCGCCACGCTGACCCGCCCGCCGCCGTCGATTTCGCCAATGCCGTCGCCTCCCTCTCCGTCGAACACGAAGGCATCACCGGCATCCCTACGCTGGAACAGGTACTGAAGCGACAAAAACGAGGCTGGTCGCGCTAGGTACTCACCTGTATAACCGGCGCCTACAGCATCTCACTCATCTCCTGCGCCGTTTCTGCTCTGAGCAGTGCCTGCGCTCGCTGTTGCCAGTAATCTCTTGTCTGGTGGTGCAACGCCGCCTTGACGTTAGCGATGGCGGCTGGATTCATGCTCAGCTCTTGCACGCCCAGCCCGGCCAGCAGCGGACCGATGCGCGGATCGGCAGCCAGTTCACCGCACAGGGCAACGAGTTTGCTCCGCATCTTCCCTGCCCGCACCACCCGGGCGATCAAACGCCACACGGCTGGCTCTAGCAGGCCAAACATGCCCGTCACACGGCTATTGGTACGATCGACAGCCATCGTATACTGGAAGAGATCGTTGGCACCGATGCTGAAGAAATCCACTTCCCGTGCCAGCACCCCGGCCATCACTGCCGCCGCCGGTGTCTCAACCATAATGCCAACCTGCGTATCGGGCGAGAGTATCACACCCTCGCGTTCAAGCTCGCGCCTCACCTCTGTATAGAGCATACGCAACTGATGTATCTCCTCCACTGTAGCAATCATGGGAAACATGATGGACAGTTGTATATTGATCACCCCCGCTGCACGCAGGAGCGCACGCAGTTGCTGGCGCAGAAGTTCTTTATGTACAAGATGGATGCGTGCACCTCGCAAGCCCAGCGCGGGATTGGCCTCCTGCATGGCTCCTATCAACGGTTCCAGGGCGGGGAACGGCTTATCGGCGCCTGCGTCAAGCGTGCGGGCAATGATGGTCTTGCCGAACAGGGCGCGACCGGCAAACGCCTGAAATAAGGCCACGTAGCTATCGAACTGCTCCTCTTCATCAGGAAAAGCCTGGCGTCCGGCAAAGAGAAATTCGGTGCGCAGCAGCCCTATCCCCTCGGCACCAAGCTCGGCGGCTGCCCGGGCGCTCTCCACATCGCCCACGTTGGCAAACATTTGTACTGCATAGCCATCGGCAGTAGAGCCGGGTTGAGCGCGCCAGAACGTATCGTTTTGCGTGCGACGCTGCTTCCGCTCGCGCTGCTGCTGAAGCATAGCACTGCGTAACTTCTCCTGCTGCGCGTCTTCAAGTTGCAGATACAGCAGGCCCTTTGCGCCATCGATAGCGATCTGCTGCCCATCCTGCAGCGTCTCCAGCAAATGAGCGTCAAACCCGGTAATCGCAGGTATCTCCAAAGCGCGAGCGATGATGGCCGCGTGCGTGGTCGGGCCACCAACCACGGTGCAGATGCCAAGAGTTGTTTCGGGGTTAAAGATGGCGGTGTCCGAGGGCGTGAGATCGTAGGCCACTACCAGCACAGGTGTATCATCGTTACTACGCTCAGCCGCAAGCTCACCGCTTTGCAGATGGCGTATTGCCCGCGCTGTGACATCACGCACATCGGCGGCGCGAGCGGCCAGCGTCTCGTTCTCCAACGCTTCAAGTTCCTGTGCGTAGCTCTCCGCTACCTGTTGTAAGGCAGCGCCAGCAGAGAAATACTCTTGCGCTATCAGCCTCGTTGTCTCAGCAAGCAGCTCCGGGTCTGCCAGTATCAACTGCTGCGCCTCGAAGATATCGGCCTCGCTGCTACCAACCGTCCGGGCCACGTGTTCGCTCAGTTCGCGTAGCTCCTTAGTAGCGGACTCAATAGCCTGTTGTAAACGGACCTGCTCGGCTCCGGCCTGTTCTGGACGAATCTTTGCCGTCTCGACCGCATGACTTTTTGCTTTATATAGCCTTACCGGACCGATAGCCACGCCGGGCGAAATCGCCATTACCTTCACGGGGCTGATCGAAGATGAAGTGTTGCCCGTCATATATGCCCTACTCCTCCTCATCAAACTTCCGGTCTACAAGCTCCGTCAGCGTTTTCACCGCCTTTTCGGCGTCTTCTCCTTCTGCACGCAAGACGAGGACGTCACCGAACACCGCACCGAGTTTGAGTACACCGATGATGCTTTTGGCGTTGGCACTTTTCTCTCCCTGTTGAAGCTGGATCCGCGACTGAAATTGCGCGGCGGTCTGCACAAGCAGCCGCGCCGGGCGAGCATGCAACCCAACCTTATTTTTGATGACGAGATATGCTTCCGCTACTGGCATGTTGATATGGTCCCTTTCCTAATCCTGGCTGTTCTGCGAATGTACCTTCGGCAGCGTACAAGCCTCGGCTGCCGCCTCCGCCACCTCGTGCAGGCTATTGCCGATAGAGGACTCGACGGCAGCAATCACCGCCCCTTCGACAAGTGGCGCGGAACTGATGATGATGTGGTCTTGAAAATCTTCCCGACCTTCTGTGAATGCTTCAATCGCCATTTCGGTCGCCATCACCGCGCTTCCCAGATCGAGCAGGACTAGAATGCCGTCAGGCCCATCCACCACGTGTAGCGCGGCTAGAATCTTCTCGACCGAGGTGCCAAGCGCACCTGCCGCTGTGCCGCCCGCCGCCGCGATTGCCACCTTCCCCTGCGCCATCTGCCCTGCCAGTTCGACTACCCCCTCCGCCAGTTGCGCGCTGTGAGATACGATAACTAAGCCAACCGTCATGGCACAATCTCCTTTGACGCAAAAACTTTTGCGCCCAATGTGTTTTAGTTAGTATGCAAGGCATATCGCAATGCTCAATTTCTAGCCAATTGTCTCAGCTAACGTTCTAAGTATCAGCCAGCTAGAGGTTGCGCCGGGATCCTGATGCCCGACACTGCGCTCGCCCAGATAGCTGGCGCGTCCTTTTGTAGCAAGCATGGGAATCGTGGCCTTCATGCCCGCTTCGGCGGCATCGCTCACACGTTGCAGCAGTTGTGAGAGGTCCAGCCCCTGTGCCTCCACCTCCTTCGCCGCCACCAGCGCCGGGGTGAGCGCGTCAACCATCGTTTTCTCGCCCGGCTGGGCCTTACCCCGCGCTTTGACCCCCTCCAACGCGGCTTCCAGCATGCTCACAACATCGGCCTCGTCCAGTTCGTGCTTGCCGGCGCTTGCAATGCCAGCCCGCAGAAATGCAGTTCCATAGAGCGGCCCACTCGCCCCTCCCACCGTCGAAACCAGCGTCGAGCCGACCGTCTTAAGCATGGAGCCAATATCCATCCCGGCTAGCGCAGGCAGTTTCTCCACTACCGCCTGAAAGCCCCGATCCATGTTGATGCCATGATCGGCGTCCCCGATAGGAGAATCAAGCTGGGTGAGAAAATCTCGGTTTTCGTGCAGGACAACCGCTAGCCGTTGCAGCCAGCGTATCGTGTCTTCAGTCGTAATAGGCATAGTCTCCTCCGCGTGTGTAGAGAGCAGTCCTTGCGTGCGCCCGCAAAGCATCCATCTTGTTCCGTGGGGCGACGACAGTTAATCATCGCCCCACAGATCAGCTACATTGTACAACTGGATGCCTGAGTCGAATACTGGTTACACTCCCCAGCGCAGAGCGGGCGTATGCACAGGAGCGTCCCAGTAGCGGGTCAATTCATCATCGAGCCGCAGCAGGGTGATGGAGCAGCCCGCCATTTCGAGCGAGGTGATATAACTGCCGATGAGAGAACGAGCGATGGTAATATCCCTGCCGCGCAGAATCTTCGCCAGTTCATTGGCAACCACATATAGCTCGATCAATGGGGTGCCGCCCATGCCGTTGACGAAGGCCAGCACGCGCTCGCCAGCTTTCAGGCCGAGGTCTTCGATGATCGGATTGGCAAGCATTTCCGTCACCTCGGAAGCTGGCGCGAGCTTGACACGGCGGCGGCCCGGCTCGCCATGAATACCGATGCCGATTTCCATCTCGTCCTCGCCCAGTTCAAACGTTGGCTTGCCAGCCGCAGGGACGGTGCAGGAGGTCAGCGCCATGCCCATGCTGCGTCCCTGATCGTTCACCTTCCGCGCCAGAGCGGCAACCAGCTCCAGTGACGCGCCCGTCTCGGCCAATGCGCCCACGATCTTCTCCAGCAGGACAGTCACGCCCACGCCACGCCGTCCAGCTGTATAGAGGCTATCCTGCACAGCCACGTCATCGTTTGTCACCACGCTGGCGACCTCGATGCCTTCGGCCCCGGCCAGTTCTGCCGCCATCTCGAAGTTCAGCACATCGCCGGTATAGTTCTTGACGATGTGCAGCACGCCTGCACCTCCATTGACCGCACGGGTCGCGGCCAGCATTTGATCGGGAACGGGTGAGGTGAAGACGGCGCCGGGACAGGCTGCGTCGAGCATGCCACGCCCAACGAAGCCGCCGTGCATCGGCTCGTGTCCGCTGCCGCCTCCTGAGATAACCCCCACCTTGCCGCGTACCGGGGCATCCTTCCGTACGACAATCTGGTTCTCGAAATCCACACGGATCAATTCCGGGTGCAGGGCCTCCATGCCTGCCAGTTCGTCCTTTACTACATCCTCTGGCTTGTTGATAAGCTTCTTCATCGCTGTCTCCTTCTTGAGAAACACAGTGCTTCAGTCTTCCGGGAAAACGCCTGTACTACTTACTGGACATGCTCGACAGCCGACTCTGCCACCCCGCCGAGTTCAGGCGAGCCTGCTATCACTCGACCGCGTGAGATGAAATCGTAGGTCAGTACACCGAGAACGCCGCCTAAGAGAGGCCCTACAAAATAAACAATCAGGTGCGTAAGATCATATTTTCCGCCGAGTAAAACCTGTATCAGGGCAGGCCCCAGCGCACGAGCGGGATTCAGGGCCACATTGGTGATAGGGCCGAAAGCGAGGATTTCACCGGCAACCATGAGGCCAATGATGAAGCCCGCCCAGCCGGAGGGAGCGCGCCCATCGACAGCCGTTCCCATGATGACCAGCAGCAGGAAGAAGGTGCCAATCGTCTCCATCACGATAGCGACTACCCAGCCACCGCCCGTGCCGAAGAGAGCGATTGCGCCGCCAAAGTTGGTCGCACCGAGGCCGGGTCCCTGCGCGGCCGTCGTCCAGCCAAAAGAGAGGGCGATGACCAGCGCGCCCACAATGCCGCCTATGAATTGCGCTGCCCAGTAGACCACTGCCTCATTCCAGGGCATGCGCTTCGTCACGGCCAGCGAGAATGTGACCGCCGGGTTAATGTGACAGCCGGAAATGTGACCAATAGTGTAAACCATAGCCGCGATGGCAAAGGCGAAGGCCAGGGCGATCATACCCAGATCGGCCATTGAAAAGGCCAGTGCTGGCTTCGCACCATTGAGGAGATACACCGCTGCCGTAATCGAGCCTGCCCCAATCCACGTCAGGAAAGCAGTGCCCAGCAATTCGGCGATAAATTTCTGCGTGAGGGTCGGAGTCCTATCCATATCATTCTCGTCTGCCAGTTCCGGCAGACATCCTCCTTTCGCATGCGAAAGCAATGTTCAACGCAAAAAAACCAGATGACCCGATGGTAAAGGGATGTGCGGATACTTCTCTCACCTCCTTTCGCAAACTGACTGAAGACTCGGCGATCAAATGAGTCCTGCTTCACTAAGGGGCAAGAATCATGCCAAACCTGAGCCGGGGAAAGAAACAGCGGATAACAAAGAGATGTAAAACAGCCTGCGAAGAGGCGCGAGAGAAATTTCTAATGCTGAAAAATGAAAGAAAAAAACCTGCCGGGCAGTAGAGCAGTTACGTTGCGAAAGTGAAACGTATTGTTTCATTATTGCAACAATACGTTTCACTTTCGCAACGTAACTGCTATTTCCCTTCGTTTAGACCATATCTCACCATCTTGCGCCAGAGGGTGGTGCGGCTGATACCGAGCAGCGCTGCCGCCTGCGCCATGTGATCGTTACTGGCGTGCAGTGCCTGCACAATGGCCTGTATCTCGGCATTGGTGCTCTGCTCCCGCAAAGCTCTGGTCTGCTCGCTTACCGCTTCGGGTACGCTGTGCCTGAAATGGTCAGCAGGTGAGAATTGAATCGAGGGTGAGGAAACGGATTGCTCAAGCTCAGGACGGGTAACAGGTGATTGAAACTCGATGGGAAGGTCGTCGAGGGTGATGGTGTTTTTCGGCATCAGGTAGGTGACGCGTTCAAGTATATTCTCAAGCTCGCGCACGTTGCCGGGCCAGGAATAGTGCTGCATCGCCGCCAGCGCCTCCGGGGTGATGGCGAACGAACGGCCTAGCATGCGGCTCTGACGGCGCAGGAAATACTGCACCAGCAGAGGCAAATCATCGCTGCGTTCGCGCAGCGGGGGAATGTGAATAGTCAGCACATTTAAGCGGTAGAAGAGGTCGGAGCGGAAGGTGCCGTGCTGCACCTCCTCACGCAGTTCTCTATGCGTGGCAACGATGATGCGCACATCGGCGGGGATGACGCGTTGGCCGCCGATACGCACAATCGTGCGCGTTTCGATGGCACGCAGCAGCGTGGCTTGCAATTCAAGCGGCATGTCACCGATCTCATCCAGAAAGAGCGTGCCGCCATGCGCCTGCTCAAACTTCCCGGACCGCCCCTGCCGGTCTGCGCCGGTGAACGAGCCGCCCTCGTAGCCGAAGAGTTCGGTGCTGATCAACTCGCGGGGAATGGCCGCACAGTTGACAGCCACAAACGGCCCATCCGACCGCGCACTGCCGTTATGGATGCTCTGTGCGAAAATCTCCTTCCCCGTCCCAGTCTCACCTTGCAGCAGCACAGTCGAATTGCTTTTCGCCGCCAGCCGCGCCAGTCGCAGTGCTTCCATCAACGCCGCGCTCTCGCCTACCACGTGGGCAAAGGTCAGGCGAGCGCGAGCGCCGGTGATGCGATTGACCAGCTTCTGCACGCGCTCGATGCTGCGCAAGATCATCACAAAGCCATCCGGCGCGACCGGCTCCGCGAGTACGATGCCGCTGGAACCAACGATATTCTCCAGCCCCGTCTCTGGCCGGTAACTCGAAATGGGTTTGAGCGAACACAGGCAGGTGACACGCCCATGCACTGTGTCAAAGATAATTTCCTCGTCTGTGAGTTGTTGCTGCGCGGCCAGCGCCTCCAGCAGCAGCGTGGGAACCGGCAACACATCGCGCAGCCGTCTCCCCGTCACCTTCGCGGGCGCGAGTCCCAGCATGGTACCGGCGGGGGCATTCATCTGTGAAATCACGCCATCGCGTCGCAACAACAGGATGCCCTCCGGCAGCGTTTGCAGGATGACTTTCAGTTCAGACAAAAGATCATTGGCATTGCTCAGCCAGACCTGCATCTGCAACTGGTTACTCATCGCCTGCGCCGCCGCCGCGATCATCCCCAGCGTATGCGGGTGGCAGTCCTCATGCCGACCAACCACCGCCAGCACGCCAACGGCGTGTCCCATCAAATCATGCACGGGTGCGGCAGCCGTGTAGAGGGCGTGCAGGGCAGCACGATAATGCATGGCACCATCAAGCTGCATGGGAAACGACTCCTGCAACGCCAGGGCCAGCGCATTCGACCCCTGGTGCTCCTCACGCCACGAGGCTCCCACCACCAACCCTAAATGCTCAAGTTCCCCTTGCAACTCCCGGTCACCAAATAGATCGACAACGCGCACTCCTGCGTCGGCAAAGACCACTACAGAAGCCGACCCTTCAATAAACTGGTGCAAATCCTCCAGCGCCGGTCTCACCAGCGAAAGCAGCTCATGAGAAACACCAGAAATCATCGGACCACCTGACCCGTTGGAAACACCAGCAGACCCTACCCGAGAATCATCATCCAGCCCGCGATCGCTGTACGGGTCGAGGCCAAGCGCCGCGCAGCGCCGCCACGATTGCATCAATGCCGGGGGCAGCACATCCTCCTGCATAACACCATGCAGCACAAACTGCTTCCAGGCCGCCCAGTAATCATGTGTCATACCTTGCATGGCTTCAGCCCTCTTCTCAGACAATACTCTATCCAGCTAGCAGGGCAACCGCGAGAACCCACCCCGCGCTGCCCTACCATCCTTGCCCCTGCTATCGTAGCAGGTACCTTTTGCAGAGTATAACACAGGCAAAAATAGCTGGTTATGGCTGGCTATTGTAAAGTAGGCCCGGACATGTCATCAACTGCTCTGGTCGGCCCGGCCCTGTCCCTCCAGGTTCCCCCCGAAGGATAGAGAGCCTACAACCCGCTCATCATTGCTGTTAGCGGGAAAATCTGATATAGTGAAACAGACACGTAGGACTCGCTAAATTGAACGGGAGATGGTGACGATGACAGCACATGATGAGACGACGAAGACTCAGGATAGCCAGACACAGGCGACACAGGCCGCGCCGCTGAAACGCACTCCCCTGTATGAGCAGCACAGGGCGCTGGGGGGGAGAATGGTGGAGTTTGGCGGCTGGGAGATGCCGGTGCAGTATAGCAGCATTCTGGACGAACACCAGGCCGTGCGCACGAACGCGGGGTTGTTCGATGTGAGCCACATGGGCGAGTTCAAGGTTGAGGGCGCCGGGGCTTTGCCCTTCCTGCAGTATCTTGTCCCCAACGACGTAGGCAAACTCGCCATCGGGCAGGCTCTCTATACGCAACTTATTTTGCCCGACGGCGGCACCATCGATGATCTGCTCGTCTACCATCTGGACGAGGGCCACTACATGCTGGTCGTCAACGCGGCCAATATCGCGAAGGATTTTGCCTGGGTGCAGGAGCAGGCGCGCAACTTCCCCGACGTGGCCGTCTTCGACCAGTCGGATACCACCGCGCTGCTGGCCTTGCAGGGGCCGAAGGCCGAGGCCATCCTGCAACCCTTGACCGATGTCGACCTCTCTACCATTCGCTACTACCATTTCGCGCCCGGCACGGTAGATGGCGTGCATTGTCTTATCTCGCGCACAGGCTACACGGGCGAGGATGGCTTTGAACTGTATTGCGCGCCGGTCATGGTAGCGAAGCTGTGGAATGACCTGCTGGAAGCCGGAAAAGCGCAGGGTCTCAAGCCTGCTGGCCTCGGCGCGCGCGACACCCTGCGGCTGGAAGCGGCCTACTGCCTCTACGGCCACGAACTGGACGAGCAGACCAACCCGCTGGAGGCCAACCTGGGCTGGACGGTCAAGCTGAACAAGGGCGAGTTTATCGGGCGCGAGGCCCTGCTCAAGGTGAAGCAGGAGGGGCCGCAGAAGAAACTGGTGGGCATCGAGATGGTCGAGCGCGGGGTGCCGCGCGGCGGCTACACTATCTACGCGGACGAGCAGCCCATCGGCTCCCTGACCAGCGGCGCTCCTGGCCCGACGGTGGGCAAAAATATCGGCCTGGGCTACGTCAAGCCTGAGTTTGCCACGCCAGGCCAGCCCGTCCAGATCGATATTCGCGGCAAACGCACGGCGGCACAGATCGTCGCGCTGCCTTTTT
>Ga0209810_1003858_pt1 | contig 15167 bp, 12 predicted proteins | sample Coa_R1_7_FD_187159 | JGI IMG/M metagenome (GOLD analysis project Ga0209810, IMG submission 187159) | Surface soil microbial communities from Centralia Pennsylvania, which are recovering from an underground coalmine fire - Coalmine... | ecosystem: Environmental > Terrestrial > Soil > Unclassified...
ACTTCGACGCCATCGTGGCCCCGCCCCCCGGATTCGTGGTCACCGCCATGTCCGACGACGCTCCGGTGGCCGCCCTCGAGCACCAGGACTCGGCCATCTACGGGGTGCAGTTCCACCCCGAGGTGGCTCACACCCCGAGGGGCCAGGAGATCCTCAAGCACTTCCTCTACGACGTGTGCGGGTGCCGGCCCAACTGGACCATGACCTCGATCATCGAGTCATCGGTGGAGGCGGTGCGGGCCCAGGTCGGCAGGGAGAAGGTGATCTGCGGCCTCTCCGGGGGGGTCGACTCGTCGGTGGCCGCCGCCCTGGTGCACAAGGCGGTGGGCGACCAGCTCACCTGCGTCTTCGTCGACACCGGGCTGATGCGGGGCGGCGAGGCCGAGCAGGTGGAGGAGACCTTCCGCCGCCAGTTCAACATCGACCTGGTGCACGTGAAGGCAGCCGACCGGTTCTTCGACGCCCTCGACGACGTCATCGACCCCGAGCGCAAGCGCAAGGTCATCGGCGAGCTCTTCATCCGGGTCTTCGAGGAGGTGGCCGGCGAGCTGGAGGATGCCCGCTACCTGGTCCAGGGGACCCTCTACCCCGACGTCATCGAGTCGGGCACCAAGGACGCGGCCAAGATCAAGTCCCACCACAACGTGGGCGGCCTGCCGGAGGAGATGAACCTCGAGCTCGTCGAGCCCCTCCGCAACCTGTTCAAGGACGAGGTGCGGGCGGTGGGCGAGCAGCTGGGCCTGCCCGAGGAGATGGTGTGGCGCCAGCCCTTCCCCGGCCCGGGCCTGGCGGTGCGCATCGTGGGCACCGTCACCCGCGAGCGGGTCGGGATCCTGCAGGCGGCCGACGCCATCGTGGTGGAGGAGATCAAGCGGGCCGGTCTGTACCGCCAGATCTGGCAGAGCTTCGCCGTCCTGCCGGCGGTGCGCAGCGTCGGGGTGATGGGCGACGAGCGCACCTACGCCTACCCGATCGTGATCCGGGCCGTCACCAGCGACGACGCCATGACCGCCGACTGGGCCCGGCTGCCATACGACGTGCTGGAGCGCCTGTCGAGCCGCATCATCAACGAGGTGCCTGGGGTGAACCGGGTCGCCCTCGACATCACCTCCAAGCCGCCCGGCACCATCGAGTGGGAGTGAGCAGCACCCATCTCCCGCTGCTGCCGGCCGACGCCGGCGCACCCGACGAGTCGGCCGGGGGCCCGTTCGGGCCGGATCAGGCCGACCTGCTGGTCGGGCTCAACACCGCCCAGCGCGACGCCGTCCTGCACGAGAGCGGGCCGCTGCTTGTCATGGCCGGCGCCGGCTCGGGCAAGACCAGGGTCCTCACCCACCGCATCGCCAACCTGATCGCCACCGGCCGCGCCTCGCCGTTCGGCATCCTGGCCATCACCTTCACCAACAAGGCGGCCGACGAGATGCGCCAGCGGGTGGAGGCGCTGGTCGGCCCGGTGGCGCGGCGCATGTGGGTCTCGACCTTCCACTCCGCCTGCGTGCGGATACTGCGCCGCGACGCCCAGAGGCTGGGCTACAAGTCGTCCTTCACCATCTACGACCAGGCCGACGCCGTGCGCCTCACCGGCTACGTCATCCGCGACCTGGGCCTGGACGCCAAGCGCTTCCCGCCCCGCAGCGTCCACGCCGTCATCAGCGCGGCCAAGAACGAGATGGTCGACTTCGAGACCTACCGCGAGAAGGCCCAGACGATCTTCGACCGCAAGGTCGCCGACGTCTACGCCACCTACCAGCAGCGGCTGCTGTCCGCCTCGGCGATGGACTTCGACGACCTCCTGATGGTGACGGTGGATCTGATGCGGGCGTGCCCCGAGGTGCTCGAGCACTACCGATCCCGCTTCAGTCACCTGCTGGTCGACGAGTACCAGGACACCAACCGGGCCCAGAACGACCTGGTGATCATGCTGGCCGCCCGCCACCGCAACGTGTGCGTGGTCGGTGACACGTCCCAGGCCATCTACTCCTTCCGCGGGGCGGACATCCGCAACATCCTCGACTTCGAGCGGGCCTTCCCCGACGCCACCGTGGTCCTGCTGGAGCAGAACTACCGCTCCACCCAGGTCATCCTCGACGCGGCCAACGCCGTCATCGCCAACAACCTGCGCCGCCACCCCCAGTCGCTGTGGACCGACCAGGTCGGCGGCGAGCCCATCATCCGCTACGAGGCGGCCGACGAGCACGATGAGGCCGCCTGGGTCACCCAGGAGATCGGCGCCCTGCACGACCGCCACGGCTTCCGCTTCGGCGACGTCGCCGTCTTCTACCGCACCAACGCCCAGAGCCGAGCTCTCGAGGAGGAGCTTGTCCGCAGGCAGATCCCGTACCGGGTCATCGGCGGCACCCGCTTCTACGACCGGCGCGAGATCAAGGACATGCTCGCCTACCTCCGGGCGGTGGCCAACCCCGCCGACGAGGTCTCCCTCAAGCGCATCGTCAACGTTCCCAAGCGCGGCGTGGGCGAGACCAGCGTCGGCCGCCTCGACGCCTGGGCCAAGATGAAGGGGATCACCTTCGCCGAGGCCGTCGGGCACGCCGCCGAGGTGGTGAGCGGCCGGGCGGTGAACGGCCTGCGCCAGCTGGACGAGCTGCTGGCCGACCTCCGCCAGCGCCGCCAGGAGGGCCCCGGCGCCCTGCTCAAGACGGTGCTGGACGCGACCGGCTACGCCGCCGAGCTGGAGGCCGAGCGCACGGTCGAGGCGGCCGGCCGGCTGGAGAACGTGTCCGAGCTGGTGGCGGTGGCCGAGCAGCACGAGGACCTCGACGAGTTCCTCGAGGCGGTCAGCCTGGTCGCCGACAGCGACGAGATCGTGGGCGACGGCTCGGCGGTGAGCCTGATGACGATCCACACGGCGAAGGGGCTGGAGTTCCCGGCCGTGTTCCTGGCCGGGCTTGAGGAGGGCGTGTTCCCCCACCAGCGCTCCCTGGGCGAGCCGGAGGAGATGGAGGAGGAGCGCCGGCTGTGCTACGTGGCCATAACCCGGGCCCGCCAGCGCCTCTACCTCTCCCACGCCTTCTGCCGGACCATCTGGGGCGGCGCGCAGTACAACCCGCCCAGCCGGTTCCTCAAGGAGATCCCCGAGGCCCTCACCACCATGGTCTCGGGGCGCTCGCCGGCTGCCTCCGCCGGCCTGTCGGGGCGGGACCGGCTGGTGGACTCGGCCATGCGCCGGAACACCCCGGTGCGGACCACCGGGGCGGAGAACCTGGGCCTGCGGGTGGGCGACGACGTGGTGCACGCCAAGTGGGGCGAGGGGGTCATCGTCGCCATCGAGGGCGGCGGGGACAAGGCCGAGGCGGTGGTGGCCTTCCCCGGCCTGGGCGAGAAGCGGGTGCTGCTGGCCTGGGCCCCGCTCAAGCGGGCCTGAGCGGCCTCCTACCGCGGTAGGAGGCGGGCGGACGGGAATCGTCCCCGGGCCCGATGCCGCCGGCGGCGGTTCGGTCTACCGTTGTCCGTAATGGCCGCAACGGTCGAGCTGGGGGAGGCGCACGAGCGGGGGCGGACGGGCGACGCCGTCATCTCCGTCGAGGGACTGCGCATGGAGTACGGGGGCCGGGTGGCGGTCGACGGCATCGACCTGTCCGTCCAGCGGGGGGAGATCTTCGCCCTGCTCGGCCCCAACGGCGCAGGCAAGACCTCGACGGTGGAGATCCTCGAGGGCTACCGCCGCCGCACCGGCGGCCGGGTCCGGGTGCTGGGCCAGGATCCCCAGACGGCCGGCCCGGCGTGGCGGGACCGGGTCGGGGTGGTGCTGCAGTCCTCCACCCCCGAGCCGGAGCTGTCGGTGGCCGAAACCCTCCGCCTCTACGCCGGGCTCCACTACCGACCCCTGCCGGTGGCCGAGGTCATGGAGCTGGTGGGCCTGGGGCCCTCGGCCGACGTGCGCAACGCCCGCCTTTCCGGCGGGCAGCAGCGCCGGCTGGACTTCGCCCTGGCCCTGATAGGCGATCCCGACCTGGTCTTCCTCGACGAGCCCACGACCGGCTTCGACCCTGGGGCCCGCCGGGCGGCCTGGGACGTGATCGCCGGCCTGCGCCAGCTGGGCAAGACGGTGCTGCTCACCACCCACTATCTCGAGGAGGCCGAGGTGCTGGCCGACCGCATGGCGGTGATGGCCGGCGGGCGGGTGGTCGCCTGCGGGCCGCCCGCCCTGCTCGGCGGCCGCGGGGAGGAGCCGACGGAGCTGCGCTTCGTGACCGAGCCCGCCATCCGGCCCCGCCTGCTGCCGGCCGACATCTCCCGCCGGGCCGACGTGCAGGGGACCAAGCTCATCGTGCGCAGCCACGACCCGCTGCGCGACCTGCACCTGGTGTGCGGCTGGCTGCTGGACAACGGGATAGCGGCCCACTCGGTCGAGGTCCGCCGGCGCAGCCTCGAGGACATCTACCTCGACCTCACCGGAGGGGGGCATCGGTGAGCGCGGTCACCGTCGACGCCGCCCTCGCCCCGGCCGCCCGCCCCCGGCGCCGGTCGGCGCTGTCCCTGCTGGCCCACCAGGTCCGCTTCGACCTGCTGGTCATGTCGCGCAACCGGGCGGCCCGGTTCTTCGTCATCGGGCTGCCGGTGCTCATGCTGGTGCTGTTCGCCTCCATCTTCGGCCGGGTCAGCTTCGGCAGCCCCGGCCTGGGGCTGTCCGGCACCACCTACTACGTGTGCACCCAGGTGGTGTTCGGGATCGTCGGCGCATCCTTCATGTCGATCGCCATGACCCTCATCGTCAGCCGTGAGTCGGGGGTGTTCAAACGGCGGCGGGCCACCCCGGTGCCGGCGTGGATGATCGTGGCCAGCCGGGCGGTGGTCGGGGCGGTCACCAGCTTCTCGCTCACCGCCGTGCTGCTGGCGGTCGGGCACTTCGCCTACGGCGCCTCCGTACCGGGGCGCGCCCTGCTCCCCCTGCTGCTCGCCATGGTGGTGGGGACCCTGTCCTTCGGCGCCCTCGGCTTCGCGCTCAGCGGCCTGATCCGCTCGGCCGAGACGTCCCAGGCGGTCGTGCAGGCCGTCACCCTGCCGCTGTTCTTCATCTCAGGCGTGTTCGTGCCCTGGGGCCTCATCCCGCCCTGGCTGCGGCAAGTGGCCGCCATCTTCCCGGTGCGGCACCTGGCCCAGGCGGTGCTGGCCGCGGTGGCGGGCAACGGGGTGGTGCGCGGCGCCGACCTGCTGGTGGTGGGGGCGTGGGGTGCGGCCGGCCTGGTGGTGGCGGCCCGGCGCTTCGCCTGGTCGCCCCGTTCCGGCTGAGCCCGCCCCGGCGGGGCGCCCGTTCGGCGATCGGCGACGGTGTCGGGCGCCGGGGCTCCTGACGACCGGGCTCGAGGGGGAGGGAGCTAGGAAGCCGCGGCGCGGCGCAGCTCGACCTCGTCGGCGGCCGACCGGTCGGCGGTGGAGCCCTGGAGGTGCTGGACGACGGAGCGGGACAGCCACGGCGAGAGCATCAGCGACAGGTGGCCGTGGTCCTTGGCCAGCACGTTGGTGGCGGCCAGGGCCGGGTGGGTGAGCATGGCCGAGCTGGCCGGCTGCACCAGCAGGTCCACGTTGGAGTAGTAGGCCACCCACCTGACCGGGCTGGGGCGGGCGCCGTCGGCCAGGCGTCGCATGACCCACGAGCCCGGGCGCAGCTCCTCGGCGGTGCGGCCGGGGGCGGCGAAGGCGGCCACCGTGCCCTGGTGGGGCGTGGCGATGGTGACGGCCCGGTCCACGGTCGCGTCCCCGCCGAGCTCCTGCACGTACCAGCGCACCACCAGGCCGCCCAGGCTGTGGCCCACCAGGTGGACCCGCTCGGCGCCGCTGTCGGCCCGCAGGCGCTCGACCCGGCGGGCCAGCTGCTCGGCCAGCTCGGGCACGTCGTGGCGGAGGGGGGAGTAGTTGAGAGCGTCGACGTGGCCGAAGCCGGCCTTGGCCAGATGGCGCTCGAGCACGAACCAGCCGGAGCGGTTGTGGCCGTAGCCGTGGACGAGGAGGACCGGGGCCTGCTCGGCGGCGCCTTCGGCCCGGCGCACCACCGGAGGGCTCACCAGGCCCATGGGATAGTGGGCCACGCATCGGGCCACGGACACGAACTCGCGGGCGTGGCCGATGTAGGTGCCCGGTCGGCGGGCGGCGACGAGGATGGCGTCCACGACCTTCGGGGGTGTAGACCGCTCGCTCACGGGATTAGTTGTCGGCCGATCCACAAGCGTTTTGTAATGGGGTGTCGGGGTCATTTTGGTGGATAGTGATGACGGGCTGGACTGAACGGGCTAGGTTGGCCCTCGGCCGGGGGGTTGGCCTGGGCGACTTCCTGGAGCGTCTGGCCCTGGTGCACCGCTCCCGCCGGCTGGTCGAGGAGGCCTCGGGCCCGACCTACACCTACGAGCAGGCCGCCGCCCGCGTCGCCCTGATGGCCGGGGCCATCGCCGCCATGGTGAGGCCAGGCGACCGGGTGGCCCTGGCCCTGCCGAACTCCTACGACGTGGTGCTGGCCTCGCTGGCGGCGGTGCGGGCCGGGGCGGTGGCGGTGCCCCTCAACGCCGAGCTGACCGACACTGAGCGGGAGACGGTGGTGAACGACGCCGGCGCCGCCGTGGTGGTGCGCCACCCCGAGGAGCTGCTGGGAGCGGCGCCCCTGGAGGCGCCGGCGCCGGCCGGGTCGGTGGCGGCCATCTTCTACACGTCGGGCACCACCGGGCGCCCCAAGGGGGCGAGGCTCGGCAGCCGGGCCCTTCTCGGCCAGATCTCCGCCGCCGCCCTGTGGCCCTCGGGGCTGCGGCGGGACGAGGCGGTGTTCGGCCTGCCGCTCTCCCACATCATGGGCTTCGTCGCCGTGCTGGGGGTGGCCGGGGCCGGGGTTCCGTCCTACTTCCTGCCCCACTTCCGTCCCGACGCCGCCCTCGACGCCATCGAGGCCCGCCGGGCCACCTTCTTCATCGGGGTGCCGGCCATGTATCGGATGATGGTCGAGGCCGGGGCCGAAGAGCGCGACCTGTCCTCGGTGCGGGTGTGGGCCTCGGGGGCCGATGTGATGCCGCCCGAGCTGGTCCGGCGCTTCCAGGACATGGGGGCCATCCTGACCCTGCCGGGCGGGCGCAGCCTGGGCCGGGCCGCCTTCATCGAGGGATACGGGATGGTGGAGACCGGTGGAGGGGTGGCGGTGAAGGTGGCCACCCCGCTCCCGTTCCGGCTGCCCCTTATCGGCGGCGACAGCCTCGGTGTGCCCATACCGCCCAACCGGATGAGGGTGGTAGGCGAGGACGGGCACGACGTCGGGGCTGGCGACGTGGGCGAGCTGTGGGTCAAGGGGCCCGGGGTGCTGGAGGGCTACCACGGCGACGAGGCCGCCACCAGGGCGGTCCTCACCGACGACGGCTGGCTGCGCACTGGCGACATGGTGAGGCGGGGGCCCATGGGCACGGTGTCGTTCGTGGGGCGGGAGAAGGACGTCATCAAGCGCGGCGGCTACTCGGTCTACGCCGTGGAGGTGGAGGGGGTGCTGGAGACCCACCCGGCCGTGGCCGAGGCGGCGGTGGTGGGCCTGCCCGACGACCGCCTGGGCGAAGTGCCGGTGGCGGCGGTGCGGCTGGCTCCGGGGCAGTCGGCCACCGAGGAGGAGCTGGCCCTCTGGGCCACCGATCACCTGGCCGGCTTCAAGGTGCCGGTCCGGTTCCTGGTGGTGGACCAGCTCCCCCGCACCGGCACCCGCAAGGTGCGCCGGGCCGAGCTGCGCCGGCTCTTCGTCTGAATCCTCCACCTCCCGCCCGGTCGGCCGGCGTCGGCGGGCGCAGTCCCGGATCCCCGGGGCTCGCAGCCGGTCGGCTCCCGCCGGTGGCGGGGCCAACTGGGGGGGAATGCGGGCTCTCCCGTAGGATTCGGCCGTGGTTGACCAGCCATACCGGGTGGTGGTGGCCAAGCCCGGCCTCGACGGGCACGACCGGGGGGCCAAGGTCATCGCCCGCGCCCTGCGCGATGCCGGCTTCGAGGTCATCTACACCGGCCTGCACCAGACGCCGGAGCAGATAGTTCAGGCGGTCATCCAGGAGGACGCCGACGCCGTCGGCCTCAGCCTGCTGTCGGGGGCCCACATGACCCTGGTGCCCCGGGTGGTCGAGCTGCTGGCCGAGCAGGGGGCCGACGACGTGGTGGTGGTCTGCGGCGGCATCATCCCCGAGGCCGACATCCCCAAGCTCAAGGAGATCGGGGTGGCCGAGGTGTTCGGCCCCGGCGCCCCGCTCCCCGCCATCGCCGAGTGGCTGCGCAACGCCCTGGACGCCACCAGGGCCCCGGGCCGCACCGGCTGACCGGACCGCCCGCCGCCCCCGGCGGCGGCGACCCGTCGTGGACTGACCCAGACCCAAGGAGAGAAGTGGACCTGTTCGAGTACCAGGGCAAGCAGTACTTCGCCCGCTACGGCATACCCGTGTCCCCCGGTGGCGTGGCCGACACCGTCGAGGAGGCGGTGAAGGTCGCCGACTCCGTCGGCTACCCGGTGGTGGTCAAGGCCCAGGTGCAGGTGGGCGGGCGGGGCAAGGCCGGCGGCATCCAGCTGGCCGCCGACGCCGGCGAGGTGCGCCGACACGCCGGAGACATCCTGGGGATGGACATCCGCGGCCACGTGGTGCGCCGGCTGTGGGTGGAGCGGGCGTCCGACATCGCCGCCGAGTACTACGCCAGCTTCACCCTCGACCGGGCGGCCAGGATGCACCTGGGCATGGTGTCGGCCAAGGGCGGGGTGGACATCGAGGAGGTGGCCGAGTCGGACCCGGCCGCCATCGCCCGGCTGCACATCGACCCAGTCGAGGGTCTCGACCCCGCCGGCGCCCGGCGCCTGGTCGAGGAGGCCGGCCTCGACGAGAAGGCGCGCTCGGGGGCGGCCGACATCCTGGTCGAGCTGTACCGCTGCTTCGTGGAGGGCGACGCCGACCTGGTGGAGATCAACCCGCTCATCCTCACCCCCGACGGCCGGGTGCACGCCCTCGACGCCAAGGTGACCCTGGACGACTCGGCCGCCTTCCGCCATCCGGAGTGGGACGAGTTCAGGGGCATCGCCCAGCTCGACCCGCGCGAGGCGCTGGCCCGCGAGAAGGGCCTGCAGTACGTCGGCCTCGACGGCTTCGTGGGCATCATCGCCAACGGCGCCGGCCTGGCCATGAGCACCTGCGACGTGGTCGAGCAGGTCGGAGGCAAGCCGGCCAACTTCCTCGACATCGGCGGCGGCGCCAACGCCGAGGTGATGGCCAACGCCCTCGAGGTGATCAACACCGACGAGAAGGTGCGCTCGATCTTCATCAACATCTTCGGTGGCATCACCCGCGGCGAGGAGGTGGCCAAGGGGGTGGTGGCCGCCCTGGGCCGGGTGGACATCAAGGCTCCCATAGTCATCCGCCTCGACGGCACCAACGCCGCGGAGGGCAGGAGCATCCTGGCCAAGGAGGCCGCCGGCCGAATCCAGTCGGTCCCCACGATGGTCGAGGCCGCCCGCCGGGCGACCGAGCTGGCGGGAGGCAGCGCCAAGTGAGCATCTTCGTCGACGAGAACACCAAGGTCGTGATCCAGGGCCTGAGCCCCACCGGCCAGGGCCTGTACCACGGCCTGCGCAACCGGGCCTACGGCACCAAGGTGGTGGCCGGCACCAACCCCAGGCGCGGCGGCGAGGAGATCGAGGGCATCCCCGTGTTCGCCAGCGTGGCCGAGGCGGTCAAGGAGACAGGGGCCAACGCCTCGTTCATCACCGTGCCGCCGCAGGGCGCACCCGGTGCCATCGAGGAGGCGGCGGAGGCCGGCATCCCGTTCGTGGTGTGCATCACCGAGTTCATTCCGGCCCAGGACGAGGCCCGCACCTACAGCCGGCTGCGGAGGGACTTCCCCCGCACCCGCCTGCTTGGGCCCAACTGCCCCGGCATCATCAGCCCGGGCAAGTGCAACGTCGGCATCACCGCCGGCGAGATCGCCCTGGCGGGCGGGCCCGTCGGGCTGGTCAGCCGGTCGGGCACCGTCTTCTACCAGGCCATCTACGAGCTCACCCAGAAGGGGATCGGCCAGACGACCGGCGTGGGCATCGGCGGGGATCCCGTTCCCGGCACCGGCTTCATCGACTGCCTGTCCGCCTTCGAGGCCGACCCCGAAACCAGGGCGGTGCTGATGATCGGCGAGATCGGCGGTTCGGAGGAGGAGCGGGCCGCCGAGTTCATCGGCAAGGAGATGTCCAAGCCGGTAGTGGCCTACATCGCCGGGGTGACCGCCCCGCCCGGGCGCAAGATGGGCCACGCCGGCGCCATCATCTCCGGCTCCAAGGGGACCGCCAGGGCGAAGATGGACGCCCTCGAGGCCGCCGGCGCCAAGGTGGCTCTCAACCCGACCCAGGCGGCCGAGGTCATGGCCGAGGTGGTCGCCGCCCTGTAGCCGCCGGACACTGGTCGACCCGGCTCTCCTGTCGACCCGGGAGCAGCGCGGGCGGCCCGCCGACGCAGGCCCATACCGTCGCCGGGGCGCCCGAATTCGGCCTGTAGCGTTCAGTCAGTGAGGATCGGGGTTCTGGCGTCGGGCAGCGGGACCATCCTCGAGGCCATCCTCGCCGAGGACCTCGACGTGGCTGTCGTGGCCGCGGACCGGTCCTGCCGGGCCCTCGAGGTCGCCGCCGGGGCCGGGGTCAGCGCCGTGCTGGTGGAGCGTCGCTCCTTCGGGCGCGGCTTCGACCGGCTGGCCTACACCCACCAGGTGGTCGACGCCCTGGCCGCCCACCGGGTCGAGCTGGTGGTGATGGCCGGGTTCGGCACCGTGCTGGACAAGCCGATCCACGACGCCTTCCCGGGCCGCATCCTCAACACCCATCCGGCCCTGCTGCCCGCCTTCCCGGGCTGGCACGCGGTGGAGGACGCTCTGGCCGCCGGGGTCAAGGTCACCGGATGCACGGTCCACCTCGCCACCGTCGAGGTGGATGCCGGGCCCATCCTCGCCCAGGAGGCCGTGGCCATCGAGCCGGGCGACGACGCCGCCCGCCTGCACGAGCGCATCAAGGCGGTCGAGCGCCGGCTGTACCCGCGAACCATCCGCCGCTTCGTCGAAGGAGAGCTGCCTTGACCCGTCGGGCCCTGCTGTCGGTCTACGACAAGACCGGTATCGAGGACCTGGCCTCCGGCCTGGTCGCCCTGGGCTGGGAGCTGCTGGCCAGCACCAGCACCGGCAGGGCCCTGGCCGAGGCCGGCATCCCCCACCGCCCCCTCGCCGAGCTGACCGGCTTCGCCGACATGCTCGACCACCGGGTGGTGACCCTGCACCCGGCCGTGCACGGCGGCATTCTCGCCGACCGGTCCAAGGCCTCCCACCTGGCCGACCTCGAGCGTCACGGCCTGGCCCCCATCGATCTGGTGGTGGTGAACCTCTATCCGTTCCTCACCGATCCGTCGGTGGACCTGATCGACATCGGCGGCCCGACGATGGTGCGGGCGGCGGCCAAGAACCACGCCCACGTCGGAGTGGTGGTCGACCCCTCCGAGTACCCGGTGGTGCTGGAGGAGCTGCGGGCCTCCGGCGAGCTCGGCCCGGCCACCCGCCTCCGCCTGGCGCGGGCCGCCTTCGCCGCCACCGCCGCCTACGACGCCGCCATCGTGGGGTGGCTGGACCGGACCGACCCCGACCGCCCCGGCCTGCCTCCGACGGTTCATCTGGCCATGGAGCGGGCCCAGGAGCTGCGCTACGGCGAGAACCCCCACCAGCAGGGGGCCCGCTACCGGCCGATGGGCGCGCCCGGCTTCTGGGACCGGGTTGTGCAGCACAGCGGGATGGAGCTGTCCTACCTCAACCTCTTCGACGCCGAGGCGGCCTGGGCCCTGGTGCACGACCTGGCCGACGGGCCGGTGGCGGCCGTCATCAAACACGCCAACCCGTGCGGGGTGGCGGTGGCCCCCACCCTGGCCGAGGCCTACCAGCGGGCCTACGAGTGCGACGAGCAGTCGGCCTTCGGCGGCATCGTCGCCCTCAGCCGGCGGGTGGACACCGCCACCGCCGAGCGGATGGTGGCCGCCGCCCAGGCCGATGTGGTGATCGCCCCGGGCTACGACGACGGGGTGGTCGAGGCCCTGCGCCGGCGCCGGCGCAACACGCGCATCCTCGAGGCCCCCCCGCCCGGGCCGGCCGGTCTGGAGATCCGCCAGCTCGGCCCGGACTTCCTCGTCCAGCAGCCCCACCACTTCGCCCGCCGCCGGGCGGACTGGCAGGTGGTCACCCGGGTGGCCCCGACCGAGGCCCAGTGGCGAGACGCCGAGCTGGCCTGGCGCATCTGCGGGTGGGTCAAGTCCAACGCCATCGTGCTGGTGCGCGACGGCCAGGCCGTCGGCATCGGCGCCGGCCAGCAGAAGCGGGTCGACTCCGGCGAGATCGCCGCCCGCAAGGCGGCCGGGCGGGCCAAGGGCGGCGCCTGCGCCAGCGACGCCTTCTACCCCTTCCCCGACGGGGTGGAGGCCGCCGTTGAGGCGGGGGCGGCGGTCGTCATCCAGCCCGGGGGCGGCATGCGGGACGAGGACGTCATCGCCACCGCCGACGAGCACGGCATCGCCATGGTCCTCACCGGCGAGCGCCACTTCCGCCACTGATGGCCGTCATGATGCCGGGGGCGCCGGTGGCCGCCGCCGTGCTTGAGGAGGTCGCCCGCCGGGTCGACAAGCTCCGGGGCGAGGGCCGGACCGTCGGCCTCGGCACCCTGCTGGTGGGCGACGACGACGCCAGCGCCGGCTACATCCGCATGAAGCAGCAGAAGGCGGCCGAGCTGGGCATGATCTCGCCCCACGTCCACCTGCCGGCCACCGCCACCCAGGCCGATGTCGAGGGGGCCATCCGCCGGCTCAACGAGGATCCCAGCGTCGACGCCTTCCTCTTCCAGCACCCCGCCCCCCCGCACATCGACTTCGACGCCGCCATCGCCTGCATGGATCCGGACAAGGACGTCGACGGCATGCACCCCTACAACATGGGGCGCCTGGCGCTTTCGATGCCCGGTCCGGTCCCGAATACCCCGGCGGGCATCGAGGCGCTGCTCGCCTACTACGAGGTGCCGGTGGCCGGCCGTCACGTGGTGATCCTGGGCCGGGGGGTGACCCTGGGCCGGCCCCTGTCGCTGCTGCTGTCCCAGAAGCGGCCCACCGCCAACGCGGCGGTGACCGTGGTGCACACCGGCGTGCCCGACTGGGCCGAGCACACCCGGGCGGCGGACATCCTGGTGGCCGCCGCCGGGGTGCCCGGCATCATCACCCCCGACCACGTGCGCCCCGGTGGGGTAGTGGTGGGCGCGGGCGTGCGCTACAAGGGCCGGCGCCTCCTGCCCGACGTGGACGAGTCGGTGGAGCAGGTGGCCGGCTGGATCACCCCCCGGGTCGGCGGGGTGGGGCCGACCACGGTGGCCATGCTCATGCGCAACGCGGTGGAGGCGGCCGAGCGCCGGGCCCATGTCGGCTGAGCCGGCCCGATGACGCGCATCGCCGACCTGCTTGCCGCCGGGCGCACCTTCTCCTTCGAGTTCTTCCCGCCCAAGAACGACGCCGAGCAGGCGGTGCTGGTTCGGACCATCCGCGAGCTGGAGCCCCTCGAGCCTGCGTTCGTGTCGGTGACCTACCGGGGCGGGGCCGAGTCCCGCCGGCGCACCATCGAGCTGGTGTCATCCCTGCTGCGCACCACCACCCTCACCCCGATGGCCCATCTCATCTGCGTGGCCCACTCCCGCCTCGAGCTGGCCGAAATCCTGGTGGAGCTGCGCCGGGCCGGGGTGGAGAACCTGATGGCTCTGGGCGGGGACCCGCCCGCCGATCCGGCCGCCGGCGCCGGCGAGCTGGCCCACGCCGACGAGCTGGTCGGCCTGGCCCGGGCCATCGGCGGGTTCTCCATCGGGGTGGCGGCCCACCCTGCCGGCCACCCCCGCTCGCCCGACCTGGTCTCCGACCGCCGCTTCCTGGCTGCCAAGCTGGAGCTGGCCGACTTCGCCGTGACCCAGTTCTTCTTCCGGCCCGAGGAGTACCTGGGCCTGGTGGACGAGGTGGCCGCCCTCGGTATCGACAAGCCGATCGTGCCAGGCATCATGCCGGTCACCAGCCTGTCCTCCATCGGGCGCATGGCCACCATGGGGGCGGCGGTGCCCCCGGACATGGTCGCCCGCCTCGAGGCGGCCGGCCCCGACCGCGAGTCGGTCAGGCGGGCGGGGGTGGAGATGGCCACCGAGCTGTGCGAGGCGCTGCTGCGGTCGGGGGCACCCGGGCTGCACTTCTACACCCTCAACCGGTCCAGCGCGACCAGGGAGATCCACGCCGGACTGGGCCTTTCTGCCCGCGGGTAGGCTCCCCCGCCGTGCCCAAGATCAAGGTTGAGAACCCCGTCGTCGAGCTGGACGGCGACGAGATGACCAGGATCATCTGGTCCTTCATCAAGGACAAGCTGATCCTCCCCTACCTCGACGTCGAGCTGCTGTACTTCGACCTCGGCATCGAGCACCGCGACGCCACCGAGGACAGGGTCACCGTCGAGGCGGCCGAGGCCATAAGGGCCCACGGCGTCGGGGTGAAGTGCGCCACCATCACCCCGGACGAGGCCCGGGTAGCCGAGTTCGGCCTCAAGAAGATGTGGAAGTCCCCCAACGGGACCATCCGCAACATCCTGGGTGGGGTGGTGTTCCGCGAGCCGATCATCTGCTCCAACATCCCCCGGCTGGTGCCCAACTGGACCAAGCCCATCGTGATCGGCCGCCACGCCCACGGGGACCAGTACCGGGCGACCGACTTCGTGGTGCCGGGGCCCGGTCGGGTGACCATCAGCTACGTGCCCGACGGCCCGGGCGAGCCCATCGAGCTGGAGGTGTCCCACTTCCCCGGCGGCGGAGTGGCCATGGGCATGTACAACTACGACGACTCCATCCGCGACTTCGCCCGGGCCTCCTTCCGCTACGGCCTCGACCGCGGCTACCCGGTGTACCTGTCGACCAAGAACACCATCCTCAAGGCCTACGACGGCCGCTTCAAGGACCTGTTCCAGGAGATCTTCGAGACCGAGTTCAAGGCCGAGTTCGAGGCTGCCGGCCTCACCTACGAGCACCGGCTGATCGACGACATGGTGGCCGCCGCCCTCAAGTGGGAGGGAGGCTACGTGTGGGCGTGCAAGAACTACGACGGCGACGTGCAGAGCGACACGGTGGCCCAGGGCTTCGG
>Ga0209810_1003859_pt1 | contig 15163 bp, 11 predicted proteins | sample Coa_R1_7_FD_187159 | JGI IMG/M metagenome (GOLD analysis project Ga0209810, IMG submission 187159) | Surface soil microbial communities from Centralia Pennsylvania, which are recovering from an underground coalmine fire - Coalmine... | ecosystem: Environmental > Terrestrial > Soil > Unclassified...
CGAGGCCCGGGGGCACAGCGAGAGTGACGACGCGGTGGCGCGCGCAGGCCTCCTCGACAGCAGCACTGATCGCCTCCGCGGAGCCATCGCACCTGACGATGCTGGCGCGGTATTCCCCGCAGCGCTCGACGAACAGCTCCCTCGCCTCACCCGAGGTCAAGCGACGCTCTCGGATGTAGGCGGCCTCCGGGTCCTCCCGGATGTAGGCGGCCTCCGGGTCCTCGCGGATGTAGGGGCCCTCCGGGTCCTCGCCGCTCCAAGAGCTCGGCTCCTCGCCCGGCACATCGGCGAGCGCCGCGCGGATTCGCGCCAGGATCAGCTCGCGGTCGCTCACCGCCCCCGCCACCAGTCGCGAAACGTCTGCTCGGGCGGCACGGGCAGCTCCCGCGCAGCGCTCCACGCCCGCAGCGGGCCCGGAGCGAGCTGCGCGAGCCGCGGATGGCGCGCAACAACCCGCCCCGCCCATCCGCCGGCACGCTGAGCCAACCGGTAGCGCCCCGGACGGCCGAACGCCGCAGCGACCGCCCGCATCGACAGACGCTCGCCATGGTCCCGACTCCCGCGCCGCACGATCTCGGAGCGCAGGTGCACGAGCACCGAGGGAATGTCGATCTTGACCGGGCACACCTCGTAGCAGGCGCCGCAGAGCGACGAGGCCCACGGCAGCGACCGCCCCCGCTCGAGCCCGTGCAGCTGCGGCGTCAGGATCGCGCCGATCGGCCCCGGATAGACCGAGCCGTAGGCATGCCCGCCGGTCCGCTCGTAGACCGGGCAGACGTTCAGGCATGCCGAGCAGCGGATGCAATGCAGCGCCTCGCGCCCCGCCTGGTCGGCCAGCACGTTCGTTCGGCCTGCGTCGAGCAGCACGAGGTGGAACTGCTGGGGCCCGTCCCCCTCCCGCACGCCGGTCCACAGCGACGTGTACGGGTTCATCCGCTCGGCGGTCGAGGAGCGCGGCAGCAGCTGGAGCATCACCTCCAGGTCGGCCAGCCTGGGCAGGACCTTCTCGATCCCCATCACGGTGATCAGCGCCTGCGGCAGGGTCGTGCACATCCGGCCGTTGCCCTCCGATTCGACGACGCAGATGGTTCCGGTCTCGGCAACGGCGAAGTTCGCGCCGCTGACCGCCACCCGCGCCGACAGGAACCGCTCGCGGAGATATTTGCGGGCGGCCTCGGCGAGCGCCGCCGGTGAGTCGTCCAAACGCTCACAGCCTGGCAGCCGCGTTTCGAACAGCTCCCGGATCTCAGCGCGGTTGCGGTGGATCGCGGGAACGAGGATGTGGGACGCGCTGTCGCCGGCGAGCTGATTGATCAACTCGGCGAGGTCCGTCTCCAGGGCCGCGATCCCGCGCCGCGCGAGCGCGTCGTTGAGACCGATCTCGTCGGTCGTGATCGACTTCACCTTCACCACTTCGCGAGACCCCGTCGCGTCGATCAGGTCACCCACGATCCGGTTCGCCGCCGCCGCGTCTGCGGCCCAGTGGACCTCGCCGCCCGCCCTCGTCACCGCTTTCTCGAGCGCCAACAGGTGGCGGTCGAGATGGCGTATGGCGCGTTGCTTGATCTGCCGGCCGGCCTCCCGCAGCTCCTCCCAGTCCTCGAGCTCGGCCACGGCCCGCGCGCGCTTGTCGCGAATCGTGTGGGTCGCGAAGCGGAGGTTGCGGCGCAGCTGCGCGTTGCGCAGCGCGGCGCGCGCTGCCTCCGGGAAGCCGCCGCCGAGCTCGTCTGCGGCTCCGGCCGTCACGTCTGCACCGAGGCGAGGATCTCAGACAGGTGCATGGTTCGCACGCCGGCGCGCATCCGGCGCAGCCCGCCGTCGATCTGCATCAAGCACGACGAGTCGAGCGCGGTGCACACCTCCGCGCCGGTGTCGCGCACCGCCCGGACCTTGTCTGACAGCATCGCCGCCGACACGTCCGGGTTCTTCACGGCGAAGGTGCCGCCGAATCCGCAGCACGACTCCGCCTCGTCGAGCTCGACCAGCTCGATCCCCCGCACCGCGCGCAGGAGCCGCAGCGGCGCGTCGGCGACATGCAGCATCCGCAGCGCGTGGCAGCTCGGGTGGTAGACGACCCGATGGGCGAAATAGGCGCCGACGTCGACGACGCCCAGCTGCCCGACGAGGAACTCCGACAGCTCGAAGACCCGGCCCGACACGGCGTCGACCCGCCTCGCCAGCTCGGTGTCCCCGGCCTCGGCCGCGAGCCGGGCGTAGCCATGCCGGACCATCGCCGTGCACGATCCCGAGGGAGCGACGACGGCATCGAATCCGCCCTCTCCGAACACCTCCAAGAACCGCCGCACGAGCCCGAGCGCCTCTGTTGGATAGCCGGAGTTGGCGTGCATCTGCCCGCAGCACGTCTGCTCCTCCGGGAACGCCACCTCGTGGCCGAGGCGCTCGAGGACCGTCACCGTCGCCCGGCCCGCCTCGGGGAACAGGGTGTCGCCCAGGCAGGTGATGAACAGTGCGATCCGCACCTCGGGCCTCGACTAGTGGTTCCAACCGGAGCGTCGCGCCGGAAATGGCGAGGTCCGGGGGCCGTCAGTCGAGGACGCAGGATCCGTGGTGCAGCAGCGCTGCACGAGCATCCGAGGACAAAGACTGGTGGTCATCCGGGGCCGCCATTTCGGGTGGGATGTTTCGGTTGGGCCACTAGATGATTGATTCCAAGTTGCGCATCGTGGATGCGTCCGGGATAACTTCGCGGATACGCCTCAGTCGCTCGGCTCGCGTAGCGCTGCTACGCCACGCCTCTCGCCTGCCGCGCCCCGCTCGCTCCCCGAACGCCCCACTTCTGATCAATTTGGAATCAATCATCTAGAGCGAAACCCAGGCGAACGTGTGGTGGCCCCGGACTCTGCGGAGCACGCGGGGCGAGCCGCGAACGAGGCGTCCGTCTTCCGCGAGGGCACCGCGGGGCCCGAGCCGGGGGAGGATGACGGTGCCTGAGGTCCCGCGCGGGGCAACGACCGTCAACACGAAAGCCCGGCGGCCGCTGCGCCGCCAGCGGACGGCGATCGGGCCGTGGGGGGTCGGCACGATTCCCTGCGCCCATCGGAGGCTTCCCGGCTGGGGTGCGATCCGCCATGTCGCGAAGCCAGGGTCGACGGGCACGACGCCGAGCACGTACATCGAGAGCGCCGGGGCCGGGCCCGTGGACCAGGCATGCGCGGTGCTGTCGGCGACCGGGCCACCGGCGGGAATCCCATTCGGTTGGATCCGCTCCCAGTCCACACCGCCGGGGTCGTGGTTCACCATGAACCCCCATTCGCGGCGGATCAGGGCGAGCGCCGCCGCCTCATTGCCGACGGCGAAGTCCGAGAGCACGTTGAAGCTCCCCATGTACGGCGAGACGTCGTGGTTGTAGCCGCTCGGCACGGGCGAGCTCGTCGCCCAGGGGCCGTAGGGCGAGGCGAGCGAGCGCACCAACACACGCGTGATCCCCCGTGCCCGCCGCGCCGACGGGATCCCGGCGAGGATCGCCGTCACGTTCGCGTCCTGCACGACCGACCCCCGCTCGGTCGTGCTCGCATCGTAGGCGCCCGTCTTGGCATCCCACAGCTTGGCGTTGACGGCGCTGCGGATCGCCCCCGCCTCGGCTGACCACGCCTTCGCCTCGTCGCCGTGACCGGTCAGGACCGCGAGCCTCGCCGCCGAGCGCAGCGCCTGGTAGTAGACGGCGTTGACGTAGGTCAGCTCACCGGGGATCGACTCGATGTTCCAGTCCGCGTCGTCGTTTGAGTCGACCGAGAACAGGCCGTTCGAGTCGACCTGCTGGGCGTCCCACGCCATCTGGCGTTCGATCGCCGGCCAGTTCTCCCGCGCCAGCGACAGATCGCCCGTGTAGCGGTAGTAGTTGTAGACGGCGGTCATCACGATCATCGAGTAGCTGGCCGACCAGGTGATGCAGCCGTTGTCCAGCTCGAGTGGGTTGGGCGAGCACGCCCCTGGGAGCGGGCCGGGCTGCGACATGACGCCGACCGCCGGCCCCAGCTCCTGGGCGCTGGTCGCCGGGTGCTCGAGGAAGAGCGCGTCGGAGTCGCGGGCGTACGCGGGATCGCTGGCGTAGTAGTCGGTCAGGTCCGAGATCAGATGGTCGCCGCTCCAGACGGCGCGATCCCGCTTGGCGCCGTCGAGGATCAGGTGCAGGTGGTTGATCGCGCCAGGCTGCACGCTCGTCCCCGGCGGCAGCTGGTTGAGGTTCAGCGTGTAAACGCTGGCGAACCAGATCCGGTTCAGAAGGTCGTCGCTGGAGAGGAAATCGCCGGCCATCACCGCGGGCGTCTCGCGCAGCGGCGTGAACCGGATGCCCGCGCTCGTCAGCGTGACGCTGCCCGGTGCGCTCAGCGTCACCTGCTCGTAGCGTTCCCCGCCCTGGATGTAGGACGCGGTGACCGTGCCGGGCCCGGAGGCGGGGAACGTGTCACTGCGCGACGGGGCGGTCGCGGCAAAGGCGAAGGCGGTCGTCGCCCCGTCGTTGCCCAGGTTGGCCAGCGTCTCGGAGTAGGTCGCCGACAGCGATGCTCCCGAGGTCGCGGCGATGTCGAACGTTCCGTAGCCGCCCACCTCTCTTCCGTAGTCGAGCACCAGCGAGGGCGCAGGCCCTCCGACCGGATACGTGAGCGTCGTCGTGCCGGATCGTCTGCCGGTCAGCGCGTCGGGGTTGGTCACCTCGCCCTGCACCCGCAACACGCGCACCGGGCGCACGGTCGCGCTCGCGGGGGCCTCGTCGTAGCGCTTCCAGCTCGGTTTCGCCGCGACCGGATGGCGGGAGAGCCATTGCGCCGTGTGTCCCGGCGACGCGCTCGCGATCGCCGGCCAGAGCAGCCCGAGCGCGGCGCCGAGCGCGAGGCCGAGGCGAGCCCTAACGCGGGAACGCAGCACTGACCCCGCCATCGACGTTGAGGATGTTCCCGGTGCTCTTCCCGGACCTCGCCTCGGAGGCGAAGTGCATGACGGCCTGGGCGATGTCCTCGGGAAGCACGTTGACACCGAGGACGGTGCGCTTGCGGTAGTGCTCCTCGAGCTCCTCGGGCTCGATCCCGTACGCCGTGGCCCGCTCTTCGCGCCACGAAGAGCCCCAGATCCTGGAGCCCTGGAGAACCGCGTCCGGGTTCACCGTGTTCACGCGAATCCCGGCGCTCCCACCCTCGGCAGCCAGGCACCGGGCGAGGTGGAGCTCGGCCGCCTTGGCGGTCGAGTACGCCGAGGCGTTCGGGCCGGCGACAAGCGCGTTCTTGGAGGCCACGAACACGATCGAGCCGCCGGTACCCTGCCGCTCCATCACGCGGAAGGCCTCCCGCGCGACGAGGAAGTACCCGGTGCCCAGAACGCTCTGGTTGCGGTCCCATTCCTCGAGCGTGGTCTCTGCGATCGGCGCGCTCGAAGCGATGCCGGCATTGGAGACGAGGATGTCGACACCCCCGAACGCCGCGACCGCGCAGGCAAAGGCTCTCGCCACCGCGGCCTCGGAGGTGACGTCGCCGGTCACGGCCAGGCCCTGGTCGCCGAATGGCGACACGGCGTCGGAAGCCCCATCGCTGTCGATGTCGAACGCGACGACTGCCGCCCCCGCACCGGCGAGGATCTCGAGCACGGAGCGCCCGATTCCGCCGGCCGCGCCCGTGACCAGCGCGACCTTCCCCTGAAGCTCGCCGGGGGGCGGCGCGAGCGAGAGCTTGTACAGCTCGAGCGGCCAGTACTCGACGGCGAAGCTCTCGCTGGCCGTGAGCGAGACGAACTCCGACACGGCGTGGGCACCGGCCATCACTTCGATCGCCCGGTGGTAGAGGTCGCGGGAGATGCGTGCTGCCTTCAACGTGCTCCCGACCGCCACCAGCCCGACGTTCTGGATCAGGACGACGCGCGGATCGGGATCGGCGATCACGTCATCCGCGCCTGCGTGCTCCTCGAAGTAGCGCCTGTAGTCGTCCCGGTAGGCCTCGGCGGCGGGAGCGAGCCGCGCGGCCAGCGCCTCGACCGTCTCCCCAGCCGGGTCGTACTCCACCCACATCGGCAGCCGTTTTGTGTGCACCAGGTGATCGGGACAGGCCGCCCCCACCGTGGTCAGGTCCGGGGCGTCGACCGAGTCGACGAGCTCGCACACCGCTGAGGAGATATCGCTCACGAGGAGCTTCGAGCGCTCTGAGGACACGGCCCCGCGCAGGGCCGGCAGGATCGCCTCCAGCGTCCGCTGCCGGGACTCGTCGTCGAGGCGAGTGACGGCTTCGGCCCCGCCGAACCTCGCCCGCCCGGCGACGCGGCGGTTCACGAACTCGGCCGCCTGGTTGCAGACCGCCACCGTCCGCTCGTACGCATCGCGCGCGCTTTCCCCCCACACGACGAGCCCGTGCTTGGCCAGCACGACCAGCCGGAGATCCGGGTTCTCGCGGACCGCACCGCCGACCTGCTTGGCCAGCGTGAACCCCGGACGGATGTATTCGACCCAGGCGGCGGCCTCACCGAAGCACTCGGCGATCAGGTCGCGGCCGCCCCGGGCGCAAGCGATCGCGTTGATCGCGTCCGGGTGGGTGTGGTGAACGTGCGCGGCCGGGATGAACGCGTGCAGCAGCGTCTCGATCGACGAACGCGGCGCCCCGGGGTCGAGCTGGCAGCGCGCGAGGTGAGCGACCATCTCCTCGTCGCTCATCTCGTCGCGCTCGAACAGCGGCAGGACCTCGTCGAGCTTCAGCGGCGTGAAATCGCGCGCGGACATCGTCGCGAGGTCGCTGCCCGATCCCTTCACCCAGATCGTCGCCGTCTCGCGTCCCGTGTGGTCGACGGCGATCCCCTTGGCGGACGTGTTGCCGCCGCCGATGTTGGCGAGCGCGCGGTTGCGGCCGAGCAGGTGGGAGGCGTAGAGGACCTGGTCCAGCGTGGTCGTCGCCTTGGCGGCTTCGGGCTCGTCCCAGTCATCGGCGACCGGGTGGACAAGTTCGGTGGTGATGCTCATTTCATCCTCGTAGCTGGGTCGGAAGTTCGGCGGGAGACCTGCCGGTCCAGGTAGCCCGAGGCACGCAGCTGCGCGATCGGAGCCTCGGCCGCGCCGAGCTCGGCGCGCACCTTGGCGCACAGCGGTCTGACGTCGGTGCTGAAGGCATCGAGCAGAAGTTCGTGGCCGCCCAGGATGTCGCCGGAGATCTGGGCCTCGGCGAGCCCGGCGCGGTCGACGATCAGCGCCTTGGCGTATGCCTCCTGGAGGTTCACGACGCTGCGCACCATCGCCTCGAGCTTCGGCTCGACGTTGTGGGCCTGGTCGATCGTCAGCCGCGGAAGCGGGCGCTCGCCGCCGGTCAGCTCGACGAAGATCAGGAACAGCTCGAACGGGTTCACCGAGCCCACGATCAGGTCGTCGTCGGCGTACTTGCGGTTGTTGAAGTGAAAGCCGCCGAGGCGGCCGTCGCGGTCGAGCAGGGCGACGATCTGCTCGACGTTGGTCCCCGGCGCGTGGTGGCCCAGGTCCACGAGCACCCGGGCCCGCTCCCCCAGGTGCTGGCAGAGCAGCAGGGCGGAGCCCCAGTCGGCGAGGTCGGTCGCGTAGAAGGCGGGCTCGAACAGCTTGTACTCGACGAGCAGATCCTGTTCCTCCGGCAGCGCGGAGTAGAGCTCGGACAGCCCGGACTCGAGTCGGTCGCGGCGGGCACGAAGGTCGTCCTGTCCGGGGTAGTTGGTGCCGTCGGCGAACCACAGAGACTGGGCGGTGGAGCCGAGCTCGCGCGCGATCTCGATGCATTCGAGCAGGTGCTCGAGCGCCTTGCGGCGGACCCCCGCGTCTGGATGAGTGATCGAGCCGAGGCGATAGTCGGGATCCTGGAAGAGGTTTGGGTTGACGGCGCCGGCCCGCAAGCCGGCGCCGTCAATCGCACGCGCCAGCTCGCGCAGGTCGCTGACGGCGTCCCACGGAAAATGCAGCGCGACGGCGGGAGCCGTACCCGTGAGTCGATGCACCTCGGCGGCGTCCTCGAGCTTCTCGAATACATCGCGCGGGCGCCCCGGCTGGGGAAAGGTGGCAAAGCGGGTGCCCGAGTCGCCATAGCCCCATGACGGCGTCTCGATCACGAGCTGAGCGAGCGAGCGCTCGACCGCGGCCACGTCGACGCCGCGCGCCGTGAGCTGGTCCGCGAGCGCCTGGTAGTCCGAGCTCATGCGATCTCCTCGACCGCTGCGCCGGTCCGCTCCAGGAAGCGCTCGTAGGTCGCGAGTCCGCCCGCGTCATGGGGTTCGTACCGCGTCAGCGGCACCGCCGCAGCGGCCAGCTCGCGCATCTCTTCGATCGTGCCGAGCTCGCCGATGGCCTGAAGCTGCACCAGCACGTTGCCGAGCAGCGTCGCCTCCTCAGGCCCGGCCAGGACCTCGCGCTGCGTCACGTCGGCGGTCAGCTGGCAGAGGAGCCGGTTGTGGGCGCCGCCGCCCACCACTTGCACCGTGTCGATGCGCCGGGCGCTCACAACCTCGAGTTGCTCGAGAACGACGCGGTACTTGCAGGCGAGCGAGAGCAGAATCGAGCGCACGACGGTGGCGCGGTCGGCCACCGGTTCGCTCCACAGGGCTGCGATCCGGGGGGTCATCGCGCCGGGATGCAGCAGCGACTCGTCATCGGGATCGAACAGCGGTACGTCGCCCGACGCCGACTCGGCGGCGCGGTACAGCTCCTCGTAAGTGGGACCACCCCACTCGCGACGGCACTCCTCGATCAGCCACATGCCCATCACGTTGCGCAGCAGGCGGGTCGTGCCGCCGATGCCGCGCTCGTTGGTGAGGTTGAACGCCTCGGCTCGCGTGCCGAGCTCCGGTTCGGGCAGCTCGAGGCCGAGCAGCGACCAGGTCCCCGAGGAGAGGACGGCGGCGCCCGTGCCCGCCGTGGCTGCGGCGGCGAATGCGCTCGCCGTGTCGTGGCCGGCGACGGTGCGAACCGTGGCGCCGACCGCGTCCCCGGCCGCGGAGTTGCCCGGCAGCACGGATCCGAGCTCCACGCCCGGTGGGACTGCCTCGCCGCCGAACGGGCCGGCTGGGATGCCCAGCCGCTCGGCCAGGTCGGCAGCCCATCGCAGTCCGCGCGCCTCGAGCAGGCCGGTGCTCGAAGCGGCGGTGACCTCGTTTGCGAGCGTGCCCGTCAGCCACAGGCCGATCAGGTCGGGTATCAGCGCGATCCGATGGGCGGCTGCCGCCGCCGCCGAACCGGCTTCCGCGACGAGTTGGAAGATCGTGTTGATCGGCATCGTCTGGATGCCGGTGCGCGCATAAAGCTCGCGCCGGCCGACGCGCTCGAAGGCCCGGGCGACGATCGCCGCCGAGCTCCGGGCGGGGTCGCGGTAGTGGTAGGGCAGCCCCAGCATGCGATCGGACTCGTCCAGCAGCGCGTAGTCGCAGCCCCACGCGTCGACGCCGATCCCGTGCAGCGGGGCGAGCTGGGCGGCAGCGGCCAGGCCGGCGAGCGTGTCGGCGAACAGCTGCGGCAGGTTCCAGTGCAGGCCGTCGGGAAGCCACAGCGGCCGGTTGCCGAAGCGATGGACGACCTCCAGGTCGACGCGCGCCCCATCGAAGCGCCCGACCGCCACCCGGCCGGAGCCCGCGCCGAGATCGACTGCGGCGAGTCGGCGCTCAGCCATCCTGGAGCGCTCCGCCCGCGGCCGAGGAGGTGGTCCTGAGCGTGCCCTTTCCGCGACGTCGCGCCAGCAGCTCACGACCGCGCGTCGTGAACAGCGCGATGTTCGGCACCAGCACGCTGAGGATCAGCAGGCCGCCGGAGACGACCTGGAAGTCGTTCTCGTTGAAGGAGCTCGTGAGCAGCAGCGCGCTGCGCAGCCCCGCGTAGACGAACGCGGCGAGCGCGACGCCGAGGATCGTCCCCGTGCCGCCGAAGATCGACACGCCGCCAAGCAGGACGATCGTGATCACCTGAAGCTCGAACCCGATGCCGATGTTCTCGGCGGCGGAGGAGAGCTCGAACGTGTAGAGGATCCCGACGGCGGCGCACACGACCCCCGACAGCACGAACAGGCCGAGCTTGATCCGCTTCACGCGGATGCCGGCGTGGAAGGCGGCCTCCTGGTTGAGGCCGATCGCGTAGAGCGAGCGACCGAGCCTGGTCATGCGCAACATGAGCCCGGTGCCGATCGCCAGCACGATGAAGACCGCCACCGACCAGGAGATCGAAGAGATGCCGAGGAAGCCGTTCGTGCCGACGTTCGTGTAGGAGGTGGGGAAGTTCGACACCGACGTGGCGCCGAGGATCAGGCTGGCGATCCCGCGATAGAGCGTGAGCGTCCCGATCGTGACGGCCAGGGACGGCAGTCCGGCCTTGGTGACGAGCAGACCGTTGATCAGGCCGGCGAGGGCGCCGACGGCGAGGCAGACGACGATGATCAGCGGCATCGCCCAGTGGTGCATCCAGAGGCTGCCGAGCAGCTCGGAGCTGACCGCCAGGATCGACGCGATCGAAAGGTCGATCTCCCCGACGATGATGATCAGCGTCGTCGGCAGCGCCATCAGCGCGAGGTCGCCGAGGTTCGTGCAGAGGGTGAAGAGGTTGTAGCTGCTCGTGAACTGCGGCGAGATGCCCGTGCCGAGCAGGAACACCGCGACGATCGCGAGGACGAGCGCCGATTCCCAGCGCAGGATTGGCTTGAGGCGGTCAGGCACCGAGGTGCGCCCTCCGCTTGCGCAGCGCGGCGGCCAGGCGCAGCTGGATGCCGCGGTCCATCGAGATCGCGACCAGGAGCAGGAAGCCCGCGATCGGCTCCGTCCACAGCGATGGCACGCCGAGCACGTTGAGCGCAACGTTGATCGTCTGGAGCAGCAGCGCGCCCAGCGCCGCGCCGACGACGCTGCCGCTGCCGCCGAAGATGGCCACGCCGCCCACCACCACGGCGGCGATGATCTGGAGCTCGAGTCCCGTGGCGGCGGTCGCGTCGATCGTGTTGTACTGCGTGGCCCAGATCACTCCGCCGATTCCGGCCAGTGCGCCGCTCAGCACGAACGCGAAGAACACGCGCTTGCCGATCGGGATGCCGGCCAGCCGGGCAGCCGCCGGGTCGGAGCCGATCGCGTACAGGTCGCGACCCGACCGATACGACCTCAGGTAGTAGGCCGCGACCCCCACGACGATCGCCACCGCCCAGGCGAGGTCAGGGATGCCGAGGACGGTGTCCTGGAAGATGTTGATGAACGAGTTCGGCAGCGCGTTTGCGACGACCTGGCCCGGGCCGACGATGATCGTGTCGACGCCGCGGATGATGTAGAGCATCGCGAGCGTCACGACGAGACTCGGGACCCGCCCGATCGCGGTGATCAGGCCGGTGATCGCCCCGCAGCCGAGCCCGATCCCGAGCCCGACGAGGAACACGAGCACGATCGGGATCCCGGGGTGGGCCTGAAACTGGTTGGCCGAGACGTACGCCGACAGCCCGACGACGGAGCCGACCGACAGGTCGACGTTCCGAGTCAGCACGACGAACGTCTCACCGATCGCGACGAGCGCGTAGATCGCCGTGTCGCCGAGGATGAAGCGGATGTTCGAGCCGCTCAGGAAGCTCGGCTGCGAGAGCCACGTGCCGAGCACGAACAGGCCGAGGATCGCGACGATCCCGAACGTGCGCGCGCGCAGGACGACATCGACGAGGCGGCGCGGGCTGGCCAGGACGTCACCGTCGTCGGCGATCGTCGTCGCGCGCGGCGGGGTCTCGGCGGTGGCGCTCACGGTTGGCCTGCGCGGGTTGCGTTTTCCTTTGCCACCGGCGCGGCGAGAGTGGCCGTTCCCGCGGCGATGATCGCCTCCTCGGTCGCCTCTTCACGCGCGAGCGTCGCAGCCAGCCTGCCTTCTCGCATGACCAGGACGCGATCGGCGACGGTCAGCACTTCCGGCAGCTCGGAGGAGATCACGAGCACCGCCACCCCGTCCCTGGCCAGCTGCGAGATCAGCCGGTGGACCTCGGTCTTCGTGCCGATGTCGATCCCGCGCGTGGGTTCGTCGACGATCAGCAGGGCGGGGCGCCGCGCGAGCCACTTGGCGAGCACGACCTTCTGCTGGTTGCCGCCCGACAGCGTCGAGACCGGAGAGGAGAGCTTCGAGTACTTGACCTGGAGCCGCTTGGCCCAGTCGGTGGAGAACGCACGCTCGCGCGCGGCGCGGATCAGCCCGGCGCGCCGCAGAGCAGCCATCGAACCGAGCGAGATGTTGCGCGCGATCGACATCTCCATGACCAGGCCCTGCTGGCGGCGGTCCTCGGGGACGAGTCCGATCCCGGCGTCCATGGCCGCATTGGGCGAGCCCTTCTTCAGGGGGCGCCCGTCGACGGCGACCTCCCCCGCGTCGTAGCGGTCGACGCCGAAGATCGCCCGTGCCACCTCCGTTCGGCCTGAGCCGACGAGCCCCGCCAGCGCGACGACCTCGCCGGACCGGACCTCAAAGGACACGTCGCGGAAGACGCCCTCGCGGGTGAGGCGCTTGACCTCGAGCACCGTCTTTCCCGGCGCGTGCTGCTCGTGTGCCTCGGAGAGCACGTCGCGCCCCACCATCGCCCGGATCAGGTCGGTCTCGGTCAGGCCACCGAGCGGCGCGGAGGTGATCAGCCGGCCATCCCTCAGGACCGTGACCCGCTGGCAGATCGCGAACACCTCCTCGAGGCGGTGGGAGATGAAGACGACCGCGGCGCCCTGCGCGCGGAGCGTCTCGACGACGCGGAACAGGCGCCGGGCCTCGACGGGCGAGAGGGCCGCAGTGGGCTCGTCCATGATCAGGACGCGCGCCTGGCGGGTGAGCGCCTTGGCGATCTCGACCAGCTGCTGCTCGGCGATCGAGAGCCCCCGGGCGATCCGCTCGGGGTCCATCTTGACCCCCAGGCGCTCGAACACGTCCCCCACCTCGACGTCCATCTGCTGGTGGTCGATGCGGTGGCCACTGCGCAGCGGCTGGCGGCCGATGAACACGTTCTCGGCAACCGACAGGTCCGGAAACAGGGTCGGCTCCTGGTAGATGACCGAGATGCCGCGCTGGCTGGCATCCGCGGGACCGCTGAGGAACACGGTCTCGCCGTCGATCGTCAGGCGGCCGCTGTCCGGCTGGTGGACGCCCGCGAGGATCTTGATCAGCGTCGACTTGCCGGCGCCGTTCTCGCCGACGATCGCGTGCGCCTCACCCGGGTAGAGCTCGAGCGACACGTCCTGCAACGCGTGCACGCCGGCAAAGGCTTTGCTCGCACCCGTGAGCACTAGGTACGGCGCAGGAAGGGGAGCGGTCGGGGATGCCTCGGTCGCGGCGGTGGTCGTGGGTGTCAAAGCTCGATAAGTGTCGTTGAGAGAACCGGACTCGGGCGACCCCCAGGAGGAGAGTGGGGTCGCCCGAGTGATTCGGTGTGCTTCTGGCGCCTGCTAGCTCAGAAGTTGAACTTGTCGATGTTCGACTTGTCGAACACGGTCGGCGGCCCGAGCACGACCGTGCTGTCAGGTCCGACCGTGTAGCTGCCGAGCTTGCCCGCCGTGAACGACTGGCCCTGCGCCCCGGTGATCTTCTTGGAGGCGACGTTGACCGCCGCGTATGCAGCGAGGAATCCGAGCTTCGACGGGTCCCACAGCTCGAATGCCTTGATCGTGCCGTCATCGACGAACTTCTTCAGCGACAGCGGCGTCCCGAGCCCCGTCAGCGCGATCTTGCCGCGGTACTGCGGCGTGTCGAGCACGCCGGCCGCCGCGGCGATGCCGACGGTCGTCGGGGAGATGATCCCGGCCAGGTGCGGATAGTGCTGGAGCAGGCCGCTCGTCACCTGCGTCGCCGTTGTCGGGTCGTCGTTGCCGTAGACGATCGAGACGAGCTTCATCTTCGGGTACTTCTTGAGCTCCTTCTTCATGTAGCCGATCCAGGCGTTCTGGTTCGTCGCCGAGGCGGCCGCCGAGACGATCGCGATCTCGCCCTGGTTGTGGATCTGCTTGGCGAGCAGGTCCACCTCGCTCGTGCCGATCGCCGCCGTCGAGGCCTGATTGACGAACAGGTTGCGGCACGTCGGCGCATCCGAGTCGTAGGTCACGACGGTCACGCCGCGCGCCATCGCCTGCTTGAGCGTGGGACAGAGCGCCGTCGGATCGGTCGCGGAGACGATCAGGGCGTTCGCGCCCTTGGCGATCGCCGACTGGATCGCCGGCAGCTGAGATGCCGAGGTGGCGGCCGAGCCGCTCGTCTCGGTGCCGTGCTCGCCCAGCTGCTGAAGCGCGGCCAGGGCCCCGCCCGTCTTCACGCTGTCGGCAACCGTGAAGTAGTTGTTGCCGAGGTTCTTCGGGATGACGTAGACGTTCAGCCCGGTCTTCAAGCTGCCTGACGACGAGCTCGACGACGACGAGCTGCTGCTGGAACTGCCCCCAGAGCTCGTGCTCGAGTTGTTGCTCGAGGAACCGCACGCCGCGATCGCAACGGCGGCGAGGACGGTCACGGCGCCCATGCCGAGACCACGGAGACGACGCCGGCGCTCAGGCCGCGTCACGACAGGATGCATATACGTTCTCCCTTGCCGGGATTGACACGAAAGCGCTCATCGCCTCTGCCGCCGGGGGAAGGCGCAATGTTCAACGGCCGAAACCGGGGCTGGTGGGCCATCAACTCGCTCCCTCTCCCTCAGAGTCAAACGAACATAACCGATCACATCAGATCACACTGTTGGTGTCAAGCCAGCGTGCTTGCGGTTTCGTTAGGGCAACCGGCGCCGGGGGCCTGGTGCTTTCGGTTCGGCGTTGGTTGGAGGTTTGAGGCGCCCGCCCGTGTAGGTTGTGGACATGCCGGCGGGACGCGACGAACTCCAGCGCGTCTGCTTCATCCTGCGCGTCCGCGAAGATCGGCTGGCGGAGTACCGAGCGCGCCACGCCGAAGTGTGGCCCGAGATGCTCGTCGACCTGCGGCGCGCCGGCTGGCGCAACTACTCACTGTTTCTGCGAGAGGACGGGACGCTCGTCGGCTACCTCGAGTGCGATGACTTCGCGGCCTGCGTCGAGCGCATGCAGGCCTCCGAGGTGAACGCACGGTGGCAGGCCGAGATGGCGCCGTTCTTCGAGCTGGATGAGGGCGCGGCGCCGGACGCCGCGATGCGCCCGCTGCCGGAGATCTTCCACCTGGCTTGACTCACGGATGCTCCGGGGCGCGGCTTCCGCCGAGGCGGTGGACACGGATCAGGCTGCG
>Ga0209810_1003863_pt1 | contig 15140 bp, 16 predicted proteins | sample Coa_R1_7_FD_187159 | JGI IMG/M metagenome (GOLD analysis project Ga0209810, IMG submission 187159) | Surface soil microbial communities from Centralia Pennsylvania, which are recovering from an underground coalmine fire - Coalmine... | ecosystem: Environmental > Terrestrial > Soil > Unclassified...
ACTACAGCGAGCAGACTGCCCGCGAGATAGACGAGGAGATACGGCGCATCATCCAGGAAGCCTTCGACAAAGCCTATAACATCCTGCTCCAGAACAAGACGCGGCTGATTATGATCAGCGAACGACTCATCAAGGAGGAGACGCTGGAAGGCCCGGCCTTCGAGGCCCTCTTCAACCAGCCCCTGCAGGACGAGCAAGACTACTCGCCCGAAGTGCTGGCGGGGGCGGGCCTCTCCGGCGCGAACGTCCCCGGTGAGGAGCCAATCAACCTGCTCCCCGGCGCCGGCGGCTCTTATCAGATGCCCCCGCAGCTCCAACCGCCGTATAATACGGAGATGGGTGAGGGGTAAGACAAGAGACAAGAAGGGGAGAGAACCAGTGCTTGCCAGTTCTCTCCCCTTTTTGTCTCTTGTCTTACTTCTGATTGTAAGCTCGTAAAAAATCCTCACGCGAGATGCCAGACTCACTACAAATCGTCCTTAAGGCCAAACCTTTAATAAATATAAGAATGATTAGGGAGCGTCAAAGGTGTTCGTGTTCCATCTGCATTTTCTCGTAACATAGCAATATGCTCACGCTCCCTCACAACGCGGAATCCGAGTAATTCAAATGCTCTCATTACTCTCGTCTTAGGAGCATCCACAGGAAATTTCGGCATCAGACAGCCACACCTGTTTCGGCAACAAATGCTTCTAACACAGGTGATTCCGTCTCAAGAACCTCCGGGCCAAAGGTGTCTATGTGAAATTGGATAGCTGATCTCACATCGGCAAGGGCTTCTTCATAGGTGTCACCCTCACCTACTACGACACCTTTCAAACCGAGTGGATAGGCTACATAGCCGTCGGGATGCTTCTCGACAATCACCTTGATTTGTTTCATGTCCGCAAAACCTCTAATTTCTCTGAACTGCTAGAACACAAACCCTTTTGAAGTTACTCATTTCATCACCAAGTATAGCTTATTATAGCGTCATTATCAACCGTAAAAGCTCTACCGCTCTACCTTTACCTCATCATCAGCACTGAGTATGCGAGCAAATCAGGTCAAATGTGAGCCAGATCAGATTGCCTGCGGAGCCGGGGAAGTCAGCGCAGGACGACGCGCAGATAGCGTTGGTAATTCTCCCCAAACTGGCGCCTCAGTCGCGGCTCCTCGAAATAGACGACAAAGAGATGGACCCACACCATGAGCAGGAGGAGATAGATGAGCAGCCACCAGGAGTGGAATATGAAAAACTGGCCTGAACGTGTCATGCTTCGCTTCACTCAGCATCTACGTGTACCATGTTGAGCAAGTGATTGCCTCGGATGCTTCACTGCGCTCAGCATGACACGCCCGCGATGGTTTGTCATGGCATGATGTGTTATGCTGACGCTACGCCAGTTCTCCACGTAACACCGTTACCGCCTGGCCGCCGATTAGCACGCGCTCGCCTTCGAGGCGCACGCGCACAATGCCGCCGCGTGGGGAGGCCTGGTAGCCGGTCAGTTCTTCGCGTCCCAGGCGGCTGGCCCAGAAGGGGGCGAGGACGCAGTGGGCGGAGCCGGTCACGGGGTCTTCGGGAACACCAACACGGGGGGCAAAGAAACGCGAGACAAAGTCGTAGCCGGGCGTGCTGGCGCGGGCTGTGACGATGACCCCGCGCGCCGGGATGGTTGCCACTCTGGCAATATCTGGCTGCAATGCGCGCACTGCGGCCTCAGACTCGACCTCAACCAGGCAATCAAACTGGCTCATCCCCACGTAGAGCGGGGTAATGCCCAGCGCCTCCCGCACGCCGGGGAGGCTCTCGACAGGTTCTTCCGGCCTGGTCGGAAAATTCATTTCAATCCAGTCGCCGCGACGCTCTGCTGTCAGCAGGCCGCTTTTTGTGTGGAAACGAGCCTGCTCTTGCGGCGGCAGATAGCCCTCTTCCCATAACACGTGCGCGCTTGCCAGCGTGGCATGGCCGCAGAGATCCACTTCGACTGTAGGCGTGAACCAGCGCAGATTGTATCCATCTGCCTGCCTCTCCAGAAAAGCGGTCTCGGCAAGGTTCATTTCACGCGCGACAAGCTGCATCCAGGCTGCATCGACCGGCTCATCCAGTAAACACACCGCCGCCGGATTGCCCACAAACGGGCGGTTGGTGAAGGCGTCAACTTGAAACAGCGGTAAACTCATGGCAAATCCTCCTGAAATTATCTCTCTTCAACAGACTGAAGAGCATTGGCAGAAAAGCATGCATGTACCATGATTCTGCCATGTGGAGCATAGTTCCGCCAGTAGCAAAAAAGACAGGGAACATCAAAAACGGCCATCCAATTATTCCTGCCCCTGTTCATGGCACCGTCAAAGCTTACGCGCAAAGCCGGGGTTGTGGTTACCGGGCTACACATTGTACAATGAAGCCAGCAATGGAGTTCCTGCTTCCCGGCTGCTGGCTCTCGTTCCTTCATAGCCTGGCGTATTTGAGCGGGGGCAGGATAGCAGGGGGAAACGGGAACTTTTCACGATAGGAGGGTTTTTCGTTGTCGAATAACGATGTGTTCCGTGTAATTGATAACTGTGTGACGGCCCCACAGGGCTTCCGGGCCGGTACAATTGCCAGCGGCATCAAATCCGATGCCCGTATCAAAGACCTGGCTATCCTGGCCTCGGATGTGCCTTGCGTGGCTGCCGGGACGTTTACGACGAGTCGCACCGCTGCTGCCCCCGTGCAGGTCTGCCGGGAACGCTTGAAAAGCGGCAGGGCGCAGGCGGTGATTGTGAATAGCGGCAATGCGAACTGCGCGACGGGCGAGCTGGGCCTGTTGAATGCCTATCGCATGACGGAGCTAGCCGCGCAGAAGCTGGGCTTAGAGAACGAAATGGTCCTCTGCTCCTCCACCGGAATCATCGGACGACAGCTGCCGATGGAGAAGATCGAGGCAGGCGTGGCCGCAATTGAACTGAGCAGCGAGAACGGGAACGCTTTCTCCGAGGCGATCATGACGACGGACACGCGCCCCAAGCGCATCGCGCTGGAATTTGAGATCGAGGGACGCACGGTGCGGCTGGGTGGCGCAACTAAAGGGGCTGGCATGATCTACCCCAACATGGCAACCATGCTCTGCTATCTGACTACCGACGCCGCGCTTGACGGGCAGTGGATGCACGAGCAACTGAAGCAGGCCGTCGATGATTCTTTCAATATGATGGCAGTGGACGGCGATATGTCCACCAACGATACCTGTCTGCTCTTCGCCAACGGGCTGGCGGGCAACACGCCCATCAACGGACAGCACCCGGAGGCGGACAGGTTTCGCGAGGCTCTGCGCCGCGTGACACAATATCTGGCGATTGAGATGGCGCGCGACGGCGAGGGTGCGACAAAGTTGATGACCGTCTATGTGCGCGGCGCGCGCGACAAAGCCGACGCGGTGAAGGCGGCGCGCGCGATCACGCTCTCTCCGCTGTGGCAGTGCGCGCTGGCAGGCGGTGATCCGAACTGGGGCCGCATCGTGGCCGCCCTCGGCGCCAGCGGCTGCGCGCTCGATCAGCAGACCTACGATATCTTTATTGGAGACGTGCAGGTGATGAAGCAGGGCATGGCGGCAAACTACGATCAGCAGGCGGCGCGCCAGCAGATGGCAGGCAGCGAAGTCGATATTTTGATCGACCTGCACCTGGGCAACGGCGTAGCCACCGCCTGGGGCTGCGACCTGACGCACGGGTATATCGACGAGAATACACTGTATACAAGGTAATGTAACCGCGATCTTCGTAGGCGCCGATTTGAGCGAGCGCGCTGCCAATTTACTGGCTAAACAGGCAATATGAGCATGACGGACCGATCAATCGGCGGGGCGCACAATGAATTGCGCGCCTGCGGGATCGCGCTCACAACGCAGTAGTATATATATAAAGGCAGAAAGAGAGAAGCAAGATGACAACGACAGAGACGAACAAACGCGACTGGGTAGAGCTGGAGCATAAATATTATCAGGGGACGTTCAAGCGGCAGCCGCTCACGCTGGTGCGGGGAAAGGGAACCCGCGTCTGGGATGTGGATGGTAAGGTCTACCTGGATTTCGTGGCGGGTATTGCCGTCAACGTGCTGGGGCATTGCCATCCGGCGGTCGTTAAGGCCGTGCAGGAGCAGGTGGAGCAACTGGTTCACGTCTCCAACCTGTATTACAACGTGCGACAGATCGAACTGGCCGAGCAGCTGGCGCAGGTAAGCGGCGGCATGCGTTCGTTCTTCAGCAATAGCGGGGCCGAGGCCAACGAGGGGGCCATCAAGCTGGCGCGCAAGTACGGGCGGCTGCATCGCAACGGCGCGTATGAGATCATCAGTATGGAGCGCAGTTTCCACGGGCGCACGCTGGCGACAACGGCGGCAACGGGACAGGCTTCCTACCAGGCGACGTGGGTGCCGCTGCCCGACGGCTTCAGGCAGGTGCCGTATAACGATCTGGACGCGCTTAAAGCAGCCACCAGCGAGAAGACGGTGGGCGTCCTGCTGGAAGCGGTGCAGGGCGAGGGCGGTATCTGGCCCGGCACGCCAGAATTTATCCAGGGCGTGCGTCAGTGGTGCGACGAGCAGAACCTGGTGATGATCTGCGACGAGGTGCAGGCGGGCATGGGCCGCACGGGCAAGTTCTTTAGCTGGGAACACTACGGCATCGTCCCCGATATCGTCACGATGGCGAAAGGGCTGGCCGGCGGCGTCCCCATCGGCGCCATGCTGACGGGGCCGCGCACGGACGTGTTTGAGTATGGCGATCACGGCACCACCTTCGGCGGCAACCCCATCGCCACCGCTGCCGGCGTCGCCACAGTGCGCACCATTCTGGAAGAGAACCTGCTGGAGAACGCCAGCAAGATGGGCGCGTACTGGCGCAGCAAGCTGGAAGCCGCCTGCGCGAAGTACCCCTTCATCGACAGCCCGCGCGGCATCGGCCTGATGCAGGCTGTCCACGTCAGCAACGACCTCGCCCCTGTCATTGTGCAAAAAGCCCTCGAACACGGCTTGCTGCTCAACAACCTCGGCCCCTCAACGCTACGCATGATCCCGCCCCTGAACCTGAGCGCGGAAGAGATCGATGAGGCCGCCGACATCCTCGACAGGACGCTGGCAGACGTGGCGCAATTGCTTGCCGCACAGGCATAAGCCCTCCCTGTGGCGCCGCAGGCCGCCCCTCGGCTGGCCTGCGGCGGCGCAGGGCAACTACTCTTACGAACGCTGCTTTTCGCGCTCAGGCTCAGGCGGGGAAGCCGCCCGCTCTTCGCTGAGTACAGCACGGATGCGCTGGACACCCTGGCCGATGGTCTCCACTTTCGTGATGTGGAAACGACCCATGCCAGCCGTGTGCTGCACGTGCGGGCCGCCGCAGACCTCTTTGGAGTAATCACCAATGGAGTAGACCTTGACGAGGTCGCCGTAGCGTTCGCCGAAGAAGGCGAGCGCGCCCTGCTCAAGCGCCTGTTGCAGAGGCATGATCTCCATGCGAGTTTGCAGGTCGCGCTCTATCTGCCGGTTCACGATCTCTTCGACGCGGCGAATCTCTTCGGGTGTCAATCGCTGCGGGTGTGAGAAGTCGAAGCGCAGCCGTTCCGGCGTGATGTTGCTGCCCATCTGGCGCACATGGGTGCCGAGAACGTCGCGCAGAGCCTGGTGTAAGAGGTGCGTGGCCGTGTGCAGGCGCGTGGTCTGCTCGCTGTGATCGGCCAACCCACCGGCGAATTTCTTCTGCGCCCCCTGCCGCGAACGCTCCTGGTGCTGGCGGAAAAGCGCGTTGAAACCCTCCATATCGATCTGCAAGCCACGTTCCTGCGCCAGTTCCGCCGTCAGCGTCGGCGGGAAGCCGAAGGTATCGAAGAGGTGGAACACAGCCTGGCCGGAAAGCATGGTCTCGCCGTTCGCCCGCATGCGCTCCTCCAGTTTCTCAAATTCGCGCAGCCCTTTCGCCAGCGTGCGCGCAAACCGCTGCTCCTCACGGGTCAACTCGTTGAGGATGGTGGCGCGGCGCTGCTCCAGTTCGGGATAGATGGGCGCGAAACGATCAATGACGGCCTGCGCCACTTCGGCGGTGAAGGGCGTTGGCAGGCCGAGTTCGTGACCGGCGCGCACGGCGCGGCGGATCAGGCGGCGCCCGATATAGCCCTGCTCCACATTGCTGGGGATGACGCCGTCGGCGATGATGAAGGTGGCCGCGCGCAGATGGTCGGCGATAATGCGTACCAGACGCCGCTCCTGCTCAGGCGAAAGCGTTGTCTTGCTGCCCTGCCGCAGTTGCTCGATGCGCTGCACAATGGGCAGGAAGAGATCGGTGGCGTAAACATCTTCGGTTCCCTGTATCACGCTCAGGATGCGTTCGAGGCCGAGACCGACATCGATATTGCGCTGCTTGAGCGGCTCGAATGTGCCTTGCGGCGTTTTGTTGTACTGCATGAAAACGTTGTTGCCAATCTCGATATACTTGCCGCAGTTGCAGCCCGGTCGGCAGTCGGGGCCGCACGGGGGCAGCCCGGTATCATAGAAGAGTTCGGAATCGGGTCCGCAGGGGCCGGTTTCGCCAACAGGACCCCACCAGTTATCTTTGCGCGGCAGGTAATAGATGCGCTCCTCTGGAATGCCCAGCTCGCGCCAGACCTGAGCCGCCTCCTCGTCGCGCGGCGTCAGTTCATCGCCCGCGAAAACGGAGACGGAGATGCGCTCTTTCTCCAGCCCCAGCACGTCGGTAAACCACTCTAGCGTCCAGCGCAGCGACTGCTGTTTCCAGTAGTCGCCCAGCGACCAGAAGCCGAGCATCTCGAAGAAAGTGTTGTGGCTCGTATCGCCCACTTCCTCGATGTCGTCGGTACGCAGGCACTTCTGTACGTTGGTGAGCCGCCGCCCAAGCGGGTGGCTCTCGCCCAGCAGGAACGGCACCAGCGGCTGCATACCCGCGCTGACAAACAGAGCTGTCGAGTCGTTCTCCGGCACGAGCGGGGCCGATGGGATCAGCGCGTGTCCGCGCTCTATAAAGAAGTGCAAAAATGATTGTCGTAGTTCGTCTCCCGTCATGATTCGCTCCTCTCTTTTTTTGCTTCTATGACAAATTTTACAAAAGGGCTGCTGCCCTGCTATCCTTTCGCCGCACATAGAAAAAGCCCGCCCCGGAATTGTTCCGGGGCGGGCTGAATATACGTTTTGTAGCCCGTGGTACCACCCTGATTGGAAGTGGACTGCGCACCACACAGGCGCAGGCTTCCCACTCGACAGGCACGGAGTGACAAACACCCGATGCCTTGCCCTGCGGTATCGGGGGGCTACCGGCGAAAATTACTGGCTACTCTGGCTCAATGACGTTTTCTGAACTGAACCAGAGCAACGTTCGTCTCGCGTCGCGATCTCTTTCACTGAGAGATCAGAGGGCGGCATTCCACGCGGAGCGGATACCGGACTTTCACCATCTCCGACTCGCTGCCTCTCACACCTGCGTGTACTCTTCCCTCGTGCGACCTGTTTTCTGTTATAAAGTTAGTATACTCTAACAGATAGAAAATTGCAACCAGAAGTTGCGAGAAATTTTACGGAAGAAACAAATGATCAAAGTGCTGCTCTTTGATCTGGATTATGATGGTCCATAGGAAGAAGGGCCATAGATGCGGTAGACACGCGCTGGCATATGCCTGTTGCCTGTAGATAAAGCTGCCAGAATGCCAAACAATAACCCCACGATGATGCCGATAGTCAGTGAGACGGGATTGGAGAACATGAAGATCTGTCCCATGACTGAGAGCATCTGGGAAAAGATGTTTTGAGCCTGCGAATAGCTTGAGGCCCGCGAAAAAGCGTTCATATCCTGCAAAAAGGTCTGGAAAGCCAGGAAAAAGTTGATCACAAAGGTGACCACTATCGTGGAGAAAACGGCTGCCAGTCCTGCTTTGATGACGCCGGTGACAATCTTTGTCCATAGCGCCGGGCCGTTCCACTGTTCCTCCAGATACAGGCGTACTTCTGTGGGAGTGGAAGGATTTTCAAGGGTGTGTTGGACACTCTTGCGTTTTGATAGAACTGAAGCGACGGCGGTACCAATAGCAATTAGCCCCGCAATCAGCGAGACAATAGTGTTGACATTGTTCAGTATGTCCATAGCAGGGCCTCCGCACAAAAAAATTGCATCTGCCCTGTAAACGCTCGATTCTGCAATTTCTTGCGCGCCAGTTTTACGTCTCACGCCTGTGATAGATATTCATACAACCAGTTCTGATAAACTGCTGCCCTCAGACCACTCTTCCTGAATTTTGCCGTTGGCGACGCGAAATATCTGAATCATTGTTCTGGCAACGGTTTTGCCGGTGGGGGCGATACCTTCGTAGGGTCCCAGGTGCGTGCCGCGCCAGGTGGTGCGCACGACAACTTTATCGCCCTCGGCCAGCAGGTCGTCGATGGTAACGCGCATATCGGGGAAACCTGTGCGCACAGCCCGGAAGTAGTCTTTGACGCCGCGTGGGCCGGGCCGCTGTTCGGACGTGGCGTTATCGACGAAATCGTCGGCAAATAGCCGGTCGAGCAGGGAGAGATTACCGGCGTTCAGGGCTTCGTCAAAGACGCGGCGGATCAGGTCTCTGTTCTCTGCTGTTGACATGTTCTCTCACTCTTTCCCTTACTTCGGACTGAGGAGATAGCCGACGACTTCATAGCCGCGTCCGAGTTTCTCGTTTTGCGGCAGGTCGCTGAGCCATTCCCAGCGAGCTTGCTCTTTGATAGTGAAATGTTCCGGCACGAGGTCGAAGAAGGCGCGGGGGACGAGCGGGATGCTGCGGCGGTGGCGGGAATCGTGGTCGGTGCCGTAGACGCTGAAGGCGAAGCCGCGCACGTCGCTGAGCAAGACGACGAGACCGCCCACATCGACCAGCGCGTGCAACAGGTTGAGGTGGGACTGGATGACACGGGTGCGGAAGGACTGCGCGGCCTGTTGATAGCGATGATGCCGCTCCTGCTCGTTCAGCATAGGAGAAGCGACGCGCTGGATAGCATCGAGCAGGTCAAGCAGGGGATAGCTGAAAAGCTGACTGAGGACGAGCGAACTGATGACGAGGCCGAATTCGCCATTGTGCAGACCCTCTATCTCAGGCGGGTCGGGAATGGGGCATTCTTCAAGACAGTCGGCGGCGGCATCGAAAATGGCTCTGGCGCCCTCTACTGCAAGGTGCTGCCAGGACTGGCGCGCGATGAGCCGCTGGAGACTGGCGCTGACGCCTCCCGTCAGGTCGCATTGCAAAAGACGCACTTTGCGGCGGAGAGAAGACGAAGGCAGTTCATCGCGTCCCTGCTGCATAGCGGCAAGATCGAGGTCGGCCAGCACGACCTCGTCGGAGGCGCGGGCGAGGTCGGCTAGCGGGATTTCAGTACAGGCTCCGGCGCCGAGGATGAGCGTGCTACGTGAGGCGGCGGGCGCGCGGTTGCGCAGGGCAGAGAGCATGAGCGCGGCAGACTGCTCAAGATGCTGCGGGCTGTGCTGGCGCAGCCACTCGCGCCGCTGCGCCCCCTGCGTCTGGATGTTGCTGTATGTCAGATTGTCGATGCGCACTGCCGCCCCTCCGCTCGTCGCTTCTCGCCCTCTAGTGGCCGGTGTAGTTGGCGGGACGCTTCTGCAAGAAAGCGGCGACGCCCTCGCGGTGGTCTGCCGTCTCGATGGCGATATCTTGCAGCGCGCCCTCCAGCCGCAGGGTGGTTTCCAGGTCGCTCTGGATGGACGAGTTCATCAGTTCTTTGATGAGGCCATAGGCGCGGGTCGGCCCCTTTGCCAGCCTCTGCGCCAGCGCCTGCGTGGCCTGCTCAAACTGATCCAGAGGCACGCATTTGTTGACCAGCCCGATGCGTTCGGCCTCCGGCCCGCTCACTTCCTCGGCCAGCATCGCCAGTTCCAGCGCCTTGCCGAAGCCGACCAGACGCGGCAGGAAGAAGCCGCCACCGGCATCGGGGATGAGGCCGATGCGGGCAAAGGCTTCGAGGAAGCGGGCGTTATCGGCGGCGATACGCAAATCGCAGGCCAGCGCAAGATTGCACGACGCGCCAGCCGCGACGCCGCGCACGGCAGCAATAACAGGTTTGGGCATGGTGCGAATCGTCTTGACCACCCGATGATATCTGTGCAGGTGTTCGCTGACCTTGAGCGGCTCGCCACTGGCATGCACCTGAGCGAAGCCGCGCAGGTCCTGACCCGCGCCAAAGGCTCGCCCGGCGCCGGTAAGCACAACGCAGCGCACGCTCTCATCGCTGGCGGCAGCCTCAACGGCCTCGTACAGCTCATCAAGCATGACATCATTGAAGGCGTTCAGCACATCGGGGCGGTTCATGGTGATGGTCAGCACGCCGCCATCCTGGGAAATAAGCAGGGTTTCATAGACCGTTTTCATGGAAGTACCTCCTTCTTTGCTATTCACTATAGTCTATCACGAAATTGTTATTTCATCGAAGGTACATCAAGCATCAGCACTTCGAGGGCGACGCGGGCGTTGACGTTCTGGTCTAAGGCTTCGAGGGTGCGCAGGATGGCGCGTACCATGCGTTCGCATTCGGCGGATCCGAGTCTGGCGGCCTGCGTTTTTAAGAGGTCGCGCATATCGACGTTGACGGTGAGGTCGAGGCATTTATTGGCGGCAAGCACAAGGTCGCGCCACCAGAGCAGCCAGAGTTCGAGCAGGGAGCGCGCCTTTTCAGAGTCGCCGCTGAGACGCTGCACAATATCGAAACGCTGGACTTTGCTGGCGGCAGGCAGGGTGGCAAGGAGGGCCAGTTGCTCTTTGCGCTCGGCCAGCAGCTCCTCTTTTTCCACGGCCTGCACGGCCCAACCCATGCGCCCGGCGGCAAGGGCGGCAATCAGCGCGGCCTCTTTTGTCTCAACCTCCCACTGCTGTTCGAGCGCGGCCTGGATGCGCGAGGCGGTGAGCAGGTGCATGTTGACAGGCTGCACCCGCGAGAGGATGGTGGGCAGGAGCAGGCCGGGGTCGGAGGTGGTGAGCAGCAGCACAACATCGGGTTCGGGTTCTTCCAGCGTCTTAAGCAAACAGTTAGCGGCCTGCGCGTTCATTTCGTGGGCGTCCTCGATAATAAAGACGTTGCGGCGACCTTCCAGCGTCTTGCGCGCCGAGTCGCTTTGCAGGGCGCGTATCTGCTCAATCAGGATAAACTGCTTATCGGCTGGACGGCGAATGACATGCAGGTCGGGATGATTGCCATGCATGACTTTACGGCAGGAGAGGCAGGTATTGCATGGCTCCGTGGGAGCAGCGTGCGGGTCGGGGCCACCGGTGCAGAGCAACGTCTGCGCGAAACGATGGGCCAGCAGCGACTTGCCGATGTGTTCCGGGCCGGAGAACAGGTAGGCATGGCGCACCTGCTCCGCCGCCAGCGTGCGGCGCAACAGATCAACGGAATGTTCGTGGCCGACGATATTCCAGCCGGGTCCAGGCTGCATGCTCTGAAGAGGTTTTTCACTCATGCGTACATGGTACCAGAAACGAGACGGGATGGCAAGCAGCGGTTTTGTGATGGGCATTGCTGCGTGCTATAGTATATCTATGAACACTCATTATAGTTATCTCACCCATTTGATATGCAGCGTCTGCCAGCAAGAGTATGAGGCAGACCATCTCTGGGGCGTCAGTCCGTGCTGCGGGCGGCCATTGCTGGCACAGTATGATCTGGCAGCCATCGCGCGCGATGTGACACGAGAAGAGATTGCGCGGCGCGAGGCGACGATGTGGCGCTACCACGAACTGCTGCCGGTGCGCGAGGCGGCGCATGCGCTGACGCTGGGCGAAGGGATGACGCCGCTGCTGACCGCGCCAAAACTGGCCCCGGAAGGGATGGAGCAAGAGGCGCGGCTGCTGGTGAAGGACGAGGGGCAGAACCCGACCGGCAGTTTCAAGGCGAGGGGCATGGCGACTGCCGTCTCACGCGCGCTCGAACTGGGCGTGAAGGGGCTGGTGATGCCGACTGCGGGCAATGCGGGGGCGGCGATGGCAGCTTACGCGGCCCGCGCCGGTCTGCCCGCCTATGTGTCAGCCCCACAGGACGCGCCGCAGGCATGTGTCCGGCAGGCACAGCTCTACGGGGCAGAAGTTGTCCTGATACCGGGCCTGATTAGCGACGCCGGGCAACTGGCAGCGCGGGTGGGCGCCGAACGCGGCTGGTTCAATGTGGCCACGCTGCGCGAACCCTACCGCGTCGAGGGCAAGAAGACGATGGGGCTGGAACTGGCCGAACAACTGGGATGGCGACTGCCCGCTGCGATTATCTACCCGGCAGGCGGCGGCACCGGCGTGGTGGGCATGTGGAAAGCCTTCCAGGAACTGCGCGCACTCGGCTGGCTGGCGAGCGAACGCTTGCCGAAGATGATTATTGTACAGGCAGAGGGCTGCGCTCCCCTGGTACGCGCCTTTGAGCAGGGACGAGACGAGGCGGAGGCATGGCCTTCTCACGAGGCCCATACGCAGGCGGCAGGACTGCGCGTCCCCTCGGCAGTCGGCGATCGCCTGATCTTGCAGGCAGTGCGTGAAAGCGGCGGCGCCGCGCTGGCAGTGAGCGACGCGGCAATGGCGCAGATGGTGAACTACGCGGCACGACGCGAGGGCATTCTGATCTCACTGGAAGCGGCGGCAACCCTGGCCGCATACCATACCTTGCTCGCAGACAATATCCTGTCACCACAGGAAGAAACGGTTTTGTTTTTCACGGGCAGCGGCCTGCCTGATCTCAGCATGTAGGAGCGGATTGCAGAAACCCACTTTTCCCGTCTCAGGAAACTTCACCACCACTGATACCGTAGTATAGGTAAGAGATAACACAGCAAAGCAAGAACAGGGAGGCGATGGGAAAACTATGCCTGAAAAGGACGCACTTAATCCGCCCGTAGTCGCCAAAACGATTCTTATTGTCGATGATGACGGTGATATTGCTGCCGTGCTGGCCGAAGCAATAACGATGGAAACGCCCTATCGTGCGTTGGTCGCAAGCAGTGCTGCACAGGTTTCCCGGCTGGTGCAGCGCGTGAAACCGGACCTGCTTATCCTCGATTACCACCTGCCCGGCCTGAACGGCATCGAACTCTACGACTGGCTGCACACCGACCCGCTCTTTGAAAACATCCCGGCCCTGCTGCTGACAGCCAGCCAGAAGATGCCTCACCGCGAAATTACGCAGCGTCAGATCACCGGTCTTGGCAAACCCATCGAACTGGATGAGTTCCTGGCAACTATTCACCGACTTCTGGACGAAGCGTAAAGAAGAGCTTCTTAACCCTTGACATTTCCCCTCACCATATCTTATACTATCCATAGAAAGTGAGAATGATTATCATTATCAGGATACCCTGGTATGCAGACAAAGAGAAGGGTACAGTTGAACAAAAACGCGCAGGCGGTGCTTGAGATGGTGCGGGTAGCGCAAAATCATCCAACGGCGCAGGAGATTTACGAGATGGTAAAAGCGGTACGCCCGCGGATCGGTCTGGCAAGTGTTTACCGTATATTACATATGCTGGTCGAGCAGGGATATATCAAAGAGGTAGGGCGCAGCGATGACTGCGCGGGCTATGATGGCCGCGTCTCGCGCCATGACCACGCCATCTGCACGAACTGCGGCGCATTGCTGGACGTGCCGGTTGATGTCCTGGTCTCGACGGAGGCATTAGAGCAGGCTGCGCTGGCAGCAGGCATCACACTGGGGACGTATGAGGTCAGATTGTATGGCCTTTGCCCGTCCTGTTCGGCACAAAAAGAATAACACGTCAGGAGCGCAATTTGCCCGCTCTTTTCCATATTTACAAGGAGTTTATCTATGCCTGAGCAAAATTCACCCGTCAATAGCCCTGACAGCGCCGCAAACCCAACCACTGTCCCGGAAGCAATTGCGGAAACTTCAAACGATACAATGGTCGAGGCGATACCAGATACATTGAAGGGGCAACTGGCAGAACTGTTCCACGCGATCAGGACCAGAGATGTCTCTTCGCGCGCCTTTCTGCTGCGCGTGGTGCAGCCTGGCCTGGCGGGATTGATGGATGGTTCCGTCTCGACGCTGGCCCCTATCTTCGCCACCGCATTCGCCACCCATCATGCCTTCTATGCCTTTCTGGTCGGCATTGCCGCCGCGACAGGTGCGGGCATTAGCATGGCTTTTTCAGAGGCGCTCTCCGATACGGGCGAACTGACGGGGCGCGGCAGCCCGGTCATTCGCGGGGCGATCACCGGCATTATGACTTTCTTCGGTGGGGCGCTGCACACGCTGCCTTTCTTGATCAGCAATCTGCACGCTGCCCTGCTGGTCGCATACGTGGTAGTGGCCTTTGAACTGGTATTGATCGCCGCCATTCGCCACCGCTACTTCGGCACGAACTGGCTGGTCTCGATGGTGCAGGTAGTGGGGGGAGGCGCGCTGGTCTTTGCCGCCGCCTACATCTTCGGCAATGCGTGAATCGAACAGCATGCTATGAGGAAGTGGCGGGGACATGTCATTCTGAGCGTAGCGAAGAATCCGAGGTGGGCCACGCCGCCCGGTTGGTGATATCAGATGCTTCGCTGCCGCTCAGCATGACACGTCGGCACTACCGGCTATCTTTTCGCAGTGTGCAGTGCGCGCCGGGAGGATAGTTGCTTATCAGGAGGCAGCATGGTGACCGTCACCTGGGAGCAGGCATCGCAGACCGAGGCCAGCACATAGCTGTGGGGGACTCTCAGCAAATGAGCATGGTGACTGCACAGCTTGCGACCGCAGCGCGTGCAGGTGGAGGCATTCCATATCGTGAGCGCCATATCGCAGCAAGAGCATTTTTCGTGTGTCTGAAAAAGACTCATAGCTTTTTCTCCATTGGACGATCTACTTCTACAGGGAGCAGGGTATGCTAATATCCGACTTCCTCACTCAGATATTAGCATACCCTAATAATTTCGTCAAGGGTGATCATGAGACATTTCAACATGATCCATGTTCTCACAGGCGATCTCCATTTTGATCAGGCAGGTTTCATCCGGCTTCCCCATCTACAGTAGCTATCATTGAGCGGTTGGCAGCAAGCTTGAATAACATGGTACAATAGTCACTGGTAATGTTTGCTACTTCACAGCTTTTGGGCTGAGTATGTGCTATGCTTCGTTATGATATATATGTGGTGTCATGAAAA
>Ga0209810_1003864_pt1 | contig 15139 bp, 14 predicted proteins | sample Coa_R1_7_FD_187159 | JGI IMG/M metagenome (GOLD analysis project Ga0209810, IMG submission 187159) | Surface soil microbial communities from Centralia Pennsylvania, which are recovering from an underground coalmine fire - Coalmine... | ecosystem: Environmental > Terrestrial > Soil > Unclassified...
GGTCGTCTCGCTGCTCAAGCGGTACGCCCACGCGCTCGCGCAGGAGTCGCCGCTCCGCGAGGAGGCGCCGCGGCGGCGACCGTCTCACCCTCCTCGTGCACCGTGAGCGTCCGGCGCGACCGCGGCGAGGGCGTTGCGCGGGCTACCGGGGCGCCGCGTCTTCCGCCTGCGCGGGGACGACGATTGCGCCGAAGGCGCTAACGACGAAGCCGATCAGGCAAGCAACGCCGACTCCGTGCGCCCAGCTGCCGTCTGCGACGTTGAGCAGTCCGACCCCGGCGATCAGGCACGCGCCCGCGACGCGGGCCAGCATGCGCGGGTTCGAAGGGCGACCGGTCGCTGGTTCCGCTTCCCGCACTGCCCGCGGTGCAGCGCGGAAGCGGCCGGCGAGCGTGAGACGGAAGAGCAGAGCGAGCGCGGGGAACACGATCGCTCCTCCTGCGAGGACCGCGACGACGATGCAGACCAGGGTGTCGTGTCCTGCGGCGGCCTGGTCGACGGTGAGACCGGGAAGAATCGTCGGCCAGCGCGCGAGTGCCCAACCGGCCGTGATCGCGGCGACGGCGAGCGCTCCGCTGTAGCGGGCCGGCTCGTAGCGGCGACGTTGGATCAGGGTGAGGGTCGTCAGCCCGGCGAGGCCCGAGACGATCACGGCGGGAAGAGCGCGGCCGCTCGTCAGCGACCGGAACAGCGTGTGGTTGTCGGCGTCGACGACGAAGATGCCGGCGATCGCGATCGCGCCCGCGCCGACGCCGGAACCAAGTGCCCGCAAACGGAAAGCTCGCTCGAGGGCGTGCTCCTTGTCGCCCGAGGCATCCGCCGCGAGATAGACGGCGGCAAGGTGGGCCGACGTTGCGACAGCGAGAACCCCGATGAGGATCGAGGTTGCACTGAGCCAGCTCGACCACAGATCACCGGCCGCGTTGCCGACCGGGACGCGGTCGGTGGCGATCGCGCCGATGGCGGCGACCAGGAAGAAGGGCACGAGGATCGAGGAGAGCGAGAAGATGGTGTCGATTCGTCCTGACTCACGTGGTGTGGCCGCGCCTGCCCGTAGTGCGTAGGCGGCGCCGCGGAAGACGAGGCCGAGCAAGGCCAGGAAGAGAGGCACTGCGAGCGTCGAGGCGATCGAGCCGAATGCCGCCGGGTAGGCAGTCCAGAAGACGGTGAGGACGAAGATCAGCCACACGTGATTCGCCTCCCAGACCGGCGCCATCGCGTGGTGCGCGTACTCGCGGACGCGCTTTCCCCCGGGACTCCGGCCGGCGCCGAGTTGCCAGAAGCCGGCGCCGAGGTCGGCACCGCCGAGCACCGTGTAGAGGGCGAGCCCAACGAGCACGAAGACGAGCGGCAGTGCTTGCAGCATGGCCTAGACCGGCTCCAGTCGTGGCCACACCCGGTCTTCTGGCAGCTCGAGCGGTGCGCGGGCGAGCCGCCGTAGCACCCAGGCGAGGCCGACTGCGACGACCGCGTAGCTACCCGCGAGGGCGCCATATCCGACCGGAATGCCGTGGGCGCCGGTGACCGCAGCCGCGGTTGTCATCGTGCGGTAGACGACCCACGGCTGCCGACCGACCTCCGTCACCACCCAGCCCGCGATCAGTGCCACCACCGAGAGTGGCCCGGCGATGACGAGCGCGCGGTAGAACCAGACCGACTCGGGGATCCGCTTCCGCCGGATCCACGCTGCGACATACACGACTCCGAGCAGGGCGAGCAGGATGCCGATCCCGACCATCGTCTGGAACGCGAGACGCACGACGTTGACGGGAGGACGCTGATCGGCCGGAACGGCTGCGAGTCCTTCCACGGTTGCGTTCCAGCTGTGGAAGGAGAGAAGGGAGAGCAGGTGCGGGATCTTGATCCCGTACTCGACGCCGTGACCGTCGTACCAGCCGAGCAGATGCTCGGGCGCGCCAGTGGTCGTCCGGTAGACGCCTTCGAGCGCGGCCAGCTTGGTCGGTTGCGTCATGGCGACGTCTCGCGCGGCCCAGTCGCCGATGAGGATCTGTACCGGCGCCGCCAGTGCCGCGACCGTGAGCGGAATCGTGAGAGCAGCTCGCTCGTAGCGGCTCCAGCGTCCGCGCAGCCGCCCGAGTGCGTAACACGCGGCCACGACGAACCCGGTGACGATGTAGCCGGCGACGTACATGTGGATCAGCTCATGCCAGAGGTAGGAGTTGCCGAACAGCGCGGTGAGCGGATGGACGTCGACGACCTTGCCGTTGCGCAGCGCGAAGCCGCCGGGATGGTTCATCCAGGCGTTGACGGAGATGACCATCAGCGATCCGGTGAAGCCGGTGATCACGATCGGGATCCCGCTCAACATGTGCCAGCGGGGCGAGAGCCGCCGCCAGCCGTAGACGTAGATGCCGATGAAGATCGCCTCGAGGAAGAACGAGAACCCCTCGACTGCGAACCCGAGCCCGAACACGCCACCGAACGTGCCCGTGAAGTTCGGCCACAGCAGTCCCATCTCGAAGCTCAGCACGGTGCCGGTGATCACCCCGAAGGCAAATAGGGCGAGCATCACCTTCGACCAGCGCTGTGCGAGTGTCAGATAGAGGTTGTCGCCGCGGCGACGACCGAGCCACTCGACGAAGAGCACCATCGCAGGAAACGAGATTCCGAAGGCGACGAGCGGGATGTGAACCGCGAACGAGAGCGCCTGCATCTGCCTCGCCTGCAGCAGGTAGTGCTGATCGACCGGCGCGAATGTCCCTGCAGCGGCGAGCAAGTGCATCTCAGGGCCCGACGGCTCTAGCGACCACCGCCTGATCGCGTTCGCGAGCGAGCTTCTTCATCGTCTCCTCGTCGGCTCGTACGGGTATAGCGTGCCAGGTGAGGGCAAAGGGGCGAGAAGCCGGCTCGTTTGGCTGTGCGCGCCGACCAAGTAGGTCGTCCGTTCTGTGCTCGCTAGGCTCGGCGAGCCCGCCTCATGTGAGACCAACGACTGCCGATTTCGCAGGTGTCTCCTTGAAGCCCTCTGACGGACTCGACCAGGCTGCGACGGTCGCGGGGGTCGCGCAGGCTCGGGCCGTCGGCATCACCCGCTACGACGGTCCCGATGCTCGACGACCGCGCCTGAACGCGGGGGCGCCCTCTGGCCAACTGACGGACGGACGGGATCAGGCCTGCGCGCCGGGGCGTGGACGATCGGGCTCCTCACGCGTACTCGACCGGGGGGGCTGACGCTGCGGACTCCGGCGGCGAGGATCGCACCGCGACGCAGAGCGCGGCCTCTTTGCCCGAGATCCAGACCAGTATGCGGCGGCCACCGCTGCCTTCTCGAGGCGGAAAGGTCAGCCCAGCGAATGGCCGCGCAGCCGCGCGATCGGGGCGAGCAGCGCGTAGGCGACGCGCTGCAGCGGCCACGGGGGGCTGGCCAGCCGGATCTCCTCGGAGAAAGCCAGGCCGAGCAAGGCTGAGCGAAGCAGGGAGGGCTTGCCTTGCTCATCGAGCTCGCCGCGCTCGGCCATGCCGAAGTAGGTCTCGAAGAACTCCGCCGTTCGCATCGCCGGCCGGAACTCCTGGATCGCGACCGCGTCCTCGGCGCCGTCGTTGGCGAAATGGTGGGGCGTGCCGGCGGGAATCGTGATCGCCTCCCCCGGGCCGAGGCGCCGCTCTCGCCCGTCGACGACGAACCGCAGCGTGCCCGAGACGACCTCGGCTCGGCTCTCCTGGTGGGGGTGGACGTGCAGCGGCTCGACGACGCTGCTCGGCGGATTGACGGTCTCGACCCGCAGCAGCTCGCCGTCCGTGTCGGCACCAGTGAGGAGGAAGCGCATGCGCTGGCCGGTGCGAGGGTTGCGGATCTCTCGGTGCTCCTGGCTCATGGCCGTACCTCCGGGTACGCTGATCGAGAACTTAGGCTACCTAAGCTTAAGCGACCAAAGCATCTCGTGTCTACTGCCTCCAACCAGCGACTCCACATCGGTCAGCTGCTGGTGCAGCTCACGCGCCTCTTTCAGACCGAGCTGTTCGAGCGCCTGGTCGCCGCCGGCCTCGAGGACGCCCGCGTCTCCCACACCCACGTCACCGCCTACATCAAGGCAGAGGGATCGCGGCTCACCGAGCTCGCCAGCCAGGCGCGGATGACCCTCCCCGCGATGTCCGAGCTCGTCGACGACCTCGAGCGGCTTGGGATCGTCGAGCGACGGCCCGACCCAAGCGACGGACGCGCAAAGCTGATCTGTCTCACCGAGGCCGGCTGGGAGGCGATGCGCACGGCGCGTCGGATCATCGCGGAGATCGAAGCGGAGTACGCGGACCACGTCGGCTCCGAACGCTTCGAGGACGCCGCACAGACTCTCAACGCGCTGCTGGCGGCGCTCACCGCCACGAAGGGCGGACCGTCCAGGGCCGAATGACAAGATCAGCTCCCCGGGAGGATCACGTTGCCGCCGTCGGCGGGCACACGCGATCCGGGGGGCGGTCGTACGCCGTCTCGATCCGGTTGCGCGGTTCTTCTTCGGGGCGGAGCCTTACGCCTGTGGCCGGTACGCGAGGTAGACGACGCCGTTGTCGTACGAGGCGCTCATCGAGAGCGCGGACGTGTGCGGTGCGGCGTTCTCGGGGAACAGGCGCGGCCCGCTGCCGCGTGTGAGCGGGTAGACGGCCCGTCGGCGAGCAGCGCGCGTACGAGCGTGCCGCTGCCGCTGACGTAGAGGTCGCCATCGAGGCCGTCCTTCAGGCGTCGGATCGCGTCCGGGTCATATCGACCGAGAAGCTCACTGTTTCTCCAGCTCGTGCTCGCCAGCGTGCTGGAGACGACGTACTTGGTGGTCTCGTTGAAGAACGGCGCACCCGGATCGTCCTCGACGGTTCGATGCGACCAGGCGGGTTCGAACATCTCGTAGGTGGTGCGGCCGAGCAGGATGCCCTGGCAGCGTGCTGTCAAGGCCGCGATCGCCTCGCCCATCCTCGGGTCGTAGCCGTACTCGAACGTCCAGGTCGGCGCGTCGATCACGCCGTCGAGGCTCATGAACTCGTGCACCCGGATCGCTCCCATCTATGCCTCCTCTCGTGGTCTTCGGTTCAGGCGGCGGCGACGGTGCAAGCTCATCGTGCGCCTCGGCAGAGAGCCTCCCGAGACGGGATCGCCGACGCGACTGGCGCGTTGCCCCGACGAAGAACGCAACCCGCGGTCTTGCGAGGGCTCTCGTAAGAGCCCTCTGACGGACTCGAACCGTCGACCCCCTCCTTACCATGGAGGTGCTCTACCGACTGAGCTAAGAGGGCGGGCGGCGGGATTGTAGCCCTGGCAGCGCGCGGCTCCCGCGCGCGGCGGCAGACGAGGGAGCGTGCTCGGGGCGGGAGCCTGCCCGAGCCGGGCGGCCCCGCGCGAGAGGTCCCAGCTCAAGCGACGCGAACTCGGAGCCGACATGATCGGCGAGATGCCGCTCCGCGCGCTCGCCCCGGCTGCGCTCCTCGCGCTCGCCCTCGCCCTCGGCTCCGGGCGGGCCGTCGCCGCGCCCCCGGGTCCCGGCGCGAGCCGCAGCACCGCGACGGCCGCCGCGGCCACCCAGGTGCTCGCCGGGCTGAACGACGCGCGGCGCGCGCAGGGCCTCCCGTCGCTTGCGCCATCCGCCCGCCTCGCCGCCGCCGCGGCGCAGCACGCGCGCGAGATGGTGAGCCTCGGCTACTTCGCCCACGACTCCTCCGACGGCACCGCCTTCTGGCGGCGCATCGCACGCTCGTACCCCTCCCGGGGCTGCAGCCGCTGGGCGGTCGGCGAGACGCTCTACTGGACGGCGGGCGGGGCCGCCGCGGCCGCCGTCGCCGCCGCCTGGCTCGCAAGCCCCGAGCACCGGCGGATCCTGCTCGGCGACTGGGCCGAGGTCGGGGTCGGGATCGCGCAGGCAACGGTCGCGCCCGGCGTCTTCGGCGGCCGGACGGTGACGGTCGTCGTCGCCGACTTCGGCTCCTGCGGCGGGTAGAGGCGCGCCTCCCTCCGCCGCCCCGGCCGCCCGCGCGCGGCCGCCCGCGCGCCGTCAGCCCCTCTCGCGCCGCCCCGGCCGCCCGCGCGCCGGCGCTAGCGTCCGCTCGTGAGCCTGACGAAGGCGGAGGTCAACGAGCGCTTCTACGACGCGGTCGGCGGCGACCTCGCCTTCGAGACCGAGGCGCAGCACTACCTCCATCCGCTCGCGGTCGCCCGCCTCGTCGCCGCGCAGGCGACCGCGCTCGGCCGCAGGCGGATCAAGATCCTCGAGCTCGGCGCGAACGACTGCACCTTCGCGACCTCGCTCCTCAAGCTCCTGAGCGCGTTCACCGCGCAGGGGGAGGCGACGCTCGAGCGGATCGAGTACTTCGCCGTCGACCTCGCGCGCCGCTCGCTCGAGGCGGCGCTGCGCCGGCACGCCGACGCCGGCTTCCACCGCGCCGCGCCGGGATCGGCGGGATCGCCGCTCGTCGGCTCGCTACTTCGGCTCGGCGTCCCCGGGGTCGAGCTCTGCCTCGTGCACGCCGACGCGCGGCGCTTCGTCGCCGGCGGCTCGGGGGTGTACGACGTCGTCGTCGTCAACGAGCTCCTCGACGACCTCCCCTCGCGCGTCTTCTTCGCCGACGCGGCCGGGTCGGTGCGCGAGCTCGTCGCGGGCGCGACGACCGACGGGGAGCGCTGGACCGTGACCGTGACCGCCGCCGAGGCCCGCGACGCGCCGGCGCTGCCGCCGTCGACGCTCGCCGTCACCTCGCCCGAGGCGACCGCGGTCGTCCGCGGCGCCGCCGAGCGGCTAGGTAGCGGCGGCGTGATGGTCGTCCACGACTACGGCCTCGTCGAGCCGACGGCGCCGCTCGCCGACTACGAGCACCCGCCGCGGTCCCTGCCGTCGTTCGTCGAGCTCGTCGTCGAGCCGGGCGCGCCGCGGTCGTTCTTCCGGCTGTTCGGCGACGAGCGGGCGAAGGTCGTCCAGATCACGACCGACGTCAGCTTCCCCGAGCTCGCCGCCGCCCTCGCCGGCGCCGGGACGACGATCGTCCTCCCGCACGGGAACAACCTGCTCCAGTCGCGCAGCCCGCGCGGGGACGACCTCCGCGAAGGCGACGGCGTCTTCCTCAGCGAGTTCGGCCTGCTTCGGCCCGGCGGCGACCTCGCCGCGCTCCTCGCCCGGCTCGAGCGCGAGCAGGAGGAGCTGCGGCGGCGCTACGCCGCCGAGCACCTCGGCGGCCGGGCGAGCATGTACGCCGACCTCCTGTTCGCGAAGCGCTGACGGCTGCCGTCCGCCGGCCGGCGTGACCGCCTCCCCGAGCCCGGGCCGGCGCCGCCGCGCCGCCCCGCCCCGCGGCGGCCGACGCGGACGCGGCGAGGCGCCTGGTACGGTCGCGCGCGCGTTGCGCGCCCTCGGCTACAGGATCCTCGGGCTCGAGCTCGGCGCGTTCGCGCTCTGGGCGGTCGCCGGGACGGTCTACTCGACCGTCGCCGGCCGCGTCGCCGACTGGAACGCGATGAGCGACGAGCTCCACTACGAGCGGTCGGCGATCAGCATCGTCCAGACCGGCTCGCTCGTCCCGCAGCTCCACGGCCACGTCGTGCGCGCGCTCGCCCAGCTCTACCCGGCCCTGATCGCCCCCTGGTACCTGCACGGCGGCGTCCCGGCCGACCTCCACGACGCCCACGTCTTCGACGGCTGGCTGATGAGCTCGGCCTGTATCCCCGCGTTCCTCCTCGCCCGCCGGGTCACCGGGCGCCGCGCGGTCGCCTTCGCGGTCGCGTTCCTCGCCGTCTGCCTGCCGTGGATGATCTACACCACCGTCCTCCTCACCGAGGTCGCCGGCTACCCGGCGTTCTTCTGGGCGCTGCTCGCGATGCACCGGACGGCGACCGCCCCCTCCCGCCGGAACGACCTGCTCGCGATCGCCGCGCTCGTCGTCGCCTTCCTCGCGCGCACCCAGTTCCTCACCCTCGCCGGCGTGCTGCCGGCGGCGCTCGCCGTCCACCACCTGACGGTCGCCGGCCGCGAGCGGCTGCTGCCGCGGCTACGCGCGGCGCTCCGCGCGCACGCCGTGCTCGCGGTCTTCTGCCTCGCGCTCGCGCTCGCCGCCGTCGCGGTCGAGGCGACCGGGCACAGCGTCCACGACCTGACCGTCTACGGCAGCCAGTTCGCCGGGCTCGCCCCGCCGGGGACGGCCGGCTCGCTCGCCCAGCACGCCGCCGACCTCGCCTTCGGCCTCTTCGTCCTCCCCTTCGTCGTCGGCGCCGCCTGGCTGCTCGCAAACGCGCTCCGGCCGTCGGCGAGCGAGAGCCTGCACGCGTTCGCGTGCGTCGGCGCGGTCGCGCTCGTCGCGATCGGCTGGGAGATCTCGACCTGGGACATCCACAACGGCGCGTTCACGAACGACCGCTACCTCTTCTACCTCGTCCCCGTGCTCCTGCTCGCGACGTTCTGCGCGCTGCTCGACGCCCGGCGGCCGCGCTGGTCGCTGCTCCCGCCGGCGGCGCTCGTCGCCTGGGGCTTCGCCCGCCACCTGCAGGAGCAGTTCCTCTGGTCGGGCCAGTTCCCGCTCTCGACCGACTCGCCGATCTCCTGGCTCTACAAGCCGATCGCCGACGCCACCGGCGGCACGACCGGCGCGAGCGCGCTGCTCGCGAGCGCGACCGTCGCCCTCGCTGCCCTGTTCGCGGTCGCCGACCGCCACCTCCGCCGCGCGACGCTCACCGCCGGCGTCTCGGCGCTCCTCCTCCTCGCCTTCCCGGTCGACACCGCGATCACCTTCGGCAAGCTCTTCTCGCGCCCCGGGCACTCGGGCCGGCCGCTGACGCGGTCGGAGAGCGGCATCCTCGACTGGATCGACCGCGCCGTCGGCACCGGCGCGACGGTGACCGAGGTCCCCTATCCGATCAGCACCGCGTTCCTCGTCAACCAGGAGTTCTGGCGCGACGTCGAGTTCTGGAACAAGTCGGTGCGCTACGCGATCCACTACCCGACGGCCGCCGCCTACGCCGACGCGGTGATCTGGTTCCCGAACAACCCGATCCGCTTCGACCCGACGACGGGCGCGGCCAGCGTCTCCTACTCGCCCTACGTCGTGCAGAGCGTGTCCGAGACGCGCTTCCGGATCGCCGGCAACGTCCAGATCCAGCGCCCGGACGCGATGCTGATCGACGCGGCGATGCCGTGGCGGGCCGACTGGCTCACCTACGGGCTCTACGACGACGGGTGGACGAGGCCGCGCACGACCGCGCGCATCCGCGTGTTCGCGCAGCCGGGGCAGCGCGGGGCCGTGCTTCGGACCCTGACCGTCCACCTGCGCGGGCCGGCGGGGATCGCCGCGCCGTACGTGCTGCGGACGAACACCGGCGTCGCGCGCGGCGTCGTCCCGGCCGACGGGGACGTGCACGCGGTCGTCACGCTCTGCGTCCCCGCCGGCGGCCACGCCGAGGCGCGCCTCTCGACGCCGGTCGACACGTCGATCCCGGGCGACCTCGACGCGCTCGACGCCTCGCTCGCGTACCGCCGTGGCGGGCTCTTCGTCGCCGACATGTCGCTCGCGAACGAGGTCGGCCCGCGCTGCTAGCCGGAGCTACGTGCCGAAGTCGCGCTCGGCGAGGAAGCGGCCGTGCCAGGCGTGGTACCAGACGGCGCCCGTCCTCGCGTTCACCGAGAGCATCCCGGCGGTCGTGCCGGCGCGGACGGTGTCGAAGCTGTAGTAGCCGGGGAACGCGCCCATCGCGGTGCCGCCCGCGTCCGGCGCCACCCGCTCGCCGGGGCTCGCCTTCGCGAGCCACGCGTTCGCCACCAGGACCGCGGCCTTCGTCGTCGCGACCGGGCCACGGCCGCTCCCGTACCAGCCGTTCCAGGCCCCGGGACCGAGCCAGCCCCCCATCATCGGGCCGACGCCGCCCACGCCGCCGCGCGCCATCCCGTAGCGCGTGTTCCACATCATGCTCGGCGGCTCTTCCATCACCCAGCTCGTCGCGAGGTCGGTCAGGAGCTCGAACGCGGGTTTCCCCCTCGGGTCGTGCACGGCGACGTAGTCGTTGTTCGTGAAGGCCATCACCTCGGCGACGCGGAAGCCGGCGAAGCCGGCCTGCGCGAGCCAGCGGTCGATGCGGTCGCGCACCGCCCCGAGCTGCGCCGCGGTCGGCGTCGCCGTGCCCGTGGGACCGGCGCCGCCGCCCGAGCCGCCCGCGAGGCCGCCCATCATCCCCGGCCCCGCCGTGCCGCCCATCATCCCCGGCCCGGCCGCCGCGGCGAGCGCGACGGCGGCGAGGAGCGCAGCCCCTGCGGCCGCCGCGAGCGCGAGTGCGCGCCGTCCGTTCATGCCAGCCATCCTCGGCCCTCGGCCCCGCGGCCCGCATCCGCGTCGACGCGGATCGGCGCTCGCGGCAACGCCGCGGAGAGCGAGGGGCGTTCCCCGGACGACGGACGCGGGGTCTCCCGCTTCCCGGCGCCGCCCCGCGGTGATACCCTCCCTGGGTATCGTGGACGGGGAGAGGATGGAGCGGATCGCCTACGTCGTCCCGGGGATGAGCTGCCGGCACTGCGTCGGCGCGGTGAGCGACGAGCTCGCGGCCGTGCCGGGCGTCGAGCGCGTCGAGGCCGACCTCGAGACGAAGCGCGTCGTCGTCTCCGGGCGCGACCTCGACGACCGCCGGCTGCGCGCCGCGATCACGCGCGCCGGCTACGAGGCCGAGTGATGCCTGCGGCCGAGGTCAGGCTCGACCTCGAGGGGATGACCTGCGCCGCCTGCGCGGCGCGGATCGAGCGGCACCTGAACGCGCTCGACGGCGTCGAGGCGACGGTCAACCTCGCGACCGAGCAGGCGACCGTGCGCGCGCCGGCGGGGGTGACGGTCGACCGCCTGGTCGAGGCGGTCGAGGCGGCCGGCTACCGCGCGCGTCCGGCCGCGGCGCGGGGCCGCCCGCCGAGCCGCGGGCGGCCGCCGGCCCGGCTCGCGCTCGCGGCGGTGCTCACGCTGCCGGTGGCGCTCGCGGCGATGGTGCCGGCGCTCCGCTTCTCCGGCTGGGAGTGGGTCGCGCTCGTGCTCTCGACGCCCGTCGTCTTCGTCGCCGGCCTCGACTTCCACCGCGCCGCGCTCCGGAACGCCCGCCACGGGACGGCGACGATGGACACGCTCATCTCGGTCGGCACGCTCGCCGCCTGGACGTGGTCGACGGTCGTGCTCGCCGGCGGGCTCGCCGCCGACACCTACTTCGAGGTCGCCGCGGCGGTGACGACGCTGATCCTGCTCGGGCGCTTCCTGGAGGCGCAGGCGAAGGGACGCTCCTCGGCGGCGATCCGGACGCTGCTCGAGCTCGGGGCGAAGGAGGCGCACGTGCTGCGGGAGGGCCGCGAGGTCACCGTCCCCGCCGCGGAGCTCCGGGTCGGCGACCTCTTCGTCGTGCGTCCCGGCGAGCGAATCGCGACCGACGGCGAGGTGGTGGAGGGCGAGGCGGCGGTCGACGCGTCGATGCTGACCGGCGAGCCGGTGCCCGTCGAGGTCGCGCCCGGGAGCGCCGTCGCCGGCGCCACCGTCTGCACGGACGGACGGCTGGTCGTGCGGGCGACGAAGGTCGGCGCCGACACGGCGCTCGCGCAGATCGCGCGGCTCGTGGCGGCCGCGCAGGCCGGCAAGGCGCCGGTGCAGCGACTGGCCGACCGGATCTCCGCCGTCTTCGTCCCGGTCGTCGTCGGGATCGCGCTCGCGACCCTCGCCGGCTGGCTCGCGGCCGGCGCCTCCGCGGGCGCGGCGTTCACCGCCGCGGTCGCGGTCCTGATCGTCGCCTGCCCGTGCGCGCTCGGCCTCGCGACGCCGACGGCGCTCATGGTCGGCGCCGGCCGCGGCGCGCAGCTCGGCGTGCTGATCAAGGGGCCGGAGATCCTCGAGCGGACCCGGCGCGTCGACACGATCGTGCTCGACAAGACCGGCACCGTCACCGAGGGCAGGCTGGAGCTCGCCGGGATCGCGCTGCTCGACGGGGCGACCCGGACGGAGGTCCTGCGGCTCGCCGGCGCGGTCGAGGCCGCCTCCGAGCATCCGGTCGCCCGGGCGATCGTGCGCGCCGCCCGCGCCGAGGTGGGCGAGCTGCCGCCGGTGACGGGCTTCCGGAGCAGCGCCGGCGCGGGCGTCGCCGGCGTCGTCGACGGGCACGAGGTGACGGTCGGCCGCAGCGACGGGCGGATCGAGGTCGCCTGGGACGGCGTCCCGCGGGCGGCGCTCGAGGTCCGCGACGCGGTCAAGCCGACGAGCGCGGAGGCGATCCGCGAGCTGAAGGCGCTCGGGCTCGAGCCGGTGCTCCTCACCGGCGACGCGGCCCCGGCCGCGGCGGCGGTCGCCGCCGAGGTCGGGATCGAGCGGGTGCTCGCCGGGGTCGACCCCGCGGGCAAGGCGCGCGCGATCGAGCGGCTGCAGCGCGAGGGGAGGGTGGTGGCGATGGTGGGCGACGGCGTCAACGACGCGCCCGCGCTCGCCCGGGCCGACCTCGGCCTCGCGATCGGCACCGGCACCGACGTCGCGATCGAGGCGTCCGACCTCACCCTCGTCTCCGGCGACCTGCGGGCGGCGGTCGACGCGATCCGCCTCGCGCGCAGGACGCTGCGGACGATCGAGGGGAACCTCTTCTGGGCGTTCGCCTACAACGTCGCCGCGATCCCGCTCGCGGTCGCCGGCCTGCTGCACCCGATCGTGGCGGCGGCGGCGATGGCGGCGTCGAGCCTGTTCGTCGTCGGCAACAGCCTGCGGCTCCGGCGCTTCAGGAGCGTGCGGGCGTGACCGAGCACGGCTACACGAAGGACAAGGACGCGCTGATCAGGCGCCTGCACCGGATCGAAGGTCAGGTGCGCGGAATCGAGCGGATGCTCGAGGACGACCGCTACTGCATCGACATCCTCACCCAGATCGCGGCGGTGAGCACCGCGCTCGAGTCGCTCGCCTTCCAGCTCCTCGACCGGCACGTGCGGCACTGCGTCGCCGGCGCCTTCGCCTCCGGCGACGAGCAGGAGATGGCGACGAAGACGGAGGAGCTCCTCGCCGCCGTCCAGCGGTTCTCCCGCACCCGCTAGCTGTCTCCTCGCCCGCGCCTGGTTGACCCCCCGCCGGCCCGGCTCTACCATCCGGGGCGGCAGATGGGCAGGCAGCTCCTTCGAGGCAGGTCCCACCTCGTCGCGGTCGCCATCGTCCTCGGGCTCGGGCTCGGCGGGGTCGGCCTCGCGCAGCGTGCGGGCTCCTCCTCCGAGGTGGACGTCACGCTCCTCGACGGCACGCTGCGCGTCTCGCGGGCGACGGTCGCCCCCGGGGCCGTGACGCTCGTCGCCGTCAACCGGGGCAGGCGCTCGCACGGGCTCGCGGTCATGGGCGCGGGGTTGCAGGTCCGGCGCACGCGGACGCTCGCCCCGGGCGCGACGGCGCGGCTCGTCGTCACCGTCAGGGCCGGCCGCTACATGATCTGGGACCCGGTGCGGGGCAGCATGAGCCGCGCGACGGTCCTCACCGTGCGCGCCTCGGGCGGCACGGGGGTCGGGGCCGGCGGGACAACGCCCTCGACCGGGAAGGTGGTCACCCCCGGCGGCACGAGCGGCGGCACGAACGGGACCCCCGGCGCGAACATGCCCGGCATGGATCCGAACGATCCCTGCGCCGGGATGATGTAGCGCGCGTGACGCGTCGCAGGGCCGTCCTCTTCGGCGCGCCGCTCCTCGCCTACCTCGCGAGCATGCTCCATCCGAGCCACGTATTCGCGGGCGGGAGCCCGTGGCTGTTCCTCGGCGTCCACCTCGCGTTCCCCGCGATCCTCTGCCTGCTCGCGTGGATGTTCCTCCTGCTCGTCGACGGGATCGACGACGGGGCGGCGACCGCGGTGCGCGTGCTCGCGATCCCGTTCGCGGTCGCGTACACGCTCTACACCGCGTTCGCGGGCGTCGGTGTCGGTGCGTTCGAGTGGCAGGGCGCCGATGCGTCGCTCGCCGACAGGGTCGCGACGAGCCCGCTCGCGGCCGCCGTCGAGGCCGTCGCGAGCGCCCTCTGGCTTGCGACCGCGCTCGCGGCCGTCGCGGCGCTGCGACGGACGGCGCCCCCGCCGGCGCTCGCCCTGCTCGCGCTCGGCGCGCTCTCGTTCGCCTACCGGCACGAGCGGCCGTGGGGCGCCGCGGGCATGGCCGCCGTGCTCGCCGGCGTCGTCTGGATCGAGCTGAGGCCGAGACTCGCGCGCGGCGCCCGCGCCACGAGCGCCCTTCGCCTCGGGAGGTAGCGAGGCGGCATCTCCCCGCGCCCGGGCGAAAGGCGGAGCCTTCGCCTACCGGACGACGATCGTGGCGAGGCTGCCGGCGCGGGTCGCGAGGCTCCAGCGGCCGGGCGTGAGGACGACCGACGCCGAGCGCGTGCCGACGAACCGCGTCCCGGCGAGCGCGACCGTGCGGGCGCCCTTCCGCAGCGCAAGCCCGCTCGTCGCGCTCCGGTCGGTGACGCGCACCGTGTAGCGGCCGTGCGGGAGGCGCCGGACGGCCGCGCCGCGGTAGGTGAGCGTCACGTGCCCCGACGCGGAGAGCACGGCCGTCAGCCGGCCGCGGAACGGCGCGACTGCCGAGCCGACGATGTCGCTCGAGGAGACGGTCGCCGACGACTTCGCGGCCCCCGGCGGCGTCGGCGTGGGGACGGTGCCCTGCGCGGTCGCCGTCGTCACGAACGTGTGCACGACCCCAGGCACCGCCTCGTTGCGCCAGGTGTAGGTCGAGCTCGGCCGCAGGTACACCTCCTGGGTCATGTAGTTCTCCTCGCCGGCCGTCATGTCGCTGTAGAGGTCGACCCCCGGCCCGACGAGCTCGAACAGCGGCAGCGCCGTGCACGCGCCCGGCCCGACGAGCTCGAGCGTGTAGTAGCCGGCCGGGATCACGGTCGGGGCGCCGCTCGTCGTCCCGACCGGCGTGCCGTCCGGGAGGGTGACGGTGATCGTCCCGTTGGCGGCGAAGGTGACCTGGAGCGTGAGCGCGACCGCGCCCGGGGCCGCCCGCCCGACCGGCGCCGCGAGCGCCGCGAGCAGCGCCGCCGCCGCGAGGCGGGGAAGGAGGCGTCTAGTTGTAAGTCCTAAGCACGTTGTTCCATCCGGGTCTCCTTGGAGGCTGGGGGTGTCAGAGCCCACGAGTCCCAAGGAGGACCCGGATGAAGCTTCACGGTAACGCCAGGACCTGCCCGCATAGCCGGC
>Ga0209810_1003867_pt1 | contig 15125 bp, 15 predicted proteins | sample Coa_R1_7_FD_187159 | JGI IMG/M metagenome (GOLD analysis project Ga0209810, IMG submission 187159) | Surface soil microbial communities from Centralia Pennsylvania, which are recovering from an underground coalmine fire - Coalmine... | ecosystem: Environmental > Terrestrial > Soil > Unclassified...
GATTCTCCGAGATCGAGAACAAGCCGGACTGGCACGGCAAGCAGCTGCCCGAGGACATGGCGCAGCGCGCGATCGAAGAGCTCGGCGGCGTCACCGCGATTCACGTGCGCGGCCCGTTGCCCGAGGTCGCGCAATCCGCCGAGCCGCAGCAGTCGCCGGGTTCCGCCGGTCCCTCCGCGCCCGACCGCTCGCAATCGCAGGCTGCTGACGGTCAGCGTGCGGCCACGGCCCAGCGTGCCGCCCCGATCGAGCCGCCGCGTTTCGAGCTCGGCGAGAAGATCGCCACCCGCAAGGCCTTCGGCCAGGCGCTGGCCGCCCTCGGCGCGCGCCCCGACGTCGTCGCCCTGGACGGCGAAGTCGGCAACTCCACCTACACGGAGCTGTTCGAGAAGGACCACCCGCAGCGCTTCTTCCAGATGTACATCGCCGAACAGCAGATGGTCGCGACCGCGGTGGGGTTCTCGGTGCGCGGCTACCGGCCGTTCGCCGCCACCTTCGCCGCCTTCCTCACCCGCGCGCACGACTTCCTGCGCATGGCCGCCATCTCGCAGGCCGATTTGTGCGTCGTCGGCTCGCACTGCGGCGTCGAGATCGGCGCGGACGGACCGTCACAGATGGGGCTGGAGGACATCGCGATGATGCGGTCCGTCCACGACTCCACCGTCCTCTACCCGTCCGACGCGCCGAGCGCGGCCGCGCTCACCATCGCCATGGCCGACCTGCCGGGAATCAGCTATCTGCGGACCACGCGCGGCGGATATCCGGTCCTGTACGGACCGGACGAGCGATTCCCGATCGGCGGCTGCAAGGTGTGGGGTGAGAGCCCTGACGACGTGGTCACCCTCGTCGGCGCCGGAGTCACCCTGCACGAGTGCCTGAGCGCCGCGACCGAGCTGGCCCGCCAGGGGATCGCGACCCGCGTGGTCGACCTGTACTCGGTCAAACCGATCGACGCCGAGAGCCTGGGCCGCTGCGCCCAGCAAACCAGGCTGCTGATGGTCGTCGAAGACCATCACCCCGAGGGCGGAATCGGCGAAGCGGTCGCCGCCGTGATCGCGAAGGGCTGGCCGCGCCAGGCCGGAGCCCGGTTCGCGCACCTCGCCGTCGAATCGCTGCCCGGCTCCGCCTCCACCCCGCAAGCCCTGGACGCCGCCGGCCTCAGCGCCGAGCACATCGTGCGCGCGGTGCGGTCGGAACTGGACCGCGACGGCCTTCCCAGCGGCAAGCCGACCCTGAGGAGTGAGTGAGAACCATGACCACCGACCCGGGTGAAAGCCCGATCCAATCGCAGGATGTCCCCGAGGACGACGGCGTCCTGCAGCCCGGCGACAGCCTGGAGACCGACGACCTGTCCGCCGACCCGCTGGACACCGGCATCAGCCCGCCCGAGCGCAGGCCGGCCTCGGAGAAATACGGCGTCACGCTCGACGAGGCCCGTACCGGCGCCCCGCTGGATCAGCGCCTCGCCGAGGAGGAACCCGACTTCGGCGAACCGGCCTCGCTGGAAAACCGGCCGGAGGCCGAGCCGGACGCCCCGCCGGTCGACGACTTGGAGCCGGACCAGCGCGCCGGCCGCCTCGTCGCCGAGGACGAGGGCGCGCACACGGTGAGCACCCCGAACTACCTCGCCCGTGACATGGGCGTCGACGGCGGCGCGGCCAGCGCCGAGGAGGCCGCGATGCACGTGGCCGACGCAGACGTCAGAGACACCCGCGAGCAGGACGCCGAAGCGGCCGAGACCTGGCAGGATCCGCTGTCGCGCAACTCGTGAGCCGGCTCGTGGCGATCGGCGGAGGAGACGATGACAGCCGAGGAGTTCGTCCCGAGCGACGGGGACCTGACCGCGCTGGCCAAGGCCGCGGCGCACTGCGAGGGCTGCGAGCTCTACCGCGACGCGACGCAGACGGTGTTCGGCCGCGGCGACGAGCACGCGCGCTTCGTCCTCATCGGTGAGCAGCCGGGCGACCAAGAGGACAAGCGCGGCCTGCCGTTCGTCGGACCGGCCGGGGCGTTGCTCGACCGCGCGCTGGCCGAGGCCGGCATCGACCCCGGTGAGACCTACGTGACCAACGCCGTGAAGCACTTCCGCTGGAAGAGCGCCCCCGACCGCGGCAAGCGGCGCATTCACGAGAAGCCGGGCACGACGCACATCAACGCCTGCCGGCCCTGGCTGCTCGCCGAGCTCTCCCGGCTGCGGCCGGAGGTGATCGTGCTGCTCGGCGCCACCGCGGGCCAGTCGCTGTTCGGCTCCGGCTTCCGGGTGGGCAAGTCCCGCGGGGTGCCGGTCGACTGGCAGCCGCCGGAGGGCGCCGGTCCGGGGGCCAAGGCGGTCGCGACCGTGCACCCCTCGGCCGTGCTACGCGCTCCGGACCGCGACACCGCGTATGCGGGGCTGCTCGCGGATCTGCGTACCTGCGCCGAACTAGCCGGACGGCTCGATTGACCGTCCGCACTCGGGGTAGCCGTCAGCGGTCTGCGGCCGAAACGAGGAGGATCGCGTACATGCAGCAGGAGCAAGACGAGACGATGAACCCTGCCCAGCCCTTTCTGAGCGACATCGAGACGCTGCGGGCCAAGGCACGTGAACAGATGGACAAGGGACCGGTAACCTCCGCGTACGGCGCGGACCTCGACCGCGTGCTCGAGGTGCTGAACCAGTCGCTGGCGACGGAGATCGTCTGCGTCCTGAGATACCGCCAGCACCACTTCGCGGCCAACGGCCTGAACGCCGGCCCGGTCGCCGCCGAATTCCTCGAGCACGCCAACGAGGAGCAGCAGCACGCCGACCTGTTCGCGGCGCGCATCGTCCAGCTCGGCGGCGTGCCGGATCTGAACCCGCAGACGCTTACCGGCCGCTCGCACTCCCAGTACGTCACCTCGCACGAACTGCGCGCCATGATCGAGGAAGACCTCGTCGCCGAGCGCATCGCCATCGCCGCCTACACCGAGATCATCGCCTGGCTCGGCGACGGCGACCCCACCACCCGCCGCATCTTCGAGGAAGTGCTCGCCACCGAGGAGGAGCACGCCGAAGACATGCTCTCCCTGCTCGAACAGGGCTGAATGCCACCGACCCGCAGGGCTGAATTCCACCGACCCGGCCCGCCGACTCGATCAGAGCCGGCGGGCCGTCTCATCCCCCGGCACGACTCACATCAGCTTGGCCCGCAGGAAGTGCAGGAAGTCCGAGCCGGTCAGCGCGGTCAGGCCGCCCGCGGCCAGCCGCGTGACGCGGGGAGCGAACACCAAGCCGGCGCACAGCCCGGTCGAGATCCACATGCCGGTGCAGAACGGGCAGGTCAGCAGCTCGCCTACGGCTTTGCGCGCGCCGGAGCCGCGTACCTCCTCCTTCAGTTCGGCGGGCCCCTGCGTTCCGTGGAACTCGGTGAACGGCGCGCGCAGCGGGCTGGTCACCGGGTCCTTGGCGATCAGGCGGCTGAGTCGGTGCGTGGCGCCGGCCAGGATGACCACATCCCAGGGGCTCGGGTCCGGCACCGGCCGCCGAGTCGCTTTGGCGATGCCTGCGAGCGAGGCGACCAGTCCCGTGTACACGCCCATGGCGCCGACGTAGCTGCGTAGCGGAAAGTCGGCGCCTTGCGTGTATTCCTGCTCGACTCCGCGTAGTGCCTGCTCCGTCTTCTCCGTCACCGTCGCGCCTCCTGGTCCTTTGGGCGTTATGAGCCTTTCGCGCCGACTACCCGTCTCGATCGTGGGTACACGCGGGCGACGCACCGGCCGGCCCGCAGCTGGCCGGCCGCATGAGCGCAGCGAGATCGAGGAGAGGCAATGGTCAAGAAGATCGGGTACTTCCTGTCCAGTGAGGAGTTCGGACCACGCGAACTGGTCGAGCAGGCGCGGATGGCGCAGGACGCCGGCTTCGAAGCGCTCTGGATCTCCGACCACTTCCATCCCTGGAACGACGCGCAAGGACAGAGCGGCTTCGTGTGGGGCACGATCGGCGCCCTCGCGCAGGCCGTGGACCTGCCCATCGGCACCGCCGTGACCTGCCCGACCATCCGCATCCACCCGGCGATCGTCGCGCAGGCGGCCGCCACCGCCGCCGTGCTGACCGACGGGAAGTTCACCCTCGGCGTCGGCACCGGAGAGGCGCTGAACGAGCACATCCTCGGTGGTCCCTGGCCGACCTCGCAGGTGCGGCGGGAAATGCTGGAGGAGGCCGTGCAGGTGATGCGCGAGCTGTGGAAGGGCGAGAACTTCAGCCACCGCGGAACGTACTACACCGTCGACAACGCGCGGATCTACACGCTGCCGGACAAGCCGGTGCCCGTGTACGTCTCCGGTTTCGGCCCCGCCTCCGCCCGGATGGCCGGACAGATAGGCGACGGCTACGTCGGCACCCAGCCGGACTCCGAACTGCTCGGCGTGTTCCGCGAGAACGGCGGCCAGGGCAAGGTCACCCAGGGCGGCTACAAGGTCTGCTGGGGCCGGGACCGCGACGAGGCGGTCAAGACCGCGCACGAGCGCTGGGCCAACGAGCAGCTGCCGGGCGAACTGGCCCAGGTGCTCCCGCAGCCGGCGCATTTCGAGCAGGCGCAGCAGCTGGTCACGCCGGACATGGTGGCCGAGGCGCTGGTCTGCGGCGACGACGAGGAGGCGCATCTGCGCCGGTTCGCCGAGTACGCCGACGCCGGGTACGACGAGATCTACATCAACCAGATCGGACCGGATCAGCGCGGCTTCTTCGATTTCTACGGTCAGCGCATCCTGCCGCAGCTGAAGGGTATGCGCTCGCAATGAGCAGCAACGAACCGCGCAGGAACATCCTGAGGGAACCGAGCGAGCAATCGCGCATCCACACCAAGGTCGAAGAGGCCGAGCAGGAGACGTACAACGCGGCGCAGAAGGCGCGCGGCGCGCAGGGCCACGAGCAGAAGAAGCTGACGGACTCGGCCAACGTTTCCGAGACCTGGGAGAACCCGGCCGGCCACAGCGGCAGGCCGATCGGTTACGCGGCCTCGGGCGTGATCGTCCTCGGCTTCATCCTCGGCGGCATCGGCCTCACGGTCGGCCCGCGCGCGCTGATCTGGGTCGGCGTCGCGGTCATCGTCATCGTCGGCGCGGTCGGCATGGCGACGCACGTATGGAGCGATTACCGTGCGGGAAGCCTCGACGAGGCGGACAACGACGGGGGTGCCGGTGTACCGCCCGGCCGCCCTAGGCCCAACGCAGCGCCGCGATGATCGCGACCGCTCCGGCGGCGAGGAAGGCCGCGTAGTCGTTGATGGAGCCGGTGTGCACGGCACGCAGCGCGCGCACCGGCAGCGGTTCCTTCGAGCGCAGATATCCGACGGTCAGCAGCGCCCCCAGCCCGACGCTCACCACGATCAGGACCAGTTCCATCAGGTCCGTGTAATTGAAGTCCACCACCACGTGCGATAGCGACCCGACCCCGGCGAGTACGTCGTGAGCGTATTGCTGCGGATGCAAGAGCCCGGATGCCGCCGGGGCCATCGCGTGGTCGATGACAGTGCCCGGCACCACGCCGAACGCGATGCAGCAGGCGCTGAGGGCGAGCAGGCTGATCAGCATGCCAGGCCGCAGCGATTCGCTGCGCTCGTACTCCTCCTCCCGTTCGCGGAAGAAGGCCAGCCAGGCGGCCCGGCCCAGCGCGGCGATCGTGATCAGCTGCGCGACCAGCATCAGCGCGTAGGGCAGGTATTGGTGGCTCTCGAGCAGGCCGTGGTGGATGAGGCTGAGGGAGACGTAGCCGCCGAGCGGCGGGATGCCCGCGATCGAGGCGCACCCGACGACGAACGCGCCCGCGACCCACGGCCACCGGCGCAGCAGTCCGCCCATCTCAGACAGCTTGGTCACTCCGGTGCGGTGGGTGATCGCCCCGGCGCACAGGAACAGCAGCGACTTGAACAGCGCGTGGTTCACCAGGTGATAGGTGGACCCTGCGATACCTGAAGCCGCCCCCGTTGCCAGCCCTATCGCCAGCACACCCATCTGCGAGATCGTGTCGTAGGCGAGCAGCCGTTTGAGCTCATCCTGCGCGAGCGCCATGGTCGCCCCGACCAGCGCCGAGACGACCCCGACCACCATCAGGATGCCGAGGATCGGGGTGCGCGAGGTCGGAAAGACCTGAAATGCCAGCCGGCCGACCGCCACGATGCCCAGGTTCACCATGAGACCGGAGAAGAGGGCTGACACCGGTCCGGGAGCGGCGGTGTGCGCGTCGGGCAGCCAGCCGTGGAACGGGATCAGCCCGGCCTTCGTTCCGAAACCGGCCACCAGCAGCCCCAGTGCGACCAGATCGGCCGTGCCGACGTGGGCGGCCAGCGCGTCATGCAGCTGCGCGAGGTTGAGCGCGCCGTGCCCGGTGTAAAGCAGCCCGGCGCCGATGAACACCGCGAACGCCGCGACGGTGGTCAGGATGGCGATCTTGAAGGCGGCCTCCAGCGCGATCGGCCGCTCCAGGAAGAACCCGGTGAGCCCGTAGCTGGCCAGCGCGGCCACCTCGAACCACACGAACAGGTTGAACAGGTCCGCGGTGAGCGCCGATCCGATCAGGGCGGCGTCGAGCAGCTGGAACAGGCAGGCGAAGGCGCCGAGTTCGCGCTCGCCGAGACCGCCGAGCTCGGAGAGCGCGTACACCACGAGCAGGGTTCCGATGCCGGCGCAGACCAGCGCGAAGGTCATCCCGAACGGATCGGCGGCGAAGGCGATGCCCAGCACCGCGCCGTGGACCGGGCCCCAGCCGCCCATGTAGTGCGCGAGGATGCCGCCGCCGGTCCCGTACACGTGCGGCGCGATGAGCGCGAGCACGGCGAGCGAGCCGACCAGGCCCAGCGCGGAGACGATGAGCGGCAGGCGCTTGGAGAGGCGGGCGAGTAAGGGGGCGAGCACCGCGCCGGTGAGCGGAAGCGCGACGGTCAGCGGCAGCAGCGAGCCCGCGGCCGCGGTGGTCGTGATCACTGCGTCACCCTCGCAGCTCCCTGATCTTGTCGGCGTCCAAGGTGCGGTAGTGCTGCGCGACCCGTACCACGATGGTGAGGAATACGGCGGTCACCGCGACGCCGATGACGATCGCGGTCAGGCAGAAGTTCTGCAGTACCGGATCGGCGACGTTGCCGCGCACCAGGTCGTGCGCCGTGCGGCCGCCCGGCGGGCTGACCAGCACCGGAGCGGTCGATCCGGCCCGGTAGGCCATGGAGATGAACAGCAGGTAGGTGGAGCCCTCCATCAGCGAGAGTCCCATCACGATCTTGATCAGGTTGCGGCGGGTGAGCACCGTGTAGAGCCCGGCGCAGAACACGAACCCGGCTACCAGGTAGTTGGCTACGATCACTGATTCGCACCTCCCGCGTTCGTGGCCTGCGAGGCGTTCTCTTCGTTCTCCCGGTCCTCGGCGTTCGCGTCGCCGCCGTCGTCGCCGCCGTCTTCGTCCGCTGACTTGTCCCGGGCCCAGTCGTGGCTCATCGCCAACAGCGCGAACACCGCGATGATCAGACCCGTGCCGACCTCGACCAGCTCGCCGCCGGAGAAGAGCTGCACGACGCCGCCGGAGCGGATCGTCTGCGGCGGCGTGAGCGGCAGCCAGTTCGCGGTGAAGGAGCCTTTGCGGAACAGGCCGAGCGCCTCGGTCAGGATGATCAGGCCCGCGCCGGCCATCTCGATGCTCTCCATCAGCTTCGGCTGCACCACGCGCGCGACCCGCTTGCGGCCGAAGCCCGCGTACACGAGCAGCAGCACCCCGAGGATGACCGCGCCGCCGGGGAAGCCGCCGCCGGGGGAGTAGCCCCAGGCCACCAGGTAGCAGCCGGTCACCGCCAGGATCGGGGTCGCGGTGCGTACGGCCCCGCGCACGATGATCGACATCGCCTCGGCGCGCTCAGGACCGCGCCCGCCGACCAGTTCGTTGTCAGGGGTCTTCGGCCGGTGTTCGACGCTCGTCTTGGACGGGAACGGCGCCGCCGCCACGGCGGCGGGATCGTCGCTCGACTCGGATTCCCCGGACTGCTCCGACTGCTCGGATTCCTCGTCCGACTCCGCGCTCTCCGCCCGCCGGGCCTCGCGCTCCCCGGCGTCGGGCGACTGCTGCGCCGGTTCCATCTCGGACTGCTCGCGCTCGCCCGCGACGTCCTCGCCGAAATAGCCGGTCCTCGGTTCGCGCGGACGCGCCAGCAGCACGACGCTGATCACCGCGGCCAGCAGCAGAAAGGTCTCGCCGAAGGTGTCGAAGCCGCGGGTGCCGTATACGACCTCGTTCACTGGCTCGGTCAGGTTCCAGCTCGGCAGCGACACCTGCATGGCATACCTGGCAACCTCGGACAGCTGCTGGTGCGCGCGCGGCAGGCTCAGCAACGCTGCCCCGAAGGCCACCGCCACGCCCGCGGTGAGCAGCATGCCGACCACGACGTGATGCTTCGGTTCGGCCTCGACCGCCTCGCCGCGCAGGCGCGTACCGGGTTCGTCAGCCGTCGTCATGGTGCGACTCGCCTTCCTCCTCCAGCTCGCCGTGGTCGGGCACGTCGGTGCGCACCTTGCCGATAGCGATCAGGTACAGCGCCGGCAGCGCGATGGCGCCGACCACGACCTCGGAGTGCGCGTCGTCCGGCGCGCCGAGCACGACGAAGATGAGCGAGAGCATGGTGCCGACGCCGGAGAGGGCCATGACGGCGCCGTTGAGGTTGCGCAGCTTGACCACGAGCACGGCCGCTATCACGATCAGCGCGAGCACGAGATAGTCGAGCGCCCAGAACAGCGTCACCCTTCGCCTCCGCCGCCCGGTTGCCGCGCTCGCTCCTTCGCCTTCTGCTGCTCCTGCTCCTTCGCCTTCTCCTGGGCTTTGCGCTCGACGACCTCATCGCGCACCGCGCCGTCCCACATCGGCACGCCCGACTTGTACGCGGCGCGCGCCAGCGCGTGCGACGCGGTCGGGCTGACGATCAGTAGCAGCACCGCGACGAGCAGCGCCCGGCTGGCGTATGTGCTGTCGATGCCCTCGCCGACGACCAGCGCGACCAGCGCAGGCAGCGCGCCCATGGTCACCGTCTTCGAGGAGCACTGGATGCGGCTGTACAGGTCCGGCATGCGCAGGATTCCGACCGCCCCGGACAGCGAGAACGCGAGCCCGATGCTCGCGAGCACGAGGAACACGATGGTCTTCACAGCAGCCCCCGCTCCAGGTACCGCGCCCAGACGATCGCCCCGAGATAACTGAACGAGGCCAGCCAGAGCGCTACGTCGAGGTAGATCGTGCGGTCCGCGAAGGCCGCGAAGAACAGCACCGAGAGCGTCGCCTGCGTGGACAGGGTGTTGAGCGCCACGATGCGGTCCGAGATGGTCGGCCCGGCCGCCAGGCGCGCCATCAGCAGCAGGCCGATGGCCGTCTCGACGAGGGCGATGACGCCGTACAGCGACGTGCTCACGAAGCCTTCTCCTCTTCCTTCCGCCCGTCCTTCTGCCGCCCGCGACCCTCCGGGCCGCCGGTCAGGAACCGCTCCACCGGCTCGTTGATCTTGGCGCGAGCCTCCCGCGGACCGCCCTGTGGCACGACGACCGCGTGGTACTGCAGCTCAAGGCGTCGGCGGTCGACGTCGACGACCTGGTTGTCGACCACCACCGAGGTGACCAGCCCGACCACGGTCAGGCCGAACAGCGAGCGCTGCGTCGTGGGCACGATCACCATTCCGCTGCGCAGCGGCCGGCTCGGCGCCCAGATCCGCGCGGCCAGCCGCACGTTCGCGGACACGATCCGGCCGAGAGAGGTGACGAGCAGGCCGAGGGTGCGCCACAGCCGGCCCGGAGTGAGCACGGCCCACGGCGGGATGACCGGGCCGAGCGGAGCGAGCGCCAGCCCGACGGCGAGCGAGACGCCGATGCCGAAGGCGTACTGCTCCAGCGTCGCGGTCCACGTAAGCAGGATCCAGACGATGAGGCACCAGGCGGCGAGGCCGAGGGAGCGCGCGAGGCAGCGCACTGGTCCGGGGAGCCGGTCGAGGCGCGACGGCGGCACCGCTCACCTCCCGTGTCGTGGACCTGTCCACAGCCGGTTCTCGCGAATACCCGCGCTGCGACCGTGTACACGCGTTTGTTCCATCTGCCGGAAACCTGTTTCCGACCCCTCGCCGCGGGGCATTGCTTGGCTCCCGGTCGCTCGGCACCGCGCGGCAGCGAGCGGAGACAAAGGCACAAACCGTGCCTAGCCTGCGAGGAGGCGAGAACGATGACCAGACGCATCGAGACCGCTGAACAGAGCCGCCGCATCCGTGTACTCAAGCGCCAGCCGTCCCGGCGTGCTCTGCCGCCGCTGGATCTGCGTACGCCATCCGGGCGCCGCCGACTGCCTTACTGAGTCGCCCTTGCTGAGTCGCCCTACGTCACGTTAAGTCCGCTACGTGCTGATAGCCGCGGATAACCCGGTATAGGCCCGGGCTGCAACCAAGTTGGTGCCTCATCGCGTACTGACACGCGGGGGCTAACGGGTACCCGACTTGGTTTACGCGGCGCATACTCACTGCCGGCCCCTTGCCGCGGAAACTGTTCAGCAAGGGACTGAGAGTGACGCACATACATCGCAGGCGGTTAGCCGCCTCCGTGGTCGTCGCCGGGCTGCTCTGCGGCTCGGCGACCGCGTTGGCCGTCCCCGCCCTCGCCGCCGCGCCATCTGGGAAGCACACCGTGGCGTTCAAGGGCGTGGGGACGAGTGGGCAGGGCACGGTCTTGCTCGGCGGTAGCTGGCTCGACCAGATCACCCGAGACGAAGAGGTCTCGTTCGCCGAGTCGCACTGGAACTGGACCGCCTGGAACGACCCGACCCCGGTGGCCGACGGGTCCGACCAGGACCAGTACCAGTGCGCCGAGTTCGTCGCGCGGTCCATGGCCGCGGCCGGGCTGATCCCGGGCCTGAGCCCGGACGCGCCGCAGAACGACTACTTCAACTACACCGCGCCGAACGGCAAGGTCTACGACCTGCTGCTGATCTCGGTGCTGCCGCAGTACAACAACATCTACGACTACCTGATGGACAGCGGCGTCGGCATCGACGTCGGCGACGACCCGGCCGCGGCGCAGCCGGGCGACTTCGTGGTCACCTATCTCGGCCCGAACAACACCTCGAGCCACATGGGCCTGGTCGCGACCGCGCCGACGGCGACGAGCGAAGCCACCGTGGATGCCCACAACCACGCGCGCTACCACTACGGCTATCACTACTACGCGCCCTCGCACCTGGTCGAACTCGCGCCGAACGCGCTGCTGAAGGTCATCGCCTGGGCCGCGAAGTACAACTTCAAGGGCTCGGTAACGGCGCCGCACACGGCTCCGGTCGCCCCGGGCGGTTCGCACCCCCTGATCGGCGTCGGGCACCTCGCCGACCCGGCCGGACCGCAGGTCTGATCCTGCGCTGAGCGCACGTCAGCGTTCTACCTCGGCCTCCGCAGTCAAGAGTCACTCTCCGGCTGCGGAGGCCGAGTCGTATCCGTGCTCCGCCAACTTGCAATAGGCAGGCGTTCGCCTGCATGATGCCGGTATGGACGCGGACATGGTGTTCAAAGCCCTCGCCGACCCCGGCCGGCGCCGGCTGCTCGACATGCTGCACGAGCGCTCCGGGCTGACGTTGGGCGAACTGTGCGAGGGCCTGCGGATGCGCCGCCAGTCGGTCAGTCAGCACGTGGAGCTGCTGGAGGCGGCGAACCTGGTGGTCTCGGTGCGCGACGGGCGGCGCAAGCTGCACTACCTGAATCCGGTGCCCATCCACGAGATCCAGAGCCGCTGGATCTGGAAGTTCGAACAGCCACGTCTGGCCGCCCTCGACCTGATCAAGAGCCATGCGGAGGAGCAAGCGATGACGTCGGAAATCACGCAAGGCGCCGAGGCCGTCCCCGAGTACGTCTACACCACCTACATCCGTGCCACGCCCGAGCAGGTGTGGCACGCGCTCACCGACGCGGACCTGACCCGCCGGTTCTGGGGCCATGCGCAGGTATCGGAATGGTGCGTCGGCAGCCGCGTCGAGCACGTCCGCACGGACGGTTCAGGCATCTGCGACGCGGCCGGAACCGTGATCGAGGTGGACCGGCCGCACCGCCTCGTGTTCGGCTTCGACGACCCGGCCGCAGCCGACGACCCCACGTTCGAACCCAGCGTGGTCACCTTCGAGATCGAGAGCTACCGCGACATCGTCAAGCTCACCGTCACCCACAGCCGCATTCGCTCGGCTGAGCAGCGCGACGGACTCGCGATGGGCTGGCCGACCGTGCTGGCCAACCTCAAGACGCTGCTCGAGACCGGTGACGTGCTGCCCCAAGCGCCGTGGGAATTCCACGCCGAGCAGCGGGCCGCGCAGATGGTCAGAAACGGCTGACGCCTAGGGCCGGTTTGGAAAGTGGCGCCGGTTAAGGCCGCGGCGTCTGGCGCGTGCGATCGCAAGGCGGAGGGTCGTCCTCGTACCGGGCGTACGTGGACGATCCGACAACGCAGCGAGCGTGCGTGGCAGGCGCCGCGGCCCAGGCGAGACTTTCCAAACCGGCCCTAGCAGGCGCGCCTGGCGAGTAGACGTGACGGGAGCCGGTCGCCGCTGTGCACGGCGGCCGGCTCCCGGCGTTGAGCGTGACCGATTACGGCCAGATCGAGAGCAGTCGCCAGGCGGTCAGGTGCTGCACGTTGGCCGTACCCCCAGCGGCGAACGCATCGACGCCGACTGCCGTGGAGTCCGGGAAGATCTGGTCGGTCAGGACGACCTCGCCCTGATCGGCGAAGACCTCGACTGATGAGGCGTCCACCAGGACGTGCAGCTTGAGGTCGCCGCAGTCAAGCGGCAAGGGGGCACTCTGCACGCCGTAGAACGTCGGATCGAAGCCCGTGTTCCCGGAGTGCGATCGGTCGAGGTAGATCTGCCGTGTCGCGGTGTCATAGCCGATCTGCGTGTACTGACTCGATCCGACCCGCACGTCGAGGCCGAACCGGGCCGCGTTGCCCGCGTTGAGATCGGCGTCGATCTCAAGGGTTTGGCCGCTTGCGCCGAGCGGCCGCGTACCGTTCGTCACCGACACCGCGTGTGCGTTGTAGGCGTCGGGTTGACGCAGTGTATTGAGTTGGCTGACCGGCTGCTGCACGAGCCGGACCGCGCCGTCGATCGTTCGCAGCGACAGCTCACGCGGGAAGGTGTCGGCGCTGCGCCACGGCGAGGTGGGGATGTTGCCGCCGTAGTCCCAGTTGTTCATCCAGGCGATCGCGATCCGCTTGCCGCTGGGGGCGTCGTTGTAGCTGGCGGTGGCGTAGAAGTCCGCGCCGTAGTCGATCCAGTGCGCGCGCTGGACGCTGCTGAGCGCGGGCGCGGCGGCGAAGGTGATCTGGTCGGCGTTGACGTGGCCCCAGCCGCCGACGTTGTCGTCCACGATCTGGATACGCGCGGACTTGCCGATCAGGGAGCTGACGTTCCAGGAGGTCCAGTCCAGCGCCTCGGCGTTCGACCCGGTGGCGCTGTCCACCACCTTGCCGTCGACCAGCAGGTTGACGCCGGTCTCGGTGTTGTAAGGCGCGGCGGCGGCCGAGGAGAAGACGATGTGGTCGACCATCAGGTGGCCCCAGCCCGCGGAGCCGTCGTTCTGGTCCACCACCTGGATCGTGGCCTGCTGTCCCTGGTACTGGGCCACGTTCCACGAGGTCCAGTCCATCTCGCCGCTGTTCTTGCCGGTCGCGGTGGCCACCACGCTGCCGTTGATCAGCAGGTTGATGGCGGTGGGGTGCGGCTGGTCCATCGGGTGGTCGCCGCCCGCGATCAGGAAGTCGATGTAGTCCGAGCTGATGGTGAAGGCCGGGGAGGTGATCGTGCCCTCGGCCCCGTCGCAGGAGCTCACACAGGTGTCCAGCGCACGGGGATCGATCTGGCCCGGCAGGCTCTCGGCGGTCGGTCCCGCGTTCGCGAAGTCACCGGTCGCACTCCAGCCGGCGCCCCAGCCGGAGCTGAAGTCGTCGAAGACGGGGCCGGGCGGCGCCGTGCCGTAAAGCACGCCGCCGGGCACGTAGGCGTGATCGCCGCCGCCGACCAGGAAGTTGATATAAGGCTGGCTGATCGTGAAACTCGGGGAGGTCAGGGTGCCGGTGGTCGAGTCACCGTTGATGAAGCTGTTGACCAGCCCGTGGCCGAGATAGCCGCTGACGCTCTGCTGGCCGGGCAGGGTTCCCTGCGCGGGTCCGCCGCCGAACGCCGCGCCGGTCGTCGTCCAGCCGTCGCCGTAGCCGGAGCCTTCGAAGTCTGCGAAGACACTGCCGGAGGGCGGGGTGTAGCCGGCCGGATCGTCGGAGGTGAAGGTTGTTCCGTTGAAGCTCCCGAGGAAGTACTGCGCGCCGGAGCCGCCCGCGTAGGAGCCCGGATTGAGGTTGACGGTCAAGACCCACTTGACGTTGTTCGGGTTCCCGTCGACCGGCAGCGGATACAAGTCAGGGCACTCCCACACGCCGCCGGTGGCGCCCGCCGGGCCGAACTCGCTCAGATAGGTCCACTGCTTGAGGTCGGTCGAGGAGTAGAAGTAGACCTCGTGCAGGTCCGAGCGGGCCACCACCATCAGCCACTCGTTGCCCGGCGCGTACCAGAAGACCTTCGGGTCGCGGAAGTTCTGCGAGCCGAGGTCGAGGACCGGGTTGCCTGCGTACTTGGTCCAGGTCGTGCCGCCGTCGAGGCTGTAGGCCAGCGACTGCCGCTGAATGCCGGTCGCCTTCTGGGCGCTGGTGTAGATCGCGACCAGCGGCGGGTTCAGTGCGCTGCCCAGACCGCTGGAGTCGGTCTTGTCGTAGACGACGCTGCCGGAGAAGACGAACTCATTCGAGTCCTGCGGGATGGCCACCGGTTCCTCGGTCCAGTGCACCAGATCCGTGCTGACCGCGTGGCCCCACTCGATGTTGCCCCAGGTCGTGCCGGACGGGTTGTACTGGAAGAACAGGTTGTACTGGCCGTGGTAGTAGATCAGGCCATTGGGATCGTTCATCCAGTTCTGTGCGGGCGTGAAGTGGTACTGCGGCCGGTAGGGCTCCTGATAGGAGGCGGCGGTGGCATCGGCCCCCGCCGCTGAGGCGGTCGCCGGCAGCAGCAGCGCGGCCAATGCGAATGCCGCGGCGGCGAAACGGCGGCGGCGCTTGGGACACGCCGGTCTCGCCTG
>Ga0209810_1003869_pt1 | contig 15121 bp, 18 predicted proteins | sample Coa_R1_7_FD_187159 | JGI IMG/M metagenome (GOLD analysis project Ga0209810, IMG submission 187159) | Surface soil microbial communities from Centralia Pennsylvania, which are recovering from an underground coalmine fire - Coalmine... | ecosystem: Environmental > Terrestrial > Soil > Unclassified...
CTTGAGCGGCTCCTCGCCCGCCGGGACGTGCCGATCCGAGAGAAGGCGCTGTGGCACCTCCTGTTCGAGACGGCCGCCCGCGCCGACGAAGTCCTCGGCCTGGACGTTGGGGACGTCGACCTGCCGAACCGGCGGGCGGTCGTGGCCGGCAAGGGCGGCCACCGGGAGCTCGTGCACTTCCAGGCGGCCGCCGCCCGCTCGCTCGCCCGGCTCCTCGCCGGCCGGAGGGGCGGTCCGGTGTTCCTGGCCAGCCGCCGGCCGGCCCCAGCTCGAGCCGTCGCGGTCGTCGACGTCGACCCGGAGAGCGGCCGGAGCCGGCTCTCGTACCGGCGGGCCGAGGAGCTGTTCAAGGCCTACAGCGGCGGTCGAACGCTCCACCAGCTGCGCCACAGCGCGCTCACTGAGCTGGCCGAGGCGAACGTGTCCCTGCCGCTCCTCATGGCGAAGAGCCGGCACCGGAGCCTCCGGAGCCTCCAGCGGTACGCCCGACCAGGCCCGGAGGCGGTGGCGGCCCTGACCGCTGAAATGGACCCGGCCCGCCGGCGCAGGAGCCTGTAGCCGTGGCGCTCGAGAATCTTCCCCGTGACCCGAGGGAAGCCATGCGCATCCTCGGCGAGGAGCTGCTCGTGCTCGAGGCGGAGCAGTCCGCCCACGGCTGGCGGCACATGACCGTGGTGCTCGGCGACATCGAGTCCGCTGAGGATGAGGCCCGATGGCTCGCCTTCGAGCACGGCGCCCGCCAGCTTCTCGACGGGCACCGGCACTGGTGGCGCTCGGGCCATGAGTGGGTGTCGGTCGCGGTGGGGCCTCCCGATGCTCAGGCGGTGGTGATCGCCCTCGGCGAGCTCGGCCAGGCGGTGGGGGCCTTCGAGGTCCGCGAGCGCATCGCCTGACGCCCGTTCCCTCAGGCCCGCCGGCGGGTGGCTCTCTTCGCTGTGGACTTGCTCGCGGTGGTCTTCTTGGCGGCGGTCCTCTTCTTGGGTGCGGCCTTCTTGGGTGCGGCCTTCTTGGGTGCGGCCTTCTTGGCGGCGGTCGACTTGGTCGCCTTCCTGCGTGCCGGGGCCTTGGTGGTTGCCATCGGAGGATGATGACGGTCGCCTGGTCGTTTAGGGAACTGTGTCGTCCCGCTCAGCTGTGACCGCCGGCGGCCTTTCGTCGCTTCTCGAGGAGCTCCGCCGGCGCCGGACGAAAGCGGAAAGTGCTGGGGCGTCACACCTCAGCCCTGCCCCCCCGAAATCAGCCCGTCTCCTAACTCAGCGCGCTGAGTCGGACGATTCCAGATGGGCCGATTTGGTGCGGCTGGCGGGACGATTCGCAGAATCGACCGCGGACGGTTTCTGCTGTTTCCCCAGGCCACCGGGGCTGATCGCTCCAAATCGTCCCGGTCGATTTCACGCACCGGGACGATTCTCGAAATCGACCGCGGACGGGTTCTGCTGTTTCCCCACGTCACCGGGGCCGATCGGCCGAACTCGTCCCGGTCGATTGGGCTCCGCCGGCGGCGTGGGCGTGTCTCCCACAGTGATTCGCTAGCAGTCAGCCACGCTGTGGGGGTCATGCACGCGTTTGTCGACGAGTCGCTTCGGATGAGCGGAGAGGGCCTCTACGTGGTGACGGCCGTGGTCGTGACCGAGGACCCCGACCGATGCCGGGATGCGATCCGCTCGGTGCTCCTGCCTCGCCAACGGCGGTTCCACTGGCGGGACGAGAGCGAGGCCCAACGGAAGGCGATGCTCGACGCCCTGGCTGCGCTCGAGCTCCCCGTCTACGGCTACGTCCGCCGACCGGTCCCCAGGCGCCGCCAGGAGCGGGCCCGGGCGCTGTGCCTCAACCGGATGCTCTGGGACCTGGGCCAGGAGCTGGCCGGGGCTGAGCTCGTGCTGGAAACCCGCCAGGACCGCAACGACCGCAAGGACCGCCAGACGATCATCCGGGCCCAGAAGGCGGGCATAGCGCCGCCTGACCTTCGGTACCGCTTCGAGCATCCCGGCGGCGAGCCGCTCCTGTGGGCCGCCGACGCTGCTGCTGGGGCCGTCGCCGGCCACCTGGTCGAGCAGGGGAACTACCTCGACCGGCTCCGGGACGTCCGGGTCGAAATCGTCCCCTGACGCGCACGTGCCCGGGGTCCCGTCATCCGGCGGTGAACCCGGGCACCACTTCCGAGCGCTTAGCGCACCCGGCCCCTACATCTTCCCCCTAAACCGTCCCTCCGTAAAGCAGCAGGTCAGGTCGGGGGTCTGAGGCATCGACACATCGACGGCCCGACTGAAGGCCGGGGGGGGCCGACCTGGAGCTGGTCAGGCGGCGTCGAGTGGCTGGCCAGAGCCGGCCGGCGTGGCCGAAAAGCGGACGCTGCGGCGGATTCGCACGCGGTGACGGAGCTCCGTCACCTGGGCGGGCTTGTCGCCCCGGTGCTCGTCCTGCTCGGGCTCCCGGCCCTTCTCGGTCATCGCCCATCGAGGCTACGAAGCGGCGGCGCCGAATCGGGGGACCCTACTGAGGTACTGAGGTGCTGATCCCCTGATGTCCCGTGGCCGGCGGCCGGGTCGACCCGCAGCACACCCTATGCACTGGGGTGCCGGCGAAAACCTCCTCTGCGGCGGCAGATTCCCGGGCACTCCGGTGCCACCCCGGACGTTTCAGGGGCTCAGAACGCAACACAGAGGACGGTTTTTCAGCCCCTCGACGCTCCCAGCCCGGAGGAGAGGTTTCTCGGCAAGATGCCCGGCAAGATCCCGGACAAGGTCCCCTGGCGCCTCACTCGTCGTCATCGGACCATCCGCGGGCGCGCTGCACCTCGAGGTCGGACGGCTCCCGGTTCCACGACCGGACGTACACGAAGGTCGCCACGCACTTCTCCGAGCACAGGGGCATCTCGACCTCCATGGTCCAGCCGACGCTCCGCGAGCAGCTCCTCCGGGTGAAGCGGTGATTCCCCGCCCAGGAAGGACGCCCGCAGGTGCTCGCACTCCCCCGCCCAGAGGTGCCACCAGAGCTCTACCGACGCCCTCGGCGCCGGGCGCCGCTCAGCCACCCGCCACGACCCGCAGGACCATCCGGGGCGCCTCCCGTTCCGCCAGGGCGTCGAGCGCAGCCCGACAGGCCCGCCGGGGCAGCTCCATTGCGTCCAGGCCTTCGCCGAGCGCTCGGGCCGTGACCAGCTCCCACCAATCGGCATCGTCGGGGTCGTAGCTCGAGGCCCGCCACAGGACGAAGAGCGACGGGCGGCCGGCTCCGCGCTGCTCGACGGTGGCCCATATCCACGGCCGCCCGATCCGCTCCCAGCTGAGCAGCGCGTCCTCCCCCACCCGGAAACGCCAGCCGCCCCGCGCCTCGAGCACCCGGCAGAGCTCCCGCCAGCCGGGCAGCGCCGCCGGCCCCTCGATGGTGGCCACCAGCTCGTCGTAGGTCAGCACCGGCGGCATCGGTCAGCCCCGGGGGTGGGTCTGGCCGTGGACCTGGCGCAGATGCACCGGGGTCACTCGCGCGTAGATGGCGGTGCTCTCGAGGCTGCGGTGGCCGAGCAGCTCCTGTATCGAGCGCAGGTCGGCGCCGCCCTCGAGCAGGTGGGTGGCGAACGTGTGGCGCAGCTGGTGGGGATGGGTCGCCCTGGAGCAGCGCGCGTCCATCACCCGGCGAAGGTCACGCGTGGTCATGCGCACGCCCCGCTGGTTGAGGAACAGCGGCGCATCGGACGGCAGTGGCGGCCGCCGGGGCGGCTCCGCCGGCAGGCCGTGGCGTTCGCCGAGCTCGGTCAGGGCCCGCCCGACGTCGGCGCGCTCGCCCAGCGCGGCCAGCACCTCGGACAGCTCCTCGACGAGCTCGGCCAGGACGTGGCCCACGACGTCGGTTTCCTCGAGCGCCCGGGCGCACGCCGCGCACGCCACCGCCTCGTGCCGGCACCGGCCGGACTCGATCCACCGGCGCAACGGTTCGGCGGAGGCGCCGAGCATCACCAGGCGCTCGCGGCCGCCCTTGCCCCACACCCGCGCCACGCCGCGGGCGAGCTCGAGGTCGCCGACGTTGAGGGAGCAGAGCTCCCCGCCGCGCATTCCCGAGTCGTAGAGGAGCCCGACGATCAGCCAATCGCGCAGCTCGAGCGGACCGGCGTCGGACCCGGGCGGCCGCAGCAGCTCCTCGAGCTCGGGGTGGCTGAGCACGCGGGGCAGCTCGCCATGGGCCTGGACCGACACGCGCCGCATCGGGTCGGGACCGGCCACCTCGCCCCGCCGGCGGAGGTACCGGAAGTACCGGCGCATGGAGGACACCCGGCGGGCCACGGTGCGCTCGGCGTAGCGGCGCCGGCGCATGTCGGTGAGGAAGCGGCGCACCACCAGGTGATCGACGTCGGCCGGCGTCTCCACCCCCTCGAGCCAGGCCCAGTGGGCGAAGGCGGCCACGTCTCCCCGGTAGCTGGCCACCGTCATCGGCGCGGTGTCGGTGAGCGAGCGGGCGAACTCGTCGATCCGCCATGGCGACAGGGCGTTGGGCGGAAGGTCCCGGGGCGGCTCCGGGTCGGGGTCGGGGCCGACGTCGGCCTTGCGCAGCGGCCGTACGGCCCTCACCGGGCCCGCCGGCGCCGGCCGGCAGGAATCGCCGGCGAGGAAGGCCTTGGCGGCGTCCAGGGCGGCCGCACGGGCCTCCCAGGGGCTCCCGGCGGCAGCGGCGGCCCGGCGGGCGGTGGCCAGGAGGGCGGCCGCCGGCGGGAGGGCGGCCTCAGCAGCCTCGACCGGGGCGTGGCAGTCGGCGCAGGCCAGGGCCCGGTGCGAGCAGCTCCGGCCGCTCACTGGGCGGCCTCGGCGGAAGTACTCCCAGCCAGGGGCCCGGTATCTCGCGCCGGGGGCAGCGGCTCGCGCTGGCGGCGCTCGGCTCGGGTCGCCCGCGGGATCGGCGCCTCAAGGGCTGCCCGGAGCTGGAGCCGGCGCCCGACGTCGCGCACCACCCGCCCCGCTCCCTCCGCCGTTCCGCCCTGGTGGACGAGCTCGGCGATGGCGTCGAGCACGTCGAGGTAGAGCCGGGTCACGGCCCGCTCGGCCAGCTGCTCGCCGACGAGCTCCCGGCCGCAGTCGGAGCAGACCACGGCGCGCTGATGGTCGCATTCGTGGGGACCGAGGGCCTCCCGTACGGCCGAGCGGAACAGCTCGGAGAGGTTGAGGCCCCGGGCCTTGGCCCGCTCGAGCAGCTCCTGGGGAGCGGTCAGGTTGACCCGGCCCATGCCTGCGCCGGCGGGGCTCGGGTCCGTAGCGTCGGCCACGTCGTCACCTCCATGTAGGTGGCGGCCAGGCCCCCGGGTGTTCCCGCACCGCGGGGGCCACTTCTCGTGTCTCCGCCGAGGGTACCCCGTTTCCCGGCCGTAGATCAGTACATCAGTACGTACGGCGGGCCGCCGCACCTGCGGAAGTGTCGCAGGCGGCCGCCGGCGACGGCTCAGCGCAGGCTGTGGGAGCCCGTCCCGAGCGCCAGGGTTGCCACGCCGACGTTCTGCACCAGCTGCGGCCGGGCGATGTCCGATCGGAGCGCCACCCGGTTCGCACGGGCCTTCACCCCCAGCGCCCGGGTGAGGCGGTCCTCGTGGACGTAGAGGGCCGCGAGAACCGGCGCCAGCACCCACTGCGTTTCGGTCCCCCACTTGGCCAGGGCCGGGCAGCTTTGGGAGGTGCCGGCGAACTTCTTACGGGGCTCGAGCGTGTGCCAGGTCCCCCGCCCGGTGGGCTGCGGCCAGGTCCTCCGCGTCCACCAATTGGCGTCCGGCGGAATCGGAGGAGGTGGGGGATCCGGCTCGTATGTGAGCAGGCGGTACCCGAAGAGCTGCATGTCCGCTAGGACCTCGAAGGCGTTCTCGCCCTCTGGCGTGCGCTTTTTCCGGAAGAGCTTCTCGAGCGATCTGGCCAGGTCCCTCGTCCGCGTGAGCTCCTGGCGCCAGCCCTCTTTGACCGCCTTCTCGTGCTCCCGGGCCTGGCGGTTCATCTCGACAACACGCCGGCGCTCCTCAGCGGCGCGCGCCTTGGCCTGTTGCACGCGGTCCCGCTCGACGCGCTTCTGCTCCTCGAGCTGGCGCCGCACCTCGTCCAGATCGGCCCGCATGGCCTCCGCCCGGGTCAGGGGGTCGGCTGCCAGCGCCTGGACCTCGGCCAGGCCCTCCCGGCGCTTGGCGTTGTCGACGCGGTCGCGCAGCTTGCGCAGCGCGTCGCGCAGGCCGGCGGCCTCCGGCTTGAGCTCGGGAGGGACCTGGCGGATGGCGAACTCGGCCAGGCGCAGGCGCTCGGAGAACGCGCCCCGGGCCTCGACGAGGCCGACCTCTTCGACCTCCCGGGAGCGCCGGCGGTCGACCACCGCCCGGGCCACCTGTTCGCGCTGGGCGTAGAGCTGCTCGAGGTGGCGGGCGAGCTCCTCGATGCCGGCGCCGTTGTTCGACCGGGCCCACTCGCGCCACCAGGACATCTCCAGGCTCCAGCCCTCGACGATCTCGCCGGGCATCGTCTCGGCCACCGTCAGGTAGTCCATGCCCGTCTCGACCGCCACGCCCCGCAGGTCCTCTCCCGGGCGCAGGCCGAGCAGCCCAGCCCGGCCGAGGGCGAGCACCTCCAGGCCGACCCGGTCGCACTGCGCCCAGCCGTGATCGGTCATGACCTTGCGGATTCCGGCCTCTCGGCTGGCCAGGATTCCCCGGGCGTTCTCGTCGAGGCGCTCGGCCGGCGGGCGCAGGTCCTCGAGGCGCAGCCGTGGCGGCCCTCCGCCGGCGTAGAGGCCCTCCAGACGCTCGCCGAGGTCGTCGACCATCGAGGCCACGTGCCACAGGTCCAGCACCACCGAGCGCCGGCAGTACTCGCCGGGCACCAGGGCGGCCGCCTGGCCCGCCTCGGCGGTATTGGCGGCCAGGTACGGCGTGGGGCGCAGCTGGAGCCGCTCGCCCTCCTCCAGGGCCTCGACGTTGCCCTGGAAGTAGGCCAGTACCCGGGCCCGCACCTCGGGCGGAGCCTTGTCCGCCTCCTCGAACAGCACGAAGGGACGCCCGAGCCAGGGGACCGCCACGAAGGCCCGGCCGCCACCCTCGACCGGCTCCCGGCGGCCGAAGACGGAGCCCTTGCTCTGCTGGGGGAGCCAGACCGTGTGGGCGACCCGGTCGAGGCCGAAGGTGGCCATCACGAAGCGGGCCATCTCCGACTTGCCCGACCCGGTGGGGCCGACCACCACCAGGCCGGGGAAGTGCCCGGCGAAGGCCTCGACGCCGGCGAGGTGGTGGCGGCCGACGACGGCCGACAGGGCCAGGCGCAGGGCCGCCCGGTGCCAGACCGTGGGCCAGGCGTCGAGGGCCCCCTCCAGGGCCGCCCCGAGGTCCACGACCGGCTCCGAGCGGTTGGCCAGGGACCTTCCTTGCCGGGTGAGCCGGACCCGGCCCTTCGGCCCCTCGACCAGGCCCCGGCGCCGGAGCTCGGCCAGCCACTTGGTCCGGGAGCTCTTGGCCACGCCGGAGCGCTCACCCACCTCGGCCGGGGCGGCCTCCCCCCCGAGCTCGCCCAGGGCGTCGAGGGTGCGCCGGGCCCCCTCAGTGCGATCGAGCCAGGCCTCCAGGTCGTCGCTCACGACGCGGCCTTCACCCCCTCCGGGGCGCGGTAATCGGCCCCGGGAGCGCGGTAATCGGGGCCCCGAGCGCGGTAATCCGGCTCCCCGTCCTGGTCGGCATCCCCAGAGAATGCCCTGCTCAGGGGCGGTTTCTGCCCGGCCCCGTCTGGGACAGCGCGGTAATGCACCCCCTGGGAGGCCTCGCGGGGCTCGACGCCGGCCCCGGAGGTCGTTTCGGCGCCCTTGCCAGGTCCCGCCCGATCGGATTCACCGCGGTGAATCGGACGGTTCCCAGGCGGGGCCACGGAGCCCGGAGCGGCCTGCTCGAGCAGGGCCAGGCCCTCGTACAGGGCCCGTCCCTCGAACAGGCTGAGCACGCTCTGGCGGACTTCGTCCGGGTCCCCGCCGTGGTCGAGGGCGAAGCGCACGAAGCCCCGGGCCCGCTCCTCCGGTACCGGCTCCGGCTCGGGGGCAGGGGCCTCCAGGGCGGCCGTGGCGGCTTCCGCCATGGGCCCGGGCCCGGCCTCGTCCCGGAGCAGCTCCAGGCCCTCCCGGAGCAGCTCGGCGCTCGGCGCCTCCGCCTGCAGCTCCCGGACGATGTCGACCGGGTCCACATCGAGCACCAGGGCCCGGGTGCGGGCCAGCGCCCGGAAGGCGCGCGCCCGCCGCTCGGCGGCCGCCTCGAGCTCCTGAGCGGCCAGCGCGGCCCCCTCGGCCGCCTGCTCGGCCGGCAGCGGGATCAGGGCGCCCAGGTCGTACGGGCCGAGGGGGAGCGCCCGGGCCTTGGTGAGCATCACCGCCAGGTCCGACCGGGCCCCGTCCAGGTCGCTCGTCAGGCGCCGGTAGAGCTCCTGGCGCTCCCAGCCCTCGGCCAGGCGCAGGTCGAGCTCCCGGGCCAGCTGGCGACGGCCGCCCTCGTTCCACTCGGCGAGGAGGTCGGTGGGGAACCCCAGCTCCCGGCGGTAGCTGGCGGCAGCCAGCACCAGCCGGCCGCCTTCGGTGTCCTCGAGGGGGGGCATGGGTGGCGCGATCGGCTCCTTGCCTTCGTCCGGCTCCGGCACCGCGCGCGTTCCTGAAGGGAAGGAGCTATCTGTCGCGGTGTTATCGGTGTACCGGTGTATGGGGGGCAAAAGCCCAGGTCGCTCGCGCCAAATCGCGCGGCCGCTCGCGCCATTTCGCGCGGCCGCTCGCGCCGAATAGCGCGGCGGAGCGGGCCTGACGAGGCGGTCCCACTCCCCCACCTCGAGGCCCGCCGGGAGCCACGTGACCGCCCCCTGGAGCTCCCATTCCAGGCCGGCGGCCCGGCGCCGGTTGATGCCGAGCTGGTCCGCCACGGCGGTCCGGTTGCCCCGGACGATCCGGCGGCCGTGGCGGTCGTCGACGCAGAGCACCGCCCGCAGGAGCACGGCCCGGGCGTCGAAGCCGAGGCCGAGCTCGGAGCAGTAGGCCTCCAGCTCGGCGCCGAGCACCTGGACGAAGGGGCCTGTGTCCCGTCGTCCGCTGGCGATCAGCTCCTCCCGGACGAGGACCTCGAGCAGACCCTCGTGACCGGTCCGGCCGTGGAATCGCACGGCGCCGGCGTCAGAGAGCTCCTCCATGAGCCGGCGGATGCGGTTGCGGCCGATCCCGAAGTGTGCGGCGAGGCCATCGAGCGAGCACGGCACAGCGCCCGGTCGGGGGAACTCGACGAGGAGCCGCTCGAGCAGGGCCCGGGCGCCCTGCGTGAGCTGCTGCTTCTGGCACCAGCGCGCCAAGTCCTCGACGAGCACCTGGACGAAGGCCGGTTGTCGTGGGGGCAGGGCGAAGAGCTGTCCCTGCCCCGGCGGGTTGTCGGGGTCACACCCCGATGGCACGCTGGGGTGGCAAAGTAGGGGCACGGAAGACCTCCGTGTTCTGTGACGAGCCGCCCTCGTGGTTTCCGGCCAGGTGGGGCGGCTCGTTCGCGTGTGGGGAAGCGGGGGAGGCCTAGGCGGCGGGCATCAGCCCCTCCCGAGAACGGCACGCGTCGAGCCAACTCGTGGCCCCGACCCGGAGACCAAGAGGTGGCGCGAGCGCGGCGCCGGTAGGACATGGCGGCTCGAGCACCCGCATCGGTGGCGGGTGGTCCCACGGCTCGGCCGGCACCAGCTCGGCGCTGACGAGCTCGGCGGCCGCCGGCGACTGATCGGCGAGCACTGCGAGCGCCACGAGCGCATCGAGCAGGGCCCACCACGCCTGGATGACCAGCTCCACGTCGACCAGCGGGGCGAGCCGATCGAGCTCATGGCACACCATCACCACGCGGGCAATTCGTCCCATGAACACCCGCAGCTGGTCGGTCAACCTGCCCGCCTTGCGCGCCGAGGCCTCGAACTCCCGGATGGCCTCGAACAGCGCATGGCTGTCGAGCGAGAGCAGGCTCTCGAACGCTCCACCGAGCAGCAACCTCGAGACGGCGGCCTCTGCCGGCTGCTCTGCGGCCGCAAATGCGCCGGCCCGGCGCTCCTCTCCGTCGACGGGAACACCGGGTATGCATCCGGTGCTCACCTCCTCGTCGAACTCGCGCATCACTTCGCAAGTCCGCTCGAGCTGAGAATGCCCGTCGTCTCGGGCGATTTCGACGAGCGTGTGCAGGGCCTCGTGCGCGGTGAGTCCACGCAAGCGTTCGTCGCTGCTGGTCCGACACGCCGCGATATTGCGGTCCACGTAGCCGGCCAGAGTCCGGCGCACCTGCGCCAAATCGGCGCGGTCCTCCTTGGCCGTGGTCATCACCTCGGCCACGAAAGAGTGCGCCGCTTCGGCGCCGGCGTCGAAGTCAGACGGCAAGCGGCAGTTCCTGCTCCTGCTCACCGGAGGGGGCCGTGGCCCGCTCGAGCTCCTCGACGAGCCCCGGGAGGTCGATCACGATGCCGGACAGCCCAGTGGCGTCGTCGGACGCCTTCGACAGGGAGCAGCCGTCAGCGCGGATGAGGAGGCGCTGATCCCTGGCCAACCGCGAGAGGTTGACCCCGCGAAGGAACTCGAGGGCCTCCCGGCAGTTGTGGGGCTCGATCCCGAGGCCGATCCGGAGCTCACGCATGACCCCGCAGGCGACGAGGTCAGCGAAGCTGTACCCGCGGGTGCAGCCGAACCCGGTCCCCGGGGCGATGCTCGGCTCGACCAATCCGAGACGGGTCCAACGGTCGACGTGGCCGTAGTTCACGCCGATCAGCCGGGCCACCTCACCTCCGCTGAACGATCTGCTGCTCATGTCTTGGCCTCCGGGGGACGGGAACCTTCGCAAAGGGAAAGGTTCGCGGCCCCGAGAGCGAAACGCGCGGATGGTCAGAGGCGGCCCTCGGTCCCCGGCCGGGCCCGGCTGGTCCCGTACGCTCATCAGTAGGTCAGTACGGACCGGAGGTCAGTAGATGCGGATCGCGGTGGCCAACCTCAAGGGCGGCACGGGCAAGACCACGACCGCGGTTTACCTGGCCCACGGCCTGGCGGCGGACGGTCCGACCCTCCTGGTCGACGCCGACCCTCAGGGCTCGGCCCTCAGCTGGTCAGAGGCGGCGGGGGAACTCCCCTTCCCGGTGGTAGCCATGCCGGTCAACAACCTCCACCGCCAGCTCGAGACGGTCGGAGCCGGCTACTCGCATGTCGTGGTCGACACCCCGCCCGGCCACGTGGCCATCGTGGCCAGCGCCCTTCGGAGCGTTGACCTGGCGCTGGTCACCATCCAGCCCACGGTCATCGACGTGGACCGCCTGGCGGCCACGCTCGAGCTGATCGAGGAGGCCCGGGCCGTTGCCGACCGCCCGGAGCTGCGCATCCTCCTGACCCGCGTACGGCGGGGCACCAAGGCGCAGCGCGAAGTGCGGGACGTCCTGGCCGAGGACGAGCTCCCCGTGTTGGCCACCGAGATCCCCCAGCGGGAGGCCATCGCCATGGCGGCCGGGACGGTGCTCGGCCAGCTGGGGGAGTACCGGGACCTGTTGGACGAGCTGCGAGCGAAGGTGGCGTGATGGCGACCAGGGACACGAAAGACCGACTGCGGGCGGCCCGGGCCAACGGGAGCCCCACGAAGCGCCGAGCCGGCGAGGGAACGGCCGGCGCCGACGGCAAGCTCCCGGTCGAGAAGAAGGTCCGTGTCACCGTCGACCTGCCCGAGTCGATGCACCGGGCCCTACGGCATCGCATCGCCGACGAGGGCGTGGACGCTCAGACGTTCATCCGGCGCCTGCTCGCCCGCTCCCTCGGCACGTAGCGGCTCAGCGCGCCTCGGGCGGCTCGTCCTCGTCGCCGATCCGGGGACGGGCGGGATGGCGTTGGCGGGCGGCGCCGAGCTCGGTGAGGTCGATCGGCTCGGACTCCTCCAGCGCCTCGACGCGCTGACACTCCGCGCAGAACGGCAGGCCGTCCTCGTCGACGCGGGAGGTCGGCAGCCGGCACACCTGGCAGGGCACCAGCTGAATCGGGGGACGGGGTGGGGGAGCCGGCCGGGAGGTCGCCTCGAGAGCATCGCGGGCGGCCTCGATCCCCCTGCGCCATACGACCGGGTCCCGCGGGTCGCGCTGGACGACCTCCTCAGGCCCGACCGCCCGTAGGTGGGCGGCGTCTCGGCGCCGCTTCACTGCTCGCCCATGGGCCGCCCTCTCCTGGCCCCTCTCCCTGGCGTCAGTATGTCAGTACGTCCGTAGGTCCGTAGCACTGGACGAGGGCAGGTTTCGTGGTACGATATTCGACGTGGAGATATTCCGCACCGCTCGGGCCCACGGAGTCCCCGATGCGGACACGCTCCACGCCATCGAGCACGCCCTGGTGGTCGTCGACCAGGACGAGGAGCGCGAGCTGTACATCGGTCCGGACCGAGCCGGGAACCTCCTGGAGGTCGTGGCCGTGCGCCGGGTCGGCCGAGAGCCGCTCGTCATCCACTCGATGGCCATGACCGCGCAGTACGAGCCCCTGCTCCGGGGTCTGGAGGAGAGCGATGGGTGACCACGGCACCACGCCCACCGGGCGCAAGCTGACCGACGAGGTCCTCGAGGAGATGGCCCGCGAGGCCGAGCGGGGCCTGGACGTGTCCAAGGCCCGATCCGTACGGCGGGGGCCGGGCCGGCCACCGGTCGGCGCCGAGGCTGGGGAGGTCTTCCACGTGCGCCTCGAGCCCGAGCTGCGCCAGCGCCTCGAGACCAAGGCCTCCGACGAGGGCCGGCCGGCCGGGGCCGTCGTGCGGGAGGCCCTCCAGCGGTACCTCGGGCCGGCGGAGAAGCGTCGACAGTCGGCCTCCGGTCGGTCGGCCCGGAAGCGCCCGGCCAGCGGTGATCTGATCTTGTGCGTCGAGTGCGGGAACCCGGTGGAGGTGCCCGCAGGACTGGCCCCCGGTCTGGCGGCGACGGGAATGGGCGCCCGGTGCCGCAAGTGCCGGGCGGCGGGCTCATGAGCCGGCTCGTGGCCGTCCCGGACACCGAGGGCGAGCTGGTCTACCTCCTGGAGGGCCTGGAGGAGGTGCTCCTGTCGCTTCTGCCGGCCGAGGGTGACAGCGACGACTGGCAGCCGCCCGGGCCACCGCTGGGCGACGGGAGCGCCCTGGGGGCCCTCCAGCGGGTCGGATCAGAGGTGCGGGCCGCCGAGCGGGAGCCCGTCGTGCAGCCCCTCGCTCCCGATGGACGCTTCGAGCTCGTGCCCCTGCACTTCGTCCGGCTCGATCCGGCCGACCTGGCCACCGTGGGCGAGGCCCTGGCCGAGCTCGGGCGGGCCACGCTGCCGGGCGGGGACGAGCTGGTCGCCGAGGTCCTGACCGAGCGGGCCGCCGGCGGCCGCCACCCTGGCGACCGGGGCCAGCCCGTCGCCCAGCTCGTCGCCAGCTACGCCCGGGCGCACGGGCTGCTCGACCTGGCCCCGGACGAGGACACCGAGCTCCTCGCCGGCTGCCTCGAGAACCGACAGGGCCAGGTGGTCCTGACCGGCGCCGAGCACGACGCCTACCGGCGCCTGACCGAGCGGGCCCTGGGCATGTTCCACACCGGGGACCCCCTGGCCCGCTTCCTCTACCGGGGCTGAGGGGGACCTACGAGGGGCCGCGGCCCGGCGGAGGGGGCGCCTTGTGCATCAGGTGTGCTGCCCGTGCACCCCTCACCCTCCGCGGTGGCCGGGACCCGTCACGGGACGCCGGCGGGACGGGGCAGGTTCCCGGGGGGGAACCTGCAAGGGTCTGTCCGGGGGATGGGGCTGGCTTCGCTGACGTGACCGAGCAGGCGACGGTGACGAGGAGTGAACGCCGTCGAGGGTCGAGAGTCGCTCGTGGAGGGTCTGGCCGACGCTTCGGGAGCCGGGCCTGTAGTCGCGGGCACCCTTGCACCATCCGGATGCCGGAGCCGTGTGTGAGAACTTCCTCTACGGGTTCAAGAGGGCAGCCCCTCGGCGGCCCGGCAGCTGCGCCGCCGGCCGCCCCGGTCGTCCTCTGGCTCGTGGTAAGGCCCCACCACCGCCGCTTACCGCGGTCAGGGGGTCCGCTCCGCACCCGGCCCGGCGGGGCATCGCCGAGAATCGGTGATGCAAGTGTGTGTAGCTCTCATGGCGCCTGCCGCGGTAAGGCGTTGGTGGGATCGTGGTGGAAAGTTGGTGGGGCCGATCCGACCACGGTGTGCGTTGGTAAATCCGCGGTAAGGCGGCCCATCCACCGTGCCGTCACGAGCTGCTGGTTGGCTGACGGCGGAGGCCTCCATTGCCCGTCGCACCGTCAACCGTGAATGCACAGATCGAGGCCGCGCTCGGCGCCGGCGACCCGCTCCGGCTTCATGAGTGCGTGCTGTGGGCTCTCGAGGCGCCGCGTCGCGCCTTCGCTCCGGACGAGGAGTGGTCGATCCCCTGGCTCGATCTCTTGGCCCAGGGACGGCGCAGCGACCAGCTCCCCCTCGGCCTGCTGCTCAGCTGCCTCGACGGCTTGTCTGCCAGCTGGGTAGTCGCCCGGCTCCCGAAGGGACCACTCTCCGACGAGGCGCTCGAGGAGAACCGGCGCATCCTCTCCGAGCTGCCCGGGCCGTTCAGGGCAGACCTCGTCTGCGCCTCCGACGCGGACGGCGTCGTCAGCTGGGACGGATCGGTCGGGGCGCCCTCGTTCGACGAGGCGGAGCTGTCGAGCCTCCCGCTCGAGGTCGGCCAGGTGTCGCCGGGGACGCTGTTCATGCACCTGGTTTTCTCCGGGGGGTTCTTTCGCTGGCCCTACGGGAGCGCCTGGCTCTACGGCTGCCTGGCGGACCGCCCGCTCTGGTGGGCATGGCGGCGCCGGATGATGTCGCAGGAAACGGGCTAGTTCCTGCGGCTGGCAGCCATCCGCTCGGTCGTCACAGCCTCCTGAGACGATCACCGCGGCGACGCGTTTCCTGCGAGGTCGCCCGGGAGGAGCCCCCTCATGGCGCTGCGGTTGGTCGCTTTCACTGAATCCGTGACGGTCCTCGAGGCGATCGAGGCGTTCCTCACCGAGCGGGATCTCGCCGACGGGACCCGCCACAAGTACCGCCAGACGCTCCACGGCCTCGCTTCGCACCTCGGGTGGGACCGGCCGATCGACACCGTCCACGGCCGGGACCTGGCGGAC
>Ga0209810_1003870_pt1 | contig 15120 bp, 13 predicted proteins | sample Coa_R1_7_FD_187159 | JGI IMG/M metagenome (GOLD analysis project Ga0209810, IMG submission 187159) | Surface soil microbial communities from Centralia Pennsylvania, which are recovering from an underground coalmine fire - Coalmine... | ecosystem: Environmental > Terrestrial > Soil > Unclassified...
GCAATGGTGGTGTTGCGTGGTTGGCTGCCTCAGATCCACCGCAGAGATCGGTGCGATTTGAGCCTCTTTCAGATCGGGCTGCTCTGGATTGAGCATTGCCTCAACGAAGGATTACCTATTCCAGTTCTGTTGAGCATACGGAGACTTTGCCCCGACAGAAAAAGTGTACGGTAGTGAAATCTAGGGCTGCCGATTTGCGTCGGAATTATTGACAGCGGGGCATGGCTATGGTATCTTAAATTGCAGTGCGAACCGGCGTGAGCTTGCCAGCGCCTTCGCACTCTGTTTTTTTTGACGCAGATCGGGCATAATTCGGATAGCAAGAGGGTAGACAACGGGCCATGCATCACGACGAACTGATTCTTACCGAAAGCAGCAAGAAGCGGCTGGAAGAGGAGCTTAACGAACTCCGCACGGTCAAGCGCGCGGAAATCACGGAAGCGATCCGCAGAGCCCGAGGTTATGGGGACCTCTCGGAGAATTTTGAATATCAATCGGCGCGGCAGGCCCAGGCTATTCTTAACGGCAGAATCGCGGAGTTGGAGGCGCTGCTGGAGAGGGCAAAGGTTGTCGAGGATGAGGTGATAGGTGGCGATCAGGTGGGGCTGGGCTCCATCGTGGCCGTCCGTGACCTGGAAACCGACGACGAGTTTGAATTCACCATCGTAGACGCCACCTCCGCCGATCCGCTCAACGATAAAATCTCCTATTCCTCCCCGGTCGGTCAGGCGTTGATGAAAAAGAAGGTCGGCGATGTGGTCAGCGTCCCCATTCCCGACGGCGTGGCCCATTACGAGATCATCGGGCTGCGCCACTAGCCGGCGGAGAAGCAACTCCCGACCAAAAGAAACCCCGGAAGTTCCCTAACCTGTAGAACTTAGAACCTATTCCCTGGCTGGCGGAGAGCGACTCCCAACCAATAGAAACAGGCCGGGTGTATCGTACACCTGGCCTGTGTTGTTATGTCAAGCGGCCAGACAGAACCCGCTCCGAAATCGGCGCTCAGACGCCAGCAAGCGTTTTGGCGGCAGCTGGCGCGGCGCGTCTCTGCAATCGTGCGGGTCTGGCTCTGCGCGCGCGCTCCTCTCTGTAAAGGGCGGCGGAGGGCTCGGAAGCGTCTTTAGAAAGCAGGTCACGCCGGACAGAGCGCGGTAACGGGATGGGCGGCTGTTGCTCTCGCGTCTGCTCAAGACGCTGCCCCACGCGCGCCACTTCCTCCAGAACGCGCCGAGTGCGCGCCCCACGGGGCAGTTCCGCCACCTGGGCTACCGTCCAGAAATGCGTTCCCACAGGGCAGGACTCCACGGCCCAGATGCGCCCCTCCACATCTTTCACGAGCGCAAACTTTAGCCCTGGCGGCACCTGCCAGGTGCGGATAACCTGAGCGATAATTGGTTTGGGCGCTATCTGCGACATCTGTTCTCCACTCACGAAAGAGATCGACAAGAGAAGATTCGGCAATGGTTGCCTAATATGACATCGGCATAAATATCCTCTTTCCTTAGGTTAAACGAACGGGCCGAGCTTCATGTTCCTATTTTTCACGCAAAACTGCGTAAACGTTGTTGCTTTAGTGTACAATAGCACCAACAACAGAAAGGAGGGTTATGTCCGTGTCTCAAATTCTCAGTCTGCGCCTACCCGATGAACTGGTAAACCGGCTTGACCGCTTTGCCCGAAGGCTAGGCAACGGCATGACCCGCACCCGCGCTGGCGTCCTATTGCTGGACGAGGCGTTGCGCGAGGAGGAATTCGCCGGGATCGAGTTCCGCAACACGTTCATAGGGCGGCAGCCCGTTGTGAAGCAGTCGGGCATGGCGGTATGGGAGTTCGTCATGGTAGCCAGAGGCTTCGATATGGACGCCGAGCGCACCGCCGCCTATTTGCAGTGCCCGGTCGAGAACGTGAAGGCTGCGCTGAACTACTACGAGGCTTTCCGCGAGGAGATAGACCAGGCGCTTGCCGATAACAACATGGGTGAGGAGCGGCTGAAACGGAGGTTTCCTAACCTCCGCGTGTTCACGTTCCCTAAGCAAGATGAGGAGCAGCCTTCCTGATGCTTGCTCTGCTGACGGACGCGCATATCTCCCCGGATGTGGCAGAGCAAGTGAAGGCCAAGCGAACGGAGAGCGTCATTCATAGCCTGCAAACGTGGTGCGGCGGCGCATTCCTACGAACAGAGGACGCTGTGATCCTAACGGCAGCATTGGAAGAAGGGCTTACCTTCGTGACCTACGACCAGCGCACCATAGCCCCTCTGATGATGCAATGGGCGACCGAAGGGCGCGACCACGCCGGGATCGTTTTTATTGATGAGAGAAGCATCGCGCAAGGAGATATAGGCGGCAAGGTACGCGCCCTCCTCAGCCTATGGGAGAAGGGGAACGCACTAGATTGGAAGAACACCTTCACCTACCTAAAACCCGAGCCGTAGGAAAATTCCCGGAAAAGCCGTATTTACACAACGCTATCTAACCGTGACGATTCACCCGAACGTTTTCTGCCTTCTTAACCGCCAGGGCAGGGCAACTTGACGGGCGGAGCGTGGCAGGTTATAATGCCACAGGTTGCAGCAAGCACTTATCCCGCAGAGGCAGGAGGCGGCAGAACGGCATGGCGGCGTTGACGCTGACGTTAGAGACTTATCGTGACAAGGTTTTCGGCGGCTGGCAGGGCAAGAGCGCGGGCGTGACGCTGGGCACGGGGCTGCGCGGCCAGTTGACGCCGGGCCGCAATAACTTCTATAGTCCCGTTCCCGGCCAACCGGCCGCCAGCGCCGCGCTGGATTTCCCGCTGGTGTGGCTGGAGGTGATGGAGCAGGCGGGGCCGGAGGTTGCACCGGAAGATCTGGCGGTGGCCTGGCTGGAGCATCTGGACTATCCGCAGGACGAGTTCGGCTATGCGGCGCTGAACCTGCGGCGCGGCCTGCCGCCTCCCGCCTCCGGAGCTTATAACAACTGGTTCCGGCACGCTACCGGCGGGGTGATGCGCGCCGACTTCTGGGCCCTGCTCGCGCCGGGCGCACCGCAGGTCGCCGCCGCCTACGCCTACCACGACGCCAAACTCGACCACTGCGAGGACGGCCTCTGGGCGGCGATGTTCCTGGCGGCGCTGGGAAGCGCGGCCTTCTTCCTCTCCGACCCACTGATCCTGACCACCATCGGCCTGGCGATGATTCCCCGCACCTGCCGTACCGCCCGCGCCATCAAGACCGCGCTGGCCGCCGCACAGCGGGCCGCGACCTGGCTGGAGGCGCGCGAGAGCGTGCAGCATGAGGTCGGCCATCCCAACTTCACGGACGTAGCGCAGAACATGGGGTTTTTCACCATCGGCCTGTTCTACGGCTCGGGAGATTTCGGCGGGTCGTTGTGCGCGGCGGTCAACTGCGGCTACGACTCAGAGATCGTTGGTGGGGCGCTGGGGGCGGTGCTGGGGATCCTGCGCGGGGGCAGCGGCCTGCCCGCCGAATGGACCCGGCCCATCGGCGACATCCTGATTCCGGGCCTGGGGATGCGCGACTTCGAGGCGCCCATGACCCTCACGGAAGCAGTCGAGCGCACGATGGCGGTCGGGCAGAAAGTCGTTGCGGCCCGCTGCCCGGACGTGCAGCTTGGGGAGCCACCCTCCGCTTCCTCCTTTCTCCCTCCGGACATTGCCGAACGGCCCCTTGCACCGGAGACACCCGAAACGGCGGCAGCGGCGCCTGCGGCCCCGGAGACGCCCTCCGCTGCGCCGGAGCAACACGAGGAACCGGCACCCTTCACGGAAGTCTCCGCGCCACCGCCGGGAGCCGAGAGCCTGGCAGGTGCGCCAGCCCCCGAACGCGACAAGCAGCAGGCCGAAGAGGCCAAAAAGGCCGAGAGCGCGGCAGGTGCCCCAGCCCCTCCCGCTGTGCCGACGGCATCGGAGGCGGCCTCAGCGGTGGAAGCCACCGCGCCGCAGATGCCCGCGCCGGAAGCCGTCCCTTCCCCCACGCCGGAGCCGCAATCGCCATCGGAGGCCGCTTCTCCAGCCCAGCCGGGCGTTCTCCGGCCCCAGCCGGTGGCCGAGGCCGCTCCGATCCCGCAGGCAGTCGCTCCGGCTCCCTCTGCCCCGGAAGCGGCCTCGGCTGCGCCTGCCGCGCCGGTAGCGCCCGATCTGGCCGGCGCCATTGCCTGGGCCGACAATACGCTGATCAAGCCTCTGCTGGTAACGCCGCCCAATGCGTTCTTCACGCAGGCCGGGGATTTTGAGGTCGTCATGGACGCGGGCGAGACGCCGACCATCGCCTTTAATCAACCCCGCACGCTCACCTTCTCGGTCGTCAATCGCGGCGCCAGCCCGTTCAGCGGGCGCGTCACGCTGCTGGCCCCGCCCGGCTGGCAGGTCACCACGCCGCCGACGCTGGGCCAGCGCCAGTATATCGCCGCCAGCACCGGCACGCTGCGCACCGACTTCACCCTGCATGTGAAGGAGGGACAGGGACGCATTGACATCGCCAACACGGTCATGCTGCGCTTCGCCCCGGAGGGCGGCGGCACGCCGGTCGAGGCGGAGTTTATGCTGATGGGCGCCTCCTGCTGGTGGGCGGTCGGCCCCTTCGCCAATTTCGATGGCGAGGGCTTTGACCGCTCCTATATGCCGGAGGATAGGCCGGGACTGGGCGAGAGCTATCTAAGCCGGAACCTTCAGCAGGTGCAGTGGCAGAAGCTCACCTTCCCAGAAAGCGTGCTTGACTTGGAGCCGCTGTTCCGGGGTTCCTCCGGCGTCTGCTACGGACAGACCATCCTCCGCAGCCCGACGACCCGCGAGGCGCGTCTGGTCGCCAATACCAATAGCGGCGTCAAGGTCTGGCTCAACGGCGCGCTGGTGCTGCGCCGCTTCAACCGCGAGGTCTTCCGTCCTCAGTTGGGCAGCGGTCCCTGGGCGGTGGATGTCACCCTGCGCGCGGGAGACAACCAGGTGCTGGTCAAATGGGTGCGCGGCAGCGAGCCGTTTGCGTTCAGCCTGACCGTCAGCGACCGCCAGGGACGCGGCCTGCCGGAAGTCGGCAACACCTCCTGGTAGATCCCGCTTTCGCGGCGCAGACCAAACTAAAGAACCCGGCAGAATGCACAAAGCACTCTGCCGGGTTTCGTTTTCAAACCTGACCCTCTGTTGAGAGGCCCTCACTCCTTTCCCTCTCTTACAATTCTTAGGAGAGGGAAAAAGAATGGGGGCAGCGGAAACGCGCGAGACAGCGCGCTCGATGGGCGCCAGAGATGGCGGCGCAATCGGCGTTCCGACTGTCGCCACCGTGTCGCAATGAATCTTACAAACTCTCTCGAAACGGCGCAGAATGCCCGTCACCGCTGCTAAAAGGGACCGAGAAGCGTTTCGGGATAGCTTGTGTTAGCCGCGAATGCCGTCACAAGGGGCCGACGGCTATCATGCCCCTTCTAGCCGGCAGGACGGCAGGGGAACTCATGGGCGAGAAACTACTTGTTCTCCGTACCTCCGGGAGCGGCGGGAAGGCCCGCGGGAGCCGGAAGGTCTTTCTGGGTGACCAGCGACAGGTCGTCCGCTTTCATCTTGTAGAGGGTATTCCCTCGGAGGACGTAGACAAAATCCCCGCTGGCGGCAAGCGTGGCGGGACCGCCGGGCATCATGCCGGGTGGCGGTGGTTGGCCGGGGGCCGCAGGCGGATTGGCATCGCCTTGTGCGGAGGCGGGGTTGGAATGAGTCCAGCCAGTGAAGGCCAGACCCAGCAGCGCGATTAGGGTCAGCCCATAGGGCAGCCCGCGTTGAGTTCGCATCGTTCTCTCTCCTTTGTTACGAATGGAGGCGCTGTCTCGTGTCGTTTCCTACGGGAGCAAACGTTGCCTCGAGCAGCAAGGTGCGATGGATACATCAGCGCTCTAGACACAGATAACGACGTAATGAACGGCCCTTCTGTGACGGAGATCCGCAAAAGCTTGTCAGGAAAAAGCTAGAAATTTTCTTCCCGGAATCAGGGAGCGCCAGGTGGAGGGGCGAACTATTGAGCGGCGATCCCGGCGGTGGGATGGGGATGGGAGGTTGGGGGAGAGGGAAGAGAACCTCACCCCTTCCCCTCTCCTTGAGAAGGAGAGGGGAGAGGAGAAGCCGGGTTTCCCCCTTCCCTGCTTCGCCGCTAACACGGCAGGGAAGGGGGACGGAGAGTTAGGTCACAGCCCGAACAGGCTGGTGGCGAGCTTAAAGATAATGGCTGAGCTCGTGACGGAGCGGAAGAAAGAATCGAAGCCATTCTGATTGCTCGATATCTTCTCGGCCAGCACACGGTTGGGCACCATAATCACGTCGCCAGGGCGCAGCTCGCGCACGCGGTTGGCCGGGATCAGGCCGCCGCCCGCATGAATGATGACGATCCGATCTTTGGCGGCATCCGGCGCAAAGCCGCCCGCCTGCTCCACATAGTACTCCAGGCGCGCGCCCGGCCTGAACAGCACGGCGCGTCCGTTGACGACCGCACCGACCACCTGCACCGTCGTCGGCTTTTCGGGCACGGTGATGGTATCGCCGTCCACGAGCAGGATGTCCTCACTGCCGCCCGGACGCCGCATCGCTTCCGGCAGATTGATGGCGATGTTGCCGTTAGGCTCCAGGTCCGTATTCTTCAGGGTACGCGGCTTGGAGACCAGATCATCGTTGGCGATCTTAGTGGCCAGCGCTACGGAAGCCGGATTAGGCACGCTGGGATTCGAGCCGCCCAGGCCCGGGAAGCTAGAGGAGTTCTGAGCGGCGCCGGACGCGCGCATCAACTCTATGGTAGATTTGGCGCGCTCCCGCTGGTACTTGCTATCGTTGAGCAGGTTATTCAGATCCGCAATGATAGTGGCCAAGCTACGCTGCCCGGTGGAGGCGAGCATCTGCGGTGTTCGGAAGAACTCCGCGCCCTCCGGGAAGGCTTCGGGACGCAGCCCGCCGGCTTTGGCGATCGCGTCGCTGAGGCGCATCTTCTTGCTGTCCAGGACAATCGGGCCGGGCTTATTGACCGCACCCTTGACCGTGATAATCTGGACGTGATCGAGGAAGCCGCCCGTGCCCTGGACGGTCACCACGTCACCGTCCTCCAACTGCAAATCCTCGTTGGGCGCGCAGCGTCCCTTCGAGTCAAAGGCGACGGAGACGGTCTTGAGGGTGGAGTTCTGCTCATCCACCGTTCGGCGCGCGTGGGCGACCACGACGGTCGAGCCGGCGCCGGGCTTGAAGCCGCCTGCCAGGCTCAGCAAGTCGCTGAGGCGCATCCCATCACCGCGCGGATAGGTGCCGGGCACGGTGACCTCGCCGCGTATGGAGACCACGCGCTCCGGCGTGAACTGCGCCTCGCCGACCTTATACACGGCCAGGTAATCGTTGTCCTGGATCAGCTTATCCTGGTCTTTCTCGCCTTTGAGAACGGAGGCGATATTGACAAAATCGTAGCTGAACGAGCCATCGCCATGCTGATGCAGCAGCACGGCCCGATCCAGGTAGGCATCCGGCAGGGGCGGGCCGGCTTTCATCAGCAGGTCGCTGATGTGCATATTCTCGCTGCGCAGATAGGTGCCGGGCTTCTGGACCGCGCCTTGTACCGTCACCTTGCGGTAGCCCGTCCAGGCTACTTCCTGGCGCGTGTAGACCTTCAGGCGATCCCAGCGCTTCAGGGCGATATTCGCGCCTGGGTCACCGGCCAGCGCCTTTTCCGCATCCAGCGGGATCAGCGTCGTGGTGTTGTCGGGATTCCAACGGTAGAGCTCGACGCGGTTGAGATAGGCTTCGCTCAGGGTGCCGTGCGCCTGCCGGAGCAGGTCGGCCACGCGCATTCCCTCGGCCAGCTCGTAATCGCCGGGCTGATCTACAGCGCCCTCCACCGTGACCTTGTTGGCCACCAGCGGGCGGACGGAGAAGACATTGACGATATCGCCATCGTAGAGCGGGAACGTCTTGACTTCAGGGACATTCTTGATGTCTACATTCCTCAGCACGCGATGGCTGCCGGGGTCCAGCGTGTTGATCTGGACGCTCTGGCTGCCGGAGGGCTTGACGCCGCCCGCAAAGTGGAGCGCGTCCTGAAGCGTCTCCCGGTCGTTAAGCTCATAGATGGCGGGCGTGCGCACCTCGCCCCGCACCGTCACGCGCGACTGGCTGGCAGGAATGTAGATGAGGTCGCCGCTTTGCAAGCGCATATCGGTCGGCTCGCCGGTAATGAAGAACTTATAGACATCCAGCGTACCGACCAGCTTCCCCTGCCGCCGCACTTCGATGCGCCGCAGAGAACCCTTTTCCGTGGGGCCGCCCGCCGCATTGAGCACGTTAAAGGCGCTGGCAACGGCGGGAACGGTGTAGCTGCCCGGAGCAAAGGCTTCTCCGCTGACAGTGACCGTGATGGTGCGCAGCTCTTTCAGGCTCAGCGTCACCTGCACGTTACGGTAGATGCGCCGGAGACGCTCCTGCACATCTGCCTGGGCATCCGCCAGCGTCTTGCCGCGCACGACGATGCGGCCCGCGCCTTCGACCAGGGAGAGATAGCCCTGCGGATCGACCGTGCGTGTGACTTCCTGCGGCTCCAGCGTGGGTGATGAGTAGCGAATGGTGAGCGTATCGCCGCCGGCAAGCTGATAGGTGGTCGGCACGGAGGCAAGCACATTGCGGGTCAACTGGGTGATCGGGTCGGCGACGTCATAGAAGGCGTTCGCAGGAGAGCGATCCTCATCCCGATCCTCACGCGAAGAGAAGAAATCCGAGTCGTCCTGACGCCCGCCGTAGCGGCTGCTCCTCCGACCTGACAGCGCGCCCAGGCCGTTATCGTCTGCGAACCCATCACCGGCCTCATCGGCCTGCAATTGGCTATCCGAAGCCCCGTCCTCCTCCGAGTTGCGGGGAACGCGACGCCGTCGGGCGCGCGCGGCCTCCTCTTGCGTCGTGGCCTGGTCCGTATCCATTTCCATCCCCACGCCGGTATCCGTATTTTTCTTTTTGCGCGAGCGCGCAGGCGCGGTTTCGTCCGTCTGATCGGCCTCTTCTGAGTCAGGAGGATTTTGCTCGTCTATGGAGCCGACCGCGTCGTTGCCCTCGGCATCATTGCCGCCGGCCCTGAGCCGCGCCGACGGCACGCCTTGAGGCGCGGCTCCCAGGCCATCATCCTCTTCCGCCGGGTTCTCGTTCCCAGAGCCTTGAATGCGTCTGGGCGCTTTGACCATGCGATCCTGCCCCGGCTGGGAACCGGAACGTTGGCCGCGGCGAGTCGTGCGCGCGCGGCCCCGGCGTCGTGAGCCGTACCGGGAATTCGTACTGCCCTCTTCATAGATCCGGCGCAGCGCGGCCCGTCGTGCCTGGATAAGCTGACGCGCGGGCTCAAAGTAGTTGTAGCCGAAGAGAGGCAAGGGCTTCTCTTTTTGGGCGGTAGCCCGCGGATCCAGAGAGCGATCCTTGTAGTCCCCGTAGTCCTTGCGCGCTGGATCTTCAGGCTGGCCCTTCTCCGCCTTGGCAGGCTTCTCTTCCGGTTTGGGAGGGCGGCCTTCCAGCACCAGCGGGTTTGCCGGGAGCTGCGGCTGTGCCTGCTGTGCTGCGCCGCGAACGGGCAGGCCGCAGACGGCATAGGTCAGCAGGAGCAACGGCAGGGGACGGAGCCATCTCCGTAAGGAGGGTGTGATCATTCCGGTCATACTTAGCGCGATCTCCTCATGTCCTTGATGTCAGGACGGATACAGCCGGGCGAATGTCGGCTGGAATCACCAAAAGCGGGGTGCAGAGGCGGGAAGCCACCGGCCCGCCCTTTCGGGCTGGGGCATCGGACATCGCTGGGATGCCTCAGAAGCGAGGCCGCAAGACAAATGCGGCCCGATGGGTAATGCCAGACGCCTGAGCCATGCCGGACCTCTTCCTTCCAGGGCGGGCAGCGCAGGGAGCGGGAGGACGGCGGCGGTACCGGGGACTTGCTCTGCGGGCGTGGGGTCGGCACTCATGCGGGGGAATACGACCCTCTGACATCACCGGCTGTTAATCGGATAGCCTAGTATACACCAACGGCAACGCTTTTTCCTCGTGAAATTGCCAGTCCAGCGCAAAAAAGTCGGCGGCGCTACGGGAACAGTGTCGGCGCAGCGCCCTCCAGCGCCTCCCGCACGAGCCAGACATAGGTGGCGGGCATCCAGGGACTGAGCGACATGCCGGCGCTTTGGCCCGTATCGCCGTCGAACCACTCCGGGAACTGGCCGGGCACGCCAACGCCAGCCGGCGCGTTCCAGGTCTCCGGGAAGAGAGTGCGGGCCAACGCCTCCGCCAGCTCCCAGGCGCGCTGTGGGCGATAGGGAGCCAGGGCCGCAGCGCCCCAGGCCGTGGCGTTGGGCCAACTGCCGCCCATCAGGCCCCAGCCGAAGCGCGGATGATAGGCAGGATCGTTCTTGCTCAGCGTACACAGGCCGTGCGGGTGGGCGAAATCTGGCTCTGTCAGCCGCAGCAGCGTGCGAATGCGCGCCTCTTCCGGCCCGGCGGCAAACAGCGCCGGCAGGGCCAGGTCCAGGGCGAGCATCAGGTTCGGGCCGCGCTCGTCGCGGTTGAGCAGGAACAGGCCGGTCTGCGGGTCTATCAGCTGGGCCATCGCCGCGTCCAGTTGGGACGCCCCTTGCGCAAACAGCGGCCGATGGGCCGCGTCGCCTGCGGCCTCCGCCAGCCGCGCCGCCGCGCGTAGCGCCGCCACGCACTCGGCGTTCAGTTCCGTCAGCGCGCCCGCCAGGCGATAGCCGGGGAGGATGTTGCGCCAGCCGCCGATGCCAAACACGTTGGTGCCGCGCCCGTCGCACCAGACCAGGCCGTCGTCGCGCCGCTGCGCCAGTATCCACTGCGCCGCCCCGCGCGCCGCCGGATAGAGCGCCTCCAGCGCCGCCCGGTCGCCGGTCTGCCGCCAATGGTGATCGATTGCCAGCACAAACAGGGGCGTCGCGTCGTTGATATTCAGGCGGTAGTCGTCGCGCTCGCCGCCCGTCGGGGCCAGGCGCACGTATTCGGCGATTTTGCCGCTTGGATAAACGGCATGACGCGCCAGCGTCTCCAGCAGGGCGCGCGACCATTGCGGCGCAAAGTGGTCGGCCCCGAACACGAACCAGGCGGCGTCGCGGGTGACAATGGTGTTGCCGGGCGGGTCGTTGGTGAAACCTGCCTCGGCGGCGGCGTAGCAGTGCCACACCCGTCGGCTGCAGACCTTGCCCCAGCCCACCGCGCGCTCCACCAGGCGCCTGTTCGCGGGCGGTTCGGGCTCCGGCCCGACGACCTCCGCCAGCGCGCGCTGCATCCCGGCAAACGCGGCGGCGGCTGGCGGCGGCGTATCCTCCGCCTCCTGCGCCGGATCGGCCCAGGCGGTCAGGCAGAGCCAGAAATCCAGGCGACCCTCCGCGTCAACCGGCACGGCAAACCGCAGCCGCACGAACGCCGGCTCTGCCAGCGCGCGCTGTTGCGGCGTCTGACTCGCCCAGAGCATCAGGCCATCGGCCCCGTCATCCCGGGGAAGGAAGCGCAGGCCATCGGCAAACTCTGTGTCCAGCTTCCACTGCCGCTCGCAGTCCTGCCAGGCAGGCTGTGCGCGGTGCATCTCGCTGCGCGCTGCGCCCACGCGCCATTCACAGGCGATCTCTACCGTGCCGCTATTCTCCAGGCCCCGCCCGCGTATCCACAGGTAGGCGCGCGGGCCGGTCGCAGCGACAAAGAGGCGCTTCTCCCAGGATGCCCCCGCCGTGTGGCCGTAGATCGCCGCCTGATAGGCCGGCGCGTAGACGACGCGCCGCAGGGCAAGCCCGTTCGGCGCGATCACCCGCAGGGACAACTGGCCGGTATACCAGCGATTGTTGGCCGCAAGCCAGAAGCCATCCAGATTGGCCTCCGCGTCGGCGCGCAGAAAGCAGTCGGCATTGCCCAGGCTGCTTCCGCGCTGCGCCCGCTCCGGCGCTCCCTCCCAGGCCAACCAGTCCTCTTCCTCCGTTGCCATGGTCTTCCTCTTTCTTTGCGGGCGGCTAAAGCCGCAGCAACAAGGGCACTAAGTTGGCCTTCGCCGACTCTTTTCTCCCCTCTTCCGCAGCGCCGGGAGAGGGATTGGGGGTGAGGGCCCTATGGGGAGAACTGAATGACCCTGCGCTTCAACAAGGGGAAGGGCAGAATCACGCAGGAAATCGCGCGCCCGCGGCGAATTCTCCTAGTGCAGACCGGTATCCTTCCTGGTTATCGGTAGAGAGAACCGGCTCTCTGCAGATGTCTACGGGGAGTTGTGCCGTGCCGCGGACGCATTCGGTGACGATCAAACTGACTTCCGATGAATACGAATGGCTGCGCCGCAAGGCCCATTGGGAAGGAAAACCCATGGCTGGCTTGCTGCGCGAGTATATCCACTCTCTGATCGCGGAGGAAGGATATTTGCGCCCGCCCGACGACGAGCCGCAGGACTTTGGCTATGAAAAAGAGATGATGCAGTTCGTCCTCAGCGTTCAGAGCCAGAGGGAATAATCATCCTGCCTGTAGAGTCTACCCGCGCCCAGAAGAATCGTCACGAACGAGGCGAAAAATACATCGGAGGGAGCGATCTTTCTGCCTGCAGGGCCAATCTGCAAAGGGCGCTGCCCGGAAGCGATAGGCCCGGCAGTGGACAGAAAAAGGCACAGGGGCCGGGCGTATCGCCCGGCCCCTAAGTCAATGGGATCTGATGGCTCAGTGTTTCCCATTCTCGCCGATAAAACGGTATTCAGTTTTTCGCTCTATGTAGTTGTCGTTATTCAGTTGTCAGCGCTATTCAATTTTCGCTATTTAATTGTGACGGCTTATCTTCGGTCAGGTAACGGCGCTTCCTTAGGAGGAAAATGGCCGTAACCTTACTGGATTCTCCTGGCTAGATGGACAGGGCCGGGTGCGATGTGCCCCGCACACCTAGACTACTGTGCGCCGTGTGGTGAAGGCGCGTATAATGAACAGCAGTATCACCGCACCGACGAAGGCGACCAGGATGCTCCAGAGCCAGCCACCGCCCGTGGCAACGCCGAAGGCGTTGAAGATAAAGCCGCCGATCAGCGCGCCGATAATCCCGATGATCAGATCACCGAGGATGCCTCCAGGGCCTTCGCCGGGAACCACCCACTTGGCAAGCGCGCCGGCAATAATGCCGACGATGATCCAGAATAGTATATACATTTTCCTTCCTCCTCTCGCGTACCATCCACACCATCGTGCAATAGGACAACCAAGAGACAGGCAGGGTTCCCAAACTTTTGATGGAGAAGAGCATCCGAATTCTGGGCAAGGTGCGGGCTTTTTGCCTGCGGCGTGTCGGTCAGGGGATTTGGGGACAAAGCGCTGCCGCCGGTTTCGGGTACAATACTGGCCAAGGCCATTCGCCGGCCGCGGCGGTCCCGGGCCCCGGCGTCGCGCGATTTCCAGGACGTCCCTCGGTGAAAGGAAGGATGTTTCGCTTTGTCCAGACCCCTCTTTTTTTATTCCGACGCTATGCTGGCCTACGACATGGGGCCACAGCACCCGATGAAACCCATTCGCCTGCGCCGCACCTACGAGCTGCTGGCAAGCTACGGCGCGTTTGAGCGCGGCCTGGAGCGGATGGAACCCACCCTCGCCGACGAGCAGGAGGTGCTAACCACGCACAGCCCCAACTACCTGGAGGCCCTGAAGCGCCTGAGCAGCGGCGACTACTTTCCGGCTGCCTACCGATACGGCTTCGGCTCTGGCGATAACCCGATTTTTCCGGAGATGTACGAGGCATCCTTGCGCTATACGGGCGCCTCGGTGGATGCGGCGCAGGCCATTCTGGACGGTGCCGGTGGGGGCCAGGTCGCCTTCAATATCTCGGGTGGGCTGCACCACGCCCATTACGACCGCGCGGCAGGCTTCTGTATCCTCAACGATTGCGCCGTCGCCATCCGCCGCCTGCGCCGGAAGTTTGATCGGGTCGCCTACGTGGACATGGACGTGCATCACGGGGACGGCGTGCAGGAATCCTTTTATGACGACCCGACCGTGCTGACCGTCTCGCTGCATGAAAGTGGGCGCACGCTGTTTCCGGGCACGGGCTTTACCGATGAGATCGGCGTGGGGCCGGGCGAGGGATACAGCCTCAATCTTCCGTTCGCGCCCTACACGACGGACGAAATCTGGCTGGAAGCCTGGCGCGAGGCGGCGCTGCCCATCCTGCGGGCCTTCGATCCAGGGGCGATTCTGCTCCAATTGGGAACCGACGCGCACTACCTGGACCCGCTGGCCCATTGCTGCCTGACGGCACAGGGCTGGCTGGAGGCAGTCAAGGACGTGCAGGCGCTGGGCAAGCCCATCGTGGCGGTGGGAGGCGGCGGCTACAACATGACGACCGTGCCGCGCATGTGGACGCTGGCCGTCTCGACGCTGGCGGGGCTGGACCTGCCGGATGAGGTTCCCGCTTCCTATCGGTACCGGGACGAAATTCCCGCCCTGACCGACCACGTTCTGCTCGACATTGAGCCGCGCGATCAGCAGCGCGCCCGCCACTTCGCCGCGCAGTCCGTGGCCGACATCAAACGCCTGCTGTTTTCCCAGTACGGCCTATCCTGAGGAAGAGGCCGGGAAAGTCCCGTAGGATTGCCTGTAAGTGGCCTGCACAGCTTCGCCGATAACCAGGGTGCGTGTCGGTACCTTTCGGCGGGAAAGGACCAACCACCATGACTACTCAAAACATCGACACGCAATCGCGCATCACGTACGCTCCTGTTGCTAATCGTGTGACGGGCCGCCCGGCAGCAAATCGTGTTCAGGCCAACCACGCGGTGAGCAATCGCGTTCAGCAGCAGGCCATCGCCAATCGCGTCGCAGTGAACGATCCGGTGCCAAACCGGATTGACTTTGCGGCGTAGTTTGGCCAACCCAACCGGCGACACGGCAGGAACAGCTAATGTCCCTGCCGTGTCGCTGTTTTTCCCCTACAAACTAATATCCAATCCGGTGAATTTCTTCCCATATGCGCTGCACCTTGAGGTAGCCATACGATAAGTAACCCAAGTTGCTACCTAGGAACACGTTTGAGAGAGAATCGCTCTGGAAACCGGCTTTTGCATCACCGTTTGCCTTCTCGAAGAGGCAAGGTAGCAACTTGAGTTAAGTATTCCATCGGACTTGATATAA
>Ga0209810_1003874_pt1 | contig 15090 bp, 15 predicted proteins | sample Coa_R1_7_FD_187159 | JGI IMG/M metagenome (GOLD analysis project Ga0209810, IMG submission 187159) | Surface soil microbial communities from Centralia Pennsylvania, which are recovering from an underground coalmine fire - Coalmine... | ecosystem: Environmental > Terrestrial > Soil > Unclassified...
ATCGCGCTGGCGAAGGCGGCCCCGAGAATCACCGGAACGAGCAGCGCGGCGAGGCCTGCCGGGAAGCGGTAGGGGAGCGGGATGCCCGTCAGGTCCACCTGGATTACCTGCAGCTCGTAGTACAGGCCCACCGCGCCGGCGGCCAGCCCGAGCGCGAGCCCGATGATCCCGATCGCTGCGGCCTCGAGCCAGATTGTGTGGCGGATCTGCGCGCGCAAACCGCCGACGGCGCGCAGCACGCCGAGCTCGCGGCGGCGGTCGGTAATCGAAACCGTCAGTGTGTTGACGATGCCGAGCACCGCCACTGCAACGGCGACCAACACTTGCAGATAGGTCATGCCGAACCACTGGTTCATCAGGCCGGTGGTGTAGGCGCGCAATTCGCGATTCAGAATCACGAACAGGTGCTTGCGCGCGCCTGCGCCCGCGGCGATGCGGCGGCGGGCGTCTTCGGGCGAGACACCGGGCTTGAGATAGACGCGGAAGATATCGACGCTGTCGTCCTGGAAAGCGCGGATGTACACCTTGCGATCGATGAGCAGCGCGCCGAGCTGGTTCGAAAGATCGCGCGTGATGCCAACCACGGGAAGCTTCAGAATGCCGGTGGGAGTGGGGAGGTCCATCGTGTCCCAAAGGCGCAGACCGGCGAGCGCCGCAAGGTTCTCCGAGATGATGGCGCCCCTGCCTTCGGCGCACAGCCGGTTCATCGTGGCGCGATCGCCCGCGATCACGCGGCTGTGGACGCGGCGCGTGAGGCCCGCGACATCCGCGCCGTTCACCATCAGGGGCAGGCCGCTGTAGCGCACGCGGATGGAGCGGACGGCCTCGACCTCCTCGATGCCGGGAATGCGTGCGAGTTCGGCCTGCATGGATGCGGGGAAGTGGTAATCGCGCGCCGAGAAGGTCTCGGAGGTCGAAACGAAAATATCGGGATTGAGCGTATTGGCGACCCATTCGTCGACCGATTCCATGCTGCCGCGCGCCACTCCGCCCTGCGCGACCACCAGCGAGAGCGAGAGCACCAGCGCGGTCACGGTCGCCGAGGTCCGGCGCGGCGCCTGCAGCAGGCTATCGGCGGCGAGCGCGCCCTCGACCGGGCGGAGCCACTTGAGCGGCACGCGCAGGATCCGCACCATCGCGCGGCACAGGAACGGGATGAGCAGCACGATCGCGAGCAGGCAAAGCAGCAGGCCGAGATAGAAGAGCTGGCGCTGGCGCGAGAGAGCCTTGCAGACGAGCGCGCCCGCGATCGCTGCCACAGCGGCGGCGCGCCGCGCGCGGCTCTCGCCCGCGCCGAGCACCTGGTACCGGCCCTTCTGCAATGCCTGCACGGGCTCGATGCGGGCAGCGTTGCGCGCCGGAATCCATGCCGCGACCATGCTGGTGGCGATACCGACCGCGAACGCGACGGCCAGCAGGCGCGGATCGAGCAGCACCTCCTGCGCGTTCTGCCGCACGCCGAACATCATCGACATGAGCTGCCCCGTGGCCCCGGTCAGGCTGCGGGCGAACGCCAGGCCGAGGCCAATTCCCGCCGCCGAACCCAGCGCGCCCGCGAGCGCGCTCTCGCTGAGAAACAGCGCCCGCACCTGGCCGCGCGTGGCGCCGAGCGCGCGCAGGATGCCGATTTCGGCGCGCCGCTCGGTCACCGCGATGGCGAAGGAGTTATAGATGATGAACATGCCGATCAGGAGCGCGAAGACGCTCGAGATCTTGATCGCCAGCGTGTAGACGCCGAGCAGCGATTCGAAATCGCGCGTGCGGCCTCCGGGCCGGTCCACCGTCAGGCCGGGCCCTAGGGCCCTCTCGATCGCCGCCTTTCCCTGCTCCACCGTAGCGCCCTCGCGGAGGCCGATATCGATCCGGTCGAAGCGGCGGCCGCGGCCGAAGAGTTTCTGCGCGGCATAGATATCCATGATGGCGAGATTGCCGCCGAAGGCCTGCGCCATGCCGCCCTCCTTGAGCAGCCCGCGCACGGTGAACTGGCGCGGGCCCTCCACGGTATCGAAGGAGATGCGGCTGCCCGCGCGGATGCCGGTGCGATCGGCGAACTGGCGCGTGAGGATGATGGAATCGGGCTGGGCGATGAAGACCAGCGGATCGTCGATGACGTCGTCGTCGCCGTTTTCGAAATCGTAGTCGCGCAGGCTGCGGTCGCCGGTCATATCCACCGCGACCACCAGCAGCTTTCCGTGCCCCGCGAGCCCGGTATCGACTTCGGCCTCGATCACGGGCGCGGCGGCCGCGACTTCGGGCACGGCCTGCACGCGGTCGAGCACGTCCTCGGGGAAGCCGGCATCGCCGGCCGTGACCTGCAACTGCGCTTTGCCGGAAATGCGCTCGACGGTATCGCGAAACGCGGCGAGCACCGAATCGTTGGCGGTGTGCATGCCGACCAGCAGCGCGACGCCAAGCGCAATCCCCGCGACCGTAAGCGCGCTGCGCAGCCGGTGCTTGCGAAGGTACGGCCACGCGATGAGGCGCAGCAGGTTCATCGGCGCACGTCTCCAGCGATGCGCCCGTCCTTGAGCGTGACGGTGCGGGGGCAGCTTTCGGCTACGGCGGCATCGTGCGTGACGATCAGGACGGTGGCGCCAAGGCGGCCGTGCAGGTCGTGAATGAGGCGCAGGATTTCGGCGCCGGTGCGGGAATCGAGATTGCCGGTCGGCTCGTCGGCGAGCAGCACGGGCGGATGGAAGGCGAGGGCGCGGGCAATGGCCACGCGCTGGCGCTCGCCGCCGGAGAGCTCATCCGGCAGGTGTTCGGTGCGGTGGCCAAGCTGGACGAGGCCAAGTAGCTCGCGGGCGCGTGCCTCGGCTTCGCGCCGCGCGATGCCTTTCAGGTGCAGCGGCAGCGCGACATTCTCCACGCAGGTGAGCGACGGAAGCAGGTTGAAGAATTGAAAGATGATGCCGATCTTTTCGCGGCGAAGCCGGGTGAGGCCGTCATCGGCCAGCGCGGCGAAGGACCGGCCGTCGATGCGGATTTCGCCTTTCGTGGGGCGGTCGAGCCCGCCGATCAGGTTCAGGAGGGTGGATTTGCCGGAGCCGGAGGGCCCGACGATCGAGACCATCTCGCCGCGCGCGATTTCGAGGTCCACCGCGTCGAGCGCCAGAACCTGCCGCTTGCCGTTGTAGAGTTTGGAGACGCCGGCGAGGGAAATCATCCGGCTACTATTTTGACGCAGAGACGCGGAGACACGGAGAAAGCAATCGTCAGATCTCCGTGTCTCTGTGTCTCTGCGTCAAAAGGCGCTACCGCACGAACTCGACTTCCACGCGCCGGTCGATCAACCCGGCTTCGTAGCCGAGATCGAGGAGCTTCTGCGCGGCCTTGGGAATCACGTCGCCGGCGTCGAGGGTGTAGTGGTTGACGTACATGCCCACGAACTTTTCGGCCAGGCGGGGCTCCATGTCGCGCGCGAACTGCATGGCGTATTCGAGCGCCTCGGCGTGGTTGTCGAGCGCGTATTGAATGCTCTCCCGCATCATGCGGCAGCACTCGGACTGGATCTCGCGGTCGAGCGAGCGCAGCAGCACGTTGCCGCCGAGCGGCAGCGGCAGATCGTATTCGCCCTTGAACCAGCGGCCGAGATCCACCACGCGGTGGAAGCCCTCGCGGTCGAAGGTCAACTGCGCTTCGTGGATGATGAGACCCGCATCGACGGTGCGTTCGCGGACGGCATTGGTGATGCGGTCGAACGGTGTGACCACGGGCTCGAAATCCGGCTGGTACAGCTTGCATGCCAGGTACGCCGTCGTGAGCATGCCGGGAACGGCGATGCGCTTCCCTTTCAGCTCTTCCGGCTCCATCGGCCGGGTGGAGATAATCATGGGGCCGTAGCCATCCCCGATGCTCGATCCGCTGGCCATCAGCACGTACTTATCGGCGACGTAAGGATAAGCGTGGTAGGAGATGGCGCTGAGCTCGTACTGCCCTTCCATCGCCTTGCGGTTTAACGTCTCGATGTCCTCGAGGACGTGGCGGAAGGTCACTCTGGGGGAGCGGACTTTCCGGGTGGCAAGGCCGTAAAACATGAAGGCATCGTCGGAATCGGGACTATGGGCACTGACAATTTCCGTGGTAGCAACCGGCGTCATAGGTAATTTGAAGGGAGCGAACTGACTCCAGTGTACAACGCCGCTATGACAACCGGGTAAACGCCCGAAGGAGGCTGCGGAAGAAGAAAGGCTGCGGAAATGCGAAAAGGGCGGTCGCCCTCGGTTTGCGAACTGGGAAACTTCCGTTGGCGTTCAATTTGCGCTTTACGCGCTGTGCCGAACTCATTGCGGCACTCGAATCGAGCGTTCAGAGTTTTCCGTACAGCCTGTTCACTTACCGAGGGTGAGGCCGCCCTCATCCTGGCCCGGTTCTATATGTCACCTCCCGCCAACCCAGGGTGGGCTGGCTCTTTAAGAGACGGCGTTGGAACCAGACAACCGGCCCTGATTCCACTTTTAGTGTCGTCCCAGCCTGATATTCTTGTCAATGGTCGTTCACACTACAGCGGGGCGGATTTTAACCTTACGAAAATGTTCCGCCGTCTCTTTCAAAAGAAGGCGCCTGCGCCGCTCGCAGGCGCGCCCGCCGTGCGCCGCCTCAAGACGTACTCGGCGCAGAGCGGGTATGTCTACCAGTATTTCTACGAAGGGCACCGCCGGCTCGCACAACCCACACCCGGCGCGTTCGAATTCGTATTCCGCATCTCCGCGGACCGCAAAACGTGGGCCGACCTTTCCGTGCTGGTGGACGAATCCGCCATTCAGGCATGGGAGCAGGCGCATGCGCGCGAGCTTTCCGGAACCGAGCGCTACGCCATCGCGAAGATCGCGCTCTTTCAGGCATTCGACGAGCGCCCCGCGCCGGCGGCGATGCGCGAGGCGGTGCGGGTGCGCAACGCGGACATCGAGGGCATTGTCGAGACGCTTGGGTTGTAGCACGCGTTAACCTGGAAGTATCATTATGCACACCCGATCCCTTGGTATGCCGCTGGGCATCCTGATCTCCGCCGGCATGCTCGCCGCGCAAAGCGCGCCGATTCCCGCGCGCATCTCCGAACGCCTGACCGCAAACGGGCTCAAAGCCGACGTCTCCTTTCTCGCCTCCGACGCGCTCGAAGGCCGCGGCACGCCGTCCAGGGGGCTCGATGTCGCGGCCGAATACATCGCCGCACAGTTCCGCCGCGCCGGCCTGGAACCCGCCGGAGACGACGGGTACTTTCAAACCGCCAACTTCGTCAACGTCATTCCGAACACCGGGATGCTGCGGCTCGCCGTGGAAAGCGGCGGCAAGCAGATCGCGGCGTCCTTCGATCACATGGCCCTGACCGATCCCGCGGCGCTCGATCTCGCGGGCGCGGCGGCGTACCTCGCGGACTCAGCAACCGTGGACCAGGCGCGGGCGGAGCAGGTCCGCGGCAAGGTGCTGATCCTGAGAGCCGCAGCCGGGGCGAGGGCGCGGGTGAATCCGGCTACGCTGGCGCGGCTGCGCCCGGCGCTGGTCGTCACGCTGACCGCGGGAGCGGCGAGCAACGCCGGCGCCCGGCTGCGCGAGGCCGGCGCGGAGGCAACGCCGGCGCTCGCGGTTTGGGATCCGGAGATTCGCGCCGTATTCGACGCGGCCAAACCCGGCCCGCTCGAAGCCACCGTTTCCGCGCACATCGCGCCGCCGGAAACTGTGCCGGTGAAGCTGCACAACGTGATCGGCGTGCTGCGCGGTTCCGACCCGGCGCTGCGCGACACCTACGTGCTGGTGACGGCGCATTACGACCACCTCGGCATCCGCGGAACCGGCCCCGGCGATCACATTTATAACGGCGCGAACGACGATGCGAGCGGCACCGCCTGCGTGATCGAGATGGCGCAGGCGCTTGCGGCGCTACCCGAGCGGCCGAAGCGCAGCATCGCGTTCCTGGCGCTGTTCGGCGAGGAACTGGGGCTGGTCGGCTCGCGCTACTACGGGCGGCATCCCGTGTTTCCGCTGGCCAAAACGATCGCGGATCTCAACCTGGAGCAGATGGGCCGGACGGATGACAATAGCGGGCCGCGCGTCGGCATCGTCAACGTCACCGGCTACGATTACACCAGCATCACGCCGGTGCTTGCCAAGGCGGGCGCGGAGTTCGACATCCGGGTGATGAAGGACGAGCAGGCAAGCGACCCGTTCTTCGCGCGCAGCGATAACCAGGCGCTGGCGGATGCCGGAATCCCCGCGCACACGCTGTCGGTCGGGTACGTCTTCCCGGATTACCATCAGCCCGGCGACGAGTGGCCGAAGATCGATTACGACAATATGGCCAGGGTGGACCGCACGGCGGCGCTGGCGGTATTCCGGCTGGCGGACAGCCCCGGAGTGCCGGTGTGGAATGAGGCGAACCCGAAGACGGAGCGGTACGTGAAGGCGCAGAAGGCGCTCACAGACTCGCGGCCGTAACTGCGGCGCTGCGCTACCAATCCAGCAGATGGCGCTCGCCGAGCGCGATGCGGAATGCCCACAGCGCCAGGGCGAGCGCCAGCCCGAGACTCAGGAACGCGCTTGCGGCATACCACGCCGGCCCCGATCCGATGGCCGGCGCATTGCCCGCGATGTTAGCGAACAGCAGGGCGCTGGCCATCGCCACCAGCCCACACCGCAGCAGCACCGCGGCGAGGCCGAACAAAATGGCAAACGAAAGCGCCATGCTGAACCAGGGATGGTCCGGCTGCGCCAGGTTCGTGAGTGAAAAAATCACGGCGAAGGCGGCCGCCGCCGCCCACTGGTTCCGCAGGAGCGCGCGCAACAGGAAGATCAGGAAGAAGAAGAACAGCGTTTCGCGAATCGAATGCGGCACGGCGGTGAGCAACTGCCCGAGCGCCGGCCGCGCGCCGTCGAGCAGCGCCGTCGTATCCAGGCCCGGCTTCCACGCGCCCAGGCCGCGAATCCAGACATCGCTGACCGCAGTCAGGAGCCCGATCCCCGAACCCACGGCGCAGCCGAACAGCGCGTCGCGGCCCACTACGGCGTCGCGCGTCCTGCCGATCAGGAGCGCGGACCACGAGATCAGCGTCTGAGGCCAGCGCCGGCGCACGTACGGCTCGAGTGCGAGGTACACAGTCCAGATCACCACGCCATAGAAGACGGCCGTGCACATCGCGACCAGGAACGTGCCGAAGGTGCCGAAGGACGCGGTGAAGTGCCCGCGCGCGAGCCAGACGGCGAGCTGCACGCACGCGAAGAACACCGCCAGCCGGAAGGCGCCCCGGCGGTCGCCGCGCTGCTGCCGGAGATTGTGGCGGGCGAGCACGGCGGCGGCAAAGCAGATGACCACCAGCACGGCTCCGAGCACCGAAAACGCCACGACATCCTGCGCCGATGCGCCTTCAGCGGCGCGGTCCGGCTTGCTCCAGGGATGGATGACGGAGAAGAACACGGGTTTTCCGCCAAGCGCCGCGGCCTCCACGCGGATCGGGTGCGGCGTATCGATCGTCCAGGCCACGCGTGTGTCCGAAGCCGCGAGCGAATTCCACAACGGCGCGGCGGGCTGGAACTTCGCCAGATCCAGGCCGGCCATCGCGAACAGCGGGGTCCAATCGACCGGCGCGGGCGGCGCGGGCGCGTCCTGCTTCTGCTCCGGGATGCGCTCGAAATAGAGCAGGCGGCCGCGGGAATCGAGCGCCAGCCGCGCCATCCCGGATTCCTCCATCGGCGGATCGCCCCAGCCGGTCACGCCGGGCGTCAGCAGGTCGTCGTGAAAAATCACGCCGGTCATGGGCGTTTGCGCGCGGCGGTACCAGAAACGGAGGGCGGGAGCGCCGCCGGAGAGGATCGCGCGCCAATCGGGCGCGGGCTTGCTATGGTCGCGGTACCAGGCGAACAGGCCGTTATCCCAATCGAAGCCCCAGGCCTCGTCGGCTGGGCGTGGCGCGACGCCGAGAGCAGCGAGGCTGTCGCGCGCCTTCTGCGCCATGACCTCCGGGCCGAACTCGGGCTGCAGCATGGCGAGGGCGCTCGCGCGGATGCCGAGCACGTAGCTCACGGCAAGGGCGGCCAGAATGAACGCGAGCAGCGGCACGGCCACGCGCAGCGCGAGCCCTTCGCCTTCGCCGGCGGCGGCCACCATTTCGGGCGAGGGCGTTTCGCCCGCGGCCAGCGCTGCCGCGAGGGGGTCGCCGCCGGGCAGAGCCGCCGCCACAGCCAGCGCGGAGCCGGGGCGCAGCGAGGGCTTCGGGTTCAGGCAGCGGAGGATGACGCGCTCGACCATCGGGTCGAGTTCGCGCACCAGGGACGATGGGCTGACCGGCTGGCTTTCCTTCTGCGCGCGCATCAGGCCAGCGAGCGTGGTGGATTCGAACGGCAGCTTGCCGGTGAAGATCTCGTACAACACCAGGCCGAGCGCGTAGATATCGCTCTTGATGGTGACCTCTTCGCCGGCCAGTTGTTCGGGCGCCATGTAGGCCGGGGTGCCGTTGCGGACCTCCGCGCCTTCGATTTCGCCCGCGAGGCCCGCGAGTCCGAAATCCGTGAGCAGCACCTGGCCGCGTGAATCGAGCATCACGTTGGACGGCTTGAGGTCGCGATGGAGCACGCCTTTTTCATGCGCCGCCGCCAGGCCCGCGCAGAGCTTGCGGGCGATTTCGAGGGCCTTATCCGTGGGCAGGCGGCCGATGCGCCGCAGCAGCGACCCGAGGTCTTCGCCATCGACGTATTCCATGGAGAGAAAATACTGGCCCTCCATTTCGCCCATGTCGTAGACGCGGCAGACATTCGGGTGCGAAACCTGGCGCGCGATGCGAACCTCGTTGCGGAAGCGATCGAGCGCCTGCGGGTTGTGCGCCAGCGCTTCGGGCAGGAACTTCAGCGCCACGGGCTGATCGAGCGAAAGATCGTCGGCACGGTACACCTCGCCCATACCGCCCTTGCCGAGCATGGCGATGATGCGGTAGCGCCCACCGAGCAGCGCGCCGGGAGCGAAGCGGCCCTTGGCGCGTGCATCGGAAGCGCGCCCGACCGCCGTGCGGCTCTCGCGCCCGGCGGAGACCGGCGTCGCGACGGCCACGGTGCGGGTGGCGAAGGAATCGGGCGCCGGCGAGCTTTCGAGCGCCGCGCCGCAGGTTCCGCAGTAGCGGGCCTGCTCGCGCGATTCGCTTCCGCAGGACGTGCAGCGGGTCATGGGAATAGTGTATACGCGACCGGCCGCAGCCGCCCATCCGGCTCGCACCCGCGCATCATCCCTCCCATTCGGGGGCGAACGGGAACACATCCCGCTCCTCCTCGATCAGGTTGTGTTGCGCGATCGCGACGAACCGCCGCACCAGATAGACCAAATCCCGGGCCTGGCCGGACGCCGCCTCCTCAGCGCGAGACGCCAGCTCGATCGCCTCATCATGTTGTCCTCTCAACTTGGATGCCAGCGCGGCGTCACCCACCGCGAGCCGGGCGAGAAACGCCTCCTCGCGCTCAAAATGCCGGATGCACAGCTCTCGCGCGCGCCGGAGCGCGTCCAGATCGACCGCGCCGCGCGCGAGGCTTTCCGTAAGCCGGTCGAGATCGGCTTCGATTCTGCGATGCTCGCCGACCAAGGACCGAATGGAGAATCCCACGGAGCGCGCTATGCCGCAGTCAGCAGCACGGGCTCGCCGCGTGTGATCACCAGCGAGTGCTCATAATGCGCGGACCAGCCGCCGCCGGCGGTGCGGATCGTCCACCCGTCGTCAGCGAGAACGCCCTGGCCGCTGCCCGAGGCGACGATCGGCTCGATGGTAATGACGAGTCCCTCGGTGAGGCGGCTGCGGAAGCGCGAGTCGTGGTAATTGGGCACGCTGGGCGGCTCGTGAATCGCGCGGCCGACGCCGTGGCCGCAGAGCTCGCGCATCACGTGGAAGCCGCGGCGGCGCGTTTCGCGCTCGACGGCGCGGCCGATCTCGCAGACGCGGTTGCCGGCGGTGGCGGCGCGCGCCGCCTGCCAGAACGCCGATTCGGCGCACTGCACGAGCTCGCGCGCGGCGCCCGCGGCCTCGCCGGCGGCGACGGTCAGGGCGGCATCCGCGAAGAAACCGTCTTTTTCCGCGACGAGGTCCAGCTTGACGAGGTCGCCCGCGCGAAGGACACGCGCGCTGGGGATGCCGTGGATGGCCTCTTCATTGACGCTGATGCACATCGCGCCCGGAAAGCCGTAGACCTTCGGCGGCGCGGATTCCGCTCCATGCTCCGCCAGCACGCGGGCGGCAATGGCATCGAGCTCGGCCGTGGTGATGCCGGGGCGAACGGCCGCGGCGGCGGCATCGAGCGCGCGCCGTACGATCCGGCCGATGACCCGTAGTTTTTCGAATTGCGCCTGGCTGCGGATGGACATGGCGTTATTGTGCCACGGCTGCGCCGTGAAAGCGGATTACAATCGCAGTGTGCTGCCGGTGACCGGGAAGAGCGTTCTCATTACAGGTGCGGGACGAGGCGTCGGGAAGCGTCTGGCGATGGGCTTTGCGCAGGCGGGCGCGCGGGTCGGCCTTCTGGCGCGCAGCCAGGCGGAGCTGGATCTGGCGAAGCTCGAGATCGAACAGGCGGGCGGCAACGCGCTGCGCATCCGCGCGGACGTGCGCGATCTGGAGCAAATGCAGGCGGCGGTGGAGCGCGTGCGCGTGGTATTCGGCGGCCTGGACGTGCTGGTCGCGGCGGCGGCCGTGCAGGGGCCGATCGGCCCGCTCCTGGGGACACGGGCGCGGCAGTGGAACGAAACCATCGAGATCAACCTGTTCGGCGCGGTCAATGCCTGCCGCGCGGCGCTGCCCCCGATGATCGAACGGCGGAACGGGAAGATCATCCTGATCGCAGGCGGCGGGTCGGGGCGGTCGCGGCCGAATTTCACGGCGTATGCCGCGTCCAAGGCGGCGCTGGTGCGCTTCGCCGAATGCCTGGCCGATGAGGTGCGCGACCACAACGTGCAGGTCAACTGCATGTCGCCGGGCGGGGCGTACACGCACATGACGGACGAGATCCTGCATGCCGGCGAGGAGCGGGCCGGGCACCGCGAAATCGAAGAGGCGGAGCAGATCCGCGTCACCGGAGGCGTGCAGCCGGAGCGGCAGATTCAACTGGCGCTGTTCCTGGCCTCCGAGCGCTCCAATCACATCAGCGGCAAGCTGCTGCACGTCAACGACGACTGGCGACGCTTCGAGCACCAGAATATGAAGCCCGAGCTGTACACCCTGCGTCGCGTGCAGAAGATTTAGCGCGCCGGATGATGCGAGGGTTCGGGTGCGGGGCGCCGGGTGCGCCGGATCCAGCCCACCACCGAAATGATGCTGCCCACCAGGCAGAGCACACCGAAGCCGATCATGACATCCTCGGCAGCGGTGCTCCGCAGCACGCGGAGAATCCCCCGACCGAAAAACAGGGCCAGCACGCCGAGCGCGGTGAAGCGGACCATGCGCGCGGCGCCCGTCACGGCGAGCAGCTTCTTGCGGGGGTACTGCAGGGCGGAGGCCGCCATGATGAACGGGGTGAACGGAAAGGGCGGCGGCGCGATGGAAGCGAGCGCGAGCGCCCACGCCGCATCTTCGGTGACCTTCTGTTTGAGGCGTTCGATCCAACGGGCGGAGAGGTGCTTTTCGAGGCCGCGCTCGCCGGCGGGGCGCAGGATGACGTCCACGAGCAGAACGCCCAGCACGGAGCCGGCCGTCGACATGGCCGCGTAATACAGCATTCGCCACACGCTATGGCTGCGCGCGGTGGCGGCCACGACCAGGACATCGTTGCCGAGGGGCACGAAAAGGAAGGATGAATCGGCAATGCCGATCGCCAGCAGCGCCGGTCCGCCCCAGTGCCAGAAGAAAGCCCGCAGGAGGTGGGCGATGTGTCTCATCCGGTCCGGCAGAATGGCTACACGTTTTGCTCCAAATTCCGGCCGTTGGTGCGGCGCGCGGACGGAACCTCACACACGGCGCGGCGAACCGCGGGGGAACATGGAATTATGAGCCCGCACCAGACATTTACACGCATCCCGATGCAGGTCGGGAGCGAGCTGCGCATCCGCAACACCGGCGAAGTGAACGTCAGCAACCCGACAGTGGAAACGGCGCCATCGCTCGAGGCGGCCGATGCAGTGATCGACTACCGCTTCGATGCAGAGACCGGTGAGCACGTCCTGCGGCTGGTCCAGCCGCTGGCGCCGCGCAGGTCCCGGCGCTGATGCCGGCTCGGCATTCGAATCACCGGGACGCACCGCCTCAGGGCGCCGACTCGGAACTTTCCGAGCGCGAGCTGGAGGAGGCCGAAGAGCGCAGCTCTGTCCGTGCGCACGTGGTGCACGAGGCGGTGCGGCGCGAGGGCGAAGCGGAGCTGAGGCGGCCATCGACGGCGCTTGCGTGGTCGGGCCTGGCGGCGGGCCTCTCGATGGGCTTTTCGCTGATCGCCGAGGGGCTGATCCGTTCGCGCCTGCCGGACCTTCCGTGGCGGCCGCTGGTCTCGAAGCTGGGGTACAGTTTCGGGTTCGTGCTGGTAGTGCTGGGCCGGCAGCAGCTCTTCACGGAAAACACGCTTACTCCGATCCTTCCTCTGCTGGAGCGCCCCGGACGGGAGATGTTGTGGCACGTGTTGCGGTTGTGGGTCATCGTGCTGGCAATGAACCTGGTGGGCGCGGTGGCGATCGCCTGGGTGCTGGGCAATTCCTCCGTTTTCCGGCCGGAGGTGCGGCACGCGTTCGCGGAAATCGGGCACGAATCCGCGAACGTCACGTTCGGGCTGGCCGTGCTGCGCGGGGTGTTCGCCGGCTGGCTCATCGCCTTCATGGTCTGGCTGCTGCCCTTCGCGGAAAGCGCGCGGCTGGCGGTGATCGTGGGGCTGACGTGGCTGGTCGGGCTGGGCGGCTTTACACACGTGATCGCAGGCTCGATCGAAGTGCTGTTCCTGGTGACGACCGGCGAGCTGCCGTGGCACCGGTGCGCGTTCGGCTATATCCTGCCGACCCTGATCGGCAACATTCTGGGAGGCGTTTCGCTGGTGGCCGCGTTGAACCACGCGCAAGTGGTTTCGAAGTAACGCGGGCAGTCCTGCCTCACCGGGTGAGCGAGCCGGTGAAGTCGCGGAGATCCTCGAAGGAGATCGCCCAGGCCGTGCGCAAGGATTCGTAGCCCTTGAGCTGCAACTCGCGGCGCTCGAACGGTCCGGACTCCGGGAGCTCCAGCTCGCGGAAGGCGGGATCGCCCACCAGCATGCCGCCTCCGACGGTCTTGGTGGCGGCTTCCAGGCGGAAGGCGGCGTTCACCGCATCGCCGAGGGCGGTATAGTCGGCGCCGGCCAGGATGGCAGACCCGGTGTTCAGCCCGGCGCCGAGACGGAGCGGCGCAGGCAGGGCCAGCGCGCGGCTGATCTCCGCGGTGGCGGCGGCGATTTCGCCCGCAGCCTGCAAGGCCGCCAGGATTTGCGGCGCGGGATGGCCGGGGTCGTCGTGAACCCACACGGCCATCACGGCATCCCCGATGTACTTCCGGGCCCAGCTACCCAGACCCTCCAGAATGTTGCCGGCGCGCAGGAACCACGTGCCAAGGGTCTGCGAAAGCAGGGACTCGGAGAGGGTCTGCGCGAGCGGCGTGAAATCGCGAATATCCATCACCAGGATGGTGGCGAGCCGGTTGGTATGGAGCGTGGTGGTGGGCGCGTTGCGCGAATCGGCCTCGGCGGATCCGCGCGCGATCCCAACGGGCTGCGGATTGTGGAAGATGAGCTCCTGATCGCCGAGCAACAGGCGGTCGCGATCGCCCAGCGCGACGGGCAGGCCGACGCGCCGGTTATTGACGAACGAGCCGTTGCGGCTGCCGAGGTCGACGAGCTGGAAATCGCCGGCTTCGCGGCGCTGCACGAGGGCATGAAGCCGCGAGACCGAGCGGCTTTCGAGCAGTACGGGGCAACCGTCCCCGCGGCCGATCGCCCACGATTGCCCGGCGGCAAGGGCAAACCGCCGTCCGGTGGCGGGGTGCTCCAGCCAGGCATCCGGGATTGTGGGATTCACTGCCATGCAGTGTAGCAGAGGCTCGGGGAAACCCCAGTGGGCGGGCACCAAATTCCGGCCTTCGTACTAGAACGTTCGCTTTAGATAGTACATGCGGTACATCGGTAGTAAGCGATCTTCTGCCGTAGAGGACTACAATGTTTGGCGGGGCCTGTCGATAGACAAACGGAAGAGAGAACGATGGCTGTGGGTCAAGTCTTCATCTACTTGCAATTGCTCGATCTGTTGACGACTCTGGTCGGATTCAAGCTGGGGGCGGGCGAAGCGAGCCCGTTCATCCGGCTGCTGATGCATGCCGGCCCGGTAGCGGGTGTGGCGGCCTCGAAGGCGCTGGCGCTCGGCCTCGGCGGGCTTTGCGTTTACCTCAAGAAGCATAAGCTGATCCGCTGGGCGACGTATTGGTACGGCGGCCTGGTGGTGTGGAACCTCATGATTATGCTGGCAGCGCCTGGGCGCCTTGGGGCGTAGGGGAACTGCAGCCGATCAGGCGCGGCGCCGCTCCTGATCGAGGCGCTCAGCGAGGAACATCTTCAACAACGATTGATACGGCACGTCTCGCCGGTTCGCCAGCACCTTCAGATCGGTAATCATGCTTACCGGCAGGCGCAATGAGATGGTCCGGAGGGAGGGCTTGAGTTTGGGAAAACTCGTGCGGCGCGCCCTGGACCAGTCGATGTACTCGGTGGAGTCGTGAGTTGCCCAGAACTCGCGTTCCTGGTCTTCGGAGCGAAATTCAGGAATCTTTTTGCTCGTGTCTTTCATACTCTTGCTGCTCCCGGCGATTCATGTCCCTCGCCGAAATGACCCGTATCAGAGTGCGGCGGATCGTGAATGCCAGGAAAAGACGACGCCCCTGGCCGGTCTGGCCCAACGCAAAATAGCGCTTTTCACGCTGCGAATGGGCGGTGTCACTGCGCACAACCAGCGGCTCGTTGAAGAAAACGTCCTCAGCCTCGTCTGACGTGACGCGGTGCTTGTCCCAATTCTTGTCCACATTGCCTTCATCCCAGTCGAAGCCGGTACACGTCTCGAGCGGATCTTGGCTGGCCACCCACTCCAGTATATATCAGACGTATACAGTTCGACCGTGTTTAAACGCGAGTTGCCGT
>Ga0209810_1003875_pt1 | contig 15085 bp, 13 predicted proteins | sample Coa_R1_7_FD_187159 | JGI IMG/M metagenome (GOLD analysis project Ga0209810, IMG submission 187159) | Surface soil microbial communities from Centralia Pennsylvania, which are recovering from an underground coalmine fire - Coalmine... | ecosystem: Environmental > Terrestrial > Soil > Unclassified...
TACGTGGTCCGCAATGAGTACAACCGCGTGGACCTCAATGCCGACACGACACGAACAGCCGCCATCGCGGCCGTGACCGCCGGCTATCAGTACGAAGTCGAAAACGGATTCTTCAACGGCACCCACGCCCGCCGCAACAATCAAGCAGGCTTTCTCGAAGCCCGCCTGGCAGGCACGCAACGGCTGTCCGCGCTGGCCGGCGTGCGGGCCGAAGCCAACGACAGTTTTGGCACCCGCGTCGTGCCCCGCCTGGGGGCTTCTTTCGTGCTCCGGCGCGGTTCCGGCCCGTGGGGCCTGACTCGTTTGTACAGCTCTTACGGCCTCGGCATCAAAGAGCCCTCCTTTGCGCAATCGTTCTCCCAGGATCCCTGCTTTCCCGGCAATCCAGGGCTGCGGCCGGAACGCAGCCAGACCTTTCTGGCCGGCATCGAACAGACCTGGGCCGGCGATCGCCTGCAGCTCGATTTGAATTACTTCCACAACACCTTCCGTGACATTGTCAGCTTTGGCTTTTTGCCGGCCACGCCTACCTGCCCGTTCGGCACGGGTTCGTTCTTTAACACCGACAAGGCCCGCGCCTACGGCGCCCATGCCCGCTTCGAGGCCCGGGCAGCACGCTGGCTCGCATTCAACGGCAACTATACCTATGACAACACGCGAGTCCTGCGTGCACCCAACGCCTTCGATCCGACCCTGACGCCCGGCAATCGTCTGTTCTTGCGACCGCTGCATGCGGGCACGCTGGCCGCGCAGGTGGATCTGCAGCGGACGACCTGGTTGCTGGAAGCCGTTTATGTGGGACGCCGGACCGACAGCGACTTCCTCGGTCTGGGCATGACCAGCGTTCCCGATTATCTCATCGTTAACCTAGCAACGACCTGGCCACTGGGCCGGGGGCTGTCGGCCTATGCCCGCGTGGACAACCTGCTCGACCGGCGCTACCAGATCGCGCTGGGTTATCCGGCACAGCGGCTGACCTGCCGCGCCGGGCTGCACTACCGCTGGGGCGGCGGTCGCTAGAACCCTAAAGGCACGGGCCCGTCCCAGGGGTGGGACGGGCCCGGTGCTATAATGCGCCCTTCCCATGATGCGCACGACCGAGGAGCGCGTCCCCGCACACATCCTCGAGCGCTACGAGGCCGTCATCGGCCTCGAAGTGCACGTGCAGCTGAAGACCGCAAGCAAAATTTTCTGCGCCTGCTCGACGCGCTTCGGCGACCCGCCCAACCAGAACGTCTGCCCGGTGTGTCTGGGCCTGCCGGGGACGTTGCCGGTGCTGAACCGGCAGGCCGTGGAGCTGGCGGTGCGAGCTGCGCTGGCGTTGAACTGCCAGGTGCAGCCGCTGGCCCGGTTTGCGCGCAAGAACTACTTCTACCCGGATTTGCCCAAGGGCTACCAGATTTCAATGTACGAACTCCCCCTGGCCCGCGACGGCTGGCTTGAGGTCGAACTGAACGGCGAAGCCCGCCGCATCGGCATCACCCGCCTGCATCTGGAAGAAGATGCCGCCAAGGCCCTGCACGAAGGGTTTCCCGATTCCGACCGGCTCACCTACATTGACTTCAACCGCTGCGGCGTCCCTCTGATCGAAATTGTCTCCGAACCCGATTTGCGCACGCCGGCCGAGGCGCAGGCCTATCTGGAGGAACTGCGGCAGGTGCTGCAGTACATCGGCGTCAGTGACTGCAACATGGAAGAAGGTTCGCTGCGCTGCGATGCCAACGTGAGCGTGCGCCCGCGGGGCCAGACGGCGCTGGGCACAAAGACGGAGGTCAAGAATCTGAACTCGTTCCGCTATCTCGCCCGGGCGCTGGCCTACGAGATCGAACGGCAGGTGGCCGTGCTCGAGCAGAACGGCCGCATCGAACAGGAAACCCGGCTGTGGAACCTGGCAGCCGGCCGCACTGAGCCGATGCGGTCGAAAGAGTACGCCCACGACTACCGTTATTTCCCCGAACCCGATCTGCTGCCGGTGGTCGTCAGTGCCGACTGGCGGGAGCAGATTCGGGCCGCACTGCCCGAGCTGCCGGCGGCACGCCGCCAGCGCTTTGTTGCCGCCTACGGGCTGGAACCCTACGACGCCCGCGTGCTCACCGCCAGCCGCGAGCTGGGCGACTTCTTCGAAGCCACCGTGGCTGCCGGTGCGCCCCCACGGGAAGCCGCCAGCTGGATCGAGGTCGAGCTGCTGCGGCGGCTCAAGGAAGCGGGTCAGGAGGTCTCTGCCTGCCGCGTTCGGCCGGCCGAACTGGCAGATTTGATCAGACGGGTCGAACGGGGCGAGATCACCGCGGCCACGGCCAAGCGCGTCTTTGCGCGCCTGTTCGAAACCGGCCAAAGCCTCGAGCAGCTCCTCGCCGGCGAAGAACTGCAGCAGATCACCGACGCCGCTGCCCTCGAGGAAATCTGCCGCGGCATTCTCGCCGCCGATCCGGAAAACGTTGCCCGCTACCGGGCCGGCAATGCGGGCACGCTGAAATATTTTGTGGGCCAGGTGATGCGCGCCACGCGCGGTCGCGCCAACCCCACCCTGGTCCACGAAATCCTTCGCCGCCTGCTGGAGTCCACATGAGCCGCAAAACCTCCTCCGCACTCGAGGTAGGCCAGCCCGCACCGGAGTTCGCCGCCCGCACCGACCGCGGCGAAGAGGTGCGTTTGAAGGATCTGCGCGGGCGATGGGTCGTCCTTTACTTCTTCCCGAAAGCGTTGACGCCGGGTTGAACCACGGAGGCGACCGAGTTCCGGGACGCCATGGCTGAATTCGATCGGCTGGGAGCGGTGGTGCTGGGATGCAGTGCCGATCGGCCGGAAACGCTCGCGCGCTTCCGCGAAAAACACCACCTGAACTTCACGCTGCTGAGCGACCCCGAGTTCGCCGTGATTGACGCCTACGGGGCGCGGCGGATGAAGCGGCTGATGGGAAAATCCTTTCTGGGAATTGTGCGCTCGACCTGCCTGATTTCTCCGGAAGGAACAATAGCCCATCGCTGGGAATCGGCACCGTCGAAAGGCCACGCGGCCGAGGTGCTGGAGGTCCTGAAAGAGCAGGTCGCAGCAAACCGTCGGCGGAAAGTCTAGCCGGCGAGCGGCCTCACAGGACCGCGACCAGCCGCCCGTCGCGCCGGGCGATTTCGAGATTGTCAATCAGCCGGGTCGAGCCAATCCACACCGCCAGCAGCACCAGCGCCGGACCCGTGATCACCGGCACCGGTTCGAAGCGGTCGGCATCCACAATTTCGGCATAGTCCAGCCGCGCGCGCGGCTCGGTGGCCAGCACGGCGAGCAACCGCTCGCGGAGCCGTCCGGCATCGCGCTCGCCGGCTTCGAAACGCTCCCGCACGGCATCGAGTGCCCGGTAGAGAATCGTCGCTGCCCGGCGCTCCTCGCCCTGCAGATAGCGATTGCGGGATGAACACGCCAGGCCATCCGGCTCCCGCACAATCGGGCAGACCACGATTTCCGTGTCCAGATGCAGGTCGCGGACCAGTTGCTGCACCAGCCGTGCCTGCTGGGCGTCCTTGCGACCAAAATAGGCCACCTCGGGCTGCACAATCAGCAACAGCTTGGTCACTACGGTGGCGACCCCGCGAAAGTGCCCCGGCCGAGAGCGGCCCTCGAGCCGCTCGGCGTGCCCGCCGACTGTCACCGTCGTGGCGAAGCCCGGCGGGTAGAGCTCCTCGACGGTGGGCGCAAACAAAATCTCCACGCCCGCCTGCTCGAGCAGCATCCGGTCCTGCTCGAATGTCCGTGGGTAGCGGTCGTAGTCTTCGCCGGGACCGAACTGCAGCGGGTTGACGAAGATGGAGACGACCACCGGCCCGCACTCCCTCTGGGCCGCCCGTACCAGCGAGAGATGGCCTTCGTGGAGCGCCCCCATCGTCGGCACAAAGCCCAGCCGCCGGCCCTCGGCCCGGGCCTGCCGGGTCAGGTGCTTCATCCAGGCGACCGTATGGACGACTTCGAGCGTGGTGGAACCTCCGCAACCCTCGAGGCTAGCTTCAGCCTGATTGGTGCTGGCCAATCGGTTGGTTGGCCGGCCAGTGGTAGGACTCCGCCTCGGAGGGGAAATCCCCTCGGCGGACATCCGCGATGAACCGCTCCGCCGCCAGCGAGATTTCGCCGGCCAGGTCGGCGTAACAGCGAGCGAACTTCGGCCGGTGCCCTAAGTTCAATCCCACCAGGTCGTGAAAGACCAGCACCTGACCATCGCATTCGGGTCCGGCGCCGATACCGATGGTGGGGATGCGTAGCTGGTGCGTAATGGCGGCGGCCAGCTCGCGCGGAATGGATTCAAGCACGATGGCAAAGGCGCCGGCGGCCTCCAGAGCGCGTGCGTCCTCCAGCAGCCGCTCGGCGGCCTCCGCGGTGCGTCCCTGCACGCGGAAGCCCCCGAGGCGGTGGAAGGATTGGGGAGTGAGTCCGATGTGTCCCATGACAGGAATTTCCGCCTCCACCAGCCGGCTCACCAGCTCGGCGCGCTCCGTGCCCCCCTCGAGTTTGACTGCGGCCGCACCACCGCGTTGCACCAGCCGCAGCGCGTTCCGCACGCCCTGCGCCACACTGACGTGATAGCTACCATAGGGCAGGTCAGCCACCACCAGCGCCCGCTGCGCCGCCCGCGCGACGGCCTGGGTGTGATGCAGCATCTGCGCCATGGTCACCGGCAGGGTTGTCGAGTAGCCGAGAACGGTCATCCCCACCGAATCGCCCACCAGCAGAATGTCCACACCGGCAGCGTCCAGCAGGCGAGCGGTGGGAAAATCGTAGGCGGTCAGGCAGACCAGCCGGGGCTCAGCCAGCGACGCGGGGGAAGCTTTGCGGGCGAGCAACGCAGGCACGGTTACGCGACCGTCGCCTGCCTGAGGTTCAGCACTCATGGGACCTCCGGTGCCGTCCCGTTCCGGGTACGGCCCATGCTCCAGCAGGCATCCTAGCAAACGGCCCTGGGCTCAACAACCTTTTTGCGCGCTTCTTAGGACTCCCCGGCCGGCTCGGGATGAATCGTGATCCGGTCAATTTCCGGGAAGGCACGCCGCAAACTCTGCTCCAGTTCGGCGGTGATATCGTGCGCCCGCGTCACCGGCAGGTCGCCATCCATCGAACAGTGGCAGGAGACCAGAATGCGGTGTTCGACGGTTCGGACCCGCACCTGATGGCAGTCCGTCAGCTCCGGGAAGCGGCTGCGGATGCTTTCGAGATGGGCTTCGATGGCCCGTGTCAGCTCGTCCACCGAGCGGGCGTCGCGGATCTGCATGCCCAGCGGTTCGATGTGGATGTTGATCTCGGACTCGGGCCCGGTATGTTCGCGGATGCGCTCTTCGAGTTCGGAAGCGCGGCGGTGGGCCTCGCGCAGCGACAGCCGCTCGTCCACCTCCAGGTGCAGGTCCACGAACAGGCGGCCGTCGAGCTGCTGGGCGGAAATTTCATGGACAGCCAAGCCGCTGCGCCGAGCGGCGCCACGGATCGCGTCGAAGAGATGCTCGCCCAGCGCGGGCCGCGGCTCGACATGCACCATGACATCGGCCGGCACGATGAGCTGCACGGCCTGCTCGACGGCGTCGCTCAAATCGTGAGCCTGCTCCAGCGTCAGCGAGCGCGAGGCCGCGATGGTCACATCCACGAAGTAGCGGCTGCCGGCCCGCCGGACGCGCAGCCGGTATACATCGAGCACGCCTTCGGCCGCCTCCACGACCTGTCGGATCCGTTCGCGCAGCTCTTCCGGCGCACGGTCCAGCAGCGCGTCGAGGGTCCGTCGGCTCAGGCGTGCCCCCACCTGCAGGATCACGGCCGACACCCCGAGCGCAGCGATCGGGTCGGCATAGGCCAGCCAGGGAGCTCGCAGCCGCTCGCCGGCCCAGACGGTGAGCATGCCCAGCAGCACGACCAGCGTGCTCCACACATCGGTCGAAAAATGCAGCGCATCGGCCTCCAGCGCATCGCTCTGATAGCGCCGCGCCACGGCCACCAGCGCGCGCCCGCGCCACCAGTCGATCGCCATCGCTACGCCCAGCACCCCCACTGCCATCAGGCTGGGACGCAGATGCACGCGGTGGAACAGCAGGCGGTGGAATGCTTCGAAAATGACATAGATGGCGGTGAGCATGAGCAGGCCGGCCTCAATCAGGGCTGCAAAATTCTCCACCTTGCCGTGCCCGTACGGATGCTCGACGTCGGCCGGGCGGTCCGCCACGCGCACGGAAAGATAGGTGAGCACAGCGGCCATCAGATCCAGACCTGAGTGCAACGCCTCCGACAGCACTCCCAGGCTGCCGGTCGCCAGCGCCAGAAACACCTTCAGCGAAACCTGCACGACCCCGGCGACCACCGAACTCAGAGCGGCCAGCTTCTTCTCCCAGGTCCCCGCCGTGGCCTCGGTCATGGGGGGATTATACGACCACGGCCCGCAGCGACTTGCAGCGTCGGCTCGGTGCTTTACACTGAGGCGACCGACCCGGCGTAACGCTCAGGTCGCAGGAGGAACTCTGCGAGGGAGTCGTGGAAAAACTGTTCTGGGCGCGCTGCTCGCGGCCGCCGCGGCAGTCCTGCTGATTGACGGCATTTGGATCGAGCCCAACCACATCGAAGTCACACGCTGGCAGGTTCCCGCGCCTGTGCGCACACCGCTCAAACTGGCCCACCTGAGCGACCTGCACGTGCATACCTTTGGCAGGCGCGAGCACGAGGTTATCGAGATCCTTCATCAGGAGCGGCCCGATGCCATTCTGGTTACAGGAGACTCGGTGGGTTTCGGGCTGCACTACGATCGCGTCTGGCAGATGCTCCACGCACTGGCGCAACTCGAGCCGCCGCTGGGCGTATGGGTGGTGCGGGGGAACTGGGAGGTCTGGCACCCCATTCGCCACGAGCAGACCTTTTACGCGTCCGCAGGCGTTCACTTTCTGCTCAATTCTGCAGCACCCCTGAGGGATTCTGTCTGGGTCGTCGGGCTCGACGACCCCTGGTCGGGACGCCCACGGCTGGAGCAGGCGCTGGCCGGCGTGCCGGCGGACGCCTATACCATCCTCCTGTTCCACTCGCCTTTCTTCTTCCGATTTGCAGCCAACCGCTGTTCGCTCGCCCTCAGTGGACACACGCACGGCGGCCAGGTGCGTCTGCCTCTGGTGCCGCTGCTGTGGCTGCCCGGGGGCACGGGGCCCTATCTGGCGGGCTGGTATTTCGAAAAGGGCTCCCGAATGTACGTGAGCCGGGGAGTCGGCTGGTCGCACCTGCCCATCCGCATCAACTGCCCACCGGAGATCGCGATCATCACGCTGATTCCCGAAGCGTCGGCCGGCCTGGTGCGCGGGGATAGATCGCACGTGGATGATCGTGCATCTGTCCCCGCATATCGCTGAACCGACCGGTTGATTTTTTCTCTGGAGTGGATTATCAGGGGAGCGTGGGGGCTCGCGAATACCGGCTACGGGAGCCGTCCGACAGCGCCGCCGGAGCGCATGTCCAATCCGCTTACCGGGTTCTGCGCCAGCGCATCCTGATGGGCGAATTTCCCCCAGGCCAGCAGCTGCCGTGCAGCGTCCTCGCCGAGGAACTTCGGCTCTCCCGGAAGCAGCTGGGAACAATCTTGCAACAACTGGTGGCCGAACGGCTGCTGGTGCCGGATCGCCGTGGTTTTCGCATCCGCAGCGTTTCGATCGAAGAAATTCGCCAGCTCTGCGAGTTGCGCCGTATCGTCGAGTCAGAAGTCGCGGCCCTGGCCGCGCGGCGCAGCTCGCCCCAGCAGACCTTTCGGCTCTTGCAACGGGCCGAGTTAGCGTACACGCCCGGGATCCGACAAAGCTATGCTTGCTATGTGCGTGCTAACCGGAGCTTTCATCTCGAGCTAGCCCGGACCACAGGGAACCCCCGTCTGGCGGCCGTGGTCGCCTCCGTTCTCCGGCAGATCGAGCGCCCCTTGCTGCTCAGTCTCGACTACGGGCTTCCGGCTCGCGCAGCCACCGCCGAGCATCTGGAAGTCATCGAGGCCGTGCGCCGTCGCCGGCCCGAGCTGGCTTCCCGGCTTATGGCGACGCAGATCACCGCGGCCGAGCATCGCATGCTATCCGCCTGCGCGGCCTACCTGCGCTGAGCGGTCCTCTGCTGCTATGATGAAGAGTCCGCCCGGGCAGCGGCCGCATGAAGCGCATTCTGATCGTCGAAGACGACCGCGACCTGGCCGACCTGATCCGCTACAACCTCGAGCGCGAAGGCTTCCAGGCCGTTCCGGTCCACAACGGTACAGACGCGCTGACTCGCATCCGGACCTCTCCGCCTGACCTGGTGATCCTCGACCTGATGCTGCCCGGCATGCCGGGCCTGGAGCTGTGCAAGGCGCTGCGGCGTGACGACCGGCTGAGCCGGCTGCCCATACTGGTCATCTCGGCCCGCGGAGAGGAGACTGACCGCGTTCTCGGTCTCGAGCTAGGCGCCGACGACTACGTGACCAAGCCGTTCAGCCCGCGCGAGCTGGTCGCGCGGGTGCGCGCCTTGCTCCGTCGGGCGGAACCGAGCGACGATGCGCTGCGACCGATCACGATCGGCGACCTCGAACTGGATCCCGCCTCGCTGCGCGCCCGCAAGCGTGGCGAGCCAGTGCTGCTGAGCGTGCTCGAGTTCCGCCTGCTCCATTTCCTGGCCACGCACCCCGGACGTGTTTTCTCCCGCGAGGCCCTGCTCGATGCGGTCTGGGGCACGGACCGGTTCGTGACGCCGCGCAGCGTGGACGTTTACATCCGGCGCCTGCGTGAAAAGATCGAAGATGATCCGGAGCATCCCGCGTATCTGAAGACCGTGCGCGGCGCCGGCTATATATTCGACGCTCGTGCAGATTAGCCTCTCCTGGAAACTCGGTCTGAGTTATCTGGCCGTGGCCATGCTGGCCCTAGTGGCGACCGACGTGCTCGTGGGCCGTGTCGTCCGGCAGGAAGCGACCGCCGCGGCCACCGCGCAACTCGAAGCACTGGCGGCGGTCGTTGCCCCGCGTATCCCCGCCGAAACCACTCCCGAGGCTCTCGCGACCTGGCTCGGCTGGGCGGCCCGCAGTGGTGCGCGCATCACGTTGATCGACGATAGCGGCCGCGTTCTGGCGGATTCTGCGCACGACCCGCACACGATGGAAAATCACAGCCACCGGCCCGAAATCGATCAGGCCCGGCACTCCGGCCGCGGCCTTGCCGTCCGGCGCAGCGCCACATTGCGGCAGGAGATGGTCTACTTCGCGCTGCGGCAGGACCGGCCGGGCAGATCACCTCTGTATCTCCGCCTCGCACTGCCACTGGCCGCTGCCGGGGCTGAGCAGATGCGGTGGTGGTGGAACTTGCGCAGCATTTCGGTTGCCTTGCTCCTGCTCGGCCTGGGGCTGTTTCTGTTGATCTCGCGCCGGCTGGCGCGCCGGCTACAGCGCCTGGCTGCGTTTTCACGTCGGGTAGCTGAAGGGCAGTTCACCCCCACTCTGGAGGAGGCAGGCCACGACGAACTGGGCCGGCTGGCCGCGGCGCTGAACGAAACTGCCCGGCGGCTGGATCAGACGATGCGCTCGCTCACCGAAGAGCGCGACCGCACCGCCACGCTGTTGCGCAGCATGCAGGAGGCCGTGGCGGCCCTGGACCGGCGCGCCATCGTGCGGTTCACCAACCCGGCCTTTGCCCGTCTGGTCCCCGAGGCAGACGTCATCGAAGGACGCCGGCTGGACGAGGTGCTGCCGCTGCCCGAAATCTGGCGTCTGGTGGACGAGGCGCTGGCGGGTCGGGCCGGCCATGCGGAGGTCAGTCTGCCGCCTCCAGCCAGCGCGATTCTCGAGGCCACCGCTGCTCCGGTGAGCGGCCGCGGGGCCGTGCTGGTGCTGCGGGACATCACCGAGCTGCGGCGCCTGGAACGCGTGCGGCGGGACTTCGTCGCCAACGTCTCGCACGAACTCAAAACCCCGCTGACCGCGATCATCGGCTTCGCCGAAACACTGCTCAGTGGGGCGCTGGAGGATTCCGAGCACAGCCGCCGCTTCCTTGAAATTCTCCGCGACCACGCCCGCCGCATGGCCCGGCTGGTGGACGACCTGCTCGACCTGTCGCGGATGGAGGCCGGGCGCCTGCTGCTCCGGCTCGAGGATGTCTCGCTGGAGGAATTGATCGAAGAAGCCGTGCGTCCTTTCCGCCTGCAGGTGGCCGAGGCCGGCCTGCGGCTGAGCGTCACGTGTCCCCCGTTGATCGTGCGCTGCGACCCGGAACGACTCGTTCAGGTGGTTCGCAATTTGCTCGACAACGCCTTCCGCTACACGCCGGCCGGTGGCACCGTCACAGTCCGTGCTACCGCCGATGCCGCCGGCGAAATGGCCACTGTTACGGTGGCTGACACCGGCATCGGTATTCCCGCCGATCAGCTCGACCGCATCTTCGAACGGTTCTACCGGCTCGATGCCGCCCGCGCACGCGTGCAGCACGGCACCGGTCTGGGACTCTCCATCGCCCGCCACCTGGTGCAGGCCATGGGCGGGCGGATCTGGGTCCAAAGCCAGGAAGGCAAGGGATCGGAATTCTTCTTCACCGTGCCGCTGGCGGGAATACCAGCAGCTGACTGATTCCCCAAAATTCACCGAACGTTCATCCGCGGTTCATCAAACCCGGATGCCGCTTTCGCTACGATGGCGCACGCCGGCCTGTGTAAACGCCGGCACAGACTCACCGGGGAGGAAGCATGCGCCGTCACTTCGGGAAACTTGCGTTCGTGGTCCTGACTCTACCGACGATAGCCGCGGCACAGGCACCGTCACTGGCATCAGCGGCAGTGGCCCGTTCAGCTTCGGGCGCTTCGGTTCGTTCAGAAACGGAAGAGCTGCGGGCGGAGCTGGAGCGCCTCCAGGAACAGCTGCGTCAGCAAAGCCTGCTGCTGGAGCGCTATCGCGCGCAACTCGACGAACTGCGCCGACAGAGCAACGAGCCGGCTGGAGCCGAACACCGTTCAGCGGCCGATGCCGCTGCGTCGGCGGCAGCCGCGCCGTCTCTGCCCGCAGCCCGGGGGCAGGCGCCGGCCCCGGCAGCCGAGTCGCCAGCACCCCTGTTCTGGCGGCTGGGAACAGCCCGTGTCACTCCGGGCGGGTTTTTGGATTTCACCGCGATTTTTCGCTCCACCAACGTTGGCAGTGGCATCGGGACCTCATTCGGCTCGATCCCGTTCAATACCAGTGCCGCCGGCCGCTTGACCGAAACGCGGTTCACCGCGCAGAACTCCCGCCTGAGTTTGAAGGTCGAAACCCCGGCCGGTCGCCAGGAGCTGACCGGCTATGTCGAGGCTGATTTTCTCGGTGTGGATCCGCCGAACGCGTTTGTCACCAGCAACAGCCACAGCTTCCGGATGCGCCTCTACTGGGTTTCGGTGCACCGGGGCAAGTGGGAAGTGCTTGGTGGGCAGTCGTGGAGTCTGCTGACGCCCAATCGGCGCGGTCTGTCGGCAGTGCCGGCGGACATTTTCTTCTCCCAGAACATGGACACGAACTATCAGGCGGGATTGACCTGGGCGCGTCAGGCCCAACTGCGGGTCCTTTACCATCCGACCAGCCACTGGACGCTGGGAGCATCCCTCGAAAATCCGCAGCAGTACATCACTCCGGGCGTGGTACTTCCCTCGCCCGCGCTGGGCTCGCAGTTCGACGCCGGTTCCAATGCTGCCGCGCCCAACCTGCATCCCGATCTGATCGTCAAGATGGCCTACGATGCGACGCCGGCGGGGCGCAACCTGCACGTCGAAGCCGGCGGGCTGCTGCGAAGCTTCAAGACCTTCGACCCGGCCGCCTCCCGCACCCACACGCTCACCGGTGGCGGCGTCTCGGCAGCCCTGCTTTTCGAGGCCGTGCGCAGTCTCCGGCTGATCGCGACAGGATTCTGGAGCGATGGCGGCGGACGCTACATCTTCGGACTGGGACCCGACGTTGTCGTGCGCCCCGATGGCACGCTCTCGGCCGTGCACGCCGGCTCCGGCATCGCCGGTCTGGAATGGCAGGTGACGCCGGCCTGGCTCTTCTACAGCTACTACGGCGGGGCCTACTTCCAGCGCAACTACGCCAGCACGGGCAACGGATTCGTCGGCTTCGGCTTTCCGGGCTCTTCCAGCACCGCCAACCGGACCGTGCAGGAAGCCACCCTGGGTTTTGTGCGCACCCTCTGGCGCGATCCGGCTGCAGGCGCACTGCAGTTGATTACGCAGGGCTCCTACCTGACCCGCAGCCCCTGGTCGGTGGCCACCGGCCAGCCCAAGAACGCGCACGTCGTGATGGGCTATGTGGACCTGCGCTACGTGCTGCCCTGAAAGGCTCACACCAACGTTTCAACTGGCTGTAACACAGGTGTAACACCCGCCAGGGAGACTGCACTTGAAGCCATTCGCGGGAGGACGCATGAAGACTGGATGGAAGCAAGCACTGTTCGGTGTGGCAGCAGTAATGTTAAGCGGAATCAGCGCCGGGAGCACGCTGATGCTGAACGGCGCCGGTTCAACCCTCGCTTACCCGCTCTACTCTAGATGGTTCGCCGACTACGCACGCTCTCACCCCGGCGTTCAGATCAACTATGCCTCAGTGGGTTCGGGCGCTGGCATTCGGCAGCTTTTAGCCCATACCGTGGACTTCGGTGCGTCCGACGCACCCATGAGCGACGAAGAACTTGCACGGGCGGGATTTCCGATTTTGCACTTCCCCACGGCACTCGGCGCAGTCGTGCCGTTCTACAACCTGCCCGGCATCCAGGCCGAGCTTCGCTTCACGCCCCAGGCGCTGGCCGGAATCTACCTGGGGAAAATCACGTGGTGGGACGACCCGGTGATCGCCCGCGACAACCCCGGCGTGCGGCTGCCCCATCAGACCATTGTCGTCGTCCATCGTTCCGACGGCAGTGGCACGACGTACTGCTGGACCGACTACCTTTCCAAAGTCAGTCCGGAATGGCGCCAGCGTGTTGGCCGGGGAACCTCGGTGAAGTGGCCGGTCGGGCTCGGTGCCAAGGGTAACGAAGGTGTGACCGGGCTTGTCCGCCAGACGCCCTACGCCTTCGGCTATGTCGAGTTGCTCTATGCCCTGCAGAACAGGCTGGGCTACGGAAGCGTGCAGAATGCCGCCGGGCAGTTCATCCGCGCCACGCTGCAAAGTGTGACTGCAGCGGCTGCCGCCGTTCCCGTGCCGCCCGACTTCCGGGTCAGCATCACCCAGCCCGGGCCCAGCGCCCGCACCGCCTATCCCATCTCGACCTATACCTGGATTCTCGTGCCGCAGCACATCGAGGATGCCCAGCGCCGCCAGGCGATGGTGGATCTGCTGCGGTGGTGTTTGACCGAAGGGCAAAAAGAAACCGCTGCGCTGGGCTACGCTCCGCTGCCTGCGGCTGTGGCAGCGGCCGAGTTGAAACAGCTCAACACGCTGCGCTGAACAAGGATGCAAGCCGTTACAGCAACGCAAACGCGCAAACCTGCGCTGCAGTCTCGCCCTTCGGGCCACGTGCTCGCCGATGCTGCGCTGCACGGCCTGACGGCAGCCGCCGGCTTGCTGACGATTGGGCTGGTGGCTGCCATCGCAATGACGCTCTGGCGTGACTCGGCAGGCCTGCACCGGACTCTCAGCCAGACCTGGCAGTTTCTCCGTGGAGCCGAATGGGATCCGGTGGCGGAGCATTTCGGCGCGCTGCCGTTTATCTATGGCAGCCTGCTCACCTCGGCGCTGGCGCTGCTGCTGGCCGTACCGGTTGGTGTCGGAGCCGCCATCTTTCTGGCTGAAGTCGTCCCCGGGCGACTTTCGCAACTGCTGACCACGCTGACCGATTTGCTGGGGACGGTACCGAGCGTCATCTATGGCTTGCTCGGCCTGATGGTCCTGGTTCCGTGGATGCGGCAGACGGCCCAGCCGGCGCTCTCGCGCTGGCTGGGCTTCTTGCCTCTGTTCGCAGGACCGCCTTACGGCGTCGGGTTCCTGACGGCCGGGATTCTGCTGGCGGTGATGATTCTACCATTCCAGATCTCGGCCAGCCGCGACGCGCTCATTGCCGTCCCGCGGACGCTGCGCGAGGCGGCGCTGGCCCTAGGCGCCACGCCATGGGAAACCATCGCCCGCGTGGTGCTGCCCGAGGCGCGGCCCGGAATCCTTGCTGGAACGTTACTGGCCCTCGGGCGCGCCCTAGGAGAAACCATGGCCGTGACCATGGTGATCGGCAACGCCCCTACGCTCAGCATTTCTTTGTTTTCTCCCGGTTATACGATCCCCGCGGCCATCGCCAACGAATTCACCGAGGCCACCGGCCCGCTTCATCTGCAGGCCCTGGAGGCTCTCGGACTGGTCCTGCTGGTGATGGCCCTGATCACCCACGTCCTCGGACAGTGGGTGCCCCGGCGGCTGAGACGAGGGACACGATGCGTTCGCTGAGGTCAGCCCTCCGCAGCAGGGAGCTGTCTTCGACAGCCATGCTGGCCCTAACAGGTCTTTGTGCCGTCACCGCAGTTGCGCTGCTGGTGGGCATTCTGGGGTACCTGCTTGTGCAGGGAATCGGCGCGTTGAACTGGACGTTTCTCGCGCGACTGCCTGTGCCGGTCGGCGAAACCGGAGGCGGCATCGCCAACGCGCTGGTCGGTTCGGCCAAACTGGTGGTTCTGGCCGTGGTGCTGGCGGCGCCGCCGGCGCTGCTCGGAGCCGTGTATTTGAGTGAATGGCGCGACACGCGTCTGGCATCGGCCGTGCGTGCGGCCACCAGCATGCTCAACAGCGTGCCCTCGATCGTTGCTGGCCTGTTCGTCTATGGCACGATCGTTGTGCGCCAGCGCCATTTTTCGACCTTTGCCGGCGGAGTTGCCCTGGCCATTTTGCTTTTGCCCATGGCGCTGCAGGCGGCCGTTGTTGCGCTCGAAGCCCTGCCGGACTCACTGCGCGAGGCGGCGCTGGCAGTGGGTGCCAGCCGCCTGCAGATGCTGGCCGGCATTCTGTTGCCGGCCGCCGCGCCGGCCCTGCTCAGCGCCGTGCTGATCGCGGCCGCGCGCATTGCCGGTGAAACAGCCCCGCTGCTGTTCACCGCCTTCAATAACAGCTACTGGAGCCCGGGATGGAATCAGCCAACGGCCTCGCTGC
>Ga0209810_1003876_pt1 | contig 15081 bp, 18 predicted proteins | sample Coa_R1_7_FD_187159 | JGI IMG/M metagenome (GOLD analysis project Ga0209810, IMG submission 187159) | Surface soil microbial communities from Centralia Pennsylvania, which are recovering from an underground coalmine fire - Coalmine... | ecosystem: Environmental > Terrestrial > Soil > Unclassified...
CTGGTTGCCGTGAAAGAAGGCGGCGGCCACCAGCGCCACCGTCATGACTTCAGCAGTGCTCAGACGGGCTTGGGGATCATCTTTGTATCCGTAGGCGACAAGAAAATCGGCACAAAGGCAGTAGATTGTGATAATCTTAAGGTGCATGGCTGTCCTCCAGGGAGTGGTTGTTGGCACTTCCACTATACCTGAAGGCAGTCATGCCCTCCATTGGGTAGCAACTTGGGTTACATAATGCGAGAGATAGTCAAACGCCCTCAGGCCAGGCGCGACATCATGGAGCAGGCAGATTACATTGCCAGGACAAGCCTGAACGCATCAGACCGCTTCCTTAAGGCAACCCAGGAAGCATTCCGAAAGATCGCGACTATGCCCGGCATCGGTTCGCCGCGCGACTTTAATAATCCCGCGCTTCAGGGCTTGCGGGTATTTTTTGTACCGCGCTTTTCAAAGATCGGCATCTACTCTCTCACCACAGAGACAACCACCGAAATTGTCCGTGTACTTCACGGAGCCAGGGATATTGCCAGTATCTTTGCGCCGAAGAGCGAAGAAGAGACTCAAGCGGACGAGTGAGTTGAATAGAGAAGATCGGATGCCATACAAAAGAGGGTGTCGCTCCTGTTAGCGAAGGCGCTGCGGAGAGTCGCTGATCCCCGTGCATGCAAACCCTGGGACGGCGTACCGCACCTGCTGCTTGCGAAATCCTGCTAAATCCGCTATGATTGTAGTTGAGGAAACTTTCGGCCTCGATTTACGGTCTTTTAAAGTGTATGCAAACGTACACCGAGTGACGCAGGCAATACGGCCTGCTGTCCTTCCGCTGCGTTAGGTGGCCTTCAGTTTGCCCCGCGCGCAGCGTGTCCCGCGCCGAAAGCCGGGATGCTATCGCCCATAGCGTTTTGCGGGCACGGCCCTCGGGCCGGTCGCCGCATTGGAATTCGCTGCTCCGGCTTGTGTGCCCCGCCCGCCAGGCTTGCGCCTATGAACGTGGGAGGCGGCTTGCCTCCGCCTCGCCGACGTCCCCTGCGCAAGAAGGAGGGCTGATAACACTATATGAACACCCAACAACTTACCTCGCGCCTGACCGACTCGGACGGTGGGACCGGTCCCACCTACCCCATACCTGCTCCGGAAACGCCGGCCAGGGCGCGTCCGCCGCTTACCGCCCACCAGCATCGCGTCACCGACAACCTGGATCAGCTCCTGGAAGTGCTGCCCCCGCCTATCCGCGCCCATCTGGAACAGGAAGATAGCCTGGAAGACCTCCTTGAGATCGTCATGGACCTGGGACGCATCCCGGAGGCGCGTTTCCCGCAGCGCGTGGTCGAGCTCGGCCAGGAGCCCATCACCGACGGCGACATCGAGTACGTGGTCGGGCGCGTGGGCACCTTCGGCAAAGACAACCGCGCCGGCATCGAGCGCACCCTGCACCGCATCTCTGCCATCCGCAACCGGCAGGGCCGCATCGTCGGCCTGACCTGCCGCATTGGCCGCGCGGTCTACGGCACCATTGACATTATCCAGGACATCGTCCAGGGCGGCAAAAGCATCCTGCTGCTCGGTCGTCCCGGTCGCGGCAAGACCACCAAGCTGCGCGAGGTGGCGCGCGTGCTCTCCGAAGAGCTCAAGAAGCGCGTGGTCATCGTGGATACCAGCAACGAGATCGCCGGCGATGGCGATATCCCGCACCCGGCCATCGGGCGAGCGCGGCGGATGCAGGTCGCCACACCCGACGAGCAGCATAACGTGATGATCGAGGCGGTCGAAAACCACATGCCGGAGGTGATCGTCATTGATGAGATCGGCACGGAGCAGGAGGCGTTTGCGGCCCGCACCATCGCCGAGCGCGGCGTCCAGCTGATCGGAACCGCGCACGGCAACACCCTGGAAAACCTGATGATGAACCCGACGCTCTCCGATCTGATCGGGGGCATTCATGCCGTCACGCTCTCCGACGACGAGGCCAAGCGACGCGGCACGCAGAAGACCGTGCTGGAGCGCAAAGCGCCGCCGACCTTCGACGTGATCATCGAGATTATCGAGGTGGATAAGCTGGCCGTCCACCTGGATGTCGAGAAGACGGTAGACCGCCTGCTGCGCGGCATGCCGGCACGCCCGGAGATCCGCATCCGCAATGAGCAGGGAGAGATCGAAATCGCCCCCTCCGGAGAGGAAACCGGGCGCGGCATCCGCGAGCTTCCCGACCGGGAGCGCGAGCGCGAACCCTGGCGGCAGCGTTTGGCGGAGGCGATGCCGCGCGTGAGCAACCGCACACGCTCCACCGACAGAACCAGAGAAGAGGGGCCTGCCACCGAGGAGCGCCCGGCAGCGCGCTTTACGCCGCTCCAGGAGGGCGCCGCCCCGACCGCCAGGCCGCTTCCTGCCACCGTGCGCATCTTCCCCTACGGCGTCAGCCGCAGCCGTCTGGAGCGCGCCATTGCCGAGACGAACGTTCCGGCCTATATCGCCCGCGATATCAGCGATGCGGATGTGGTACTGGCGCTCAAAGGCAACTATAAGCGGGAGCCGGGCAAGATGCGCGAGGCCGCGCAGCGGCGGCTGCCTATCTATATCGTGCGCAGCAATTCCATCACCCAGATCGCGGCCAGCGTGCGGGATATCTTTGGACTGGAAAGTCCGGATCGGAACGAGGATGAAACGGAGACGGCGCTGCAGGAGGCGCAGGACGCCATTGAGATGGTGCAGCAGACCAACACGCCGATAGAGCTCTCTCCGGCCAACTCCTACACGCGCCGCCTGCAGCACCAGCTTGTAGAGCGCTACCAGCTCGCCTCCGAGAGTGTCGGGGTCGAGCCGCGCCGCCGCGTGCGCATCCTGCCCAGATAAAAAATAACCACCCGCTAACGCTAGAGCCACGGAGACACGGAGGAGGCACGGAGAAAGGCAAAGAGAGAAAGACAAGATTATTAGACAGGATGAACCGGATTTACAGGATTAGAGCAAGAGAGAGAAGCAGAGCTTGTCTAGGTTGTTGAAATCCGGTTCATCCCGTTCATCCTGTTCATCCTGTCCAAAGGGTTTTGCCTTTGTCTTTCTCTCTTTGCTTTTCCTCTGTGCCTCTGTGTCTCTAGCGTTAGCGGGTGGTTTCATCGGTTTATAAGGAGGCCCGTTCGCATGGCAGAGCGTTTGCCGGGGCTGTTCGTGACGTTTGAAGGGGTGGAGGGCGCAGGCAAGACAACCCAGATCGCCCTGTTGCGCGCCGCCCTGGAACGGGAGGGAAGGCAGGTGCGGGTGACGCGCGAGCCGGGCGGGGACGCGGTGGCCGAGGGCGTGCGCACTCTGGTATTGCAGGGCCAGGTGACCCCGCGCGCCGAGCTGCTGCTGTTCCTGGCGGCCCGCGCGCAGAATGTCGAGCGGGTCATTCGTCCCGGCCTGGAGGCGGGGGAGGTCGTCCTCTGCGACCGCTACATCGACTCCAGCGTGGCCTATCAGGGCTATGCGCGCGGCCTCGGCCCCGACACCGTCGCCCAGCTCAATACCTTTGCTACGGGTGGGCTCATCCCTGAGGTAACGATCCTGCTGGACCTGCCGCCTGAGGTAGGGCTGGCCCGACAGCGGGAGCGCAACCGCATGGAGGCCGAATCGCTGGCTTTTCACCAACGGGTCCGGGAGGGATTCCTGGCCGAGGCGGAGAAAAATCCCGCACGCATTTCTGTTCTGGACGCGACACTGCCCCCGCAAGCGCTGCACGCCTGCATCTACGCCCGGGTGCAGCAGGTCCTCAAAAACAGGTAGAATCAGGGATAAGCACGCTGCCCCAACAATGGAAAGGTAGTAACAATGAAGCTGGTCATTACGGTTGTGCATGACCGGGACAAGAACAAGATTACCGAGGCGCTGCTGCGCAACGGCTTTAAGTTCACCAAGATCGGCAGTACCGGCGGCTTTCTGCGCGAAGGGAACGTGACCCTGCTCATCGGCGTGGAGGCCCAAGAGGTGGATCGGCTGATACAGGTCATCAGCGATAGCTGCAAGACGCGCGAGCAGTTCGTCAACGTCCTTCCGCCGGATGCCGCCCCGGTCGGAACCTTCATGCCCAGCCCCGTCAAGGTGCTGGTCGGCGGCGCCGTCTGTTTTGTCATGGATGTGGAGCGCTTTGAGCGTTTCTAGCAATACCGAGGGACCATGCAGGAAGCCAAGGTTCGGAACCGATTAAGCGTGGCGCTGCTGCTCTCCATCCTCATGGTGGCGGTGGCGGGAGTGCTGAACTGGCGCATCGGCGAAGAGGCCGATGCGATCCACCATCAGATTGAGCACGCCCAGCTCAATCTTGAGCTCCTCAAATTCTATATTGCCCACCATAAAGCGCAGGAGGCTCGGCGATGAAGAATATCCAGACTATGCGCCGGCTGACCCTGCTCTGCCCGCTGATCTGCGCGCTGCTCGCCCTCTCTCTGGTCGGTTGGCAGCTCTATCGCCGCGCCACGCTGCGCGCGCAGTTGGACCGGCTCAACGCCGAGTACCGCACTCTGGCCGCGCCCTACACGCGCCCCGGCTCGCACGCTCAAATCCCCCGGCATGACCACCATCCCGGCGACGAAGACGAAGAGGAACACTAAGCGCGCCGCGTTGGAGACGGCTGCGACTTGAGACGCCGCCCCGAACCGCGCCTATAGCAGCCGCCTGCCAGGTTCCATGTGGAACCAGGGCTATCCCGTTCTCTATGCATTTCGCGTCCATGAGATTGTAACGCATACAAGGACGCTTGGCCGTCGGCCCCCCAGACGGATACTTCCCCTATCCGGCCCCAACGGAAGGTTCCTGCCACGGGAGAAGGATGCGAGAATGAGCGCTAGACATAAAGCAAAGAGTGGGGCTCTGGCGCTTTCGGCAAGCGACTACGCCGCCTTTGTCTCCAGCATTGCCGCGCTGCTGGAAAACGCCCGGCGGCAGGTCGCCCAGTCCCTCAACGCCATCCTCACCGCGACCTATTGGGAGATCGGGCGGCGCATCGTCGAGTTTGAGCAGGGCGGCAGTCATAAAGCCGAATACGGCGATCAGGTCATAGACCGCCTGGCCAAAGACCTGAAGCCGCGCTTTGGGCGCGGCTTTGGACGGCGCAACCTGTTCCTGATGCGCTCCTTCTACCTGGCTTATCCTGGAATTGTGCAGACACCGTCTGCACAATCTGACCCGAAGGCGCTCGCCTCCATCTTCCCGCTCTCCTGGTCCCATTACGTCAAGCTGCTTTCCGTCCGCGACCCAGAAGCCCGCCAGTTCTACGAGTCCGAGGCTCTGCGCGGCGGCTGGTCGCTGCGGCAGCTCAGCCGCCAGATCAACTCCCTGTACTACGAGCGGACGGCGCTGTCGCGCAGCAAGGCCGCCATGCGGGTCCAGGGTGCGCAGGCCCGCCCGGAAGATGCCCTGACCGCCGAGGAGGAGATCAAAGACCCGTATGTGCTGGAGTTCCTGGGGCTCAAGGACGAGTATTCCGAGACCGAATGCGAGGAGGCGCTGATCCGGCACCTGGAAAGCTTCCTGCTCGAACTGGGCAGCGACTTCGCGTTCGTGGCCCGGCAAAAGCGCATCGCCATCGGGGACGCCTGGTACCGCATGGATCTGCTGCTGTTTCATCGGCGGCTGCGCTGCCTGGTCATTGTGGACCTGAAGGTCGGGGAGTTCACCCACGCCGACGCCGGCCAGATGAATCTCTATGTCAACTATGCCGCCGAGCATCTGACGTTGCCCGGTGAGAACCCGCCGGTCGGCCTCATTCTGTGCTCGAAGCGAGATGCGGCGGTCGCCCATTATGCGCTGGGCAACCTGGTGAACAAGGTGATGGCGGCAGAGTACCGGATGGCCCTGCCCGATCCGGCCCGTCTGGAAGAGGAGATAGAAAAGACGCGCCGAACGCTGCGACTGCGCGCCAAAGAGGTCCGCACTCCAGAGGCAGGAGAAAAGGCTGCGTGACCGGCCCCGATGGGCCTGACCGGGTACCATGCCATGGAAAGAATGCTGTGCGGCGGCAGGCGATGGAAAGTAAGAAAATGGCGGGAACTATCCTGGAGAAAGCCGTAGAGGGGCGTGTAGTCTGGTTCTCGGAACGTCCCCTTCCTTTCGAAGCGTTTCTAGAACTGTCGAACGGCACGGACAGGGAACTCGTGGACGGGGTGATGGTGGAGAGGATAGAAGCGCAGCCATTAGACCATGAGTTGCTGTTCGGCTGGCTAATATGGCTCCTGTACGGCTACGTGCAGCAAAACGGCCTGGGTATCGTTCTAGGGTCGCGTACAGCGGTAGAGATCGGCCCTTTTGGAGGGCGGTTGCCCGACATCCTGTTTGTACGCCAGGAGCGGATGGAGATCGTACAGCAGAAAGGGGTCTACGGCCCGCCCGACCTTGTCCTAGAGATCGCCTCGCCCAACGACAAGCCTTCTGATATAATCTCGCTGGAGACGGATTATCGCAGCGTCAACGTGAAGGAGATATGGTTTATCGATCCGCAGAGAAAGCGGGTGCGCGTCCTGCGCAGGCAGGCTGCCGATTACGAGGAGGCAGAGTTAACGACGGGAACGCTGGCCTCGGAAGCCGTCGCCGGTTTTGAGATTCAAGTGGAGTGGCTTTTTCAAGACCCGCGCCCGAACATGCTCGACACGCTTACGGCGCTGCTCTCTCCAACCGCTGAGGAGTAACCAACTCTCCAGCACGGAGGAAATGGAACCGCCTAGCCTGCTCCTTTAATCTATCCTCATTGCGAGGGCGCAACCGATTTGCGTTTGGAAGGAAGTGGAACCGCTGTGATACTGGTTATTGATAACTACGATAGCTTTACCTATAACCTGGTGCAATACCTGGGAGAATTAGGGGCGGAGGTGCAGGTACGCCGCAACGACAAAGTCACCCTGGAGGAGATTGCGGCCCTGCGCCCGGAGCGCATCCTGATCTCGCCCGGTCCCTGCACGCCCAACGAGGCCGGGATCTGCGTGCCGCTCATCCGGCGCTTTGCCGGGCAAGTCCCCATCCTGGGAGTCTGCCTGGGGCATCAGTGCATCGGGGCGGCGTTCGGTGGGGAGGTCGTCCGCAATGTCCGCATCATGCACGGCAAGACCTCGCTGATCAAGCACACCGGGCAGGGCGTCTTTCACGGCTTGCCCAATCCCTTCGAGGCCACGCGCTACCATTCGCTGGTCATCCGGCGCGAAACTATGCCGGACTGCCTTGAGATCACGGCGGAGACAGACCAGGGCGAGGTCATGGGCGTGCGGCACACGACCTATCCCGTCGAGGGCGTCCAGTTCCATCCCGAATCGGCCCTCACCAAAAGCGGCAAGGACTTGCTCCGCAACTTCCTGACGACTCCACGCAAGGAAGAAGGATGAAGGAAAGTCCTTAGCGGATGGAATGCAGGCGCTATTGGACATAAAAAGAGGAAGGAGAAAAGAGCGTTTGCTTTCTTCCTCCTTCCTCTTTCTGCCTTCATCCTTATTTTCGCTAACCGTCCCGGGCGATCCGGAGCAGGTCTTCGCAGGCTTTGAACTGCGTTAGCAGCTCCTGTTTGGCCCAGTCTAGCGTCTCCTCATCAAAGCCCAGCCACTCCGCCACTTCCGGCATGAGATCGTTGGTGGCGGTGTGTTCGGAGGCGATGAATCCCGCCTGCCAGGCCAGCCAATCGGCGACGTGAATGACCGCAGCCATCTCAAAATGCTCCTTCTGGCGCGTCGGCTCGTGATGGCCGGCGATCATGGCGGTCAGATGCGGCGGAAAGTTCCAGTGCTCGGCGATCCGCCGCCCGACGGTCACATGGTCGATCCCCAGCACCATGTTCTCCGCCTCCCAGCTTGTCTTGGTTTCGCGCGCCGCAAACGCCATCGCCACCGCATACTGCACCGGGAAGTAGCTGTCCAGAAACAGCGTGCCGATGTCATGCAGCAGACCGCCGATGAACGCCTCCTCCGGCGCCGTGCGCATTTTCGTCAGCCGCTTCTTGGCCAGAATGCTTCCGGCAACCGCCGTCGCCACCGAATGCTCCCAGAACTTCGTCCGGTTCAGCCCGTAGGGAATGCTCTTCTGCGCCAGCAGCCCGAAGGCCGATACGCCCAGCACCAGATTGCGGACGGTATTGAAGCCCAGGATAACGACCGCGTGCGTGATGGTGCTGATGCGCTTCGGAAACCCGTAGTAGGCCGAGTTGACGATACGCAGCACCTTCGAGGAGAGGCCCTGATCCATAGCGATCAGCCGATTCAGATCGGCAGCCGAGGTATCCGGGCTGTTGACCGTCTCCATGATCCGGGTCACGACGAGCGGAAGAGGGGGAAGGTCCGCCAGCTTCTTCTCCAGGGTCTGTTGAAAGACGGCGCGATCTATACGAATGGATTTTACATCAGGCGGCATATGCCTTTCCTTTCTCCTCCAGAGCAATACTGATAAGTCCGTTTACATCCACAATCAGGGCGACGCGGCCATCGCCCAGGATGGTCGCGCCGGAAATGCCTTTGATGTCTCCCAAGAATTTGCCCAGCGATTTAATCACGATCTCCTGCTCACCGATAAGCCCATCCACGACTAGCCCTATCCGCTTATCCGCCAGGCCAACGACGACCAGGTAGAGCGTATTCCCGGGCTGGCCTCGGGTTTCTCCCGATGCGCAGAGCGGGGCCTCCGAGTCTTCCAGGGCCGTTTCCGGTGCTTCGCCGCGCGTCTCCGAGGCGGGAGCCTGCCGCGTCAGCGCGCGCTCGGCGGGCGTCATGGCCGCATGCAGGTGGAAGATGTCCCGCAGGCGCACGATGGGCAGCATCCTGCCTCGCTGCAGGATGACCTCGCGGTGGTTGACCAGGTGAACGCTCTCCATCTCCACCTTGATGGTTTCGACGACGGCGCTCAGCGGCAGCGCATAGACGCACTCGCGCACCGTCACCAGCAGCCCACGAATGATCGCCAGCGTCAGCGGCAGCTTGATGGTAAACGTCGAGCCAAGCCCGACCTTGCTGTCCACGTCCAGGATAGCGCCCAGCCGCTGCAAGTTGCTCTTGACGATGTCCATGCCGACGCCGCGCCCCGAGACATCGGAGACGACCTGCGCCGTCGAGAAGCCCGGCGTGAAAATCAGCTGAATCGCCTCCTTATCGGTCAGCCGACCGGCGGTCTCCGGTGTGAGCAGCCCCTTCTCGACCGCTTTGGCGCGCAGCCTCTCCGGATCCATGCCCTTGCCATCATCCTGAATCTCGATGACGATGTGGTTCTCCTCGTGCCAGGCGCGCAGCCGGACGATGCCGGCGCGCGGCTTGCCCGCCTTCTCGCGGTCGTCGGGCATTTCAATGCCGTGATCCACGCTGTTGCGCAGCATGTGGAGCAGCGGGTCGCCGATGACCTCGATAACGGAGCGATCCAGTTCCGTCTCTTTGCCTTCGAGGTTGAATTGAATCTCTTTGCCTAGCTTCTGGGCCAGGTCCCGGACCATGCGCGGAAATCGGTTGAACACATTATCTATGGGCAGCATCCGCGCCTTCATGATCTCTTCTTGAAGCTCGTCGGTGATGCGCCCGATGTGCGCGGCGGTCTCGTTCAGGCTCTCCACCAGCTCATTGAACTCGTACGCCTGCTCGAACCGGTCGCTGAGCCGGGCGATGCGCGTGCGGTCGATCACCAGCTCGCCGACCAGGTTCAGCAGCGTATCTAGCCGGGTCACATCCACGCGCACGGTCTGGGCCTGCGCCCCGCCTTTCTTCTCCGCCACCAGCTTGTGCAGCTCTTCAGGCGACCTGCCGCGCGCTTCCGGTCCGAGGTCCGCGCGGCGTTGTTCTTCTCGGACGGGCCGATCCGGCTCCGGCTGCGGCGGGGGAAGCGCGGACAGTTCCGCCGCGGCCGGCGGCGCCTCTGCCGCCGCCGGCGTCTCGGCTTGCGGCCAGGGCTGCACGGTTACCGCGCGTATCTCGGTTATGCCGCTTGCCGCCGCGCGCACCGTCTCCGCATCCTGTGGGGTCGCCAGCACCACCTCAAATTCGTGCTCGAACGCCTCGTTCTCCAGGGCCTCCTCGCCGGGCGTTGTCGCCAGTACGGAGCCGACCTGCTCCAGCGCCTGCAGCACCATCAGGGCGCGCACGGATTTCATGACGCAGTCCGGGGCAACCTCAACCTTCAGGCCGAAGATCGCGCAGTTGGCCGCTATCGCCGCCTGCACCGCTTCTTGTTCCGTGGCGGAGAGCGCCGTTTTGAAAGCGACATTCTCCGTCGAATCGGGCATGGCGGCGGGTGTCTCCGCAGGCGTGCTGCCGACGGCAGGCTGTCCCTCTAAGACGGCGCGCAGGCGCGCTGTCTGCGCGGCGGTATCCAGAGAGCTGGCGCCGGTGGCCGCGATCTCGGCCTGCATCGCCTTGAGCGCATCCAGCCCCTCAAACAGGGCGTCAATCAGCTCGCCATGGACCGTCAGCGTGTCCTGACGCAGCCTATCAAAGACATCCTCTATCGCGTGCGTCAGCTCGCCCATGGCCGTGAAGCCCATCGCGCGGGACGAGCCTTTGAGCGTGTGCGCGGCGCGAAAGATCTCCTGAAGCAGTTCCTGGGAAGGCTCCTGTTCCAGCTTGAGTATGTCCTGTTCCAGCAGTTCCAGCTGCTCGCTGGACTCATCCAGGAACACGCCTAGGTACTGGCTCATATCCTCGTTCATAGGCTTGCTTTGGGCTGGATATGCAGCACCCTGGGCATATCCAGCAGGAGGATCAGGGCGCTCTCGGTCTTGCCGACTCCGCGAATGTAGTCGGCGTTGAGATCGCTGACAAGCTCCGAGGGCGGTTCGATGTTCGATTCGGGCAGGCGCAGCACGCCGGTGACGCTATCCACGATCAGCCCGACCGTACAATCGGCGATCTCGACGACGATGATGCGCGTTGTGGCCGTGGGCTCGGCGGCAGGTAATCCCAGACGCCTGCGCAGGTCCAGGATCGGCACAATCTTGCCGCGCAGGTTGATAACACCCTCGATGTCCGGGGAGGTACGCGGGATCTGTGTGATTTCCTGCAGTCGGATGATCTCGTTGATCAGGGCTATGTCAATGCTATAAATCTCGTTCGCCAGACAAAACGCCACCAACTGTTGTTCGCGCACGGCGACCTCGGCAGCAGCGACCATACTCTTCTTCCTCCATGTTGCGGGCGGCGGTAATGCAGAGACGCTCCGTGTTGCTGCTCTATTTTCGGGGAGGAAGAAGGGGAACTTTAGACGGAAAACCGCCGGGCGGTGGCGCGTTATAGAGGAATAGGGCGTCCAGCTTTTTGCGCGGACCGGCCCGTGTGGACACCGAGGCTTACAACTTTTTGGCACCGCCGATTCTAAACTTAAGTATGAGACTTTCTGTGCCAATGGGCCGATCTAAATCATACCCGCGACGCGGGCATGAAACGCCGCTGCGAAGGCAGCGGCGGGACAGGTCATGAGAAAGGATAACGATCATGGCTGAAAATAGAACGGAACGAAATGAAGGCTCGATGACGGTCCAGGAAGCCGGCCGCATGGGCGGAGAAATCCGTAAGGAAGAGCTGGGCCATGAGGGCTACGTGGAGCTTGGCCGCATGGGCGGCGAGGCTCGCAAGGAAGAGTTGGGTCATGAGGGCTATGTCGAGCTCGGTCACAAGGGCGGACAGCGCGTCCGCGAGCTGATCGAGGAAGGCAAGCAGGCCGAGCAGAAAGGCGAGCGCTCGTAGCCTTCCGTCCCGCGATTTCTGCTGTAATTTGAGTGAAGCCGAGGTTCGTAAGCCTCGGCTTCGCTACTGCCCAAAAGGAGAGCACCCATGCCAGAGAAAGAGAAACGCAACCAGGAAGATGAAGGCACCATGACCGTTCAGGAGGCCGGCCGCAAAGGTGGCGAGACGACCGCCAAGACCCATGGCCACGAGTTCTATGAGGAGATCGGCCACAAGGGCGGCGAAAAGGGCGGCCACAAGGGCGGTCAGCGCGTCAAAGAGTTGATCGAGGAAGGCAAGCAGGCCGAGCAAGAGAACAAATAGGCGTAACGGCCCGATATGCCGCCTGGGGGTGGCGGTCTAGCATTTAAGTCCGGTGAGAGTAAGGAAGCTCTAAACGAGGCCCCTCTCCCTGGTCCCGGCGGTCAGGCGCTCGCTGCCACATCAACAACGACCATACGACGGGAGACGCCGATGCCCTCTCCCTGGTCCCGGCGGTCAGGCGCTCGCTGCCACCGCAAGCCGCCACCCGCTTACGATTGGATTTTCTACTGCACACCGCAGAGCACACGGCAAGCATCCACCCTATCCACTTTAAAATTGAACGTACATTCTGAGCAGTCAATCGCGAAAAGTACATAGGCATTCTGATAAAAATAGGAGCACAGCAGCTTTCACCTTGTTCGTCTGCCATAACGGTCCTTTCCTTTCTCTTGGCCGTAGAGATGCTTACAGGCATTTCTACGGCTCTTTTTTGCGTTTTGCATCACAAGCGGTGCGTCCTATACGAGCGCTATCCCCTGAATCCGGCCAGGCTTCCGCCGGTACTTAGAACCTATTCCCAATTAAAAAATGCATCGAAAGTACGATACTGCCAGCCCTGTGGCCCCGATCTAACGCGCGAACCTCGCATATTGTGACAGAACTAGCTCTTGACAGTCCCATTAAATGCAGGAACCGGAATGGCTGTGGGAGCGTCCTAAACAGGCTCAATCCCGGGATTCGGTAGCGCAGATTCCTGCGGGCCGATCCGTGTAAGTAGGAAAACCTGGGGATCGGGGGCGGAAAGGCCGCGATCTCTGGGAGTGCAGGTAAGACGAAGGCCAGGATGGAGACGGATGCCTGGTCTTCCATCCACCAACACCTAAGGAGAAAGATCATGCCAGAGAATGAGAAACGCGACCAGGCAGACGAAGGCCAGATGACTGTGCAGGAGGCTGGCCGCAAGGGTGGCCAGACCACCAGCGAGAAGTATGGACCGGAATTTTATCAGGAGATCGGTCAGAAGGGCGGCGAGGCCCGCAAGGAAGAGCTAGGCCATGAGGGCTATGTGGAGCTCGGTCAGAAGGGCGGCGAGGCCCGCAAGGAAGAGCTAGGCCATGAGGGCTACGTGGAGCTAGGCCGCATGGGCGGCGAGGCCCGCAAGGAAGAGCTGGGTCATGAGGGCTATGTCGAGCTCGGTCACAAGGGCGGACAGCGTGTCAAAGAGCTGATCGAGGAAGGCAAGAAGGCTGAGCAAGAGAACAAATAACGGCGCTCGTAAGGCCGAGAGAGCGCCGCTCTCTTGATCCTGGCAGGAGGGATACGATCTACGCCTTCCACCCGCACTAAGCACTAAGAGTGCCGAACAAAACCCGTTCTCCCTCTGCCTTGCAGGGAGAGGGCCGGGGTGAGGGGAGAGCCTCACAGCCAAGCTTTGTTAGGTGTTCTAAGCAGTGTGAGCAAAATCGGGTTTGGAGCGAACTTCTGCGCTTTATTCAAGACAAACATAGCGTGTTGTTTGGCCTCTAAGCCAAGGAGAAATACCATGCCAGAGAACAAGGATCGTGAGCAAGAGGGCATGACCGTGCAGGAGGCGGGCCGCAAGGGCGTCGAGACCCTGCGCGAGAAGTATGGCCCCGACGCCATGAGCGAGATCGGCCAGAAGGGCGGCGAGGCCCGCAAGGAAGAGTTGGGTCATGAGGGCTATGTCGAGCTGGGTCACAAGGGCGGTCAGCGCGTCAAAGAGCTGATCGAGGAAGGCAAGCAGGCCCAGCAGGAGAACAAATAGACGGGAATGCTCAGCCACTGGCAGTCGCCGCAGACCTAACGGGCGGAAGCTTGATCAAGCTTCCGCCCGAACCGAATCAAATCTGTGTCCCTCTGGCTGAGCCGAGGAGAGAGACCATGCCGGAAAAGAAGAGCCAGAAACGCGAAGGCCAGATGACCGTTCGGGAAGCCGGCCATCTGGGAGGCGAAGAGGTGCAGCACCAGCGCGACCTGCGCGACCGCAAGGAAGTTCGCGGGGAAGCCTACGATAAGCCGGGCCCGCCGGAGGGGACGGCCTATGGAATCGCGGCCGTCACGCAGGCGCTGTCCGGGCTGGATTTCCCGGCCAGCAAGCAGGACGTCCTCAAGCGCGCTGGCAGCCAGCAAATAGAGTATCGCAAAGGGCAGCCCGTTTCCCTGCGTCGTATCATCGAGGACATTGATGTCAACGAATTTCCCTCAATGGCTAACATTGTCGAGGCCGTGAGCGATGCGCTCAAGGAAGAAGGCCTGAGCAGCCAGAGCGAGGGGAAGTCGCGTCGGTAATCCACCGAAGCCGGAGGCTCGGGGGCTCTGGCGGGCATCCAAGGCAAGAACACAGGCAGAGCTAGCTTCTATTCCATAAGAAAGGAAAAGAGGAGAAATGGCAGAGAACAAGAAGTCCCAGGAAGAGCAAGAGGGCATGACCGTGCAGGAGGCGGGCCGCAAGGGCGTCGAGACGCTGCGCGAGAAGTATGGCCCCGATGCCATGCATGAGATCGGCCGCAAGGGCGGCGAGGCCCGCAAGGAAGAGCTCGGACCCGAAGGCTACAGTGAGCTGGGCCGCATGGGCGGCGAGGCCCGCAAGCAGGAGCTCGGTCATGAGGGCTATGTGGAGCTGGGCCAGAAGGGCGGCGAGGCCCGCAAGCAGGAGTTGGGCCATGAGGGCTATGTGGAGCTAGGCCGCAAGGGCGGCGAGGCCCGCAAGGAAGAGCTGGGCCCCGAAGGCTACAGTGAGCTGGGCCATAAGGGCGGGCAGCGTGTCAAAGAGCTGATCGAGGAAGGCAAGAAGGCTGAGCAAGAGAACAAATAACGGCGCGCACCATACAGGCTGCCCGGTTTCGGCGGGAGGAAACTCCGGATTCAACGCCCGGCCCTCCTCCCGCCCGGGAGCCAAGGAGAGAAATCATGCCGGAGAAAGAGAAAAAGAGCGAAGATGAGGGCAGCATGACTGTCCAGGAGGCCGGCCGCAAAGGCGGCGAGACGACCGCTAAGACCCATGGCCACGAGTTCTATGAGGAGATCGGCCAGAAGGGCGGCGAGGCCCGCAAGCAGGAGTTGGGCCATGAGGGCTATGTGGAGCTAGGCCGCAAGGGCGGCGAGGCCCGCAAGGAAGAGCTGGGCCCCGAAGGCTACAGTGAGCTGGGCCATA
>Ga0209810_1003878_pt1 | contig 15071 bp, 13 predicted proteins | sample Coa_R1_7_FD_187159 | JGI IMG/M metagenome (GOLD analysis project Ga0209810, IMG submission 187159) | Surface soil microbial communities from Centralia Pennsylvania, which are recovering from an underground coalmine fire - Coalmine... | ecosystem: Environmental > Terrestrial > Soil > Unclassified...
GAAGGCGGGCAGCGCGCCCGCATCAAGGGCTTCGCCGACAACGACCAGTTCTTCCAGGCCCATGCCGAGGTGATCGGGGAGAAGGCCGAAGGCCAGCAGGAGACCGAGGCGCTGGCCCGCACGGTGGTCACGCAGTTCGAGCAGTACATCAAGCTCAACAAGAAGATCCCGCCCGAGGTGCTGGTCTCGATCAACCAGATCGAGGACCCGGGCAAGCTCGCCGATACCGTCGCCTCGCACCTGACGCTGAAAATCCCCGAGAAACAGGAGCTGCTCGAGACCGAGGGCGTCTCCGAGCGGCTCGAAAAAGTGTTCGGCTACATGGAGGGCGAAATCGGCGTCCTCCAGGTCGAAAAGCGCATCCGCAACCGCGTCAAGCGGCAGATGGAGAAGACGCAGCGCGAGTACTACCTCAACGAGCAGCTGAAGGCGATCCAGAAGGAGCTCGGCGAGGGCGAGGACGGCAAGGACGAGATGGCCGAACTCGAAGAGCGCATCAACAAGACGAAGCTCTCGAAGGAGGCTCACGACAAGGCGGTGGCGGAGATGAAGAAGCTCCGCAGCATGAGCCCGATGTCTGCGGAAGCGACGGTCGTGCGCAACTACCTCGACTGGCTGCTGTCGATCCCGTGGCAGAACCGCACCAAGATCAAGCGCGACATCAAGGGCGCGGAGCGGGTGCTCAACGCCGACCATTTCGGCCTCGAAAAGGTCAAGGAGCGCATCCTCGAATACCTCGCCGTGCAACAGCGCATGAAGAAGATGAAGGGGCCGATCCTGTGCCTGGTCGGCCCGCCCGGCGTCGGCAAGACCTCGCTCGGCAAGTCGGTGGCGCGGGCGACCGGCCGCAACTTCGTGCGCATGTCGCTGGGCGGCGTGCGCGACGAGGCCGAGATCCGCGGCCATCGCCGGACCTATATCGGCTCGATGCCCGGCAAGGTCATCCAGGGCATGAAGAAGGCGAAGTCGTCGAACCCGCTGTTCCTGCTCGACGAGGTCGACAAGCTCGGCGCCGATTGGCGCGGCGATCCGTCCTCAGCGCTGCTCGAAGTGCTCGACCCGGAGCAGAATTCGACCTTCAACGACCACTATCTCGAAGTCGATTACGATCTTTCGGACGTGATGTTCGTCACCACGGCCAACACGCTGCGCATGCCGCAGCCGCTGATGGACCGCATGGAGATCATCCGGCTTCCCGGCTACACCGAGGACGAGAAGGTCGAGATCGCAAAGCGCCACCTGATCCCGAAGCAGATCAAGGCGCACGGCCTCAAGAAGGGCGAGTGGAGCATCAGCGACGACGCGCTGCGCGACCTCTGCCGCTACTACACGCGCGAGGCCGGCGTCCGCAACCTGGAGCGCGAGATCGCCAACCTGACACGGAAGGCGATCAAGGACATCCTGATGAAGAAGGGCGAGCGGATCGCCGTGACCCGCCGCAACCTCGAAAAATATGCGGGCGTCCGGCGCTTCCGCTTCGGCGAGGCCGAGAGCGAGGACATGGTCGGGGTCACGACCGGTCTCGCCTGGACCGAGGTCGGTGGCGAATTGCTGACGATCGAGGCGGTGACCTTGCCGGGCAAGGGCAGGGTGACCGCGACCGGGAAGCTCGGCGACGTCATGAAGGAGTCGGTGCAGGCCGCCGAGAGCTTCGTGAAGTCGCGCAGCTACGCCTTCGGCATCAAGCCTACCATCTTCGAGAAGAAGGACATTCACGTCCATGTCCCGGAGGGGGCCACGCCCAAGGACGGGCCCTCGGCCGGGGTCGCAATGGTGACGTCGATCGTCTCGGTGCTGACCGGGATCCCGGTACGGCGCGACATCGCGATGACCGGGGAGATCACGTTGCGCGGCCGCGTGCTGCCGATCGGCGGCCTCAAGGAGAAGCTCCTCGCGGCATTGCGCGGGGGCCTCAAGACCGTGCTGATCCCGGCGGAAAACGAGAAGGACCTCGCCGAGATCCCCGACAACGTAAAGCGCGGGCTCAAGATCTTCCCGGTGGCTACGGTCGATGAGCTGCTCGGCCATGCCTTGGCAGGTCCGCTCAGCCCGATGCCGTGGACGGAGGAGACGGAGACCGAGCCGGTCCTTCCCGCTTCAAGCGAAGAGCGATCGGGGGTGTTAACGCATTGATTTACAACATCGGCCGTTTCCGCGTCGCCGTCTACTTCAACCGGCTTCGCGGAAATGGCCGGTAATGCTCGGAAAAAAGGCTCGCTTTTGCCCGTTGGCTGCCGTTGACCCCGCGATTTGCGCGCTCTACACTCCGCCGCGAATTAACGGTCCATTCAATCCGCTAACTCGTTTAGGGGGCAGCACGTGAACAGAAACGAGCTCGTCGACGCCGTTGCCAACAAGACCGATCTGCGAAAGTCGGAGGCGAGCAAGGCGGTCGACGCCGTCTTCGACTCGATCACCGAGACGTTGAAGGGCGGCGGCGAGGTCCGCCTAGTCGGTTTCGGCACCTTCTCGGTCGCCAGTCGCGCGGCGTCCGAGGGCCGCAACCCGCGCACCGGCGAAAAGATCAAGATCGCTGCCTCGAAGCAGCCTAAATTCAAGCCCGGCAAAGGTTTGCGGGACTCGCTGAACTAGAAACCGAAGGCTTCAGGGAGGCACGGGCGCCGCCCGCGGCGCCGGTTCCTTCCGATAAAGAAAAGGGCGATTAGCTCAGCTGGGAGAGCATCTCGTTTACACCGAGAGGGTCGGGGGTTCAAATCCCTCATCGCCCACCAAGCTCTCTTGCGCGTCGATGATCAAGGTACCTTTTATTAAGCGAGGGCGCAGGCCACGCGACGGAGATCGTGCGAGCGACCGCGGCGGCGGGTTGCTTGACACCCTCCGGGCGGACCGCTACCAGTGAGGCCTCCACGAGCGCCCCGGGGGCGTAGCTCAGTTGGTTAGAGCGCCGGCCTGTCACGCCGGAGGTCGCGGGTTCGAGCCCCGTCGCTCCCGCCATTTGTTCCGCGCGCTCGTCGGCGGCACGCCGGCGGAGGCGCCGCGCCGGGTTGGCTTTCCGGCCGTCCAGGTCTATATATTCCAAGGGGTTCGGACCGACGTTCCGCAACGTTGGCCACGGCGGCGCGGCAAGGGCATCGAATGACCAGCCTGCTCAGCGAGTACTTTCCGATCCTGATCTTTCTGGCGATCGCCGGGGGCCTTGCGGTGGCGATGGTGGCCGCCTCTTTCGTGCTGGCGCGCCAGCGCCCCGACCCGGAGAAACTGTCGCCGTACGAATGCGGCTTCGAGCCCTTCGAGGATGCACGGGTCCGCTTCGACGTTCGCTATTACCTCGTCGCGATTCTGTTCATCATCTTCGACCTGGAGGTCGCGTTTCTGTTTCCGTGGGCGACGTCGCTCGGCGATATCGGCGTGTTCGGCTTCTGGTCGATGGTAGTCTTCCTCGCCGTGCTGACCGTCGGGTTCATCTACGAATGGTCGAAGGGGGCACTCGAATGGGAGTGATGCCGCCGCCGCAACACGATATCGCGGGTGGGCTGCCGCCGGGGCGCGAGCAGGACCTGTTGCTGCGCGCCGCGACCGAAGAGGTGCAGGATCGCGGTTTCGTGACGGCGTCGCTCGATGCGCTTGTGAACTGGGCGCGCAGCGGCTCGCTATGGCCGATGACCTTCGGGCTGGCGTGCTGCGCCGTCGAGATGATGCACGCCGGCGCCAGCCGTTACGACCTCGACCGCTTCGGCACTGTCTTCCGGCCGAGCCCGCGCCAATCCGACGTCATGATCGTCGCCGGCACGCTGTGCAACAAGATGGCTCCGGCGCTGCGCAAGGTCTACGATCAGATGGCGGAGCCGCGCTGGGTCATCTCGATGGGGTCGTGCGCGAACGGCGGCGGCTACTATCATTATTCCTATTCGGTCGTGCGCGGCTGCGACCGCATCGTACCGGTCGATGTCTACGTGCCGGGCTGTCCCCCGACGGCCGAAGCGCTGCTCTACGGCGTGCTGCTGCTGCAGAAGAAGATCCGCCGCACCCGCAATTTCGCCCGCTGAGCCGACGATGGAAGAACGGCTCAAAGCACTTTCCGAATACGTCACGACCGCGTTGGCGCCCGATGTGACGGAGTCGGAGATTCGTCATCGCGAGGTGTGCTGCTGGGTCGAACGGACGGCGGTCGAGCGCGTCCTGCGCTTCCTGCGCGACGATCCCAAGTGCCGCTTCAACGTCCTCTGCGACATTTGCGGCGTCGATTATCCCGACCGGGAATTGCGCTTCGAGGTGGTCTACAATCTCCTCAGCATGCCGTTGAACCAGCGCATCCGCCTCAAGGTGGCGACCGACGAGGAGCAGCCGGTGCCGTCCGCGATCGGCGTCTTCAGTTCCGCCGGCTGGTGGGAGCGCGAGGCCTGGGATCTCTACGGCATCTACTTCAGCGACAATCCGGACCTGCGCCGCATCCTGACCGACTACGGCTTCGAGGGGCACCCTTTCCGCAAGGACTTTCCGCTCACGGGCTATGTCGAGGTCCGTTACGACGACGACCAGAAGCGCGTCCTCTATGAGCCGGTGCGCCTCAAGCAGGAATTCCGCGCCTTCGATTTCCTCTCGCCGTGGGAGGGGATGGATCGGGTTCTGCCGGGGGACGAGAAGGCCACGGGCGACGACGAGGCCGCGCCGAAGGGGCCGGCATGAGCGATACGGTCAACCTCGCGGCCGGCCAGGATGTCGGCGGGGAACTGGAGGGCGCTCCCCGCATCCGCAATTTCACGATGAATTTCGGGCCGCAGCACCCGGCGGCGCACGGGGTCATGCGGCTAGTGCTGGAGATGGACGGCGAGACCGTCGAACGCGCCGATCCGCATATCGGCCTGTTGCACCGGGCGACCGAGAAGCTCATCGAATACAAGACCTACCTGCAGGCGATCCCATATTTCGACCGGCTCGACTACGTCTCGCCGATGTGCCAGGAGCACGCCTTTGCGCTCGCCGTCGAAAAGCTGCTCGGGATCACGCCGCCGCTGCGCGGCCAGTACATCCGGGTGCTGTTCGCGGAGATCACCCGCATCCTCAACCACCTGCTCAACGTTTGCGCCTTCGGCCTCGACGTCGGGGCGCTGACGCCGTTTCTGTGGGGGTTCGAGGAGCGCGAGCGGCTGATGGAGTTCTACGAGCGCGCCTCGGGGGCGCGGCTCCACGCCAACTACTTCCGCCCCGGCGGAGTGCATCTCGACCTGCCGGCTGGGCTCGCCGACGACATCGCGGCGTTCTGCGACACGTTTCCGAAGACGATCGACGACATCGAGACGCTGCTGACGGAAAACCGCATCTTCAAGCAGCGCACCGTCAATATCGGCGTCGTCAGCCCGGAGGAGGCGGCCAATTGGGGCTTCTCCGGACCGATGGTGCGCGGCTCAGGCATCGCCTGGGATTTGCGCCGCGCCCAGCCTTACGACGTCTACGACAAGATGGATTTCGACGTGCCGGTCGGGCGCAACGGCGACTGCTACGACCGCTACCTCGTGCGGGTCGAGGAGATGCGCCAGTCGCTGCGGATCATGCGGCAGGCTCTCGGACAGATGCCGGGCGGGCCGGTCAAGGTCAACGACCGCAAGGTCATGCCGCCGCCCCGCGCCGAGATGAAGCAGTCGATGGAAGCCCTCATCCATCATTTCAAGCTCTACACCGAGGGCTACCATGTCCCGGCCGGCGAGACCTATACGGCGGTCGAGGCGCCGAAGGGCGAATTCGGCGTCTTCCTGGTCGCCGACGGGACCAACCGGCCCTACCGCTGCAAGATTCGCGCGCCGGGGTTTGCGTTCCTGCAGGCGGCCGATTTCATGTGCAAGGGGCACATGCTCGCCGACCTCGTGGCGATCATCGGCTCGATGGACATCGTGTTCGGCGAGATCGACCGATGAGCGCGGTCGAGGGGCCGGCCTTCGAGCAGCCGGAGAGCTTCGAGTTCACGGCCGAGAACCTGGAGCGGGCGAAGTATCACATCGGCAAATATCCGCCCGGCCGCCAGGCGAGCGCCGTGCTGCCTTTGCTCGACTTGGCGCAGCGCCAATGCGGCGGCTGGCTGCCGCGGGCGGCGATGGATTATGTGGCGAACATGCTCGATATGGCGCCGATCCGTGTTTACGAGGTCGGCACGTTCTACACGATGTTCAACCTGCGGCCGGTCGGACGATATCTGCTGCAGGCGTGCACCACGACGCCGTGCCAGCTGCGCGGTTCCGACGAGATCGTCGCGGCGTGCGAGAGGAAGCTCGGCGTCAAGGTCGGCGGCACCAGCTCGGACGGGCTGTTCACCCTGGTCGAGGTCGAATGCCTCGGCGCCTGCGTCAACGCGCCGATCCTCCAGGTCAACGACGATTTCTACGAGGACATCGACGGACCGGCGACCGAGGCGCTGATAGACGCGCTGCGGGAAGGGAAGCCGCCGGCTCCCGGCTCCGTCATCGGACGCCAGTGCTCGATGCCGATCGGCGGCAAGACGACGCTGACCGAGGTCGGGAAAGGCTGACGATGCAGCACATTCTCGCCGTCATGCCTTATTCTCCCTCTCTCCCCGCCGGCCCGGGGGAGAGGGCCGGGGTGAGGGGGGCCAATCCGAAAAGGCCTAGCGGCGGCCGGGCGCTCACTCTCCCATGCCTTCGGCGCAGGCCCTTCCCTCTCCCGCGGGGCGGGAGAGGGGCTTCTGACGACGCGGGATATTAAGAAACGGCCATGCTCGCAGATAAAGACCGCATGTTCACCAACCTGTACGGCGAGCAGGACTGGCGCCTCGCCGGGGCTCGGGCGCGCGGCGACTGGGACGGTACCAAGGAGGTGATCGTCAAGGGCCGCGACTGGATCGTCAACGAGTGCAAGGAATCCGGCCTGCGCGGGCGCGGGGGCGCCGGCTTCCCGACCGGCCTCAAATGGTCGTTCATGCCGAAGCAGAGCGACCGGCCGGCCTATCTCGTCGTCAACGCCGACGAGAGCGAGCCCGGCACCTGCAAGGACCGCGACATCCTGCGCAACGAGCCGCACAAGCTGCTCGAAGGCTGTCTGATCGCCGGCGTGGGCATGGGTGCCAGCGCCGCGTACATCTATGTCCGCGGCGAGTTCTACAACGAGGCGCAGCGGCTTCAGGCAGCCATCGACGAGGCCTACGAGGCCGGCCTGATCGGCAAGAACGCCTGCGGCTCCGGCTACGACATGGACGTCTACATGCACCGCGGCGCCGGCGCCTATATCTGCGGCGAGGAGACGGGGCTGCTCGAAAGCCTCGAAGGGCGCAAGGGCCAGCCGCGGCTCAAGCCGCCGTTCCCGGCCGCGGTCGGCCTCTACGGCTGCCCGACCACGGTCAACAACGTCGAAACGATCGCCTCGGCGCCGGCGATCATGAAGCGCGGCGCGTCGTGGTTTGCCTCGATCGGACGGCCGCGCAACACCGGCACCAAGATCTACTGCATCTCCGGCCATGTCGAGCAGCCGTGCAACGTCGAGGAGGCGATGAGCATCCCGATGCGCGAGCTGATCGAGCGGCACGCAGGCGGGGTGCGCGGCGGCTGGGACAATCTGCTCGCGGTCATTCCTGGGGGCTCGTCCACTCCGGTGCTGCCCAAGGACATCTGCGACACGGTGTTGATGGACTTCGACAGCCTCGTCGCGGTCAAGAGCGGCCTCGGCACCGCGGCGCTCATCGTCATGGACAAGTCGACCGACATCGTGCGCGCGATCGCCCGGCTCTCCGCCTTCTACAAGCACGAGAGCTGCGGCCAGTGCACCCCGTGCCGCGAGGGCCTCGGCTGGGTGTGGCGCGTCATGGAACGCATGGTGCAGGGCAACGCATCGGTCGAAGAAGTGGACATGCTGCTCGACGTGACCTACGAGATCGAAGGTCACACGATCTGCGCCCTCGCCGACGGCGCGGTCTGGCCGGTGCAGGGCCTGATCCGCCACTTCAAGCCGGAGCTGCGGCGGCGCATCGAGGAGTACCGCAGCGCGGCGCGCCGGCAGGCGGCCGAATGATGCGGTCGAGCTCTCTGCCGTCATGGCCGGGCTTGACCCGGCCATCTATCCCCGCGCGGCAGGCGAAACCGCACGTCGCGAGGTTGCGGATGCCCGGATCAAGTCCGGGCATGACGAGCGGTTAGGCGGTGCCATGCCGAAAGTGACGGTCGACGGCAAGGAGATCGAGGTCGCGCCCGGCACGACGATCCTGCAGGCGTGCCAGCAGGCGGGCGTGGAAATCCCGCACTTCTGCTACCACGAGCGCCTGATGATCGCCGGCAACTGCCGGATGTGCCTCGTCGAGGTCGAGAAGGCGCCGAAGCCGGTCGCCTCCTGCGCGATGCCCGTCGCCGACGGCAACGTCATCCTGACCCAGTCGGAGAAGGCCCGGAAGGCGCGTCACGGCGTCATGGAGATGCTGCTGATCAACCACCCGCTCGACTGTCCGATCTGCGACCAGGGCGGGGAATGCGATCTGCAGGACCAGGCCATGGCTTACGGCTTCGACCGCGGCCGCTTCGAAGAGAGCAAGCGGGCGGTCCGGGACAAGGATTTCGGGCCGCTCGTCGCGACCAACATGACGCGGTGCATCCATTGCACGCGCTGCATCCGCTTCCTCACCGACATCGGCGGCGTTGGCGAGCTCGGCGCCACCGGGCGCGGCGAGGCGATGGAGATCACGACCTACATCGAGCACGCGCTCACGTCGGAGCTGTCGGGCAACATCATCGACCTTTGCCCGGTCGGCGCGCTTACCTCGAAGCCGTACCGCTTCGTGGCGCGCCCGTGGGAGCTGGGAAAGGTCGAGTCGATGGACGTGCTCGACGCGGTCGGCAGCAACATCCGCGTCGATTTCCGCGGTCCGCAGATCCTGCGGGTGCTGCCGCGGCTCAACGAGGACGTGAACGAGGAGTGGCTCTCGGACAAGAGCCGCTTCGCGATCGACGGCCTGACCCGGCGCCGGCTCGACCGGCCCTACATCCGCCGCAACGGCCGCCTCGTCGAAGCGGAGTGGCGCGAGGCGCTGGAACTGGTGGGGGACCGCCTCAAGGCGGTGCCCGGCGAGCGCATCGCCGCCATTGCCGGCGACCTCTGCGATGTCGAGGCGATGTTCGCGCTGAAGGAGCTGTTGCAGGGGATTGGCGTCGCGAGCCTCGACTGCCGCCAGGACGGCGCGCGGCTCGATCCGCGCAGCCGCGCCGGCTATCTGTTCAACACGACGATTGCCGGCATCGAAGAGGCCGACGCCTGCCTCTTGATCGGCACCAACCCGCGCTGGGAGGCGGCGCTCGTCAACGCGCGCCTGCGCAAGCGCTATCTCCGCGGCGGCTTCAAGGTCGCGGCGATTGGCCCGGCGCTCGACCTGACCTTCTCGGTGAAGATGCTCGGGGAAGGCGGCGACACGGTCGCGGCATTGGCCAAGGGCGACCATTCCTGGCTCGACGCGCTGAAACAGGCCGAGCGGCCGATGATCGTCGTGGGGCAGGGGGCGCTGGCGCGGCCCGACGGCGCTCAGGTGCTGCATGCCGCACGCGGCCTCGCCGAGCAGCTCGGCGCTCACGGTCCCGAGTGGCGCGGCTTCAATGTCCTGCACACCGCGGCAGCGCGGGTGGGGGGGCTGGAGCTTGGGTTTGTACCGGATCCGGGCGGGCGCGACGTGGCCGGGATTCTCGCCGGCTGCCGCAGCGGCGACATCGAGGTGCTGTACCTGCTCGGCGCCGACGAAATCGATCTCGCCGATGTGGGGCCGGCTTTCGTGGTCTATCAAGGCCATCACGGCGACCGCGGCGCGGCGCGGGCGGACGTCGTGCTGCCGGGCGCGGCCTACACCGAGAAGGACGCCATCTACGTCAATACCGAGGGCCGGGTGCAGCGCGGCCGCCGCGCCGTCTTCCCGCCCGGCGACGCACGCGAGGACTGGGCCATCGTCCGCGCCATTTCCGGCGTCATCGGGCGCGCATTGCCGTTCGATTCGCTGCCGGAGCTGCGCCAGCGCCTGCGGGCGGCATATCCGCTGTTCGCCACGGTGGACCGGATCGTGCCGGCGGAGTGGGGACCGTTCGGCGAGCCGGGCGACATCGCGCCGGCGCCGTTCGTCTACGCCGTCCGCGATTTCTACCGCACCGACCCGATCAGCCGCGCCAGCCAAGTCATGGCCCAATGCAGCGAGCTGTTCGTGAGCGGGCACGCCGCGCCGGCGGCACGGACCGGCACGCATGGCTGAGTTCTGGCACGGCTATGCGTTGCCGACGATCATCATCGTCATCGAGGTGTTCGTCGTCCTCGTGCCGCTGCTCGTCGCGATCGCGATGCTCACCTACGCCGAGCGCAAGGTGCTGGCGTTCTCGCAGCTGCGGAAGGGTCCGAATGTGGTCGGCCCGTTCGGGCTGCTGCAGCCTTTTGCTGACGGGCTCAAGCTGCTGCTGAAGGAGACGATCCTGCCGAGCGGCGCCAACCGCGTCGTCTTCGTCGCGGCGCCGATCGTGACCTTCACCTTGGCGCTCTTGGCGTGGGCGGTGATCCCGTTCGACTACGGCGTCGTCATCGCCAACATCAACGTCGGCATTCTCTATCTCTTCGCGATCAGCTCGCTCGGCGTCTACGGCATCATCATGGCGGGCTGGGCCTCGAACTCGCGCTACGCCTTCCTCGGGGCGCTGCGCTCGGCGGCGCAGATGGTCTCGTACGAGGTCTCGATCGGCTTCGTACTGGTGACGGTGCTGATCTGCGTCGGCTCGCTCAACCTGACCAAGATCGTCGAGGCGCAGCGGCACCTGTGGTTCGTGATCCCGCTGTTGCCGATGGCGGTGATCTTCTTCATCTCCGGCCTCGCCGAGACCAACCGGGCGCCATTCGACCTGCCGGAAGGCGAATCGGAGATCGTCGCCGGCTACTTCGTCGAGTATTCGGCGATGGCGTTCGCCCTCTTTTTCCTCGGCGAATACGGCAACATGATCCTGATCTCGGCAATGACCAGCGTGCTGTTTCTCGGCGGCTGGCTGGCGCCGTTCGGCGTGCCGCCGTTCACGTGGGTTCCGGGGCCGCTTTGGTTCGCGCTGAAGACGGCCTTTGTGCTGTTCTGCTTTCTGTGGGTGCGCGCGACCTTCCCGCGCTTCCGCTACGACCAGCTGATGCGGCTGGGCTGGAAAGTGTTCCTGCCGTTTTCGCTGGTCTGGCTGGTGTTGACCGCCGGCTTCGTGATGGCCACCGGCCTCGTGCCGAGCAGCAGCTGAAGGGTGTTGCGGTGCGGCGGCGGCGGCCTAGGATTGAGCGATGAATATTCTCGCGCGCGGCGCGCGCTCTCTGCTGCTGACCGAGCTGCTGCTGGGGATGAAGCTGACCCTGCAGTACATGTTCAAGCGCTCGGTCACGGTGAACTACCCGTATGAGAAGGGGCCGCTCAGCTCGCGATTCCGCGGCGAGCACGCGCTGCGCCGCTATCCCAACGGCGAGGAGCGCTGCATCGCCTGCAAACTGTGCGAGGCGATCTGTCCGGCGCTGGCGATCACGATCGAGGCGGAGCCGCGCGGCGACGGCAGCCGGCGCACGACGCGCTACGACATCGACATGACGAAATGCATTTATTGCGGCTATTGCCAGGAGGCCTGCCCGGTCGATGCGATCGTCGAGGGGCCAAACTTCGAGTTCGCCGCGGAGAGCCGGGAAGAACTTTTTTACGACAAGGACAAGCTCCTCGCGAACGGCGACCGCTGGGAAGGCGAAATCGCCAAGAACCTGGCGATGGACGCGCCCTACCGATGAAGCATCCTTTGTTCGTCATTCGCGGGCTTGACCCGCGAATCCTGGCGCTGCCGGGGATGGCCGGGTCAAGCCCGGCCATGACGACCGCAATCGGCATAGGATCGCCGACATGATCGTTCAGGCGATCATGTTCTACATCTTCTCGGCGGTGGCGATCGCCTCCGGCGTCATGGTGGTGTCGTCGCGCAACCCGGTCTATTCCGTCCTGTTCCTGATCCTCGCTTTCTTCAACGCCGCCGGGCTGTTCATCCTGATGGGGGCCGAGTTCTTGGCGATGATCCTCGTCATCGTCTATGTCGGCGCCGTCGCCGTCCTCTTCCTCTTCGTCGTGATGATGCTCGACATCGACTTCGCCGAATTGCGCAGCGGATTTCTGCGCTACCTGCCGGTCGGCGCCCTCGTCGGGTTCATCCTGCTTGCCGAACTGGTGTTCGTCGTGTTCGGCAACTGGGTCATCGCGCCCGATGTGGGCGCGCGCGCGGCGGCGCCGGTGACGCAGGCGTTCAGCGTCTTAAGCAATACCCGCGCGTTGGGCGACCTGCTCTATACGCGCTACGTCATCGCCTTCCAGATCGCTGGTGCGATCCTGCTGGTCGCGATGATCGGCGCGATCGTGCTGACCCTGCGGCATCGCGCCGGCACGCGCCGGCAGTCGATTCCGGAACAATTGGCGCGCACGCGGGCGCAGTCGGTCGAGGTGGTCAAGGTCCCTGTCGGCGCCGGCACGGGCGGGGATTAAGATGGAGATCGGCCTCGCGCATTACCTGACGGTGGCGGCGATCCTGTTCACGCTCGGCATTTTCGGGATCTTCCTCAACCGCAAGAATGTGATCATCATCCTGATGTCGATCGAGCTGATGCTGCTCGCGGTCAACATCAACTTCGTCGCGTTCTCGGTGCGGCTGACGGACCTCGTCGGCCAGGTCTTCGCGATGTTCGTGCTGACGGTGGCGGCGGCCGAGGCGGCGATCGGCCTCGCGATTCTCGTCGTCTACTTCCGCAACCGCGGCACGATCCAGGTCGAAGACGTCAACATGATGAAGGGCTAGGGGTGGAACCCATCATCCGTCGCCCCCGCGAAAGCGGCGGCCCAGGGCTAAAGGCGCGTTGCGCGCCGGGTTCCCGCTTTTGCGGGAACGACGGTTTCTTGCTGAAGCGCTGACGCATGGCGATTGCCGTCGTCTTTCTGCCCCTCGTCGCGGCGATTGTCGCCGGCTTCTTCGGCCGCGCGATCGGCGACCGCGGCGCGCAGGTCGTGACCTGCGGTGCGCTCGTCGCCTCGGCCGTCTTGGGCGGGTTCGTGTTTCACGACATCATGGCCCAGCAGGCGCCGCACATCGTGACCCTCGGCACATGGATCGCGGCGGGCGGCGTCGACGTGTCCTGGTCGATCCGGCTCGACACGTTGAGCGGCGTCATGATCCTCGTCGTGACGATCGTCTCGGCGATGGTCCACATCTACTCGGTCGGCTACATGGCGCACGATCATTCGATCCCGCGCTTCATGGCCTATCTGAGCCTGTTCACCTTCTTCATGCTGATGCTGGCGACCGCCAACGACTTCGTGCAGCTGTTCTTCGGCTGGGAAGGGGTCGGCCTCGCGTCGTATCTGCTGATCGGCTTCTGGTACGACCGCGGCACCGCCAACGCCGCCGCCATCAAGGCCTTCGTCGTCAACCGCATCGGCGATTTTGGCTTCGCGCTCGGCATCTTCGCCGTGTTCGTGATCTTCGGCTCGCTCGACCTCGGCACCGTGTTCCAGAAGGTGCCGAGCGTGGTCGGCCAGAAGATGGACTTCCTCGGCTGGCAGGTGCCGTCGCTGACCTTGGCCTGCATCCTGCTGTTCGTTGGCGCGATGGGAAAGTCGGCGCAGCTCGGGCTGCACACCTGGCTGCCCGACGCGATGGAAGGCCCGACCCCGGTCTCCGCGCTGATCCACGCGGCGACGATGGTCACGGCCGGCGTTTTCATGGTGGCGCGGCTGTCGCCGATGTTCGAGTACGCGCCGACCGCGCTCGCCGTCGTCGGCGTCATCGGCGGCACGACCGCAATGTTCGCCGCCAGCATCGGCATGGCGCAGAACGACATCAAGCGGGTCATCGCCTATTCGACCTGCTCTCAGCTCGGCTACATGTTCTTCGCCGCCGGGGTGTCGGCCTATGCCGCTGCGATGTTCCATCTGTTCACCCACGCCTTCTTCAAGGCGCTCCTGTTCCTCGGCGCCGGCTCGGTCATCCACGCGGTGGGCGGCGACCAGGACATGCGCCACATGGGCGGCTTGTGGCGCAAGATCCCCATCACCTTCGTGCTGATGTGGATCGGCAGCCTGTCGCTCGCAGGCATTCCGCCGTTTTCGGGATACTTCTCGAAGGACATGATCCTGGCGGCGGCCTGGGCCTCCGGCACCGCGGTTGGGCGCTACGCCTTCTGTCTCGGCACGTTCACCGCATTCCTGACCGCCTTCTATTCGTGGCGGCTGTTGATCATGACCTTCAACGGGCCGCCGCGCGCCGACGAAGAAACGATGCACCACGTGCACGAAAGCCCGTGGGTCATGCTGGCGCCGCTGTTCGTGCTGGCGGCGGGCGCGATTTGCGCCGGCTTCCTCGCCGAGCACGCGTTTGTCGGCGAGGGCATGGCGTCGTTCTGGAAGAGCTCGATCTTCGTGCTGCCGGCCGACAATTCGATCGGAAAGGCCGAGGATATCCCGACGATCATCGCCTACCTGCCGCTGATCTGCGCCGTTATCGGCATCCTCCTCGCCTACTGGGCCTATCTGTGGCGGCCTGAGATCCCGACGATCGCGGCGGCCCGGTTCCGCGCGCTTTACCTGTTCCTGCTCAACAAGTGGTACTTCGACGAGCTCTACGATCGGCTCTTCGTGCGGACGGCTTTCGCGCTCGGCGACGGGCTTTGGAAGTCGGGAGACGGCATGATCATCGACGGCCTCGGCCCCGACGGCATCGCTGCCGCGACCCGCGACCTCGCGCGCGAAGCCAGCCGACTGCAGACTGGCTACGTCTACCACTATGCCTTCGTGATGCTGATCGGCGTCGTCGCGCTGGTCACCTGGTACCTGCTGCCGCGATGACCGGGGTTCGGACTTACCCTCACCCTCCCACCCCCACCCTTCCCTCCCCCGCAAGCGGGGGAGGGAGAGGGAGGGGGTGGGCCCCTCCCTCTCCCGCGGTGCGGGAGAGGGACTTTACAACCCTCTCCCGCAATGCGGGAGAGGGTGCCGAGCGAAGCGAGGCGGGTGAGGGCGCCGCCGCGGGTCAGGCCGGGGGAGACGACAAATGACCCATTGGCCGCTGCTGACGCTGGTGACGTTCGTGCCGCTGATCGGGGTCGGC
>Ga0209810_1003886_pt1 | contig 15024 bp, 15 predicted proteins | sample Coa_R1_7_FD_187159 | JGI IMG/M metagenome (GOLD analysis project Ga0209810, IMG submission 187159) | Surface soil microbial communities from Centralia Pennsylvania, which are recovering from an underground coalmine fire - Coalmine... | ecosystem: Environmental > Terrestrial > Soil > Unclassified...
CCCGTCACCGCGGCGTCCCCTACCCGGTGCCCTGCCTGCGCGAGGTCCACCGGCCGGAGGCGCCCGAGCTGGCCCGCGCCGTTGAGGCGCTATGTAGCGACCGCGTGGGGGTGGTGCTGTTCCTCACCGGTGTCGGCACCCAGACCCTCCTGGATGCCGCCCGCCTGCAGGGCCGGGAGCAGCAGCTCCGCGACGCCCTGGCGCGCAAGCGGATCGCCGTGCGGGGGCCGAAGCCGCTGGCCGTCCTGCAGCGGGCCGGCGTGCGGGTCGACTTGCGCGCGCCCGCGCCGTACACGAGCGCGGAGCTGCTGGCCGCGCTCGACGCCTGGGACCTGCGCGGCGTCACGGTGGCCGTCCAGCTCTATGGCGGGCCGAACCCCGCCCTGCGCGCCGGTCTGGAGCAGCGCGGCGCGCGGGTGCTAGAGATCGCGCCCTATGTGTGGGAGCGCCCCACCGATCCGGGCCCGGTGCTGGAGCTCATCGCGGCGCTGGAGGCAGGGCGGGTGGATGTCCTCGCGGCCACGAGCGCGGCCCAGGTGGAGAACCTGTTCGCCATCGCCCGCGAGCACGGGCGGGAGGCGGCCCTGCGGGCCGCGCTCGCCCGCGTGCCCGTGGCTGCGCAGGGCCCGGTGTGTGCCGCCGCTTTCGCGCGGGAGGGGATCGCGGTGGCGATCCTGCCCGCGCACCCTCACCTGGCGCCGCTGGTGCGCGCCATCGCCGACTACTTCACGCCGGCCGCGGCCGGCATCCAGACCGATGCATAGGGAGCGGGGGGAATGGAGACGGGCTTCACGATCTGGCTAACGGGCCTCTCGGGGGCGGGCAAGAGCACTCTCGCGCGCGGCCTCGCCGCCGCCCTGCGCGAGCGGGGCCGGCGGGTCGAGGTGCTCGACGGAGACGAGGTGCGCGAGCACCTCAGCAAGGGGCTGGGCTTCAGCAAGCAGGACCGCGACACCAACATCCGCCGCATCGCCTACGTGGCCCGGCTGCTGACGCGCAACGGCGTGGTGACCATCGTGGCCGCTATCTCCCCCTACCGCGAGGTGCGCGACGAGGCGCGCCAGCAGATCGGCGCCTTCGTCGAGGTCTACGTCCACTGCCCCCTGGAGGAGCTGGTGCGCCGCGACGTGAAGGGCCTCTACGCGCGCGCCCTGCGCGGCGAGATCCCGCAGTTCACCGGGGTGTCCGATCCCTATGAGGAGCCGCTAGCCCCGGAGGTCGTGGTGCACACCGACCGCGAGCGCCCCGAGGAGAGCGTGGCGCGCATCCTCGCCTACCTCGAGGCGGCGGGCTACCTGCCGCCCGCCGACGGGCTCATCCCGCCCCACGGCGGCCGGCTGGTGAACCGCCTGGCGACGCCCGAGCAGGCGGCCGCCCTCCGCGCGCGGCTGCCCGCGCTGCCGCGCCTCACCCTGGGGCCGCGCGCGCTCGCCGACCTGGACCTGCTGGCGGTCGGGGCGTTCAGCCCGCTGGAGGGCTTCCTAGGCCGGCGGGACTACGAGAGCGTGCTCGAGCGCATGCGCCTGGCCAACGGCCTGCCCTGGTCGATCCCCATCACCCTGCCGGTCACGCCGGCCGAGGCGGAGCGGCTCACGGAGGGCGCCGAGGTCGCGCTCGCCGATGCCGCAGGCCGCGTGGTGGGCGTGCTCGCGCTCCAGGAGCGCTACGAGCGCGACCCCGAGCGCGAGGCCGAGGCGGTCTACCGCACGACCGACCCGGCCCACCCGGGCGTGGCGGTGCTGCGGCGCCAGGGCCACGTGCTGCTGGCCGGCCCGGTGACCGTGCTGGAGCGCCAGCGCCCCCCCCAGTTCGCAGCCTACGCGCTCGACCCGGCCGAGACGCGGCGCCAGTTCGTCGCCCGAGGCTGGCGCACCATCGTGGGCTTCCAGACCCGCAACCCCATCCACCGCGCGCACGAGTACCTGCAGAAGTGCGCCCTGGAGGTGGCCGACGGGCTGCTGATCCACCCGCTGGTCGGCGAGACCAAGGAGGACGACGTGCCCGCCGCGGTGCGGCTGGAGTGCTACCGCGCCCTGCTGGAGCACTACTACCCGGCGGACCGCGTGCTGCTCGCCGTGCTGCCCGCGGCCATGTACTACGCCGGCCCGCGCGAGGCGGTCTTCCACGCCCTGGTGCGCAAGAACTACGGCTGCACCCACTTCATCGTGGGGCGGGACCACGCCGGCGTGGGCCACTACTATGGCACCTATGACGCCCACCACATCTTCCAGGCCTTCCGCCCCCAGGAGCTGGGGATCACCCCGCTCTTCTTCGACCACGCGTTCTACTGCCGCCGCTGCCAGAGCATGGCTACCACCAAGACCTGCCCGCACGACGGCGATGCGCGCGTGATCCTGAGCGGCACCCGCGTGCGGGAGCTGCTGCGGGCCGGCGAGCTGCCGCCCGCCGAGTACACCCGGCCGGAGGTGGCGCGCGTGCTCGTCGCGGCCGTGGCCGGCCGGGGCAATGGAGCCGACAGCTAGGAGGACCCCCATGTGCACGACGTGCGGCTGCCTCGCGGAGGAGCGCCCGGAGCGGCCCGCCCCGGCGGCCAGCCGGGCGGCGCCCGACTGGGACCTCGTGCTCAAGCGCAACAACGTCGAGCGGCTGAAGCGGGCGAAGTTCCCGCTCGACATCATCCACGAGGTCCCGGCCCTGGGTGAGCAGAACTACCTCGACATCCCCGAAGAGGACATGGTGCGCTTCCAGTGGTACGGGCTGTACCACGACAAGCCCAAGGTGGGCTACTTCATGCTGCGCATCAAGGTGCCGAGCGGCATCCTGACGCCCGCGCAGTACCGCACCATCGGCGAGCTGGCGCAGCGCTTCGGGCGCAACTACACCGAGCTCACTACCCGCCAGAACGTGCAGCTCCACTGGATCCAGATCAAGCAGCTCCCCGAGGTGTTCGCGGCGCTGGAGCGGGTGGGCCTGACCTCGCTCGGCGGCTGCGGCGACACGGTGCGCAACATCACCGGCTGCCCGGTGGCCGGCCTCGACCCCGACGAGCTGTTCGACTGCCGGCCCCAGGTCCGCGAGGTGGCGGAGTACTTCCTAAGCCACCGCGAGTACTTCGACCTGCCGCGCAAGCACAAGATCACCATCTCTACCTGCGCCTACCAGTGCAACGCGCCAGAGATCAACTGCATCGCCTTCACCGGCGCGCGGCAGCCGGGGCCGGGCGGCGAGCGGCTGGGCTTCAGCCTGCAGGTGGGCGGCGGGCTGTCGGCGACGCCGCGCCTAGGGCGCCACGTGGGCGTGTTCATCCCGCCCGAGGACGTGCTGCCCACCGCACGCGCCATCCTGGACATCTGGCGGGAGGACCTGCGCTACCGCCTCTCGCGCGCCAAGGCGCGCCTGAAGTTCCTCGTCGACGACTACGGGCCCGAGGGCGTGCGAGCGGCGATCGAGGCGCGGCTCGGCCGCCGGCTGGAGGACCTGGCCGAGCTGCCACAGCCCCGCGGCGCGACCGAGCACCTGGGGATCCACCCGCAGAAGCAGCCGGGGCTCTACTATGTGGGCTTCCCCGTGTTCCTTGGGCAGGTGACGGGCGAGCAGACGGTGCAGCTCGCCGACCTGGCCGCCTCCTACGGCGGGGACATCCGCATCACACGGCAGCAGAACTTCATCCTCACCGGCATCCCCGCCGCGCGGCTGGAGGAGGTGGTGGCGCGCGTGGCCGAGATCGGCTTCCCGCTCGACGTGAACCGCCTGCGCGGCTCCTCCGTGGGCTGCACCGGCCAGCCGCTCTGCAACTTCGCGGTGGCCGGCACGAAGAGTAAGCTGCGCGAGATCATCCTGCACCTCGAGGCGCGCTTCGGGCGCGCCGTGGAGGGGCTCCGCCTGGGGGTGGACGGCTGCCCCCACGCCTGCGGCTACCACTGGGTGTCGGACATCGGCCTGCAGGGGACCACGGCGCGCGGTGAGCCTGGCACCGCCAAGCAGGAGGCCTACGACATCTTCCTGCGGGGCGGGGTGGGCGCCCAGCCCACCATCGGCCGGCCACTCCTGCGGCGCGTGGAGGCTGACCAGGTGCTCGACTACATCGAGCGCCTGGTAGCCGCCTACCTGGCCGAACGGCAAGCGGGCGAGTCCTTCCAGGCCTTCGCCCTGCGCAAGACCGACGACGAACTGATCGCGATCGCCAGCGGCGCCGCCCCGGCGGCCGCGGCGAGCTAGGAGGCACTCGATGGCGGTGGAACGGCGTGTCACCCTGGACGAGTGGGAGGCCGGCGAGCTGGCCATCCAGTACGACGACCAGGAGCCCCAGGAGGTCATCCGCTGGGCGCTGGAGACGTTCGACCCGCGCCGGGTGGCGGTGTGCACCAGCTTCCAGATCGACGGCATGGCCATCCTGGACATGGCCTGGCGGATTAACCCGCAGGTGCGGGTGTTCACCGTCGACACGGGCCGGCTGCCGGAGGAGACCTACGCGCTCATCGACCGCGTGCGGGAGCACTACGGCATCCAGATCGAGGTCTACTATCCCGACGCGCGCGAGGTGGCGGCGATGGTCCGTCGCCACGGCGTGAACCTGTTCTATCGCTCCGTGCCGCTGCGCCTGACCTGCTGCGACATCCGCAAGGTGCGCCCGCTCGTGCGCGTGCTCCAGGAGCTCGACGCCTGGATCACAGGGCTGCGGCGCGACCAGTGGGCCACGCGCTCCAACATCCGGAAGATCGAGCTGGACCACGACCACGGCGGCATCGTGAAGGTGAACCCGCTCGCCGACTGGACCGAGGAGGAGGTCTGGGAGTACGTGCGGGCCCACAACGTGCCCTACCACCCGCTCTACGACCAGGGCTACAAGAGCATCGGCTGCGCGCCGTGCACTCGGCCGGTCGCGCCCGGCGAGGACCCTCGCGCGGGGCGCTGGTGGTGGGAGACCAACGCGCCGAAAGAGTGCGGCATGCACTGCGCGATCGAGACCGGCGGGTTCGAGCACGAACTCGAGGCGATCCTTGGCGAGGCACGACACTGAGCCCTCGGCCGCGCCGGAGGCGGGCCTGGCGCTCCAGCCCGCCGAGCGCGAGGTGCTGGCGGCGGAGGTCGCGGCCTTCGCCCAAACGGTGCGCGACCCCGCCGCGCGGGAGCGCTACGCCCAGCTGGAGCAGGCCGTGCGGGCGGGCCGGGTGCCGCCGGCGCTCGTGCGCGCCCTCGAGCCGCTCCTCGAGCTGCTGCTGCAGACCCAGCGGATCCGGCGCCAGCACGGCCCGGAGGCGGAGGAGGCGCTGCTGGCGCTGTTCTACCGCACGCCGCGCGGCGCCGCCTTACAGCAGGCCGCGCGCGAGGTCACCCAGGCCCTGCAGGCACTCCAGGGGCAGACGCTGGAGCGGCTGGCCCTCGTGGCCGGCCCGGGCCGGCACACCTTGGTCATCGACACGGACCGCTGCCGCCTGACGCTCCGCATCGATGGGGCCGGGGCACGGGTCGAGAGCGTCGAGGTCGGCGGGTGAGCAGGGGCGGATAATGGTGCTGAGCAGACTGGTGCGCGCGCTGGGCGCGGGCCGCCCCGCGTCTCCGGCTGCGGCGGCCGCGCCGGAGGCCATCACCTACAACCAGCTGCTGGAGCAGCTGGCCGAGCGCCTGTACCGCGAGGCGCTGGCGCGCGGCGGCGGGTTGGCCGATGTCGGGCTGCTAGGGCCGGCGGCCTTCCGCCCCGAGGCGGCGGCCCTGCTGCAGGCCATCGCCCTCGGCGCCGGCGACGAGCTGCCCCCGCCCTGACCCCTAGCGCTCCATCGGAGTATCTCTCGTAGCCCGTCCACCCGGGCCCACGGCAGCGGCCGGGTTGCTCCGGCCGCCATGGCGGCCTACACTCCAGGTGACTGTCCGGGTGTGCCCGGGCGTGGGAGCGGCGCACATGGTGGACTGGAGCAAGCGGGCGCGGGTCGCCGACACCATCCTCGAGACCGCCGGACTGACCCCGCTGGTGCGGCTGCGCCGGGTGACTGCAGGCGTGGCTCCGCAGATCCTCGTCAAGCTGGAGTACTACGGGCCCAGCGGCAGCGTGAAGGACCGCATCCTGCCCTACATCGTGGCCGAGGCCGAGCGCCGGGGCGCCCTCCGCCCCGGCATGACCCTCATCGAGGGCACGACGGGCAACACCGGCATCGCCACGGCGATGGTCGCCGCTGCCCTCGGCTACCCGTGTATCATCGTCATGCCCGAGGGCATGAGCAGGGAGCGGCAGGGGGTCATCCGCGCCTATGGCGCGCAGCTGGTCCTCACACCCGGCGGCGAGAGCGACGTCGACCTCGTGGTCGCGAAGGTCGCGCAGCTCAAGGCCGAGCGCCCCGGCCAGCTCTTCGAGATCGGGCAGTTCGTCAACCCCGACAACCCCGCCGCCCACTACGCCACGACGGGGCCGGAGATCTGGGAGCAGACCGAGGGGCGGGTGGCGGCCTTCGTGGCCCCGCAGGGCACGGGCGGCACCATCTCGGGTGTGGCGCGGTACCTGAAGGAGCGCAACCCGGCCGTGAAGGTCTACGCCGTCGAGCCGGCGGAGTGCGCCATCCTCTCCGGCGGCAGGTGGGGAACGCACCGCATCGAGGGCATCGGCGACGGCTTCATCCCCGCCGTGCTGGACGTCGAGCTGCTCGACGGCGTGGTGACCACCAGCTCGGAAGAGGCTATGGTGATGGCGCGGCGGCTGGCGCGCGAGGAGGGCATCTTCTGCGGCATCTCCTCGGGCTGCAGCGTGGCCGCGGCTATCAAGGTCGCTCAGCGGCACCCCGACCTCGACCCGATCGTCACCATGGTCTGGGACAACGGCCTGCGCTACCTCACGACCGAGCTGTGCACGGGCGTGCCGCCGGCGCTGGCCTCGCCCGAGCGCCCCCACGAGCTGAGCGCCGAGGAGCGCGTGCGGCTCGCCCGCGCCCGCCTGGAGATCATCCGCTAGGGCACCCGCGGCCCGGCCCACTGCGGCAGGAGGGAGCACGATGAAGCGCGAGTACGGCGGCCGGCTGATCGACCTGACCGGCGCGATCGACCTGCACTGCCACCCCTACCCGGACCTGTTCCCCCGCCTGGCCGACGACATCGACATCGCCATCGCGGCGCGCAACGCGGGCATGAAGGCGCTGGTGCTCAAGTGCCACCACGAGAGTACGGTCTCGCGCGCCTACTTCGTCCAGCGCGTCGTGCCGGGCATCCGCGTCTACGGCGGGATCGTGCTCAACTCCTACGTCGGCTACATCAACCCGGCGGCGGTGGAGGCGGCGCTGCGGCTGGGCGGCAAGGAGGTCTGGATGCCCACGATCGACGCCGGCTACCACGCCCAGGTGCACGGCGGCACAGGCGGCTACGACGCGCAGCAGGGCGGCCGCCGCCGCAGCGAGGGCGTCTGGATCCTCGACAAGGAGGGCCGCCTCAAGCCCGAGGTCGAGGAGGTGCTCAAGCTCGTCGCCGAGCACAACGCCATCCTCGGTACCTGCCACCTCTCCCCGAAGGAGATCGTGGCGCTGGTGCGCGCGGCGCGCGAGCTGGGCGTGGAGAAGATCGTGGTCACGCACCCGTTCTTCAAGGTGCCCAACCTCGACCTGCCCACCCTGGAGGAGATCGTGCGCCTGGGCGGCATGCCGGAGTTCGGCTACTGCACCATCTCGCCGGCCTGGCAGTACGCCTCCCCCGAGAAGATCGTCCAGGCCGTCAAGCGGGTGGGCGCCTCGCGCTGCCTGCTGGTGAGCGACACGGGCCAGCGCCACAACCCGCTGCCCTCGGAGGCGCTCCGCATCTTCGCCCAGACGCTGTTCGAGAAGGGCCTCACCGAGCAGGAGATCGAGCAGATGATCGTGCGCAACCCCGCCGACCTGCTGGAGGTGGATGCCGCGCCGCCGCCCCTCGACGACCAGCGCGCCACCTGGCTGGCCGCGCTGCGCGACCCCTGTACCCACGCCCATACCGAGCCGACGGCTCCCCCGGTGACCCCATGAGGCCCGGCGACTTCGTGGAGGCGCGCCGCCGCCGCGCCCAGAAACCCAAGGCGCCGCGCGACAAGCGGATGAGCGCCGCCGAGGCGGTGCAGCTCGTCCGCGACGGCGACACCATCGCCCTCGGCGGCTGCTGCTACGCGCGCCCGCCGATCCTGCTCATCCGCGAGCTCCTGCGCCAGGGGCGCCGGAACCTCACCGTCGCCCGCAACCTCCTCTCCTTCGAGGGCGACTGGTTCCTGCTCGCGGGCGCAGCCACCACGCTCATCACCAGCTGGATGGGGCCGGGGCTGCCCTGGGGGCTGTCGCGCCCCCTGCGCCACTACGTCGAGTCGGGCCAGGTGCGCTTCGAGGAGTGGAGCCACCTCGCCATCGGCCTGCGCTTCCGCGCCGCAGCGATGGGCGTGCCGTTCCTGCCGACGCTGACCATGCTCGGCTCTGATCTGCTGGCCGTCGGGGGTGCCAAAACGATGACCTGCCCGTTCACGGGCGAGCGGCTGGCGCTCATCCCCGCGCTGTTCCCGGACGTGGCGCTCCTCCACGTCCACCGCGCCGACCCGTTCGGCAACTGCCAGATCGACGGCTACACGCACATGGACGCCGACATCGCCAGCGCGGCCACCACCGTGCTCGTGACAGCCGAGGAGATCGTCGATCCCGAGCAGATCCGCCGCGAGCCGGCGCGCACGGTGATCCCCGGCTTCCTGGTGGACGCGGTGGTCGAGGCCCCCTTCGGCGCCTACCCGGGCGAGTGCTACGGCCGGTACGAGACCGACTTCGCCCACCTCGACGCCTACGCCGCGGCGATCGCCGCGAAGGGGCTCGACGGCGCGCGCGAGTACCTGGAGCGGTACGTGCTCGGCCCGGCCACCCACGAGGCGTACCTCGCCTTGTTCGACCCGGCCGCGCTCGCCCGCCAGCAGCAGGCGGCGCAGGAGCTGGTGAGCGGAGAGCCGCTATGAGCTACACCGCCGCAGAGCTGCTCTGCGTGATGGCCGCGCGCTACCTGCGCGACGGTCAGACCGTCTTCGCCGGCGTGGGCCTGCCGCTCCTGGCCGTGGCGCTGGCAAAGCGGACGCACGCCCCCCACCTGACGATGATCGTGGAGGGCGGGGTGATCGGGGCCGAGGTGGTGCCCGGCCGCCTGCCGATCTCCACCAACGAGATGCGTCTGGCCCACCGCGCGACGATGCTGCCCCCGATCACCGACACGTTCCACTTCGCCCAGCGCGGCCTGATCGACGTGGGCTTCATCGGCGGCGCGCAGATCGACCGCTACGGCAACGTGAATACCAGCGTGATCGGGCCCTACGACCGCCCCCGCGTGCGCCTGCCGGGCAGCGGGGGTGCGAACGACCTCGCCTCCCTCTGCTCGGAGACGGTGCTCGTGACGCTGCATGAGCGCCGCCGGTTCGTGGAGCAGGTCGACTTCGTCACCAGTCCGGGCGGCCTACCGGGCGGCCGCGCGCGCCGGGAGGCGGGGCTGCTCTTCGGCGGCGTATCGCGGGTGATCACCGACCTGGGCCTGTTCGGCTTCGACGCCGCCACGGGGGCCATGCGCCTGGAGGCGCTCCACCCGGGCGTGACGGTGGAGCAGGTGCAGGCGGCCACGGGCTTCGCGCTATTGGTGGCCGAGCCGCTGCCCACCACGGCGCCGCCGACCGAGCACGAGCTGTCCATCCTGCGCAGCCTGGATGCAGAGAGGAGATTCCTCGGATGAGCGTGGAGTTCGGGCTGGCCATCCAGAACTTCGTCGGCCCTGGCGAGACGCCCGATGTAGACGCGATCTACCGCTACGCCGAGCGCGCCGAGGCGCTCGGGTTCGAGTCGCTGTGGGCCTGGGACCACATCCTGCTCGGGGTGGAGCCGGCCTTCCCGGTGCTCGAGTCGCTGACCATCCTCACCGCCCTCGCCGCGCGCACCAGCCGCATCAAGCTGGGCACCGGCGTTCTGGTGCTGCCGCTGCGCAACCCGGTGGTGACGGCCAAGACAGTGGCCAGCCTCGACCAGATCTCCAAGGGCCGGGTGCTGCTCGGGGTGGCGGGCGGCTGGTACGCGCGCGAGTTCGACGCTGTGGGCGTTCCGTTCCGGCGCCGCGGCCGCATCCTGGACCGCAATCTCGACCTGATGCTCCGCCTGTGGACTGAGGACCGGGTGCGGCTGCAGGTGGACGAGTTCAACCTGCGCGACGCGCGGCTGCTGCCGCGCCCCTACCAGCAGCCGCGCCCGCCGCTTCTCATCGGCGGCTACGCCGACGCGGCGCTCCGGCGCGCCGGGCGCGTGGGGGATGGCTGGCTGACCTACTTCTACCCGCCGGACAGCTTCCGCCGTGCCTGGGCCAAGGTACAGGCGTTCGCCGCCGAGGCGGGGCGCGACCCAAGCACGCTCACGGCTACCAATCAGCTCGCCATCTATGTCGGCTCGTCGCGCGCCGCTGTGGAGGCGGACATGCGCCACTGGCTCACCACCGAGTGGGACACCGCGAGCTGGAGCGAGTCGACGATCGAGCACGCCATCCAGGGCTCGCCGGCCGAGTGCGCGGCACAGCTCCAGGCGCACATCGATGCGGGCGTGCACCGCATCGTCCTGATCCCCTACCGCTACCGGCTGGAGCAGCTGGACCTCATCGCGCACGAGGTGCTGCCCCGGCTCGCTCGCTAATCGCCGCGGTGGAGACGGGCTGCGAAAGGAGGGCAGGACACAGCCGTCCTGGCGCCTCGGCGCGCGCTGGCCTACCATAGAGAGCACCGGGCAGGCACGGCCCGCCGATGCGAGGAGGCGTTCCCATGTCGAACGACGCACGCACCGACTGGCGGCGGGTGGGCGTCGTCGTGCCCTCGTCCAACACCACCGTCGAGGCCGACTTCGCGCGCAGCCTGCCGCCGGGCGTCACGCTCCACGCGGCGCGGATGTACCTGGCCGAGACGACGGTCGAGGCCGAGCGCCAGATGCTCCTGCACCACGTGCCCGCCGCCGTGCGGGATCTCGCCTCGCTCCGCCCGCATGTCGTCGCGTTCGCCTGCACGAGCGCCGCCGCCGTGCTGGGGCCGGAGGGGGAGGCCGCGCTCATCGCCGACATCGCCCGCCAGACCGGGGCCCCGGTGGTGAGTACCAACAGCGCGGTGGGCGCGGCCATCGCGCGCCACCGCCCGCAGCGGGTGGCGGTGCTCACCCCCTATATCGACGCGCTGAACCAGGCCATCCGCGCGGGGCTCGAGCAGCGCGGCCTGCCCGTGGTCCACATCGCCGGCCTCGGGATCACGGACAACTTCGGCATCTGCGAGGTCACCCCGGCCGAGATCGTCGCCTTCGCCGAGCGCGAGCTGGCCGGGAAGGCCTTCGACCTGCTATTCGTCTCGTGCACCAACTTCCGGGCGCTGGAGGCGCGCCCTGCCCTCCTCGCGCGCTTCGGCGTGCCGGTGGTCACCAGCAACCAGGCCACCATCGAGGCCACACTGGCCGCCATCGGGTGCACGCCCGTGTCGCAGGACGTGCTGGGGTGAGCGCACACCCCTATACCTACCCCTATGGGCCCGCCCTCCTGCCGCGGCCAGACGAGCCGGGCACCGGGATGTGGCGCTGGCGCCGCCTGCTGCCCCTCGACGGCTCGGCGCTCTATCCCCTGCCCGTCGGGGGGACGCCGCTAGTCGCCCCGCCGCGCCTGCGCGCCGCGCTTGGCCTGCCCGGGCTCGTGCTCAAGGACGAGACGCGCGGGCCCACCGGCTCGAACAAGGACCGCGCCACCGCGCTCTGCCTCGCCGATGCCCTCCAGCGGGGTGCGCCGGCCGTGGTGTGCGCGTCGAGTGGCAACCTGGCCGTCTCGCTGGCCGCAGGGGCAGCGGCGGTAGGGCTGCCCGCCTACGTTTTCGTCTCCGCACGCACCGCCTCGCCCGCGAAGATCGCGCTGATGCGCGCGTTCGGCGCGCACGTGGTGCGCGTGGATGGCTGGTACGAGGACGCCTACCGGCTGAGCGAGGCGGTGTGCGCCCGGCTGGGCTGGTACAACCGCAACACGGGCAGCAACCCCCTGTGTGTGGAGGCGAAGAAGACCGTGGCCTTCGAGGTCTGGGAGCAGCTGGGAGGCCGGCTACCGGACGTGGCCTACGTGCCCGTGGGCGACGGGGTTACCGTGGCGGCCTTCGTGCACGGGTGCGAGGAGCTGGTGCGCTGCGGCGCGGCGGCGCGGCTGCCGCGGGTGATCGGCGTGCAGGCGGCGGGCGCGGCGCCGCTCGTCCACGCTTACCGCGCCGGGCGGCCCGACTGGACCCCGGTGACGAGCCAGACGATCGCCGATGGCATCGGTGTGGGCGATCCCTGCTTCGGCCGCGAGGCGCTAGCGGCCGTGCGCCGCACCGACGGCGAGTTCGTGGCGGTGAGCGACGACGCCATCCGCGAAGCGATCGCGCTGCTCGCCCACACGACCGGCCTGCTCGCCGAGCCGGCCGGCGCCGCCGCGCTGGCCGGCGCCATGGCCCACCACGGGCGCTGGCCGGAGGAGACCTGCGTGCTGGTGCTGGTGACCGGCACGGGGCTCAAGGACCACCGCTGGCTGCCGCCCGCGCCGGGCCCAACGATCGATATCCCCGCCGACCTCGAGGCCTTCCTGCGCCACCCGGCCGTGGCGCCGCGCGTCGCCGCCCGCTAGCGCCCGCCCCGCGCCACCTCGAGAGCGGCGCTAGTCCTTGGGCAGGCGGTCAAGGAAGCCGCTGCGGCGCAGCGCCTCGGCCGCGCGGTAGTCGATCAGCTGCTCGGGCCGTGTGGTACGCGCTGCCGGGTGCTCCTCGATGTCCAAGAGCATCTGGATGGCGGCCGGATCGGGGTAGGGATCTACCGTCATGATAGGCGCGTAGACATCGACGGTCCCGCGGAGCGCCTCTGGGTCCTCGATCTGGCTGTACTTCCCGATGACCTGGGCGGCGTACTCGCGGTCGGTCTTGAGCCGGCTGGTCGCCTGGGCCACGGCACGCAGCACCCGCTCCGCGACGTCCAGCCGCCGGTCGAGCGTTGCCTTCGTGGCGCCCAGGGTACCGTTGCCGAAGGGGATGCGCATGGCGGTAACGTCGATGAGGTCGTGGTAGCCGCGCTTGCGCGCCTCGAACACGGCCGGCACGCTCAGGCTCGCGGCGGCGACCGTACCCCCCTCCAGCGCCGCCAGCGACTCGGCGTTCCCGCCCGTGCCGCGCGTGAACACATCCACATCGGGCTGGAGCCCGAACCGCTGGACCGCCAGGCGGGCCGCCACATCGCTGACCGCCTTGAGCCGCGAGACCGCGATGGTCTGGCCGCGCAGGTCCTGGACCGTGCGGATCTCGGGCCGCGCCATGATCACCGTTTCCAGCCAGTTCAGCGTGGAGCCGAAGATCATCGTGTCCAGCCCCTGGAGCGTACCCAGCACCAGGGAGGGGCCGCCCGCCTCGACGAACTCCACCTCGCCGTTGTGTAGCGCGGCGAGCAGCGTCGCCCCCGGCTCGATCCGGTTCATGTCCGGCACATCGAGGCCCTGCTCGCGGAAGTAGCCCGCCTCGTAGGCGATCCAGAAGGGGGCCTGGACCGCGGCGATCGTCGTATAGGCCAGCTTGACCCGCTCTAAGGGCGGCGGCGCGCTCGGCTCGCGCGCCGGCTGCGTCGCCGGCGCGGCCGCGCTCCCCGCCGGCGCGGCCGGCGGGGCAGTCGCGCCGCCCCCGCAGGCCACGGCCAGGAACATCACCCCTACTCCTACCAGGAGCCGCCCGGAGCACGTCACCCATCCGTCCATGATCACCCTCCCGCCGCGCAAGGGCGGCTTGTACACGGTGACGACATACTCCTCGCGCGCTCGGCGGCCGCCGAGCGCGCTCACCTACCCCTTGGGCATGGCCAACCAGCCTTCTACGGGCTCCGCCGTGAGAGGGCGCCCGGAATGCTAGAGCACGGCGATCATCTCCAACTGAATGACCGTGTTGCCCATCAGGTCGGCCCGCGAGACGTGGCGGACCGGGCGGTTGTGCGGGTCGGGGAACATCTTGACCCACTCGGCATTGACCAGCTCGCGCAGCGCGAGGTCGCGCAGGCGCACCTCCACCTTGGCGATGTCCTCGGTGGTGCCGCCCGCCGCCTCCACGATGCGCCGCATGTTCTGGAACGCGAGCGCGATCTGCTGCGCAGGATCGTCCGGGGTGGTCGTGGTCGCCGGGTCTTGCCCGGGAATGCTCCCCGTGAATAGCAGGTTGCCGATCTTTACCGCCGTCGGAATCGGGTTAGAGCCGTGGGGCACCAGCCCGGGGATCTCGATGACCTGGCGCTTCGGCATCGTGGCACTCCTCTGGCGGATTTCCTCTGCCGCCGTGCCGGCTGATCGTCCTGATAGTACCACCGCCGCCCCTCGGGTGGAGGAGGCAGGGTATCCCGTCGAGCGCCCAGCGGGCAGGGTGGCATAGAGCTTGCACTCCCCTCGCGGTATGGCGGCAGGCGCTGCCGTCGTCGCCGCAGCCTCGCGCCCCGGGCGCGAGATGAAGGAAACCGAGGGAGAACTCATGGGCATCTTGAGCTGGATCCTGCTAGGGCTGATCGCGGGCTGGCTGGCCGGTCTGATCGTGCGGGGCGGCGGCTACGGGATCGTGGGCGATATCGTGATAGGCATCCTTGGCGCTCTGATCGGGGGGTTCCTCAGCAGCGTGCTGCTGGGGGTAGACGTCACGGGCTTCAACCTGCCGAGCATCTTGATCGCCACGCTGGGCGCGATCCTTCTGATCGCCATCGCGCGCGCGGTGAGCCCCGGCCGCAGCGCCGTGTAGCTTTCGCCTCGTCACCGCCCGGCGAGCCCCTGGCGCCTTAAAGTGCGCCAGGGGCTTGCGTCTGCGGGCCGCGCTGCGGCCCGCTCCCCCTTGGCACCACCGCGCCTGCCACTGCCCGGGTGTGCCCTTGTCTGGCCGGGAGGCGCGCGGTACACTCCCGCGAGGGACCCCTGCTCATACCCTCATGTCTCCCGAGGAGGCCACATGGCGACGGAAGCACCGGAGGTCACCGAGGTCATCGAGCGCGTCAACACCTACGCCGCCTACCAGCGCCAGGAGGGCATCCCCGTCTACCGCGGCTTCGCCATCGAAGACCTGAC
>Ga0209810_1003887_pt1 | contig 15019 bp, 12 predicted proteins | sample Coa_R1_7_FD_187159 | JGI IMG/M metagenome (GOLD analysis project Ga0209810, IMG submission 187159) | Surface soil microbial communities from Centralia Pennsylvania, which are recovering from an underground coalmine fire - Coalmine... | ecosystem: Environmental > Terrestrial > Soil > Unclassified...
CCGATCGGACATCCTGCGCCAGCGAGCGCCGAAAGAGAATTGAGCGCCCCTCGCCCGTGACCAGCAAGAGAGGAGAGGAGTCGTCGATGTAGTCGTAGCCCTTGACCGCACCGAGCTGATCAAAGAGGGACTGGCTTGGCTTGCTCGGAGGGTGGCGTCTGGGCAGCGGGCTTCGACTGGGGTTTCACATCGAGCCGGAGCTGCTGCGCATCCACCCTTCGCGCCATTAATGAGAGATGGTAACAGATATGTCACCTATGCGCGGAACGCATCAGACGCGTACGATGCGTGCATGACGAGTGGGACGCTGATCCGTCAGGCGCGGACGCGGTCTGGTCTTTCGCAGGCGGAGCTGTCGGAACGAAGCGGCAAGGATCGAGCCCAGATCGCGCGCTGGGAGCGTGATGTCGTGACGCCGAGTCTTGAGACCCTCCGCGAGTTGCTGCAGGCATGCGGCTTCGATCTGGAGATGACGCTCGTGCCCTACCAGCCGCCCGATCCGAGCGACGAGGCCGAACTTCAGCGGGCGTTGGAGCGGACGCCGCAGGAGCGGCTGCAGGCGATGCTGAAGGCGCGGGGAGGCTGAGTGGCCGAGCCGTTTGATCCGTACCTGGTGCTGCAGACGCTGGAGCGCCATCGGGTGACCTACGTTGTGATCGGGGGACTGGGACGGGTGATCCATGGCTCGACCGAGTTGACCGACGGGATCGACATCGTCCCGTCGACGCGGGAGGAGAACCTGCGGCGGCTCGGGCTCGCGCTGGAGGAGCTGAACGCGCGCCGCCCGGATGGCAAGCAGCCGGCGCTGGAGCGTGATCTCGTCGGCCGCGGCGTGCTCGAGCTGCGCACTGACGCGGGCGAGTTGAAGATCGTGCCGGAGCCGGCGGGCACGCGCGGCTACGACGACCTGCGCCGCCGCGCAGTACGCGAGCCGCTGGGCCAGGGCCTACGCCCCTCGGTCGCCTCGGCCGACGACCATGCGCGCATGCTCGCCGTTCTCGCCCGTGAGCAGGACCGGCCCGCCTTGCAGACGATGCAGCGCGTGATCGAGCTCGAGCATGGCCTGAGGCGCGGTCTCTACATGGAGCGCTGACGCCTCGACCGCAGGCAATGGGCGCTTCCTTCCGTACAGGAATAGCAGGAGAGACACAGATGCACCAAGGTGCAATACCGTCGCACGCTTCGTGTACGTTTGTACGCCATGTCGCGCCGCCGCCAGCAGCGACGTTCCGCCAAGGCGCGCCGCCACCTCGAGCCGTCTCACGAGCCGAGGCCTCCGATCGTGCAGTCGCCGCCGGCCACCACGCCGCCGCGAGTGCTCGTACGCGAGGCGAGCCATGTCGACCGGCTCGCCTACACGCGCAGCCAGGCCGCCCAGGCACTCGGGATCAGCCGCTCGACGCTCCGCCGCCTGCTGCCCTACATCGAGACGATCGAGCTGCCCTGGGGCACCAGCCTGATCCCCGTCGACGAACTCGAGCGACTCGTCGCTGAACGCCGCCGGCCCACGACGGCACTCCGGCACGTGGTCACGGCGGTGGGGCGGAGGCCGAGCGTTTCGGCCGAAGTCGTCGAGCGCATCCGCGCCCAGCGATCGGCAGGCCGAAGCCTCCGCCAGATCGCCGACGGCCTAAACGCCGACAACGTCCCCACCGCACACGGGGGCGAGCGGTGGTGGCCCTCTACTGTGCGCGCCGTCCTCCGGCGGACGGTCTGAACCGGGCAAAGCGGACGGCGAGGATTACATTGAGTGCGGCAATGTCACTGAAGGCAGAGGTAAAGAGCTGACAGCGGAGCGGCCGATGGCGACGAGATGAGGGCAACGGCTCCGCTCGGCCCTGAAGGGCCGAGAACGGAGGGACTCTTTCGTCCTGCCTAGCCGTACTAGGGCTGTGGAGTTAGCGCTAACCCATCCTTCTGCTTGCACGAATACTGCCCAGCGATGAAGCCCGCGGCCCTCGTTGGCGCGCTCGCGGCCGGAGCGCTGGCGCTGGCGCCGGTGCAGGGGAGTCCCACCCGGCGGCTGCCTCTCCAGGCGCCGCAGAAGCTCACGGCTGGACCGCTGCTCGGATTCGTCTCGGGCCGCGATCCGAACAAGGGCGTGAGGCTCGCCCGCATCGATCCACGTATCCTGCGGCCGACCGGCTCGAGATCGCTCAGGCTGCCGTTCGCCGACGCTTGGGCGGTCGCCCAGGGCGGGCGCACCCTCGCGCTGGCCGTGCATCCGGATCCGGTCAACGAGGCGAACTCGCTCAAGCTGGTGACGCTGCCGTCGTTGCGCTGGCGCCCCGGGTCGGTCGGCCTCGGCGGAGACGTCGACGGGCTCGCCTGGATCTCGCCACAGCAGGTGGAGGCGCTCGTGGGCAAGTTCGTCTGTTGTCCGGCGACACAGAGGGTCGTCGTCGTGAACGTGAAATCGAGGCGTGTCGTTCGACGCGCGCCTATAAGCGGAACCGTCCTCCACATCGCGCGCTCGGCGCGAGGCCTCGTACTCCTCACCGGCCCGACAGGTGCGATCGGGCCAGCGTCCCTGGTCGTCGCCGACGCGCGCGGCGTGCGAGCCACGCGGCTCCCGGCGATCCAGGCAGGCGAGATCCCCGGCGGTGGCGGCATCAGCCAGTGGCGACTGCCGGGTCTCGCGGTCGATCCGACCGGCGCGAGAGCCTACGTCGCCGATCCGGGCGGCCAAGTCGCCGAGGTCGACCTGAGAACGCTCGCGGTCTCATACCACGAACCGAACGCAGAGCGCTCCCTCCTCGCACGCCTGGAGGGCTGGCTGCAGCCGACCGCTTCGGCGAAGGGCGACTCGGGGCTTATCCGCCAGGCGCAGTGGATCGGCAACGGCTTCCTGTTGGTGACGGGCCGTAATCTCGGAGACAGCAGGGAGCAGGTTGCTTCTGATCCGGCGGGTCTCGAGGTGATCGACACGCGCAACTGGACTGTCGACGTCCTTGCACCCGAGGCCGACTCGTTTTCCGTTGCTAACGGAGTGCTGCTCGCTACCGGGGCACGCTGGCGGGGCAGCGTGAATCCGACTGGGATGGGTCTCGAGGCTTACGGCACCAATCGAAAGCGTCGCTTCGCTCTCTTCCCTGGGCGGGCCGTCTCGGTCGACTTTGTAGCGAACGGTCGCGCGTACATCTCGGCCTCCGGGTGGAAGCGTGACCACGTGGTGGAGCTGCGTTCCGGACGCGTCATCGGAACAAGCACCGCTGAGAGTCCGTTGCTTCTCCTCGGACGAGGCAACATCGACGACTTCTAGTGACGCGAATGAGGAAGCTTGGCCCGGGCGAGCGTACTGTCGCCCTGACACCGCGTGGCCCTTGCTTGTCGACAGGGCTGGCAACTCGGCGAGGTCTGCACCGGGGTCTGCACGCGACGCGTTTCCGTGGCATGTCTGTCACAAACGTCCCGCTTGGTTGAGCCAAACGCGGGTTACTTTGTGACTCAGAAAGGCGCATACGGGATTCGAACCCGTGCCGCCGCCGTGAGAGGGCGGTGTCCTAGGCCACTAGACGAATGCGCCAGCGAGCGCCTCAGTGTAGCGGCGCGAGCGCCTCGCCTCTCAGCGACCGGGCGGCCCGACGCCGTCCCCTGGCGGGCGGTCGCGCACCGCCGAGGTGCCCGTAGCGCCGGCGGGGCCGGCTACGCCGCGTCGGCGCCGGACGGCGAATACGCCGCCCGAGCTGAGCAGCCCGAGGGCGGCTAGCAGCGCCGCCCCCACCCAGACGGCGCCGCCCCGGGGGGTGGCCACCTGCGCGGTGCTGCGCGCCGCTGCGATCCGGCGCACGGCTGCCGGGCCTGACTCGCGCGAACCCGGTGGGAACGGGCGGCGGATCGCCGCGGTCGGCGACGTGAGAGGGGGCGGTAGCAGGTGCCGGGCGACGAGCAGCTCGTGCCAGACGACGGCCGCCTCCTGGGCCGGGATGCCGGCCGGCGCCTCGAGCCTCGCCGGCCGCGGGATCTCGCTGGCGGGGACGTGCACGACCCGCCACGCTCGCAGGTACGTCGTCGGGTCGACCGCGCCGTCGTAGCCGAGCTTCAGCAGCTGGTGCGGGTGGATCTCGAAGTGGAGGTGCGGTTCGGTGGTGAATGCGTCGCCGGTGCGCCCGAGGAAGGCGACCACCTGGCCTGCGTGGACGTGGCGGTGGTGGAGGATCCGGCGTGCGTAGCCTGCCAGGTGGGCGTAGTAGAAGGAGTTTCCCGCCTTGTCGGTCAGCCAGAGGCGCCAGCCGCCGATCCGGTTCCAGCCGATGAGGCTCAGCGTGCCGTCCGCCACCGCCACCACCGGGGTGCCGAGCGGAGCGAAGAGGTCGTCGCCGTGGTGCCACCCGCCGGAGACGTCGGTTCGCTCCGCGCCGTACGTGTCCACGTAGGACGCACCGCCGTCGACGGGGAAGACGTAGGCCGACGACGAGAGCCCGAGCGGCGGCGTCACCGTCAGCGGCCGGGAGCGGCGGTGGTGGCGCTTGGCCTGGCGGAGCACGTGTCGTCTGTGTTGGCTCCGTCGCTGGGCGCTCCTGCGTGCGGCACGCGCTCCCGAGCCGCGGCGGCTGCTCGAGGCGCGGTGGCCTGCGGGCGCTCCGGCCGGCCGTGGTGGCTCCTGGGCCGCAGCGGCGAAGGCGACGGCGAGCACGGTCCCGGCGGGCAACGTGCCGTGCGCCCGCAGCAGGCGAAGGACGAGTGGCGCGGTGAGCCGGCCGACCGTGGCTCCGAGCGTCAGTCGGCCCCAGCTCCCGACCCGCAGCGTCTGTCGCGCAGTGCCGGCGACGGCCGTGCCGTCGATCTCGAGCCCGGTTACGGTGCCCACTCCGGCGGTCGCCTGCACGCTGGCGGCACTGACCACGCCGCCGAAGAGCGAGACCGAGTCGAGCGTCACGTGCGCCGTGGGGCACGAGCTGCCCGCCGCGGTCGAGGAGGCGAAGGCGACCACAGGAGCGGCGAGGGGGTAGGCCGACGGGCCGGCCGCCTTGGCCGGCGTGTCGAGGGCGAGGACCTGGCGGCCGGGCACGGCGAGCGCGGCGGCGCCGGCTCCGACGCAGGACGCGGGAAGCCACGAGCGGGCGAGCGGGGCGTAGGCGGGCGGCGCTGTCGTCGTCCGGCCGCTCGTCGTCGTGGTGGTCGTCGTGGTGGTGGTCGTGGTGGTGGTCGTCGTCGTGCTCGTCGCCACAGGCGGCGAGCCCGCCTCGCCTGCGTGCGCGACTGCGGCGCCGAGCGCCGCGAGACAGCTACCGAGGACCAGGAGCCAGACCTCGCGCCGCATCGCGACAGTGTGCCCGAGCCCGCGGAGAGGCGGACGGCTACCTGAGCGGCACGCTGACCGGGCCCGGCAAGCGCCGGTAGACGGCGAAGAAGTCCCGGTCGTCGGGAACGAGGTACCGGGTCGCCGGTTGCATGACGTTCGGCACGATCTTCGTCGGCAGCAGGCCGTGGCGATGCCGGTAGGTGATGAGGGTCGGCCACTCCGGGTTGATGTCGAGCTGCATTGCCCGCACCGCCCCGGCTCGTTTCAGGATCCTGGCCAGGGTGATCACGGTCTGGTAGTTCGCGGCGGCGTAGATCAGGTTGCCGCGGCGGTCGATCCCGATCCCCGTCCGCCAGACCCGCACCGCGTTCCCGAGAGTGAAGCCCCACTGGGTGCTGTCGTTCAGCGCCGGGCTGAGCCGGCCGTGGTCGATGATCAGGGGCAGGCTCTGGCGGGCGAAGGCGACGTTTCGGCCCGGGCTGGGGCCCCCGTGCCAGTCGACGATGTTCACGCGGCCGTCCCGGTAGGCGACGAGGGTCGCCAGGCCGTCCTTGAGCGGCTCGTTCACGTGGCCGTCGAGCACGTCGCCGTTCAGGCCGTCGCTGTAGATGAAGCCGCTGTTGAAGGTGGCGAGGAGCCGCCAGCGCTGACCCCACGGAACCTCCATCGGTCCGCGCAGCGACGCCTGGGGCGGCTCGTAGCGGCCCGGGTAGTAGGCGAGCGCGGTGCGGGTGTGGTCGAACCAGGCGACGTAGGCGACGATGCGCGGGTAGTCGCGCTCGGTGCGGAAGGTGGTGACGAGCACCGGCGGCCGGCCGTCGACCGGCGGGCCGGTAGGGCGCCAGACCCCCTCGCCCGGAAGCGGATGGGCGAAGACGGGCTGGATCGGAGGCGGCCACGGCTTGGCTGGGCGCTGGCGGCGGGCGTGGCCGTGACCGGATCCCACCCCGACCACCGGGAGCGTCGTGAGCTGCGGGCCGCCCTTGCTCGGCGCCTTCCAGCTGTAGTAGACGTGCTCTGCCTCGTCGACCAGCCAGTTGAGGTGGTGGACCCGCAGCCACTCCACGGTGCGCACGCCGAGCGGGAGGCTCGAGGGAAGCAACGCCATCCTCGTCCAGGAGTAGATCGCGGGGGAGAGGAAGACGAGGAGCACGGCGGGGATCCACCAGCGCAGGCGGAGCGGACGTGGCCGCCGGCCGACCCGCTTGGCGGCGACGACGCGCGACATGCAAGTACGGTACCCGGGCGCGATGAAAGCGGCGTGAAGCCGAAACCGAAGGGCACGGGGAGCGCACGGATCCCTGCCGCGCCTGCGCCTTGGTCGTGCCGGTTCCCGTCCGTTCAGGGGAGGACGAGCGTCCCGCTCCTGACCTACGAAGCGAGCGAAGGGGGAGTCAGGGACCCGCTTCGGCGGTGCGGCACGTTGACTAGCCACTAACGCCCGAGCTCGAGGGGCGACTACGAGCCGGGGACGTGCCCGTCCCTGACTGTCGCCAGCCGGGGGGGAGGCCGTGCCACGACGGTCGCGGCGCGAGGCAGGTCTTCCCGCGCGGTCGCGGAATATCGTGCGGACGGGGCGGATCTCCGGTGCATCCCCCTTCGCTGAGGTCCGCCCCGACTGGCTATCGACCGCTGTCGCCGCCCGTAGTCGTGTCGGGGGCGCCGCTTTGCGCAACGTTTACGCATCGCCGGGGCCCCCGGCGTTCCGCGGACGGCGAGCGAAGCCGGCCGGCGGCCGGGCATCCCGGAGGCTGCGGGGCAGGGATTCGAACCCCAACTTCCTGATCCAGAGTCAGGCGTCCTACCATTAGACGACCCCGCAGCGGGCCGGGAGGCAGTGTAGCCGGGGCTCCCGCCGGGCCCGATCCGGCTCAGATCTCGAGCCGGTACATCGGCACGAGCCGCTGCTCGGTCTCGCTGTCGATGTGCGCGACGACCTCGACGTACGGCTCGAGGCCGCTGCCGCGCAGCTTCGCCTTCAGGAGCCCGTCGACCTGGAAGATGCCGGCGCTGTTGTTCATCCGGATCTCGATCTTGAGGGGACGCTCCTCGCCGTCCGCGATCGTTACGTCCTCGATCGCCGCCGCCGAGAGGGAGTGCATCGAGACCCTGCCCTTCTCGAAGGGGATCCGCGAGCGACCCTTGGCCATGTCAAGGGCGTCGGCCACCCGGAGGATCCCCGCCTCGGTCGTCAGCGGCTGCCCGTCCGCCCGATGGCTGATGATCGCCTGCAAGACCTCGGAGGCGACGACCGTCAGCACCGGCTCCTCGTAGAGGCCGGCGAGCAGCTCGCGCAGCTTCGGCTCGGACAGGAAGAGCGAGTAGTCCTCGTGCCCGTGGCGGTGGATGGACATGCCGACGCAGTGCAGCAGCGCGGCGAGGACGACCACGACCTCGGCGTCGTCCTGCTCGAGGCCGAAGTCTCGCACGAGCCCGGGCTCGACGCCGTGCTTCGTCAGCTGGCGCAGCAGCTTGAGCGCGATGTTCGTGACGATCTGGACATGAACCCAGGAGTGGTCGTTGATCTCCATCCGCGCCACCGCGTTGACGTTCGCCACGTGCCACCAGCCCTTCAGCTGCCGGTCCGCGTTGACGCGCTCGACCAGCGTCCGCAGCTTGCGGTTGCCGCGCACCGGGACGTTGATCCGCATCCGCTCCACCGCCTCGGCGGGGCTGAGGCGGGCCTCGCGCTCCGCCTCGGGGTCGACGGGCTGCTCGATCCGCTCGGCGGTCTCGTGGTCGAGGCGATCCCCCACGCCGCTGAGTCTACGCCGGCGGCTCTTCGTCCCAGGTCGAGCGCCAGCTTCCCGGCCGGGCCCGGTCGGGCAGGATGGGCCGCTCGGGCTCGCTCAGACGGTAGTAGAGGACGGTGAGGACGTGGGCCTGGTAGGGGACCGCGACCGCGCCGGCGATCGTGCCGCCGATCCAGGACGCCCAGAAGGGGGGCAGGAACGTGAAGGCGACCGTGACGACGAGCGCGGCGAGCGCCGAGAGCAGCCCGGCGACGACCGCGATCACGAGCACGCGCCCGGTGCGGCCGCCGACGAGGCGGTTGGAGCGCCCGAACGCCTCGCCGACGCTGCGGCGCTCGAGCATCACGGCCGGCACGATCAGCGACCAGCGGGCGAGCAGGATCAGCCCGGGCAGGAGCAGGAAGACGAAGCCGAGCGTGATCCCGACCGCGGCGAGGACCGTGGCGCCGAGCAGGGTTCCGAGCTCGCCGCGGGTCCGGCGGTAGTAGTCGGCGAGCGACGCGGGGGGCCGGCCCTCGTGCAGGTCGCGCACGATCTCGACCAGCGCCCCCTGCACGAGCAGGCCGCCGACGAGGCGCAGGACGAGCGAGACGAGCTCCGTGCCCGTCGTCGGATGGCGGCGCGCGAGCGCGTCCGCGAGCGAGACGACGACGAAGATCGAGCCGGCGATCGCAACCGAGCGCTGCCAGAGGCGCCGGTAGACCTCTGCGGCGTCGCCGAGGACCTGGGAGATCATGCCGCAGCCCAGTCGCCGTACAGGCTCGTGTACAGGCCGCGACGGCCGAGCAGCTCGTCGTGCGAGCCCTGCTCGATCACGTGGCCGTGCTCGAGCACGACGATCAGGTCGGCGTCCCGGATCGTCGACAGGCGGTGCGCGATCACGAACGAGGTTCGGCCGGCCAGCAGCGTGCGCAGCGCCTGCTCGATCGAGCGCTCGGTGCCGATGTCCACCGAGGAGGTCGCCTCGTCGAGGATCAGGATGCGCGGGTCGGCGAGCAGGGCGCGGGCGAAGGCGACGAGCTGGCGCTGTCCGAGCGACAACCGCGAGCCGCGCTCCCCGAGCTGGGTCTCGTAGCCGTCCTCGAGCCGGAGCACGAACTCGTGAGCGCCGACCGTCTTCGCCGCCCGGACGATCTCCTCGGGACGGGCGTCCGGCTTGCCGAAGGCGATGTTCTCGGCCACGGTGCCGGCGAAGAGGAAGCCCTCCTGCGGCACGATCCCGAGCTGGCGGCGCAGCGAGGCCTGGGTCACGTCGTTGAGGTCGAAGCCGTCGATCGTGATCCGGCCGCTCGTGGGCTCGTAGAAGCGGGCGAGCAGCTTCGCGAGCGTCGACTTGCCGGCGCCGGTGTGGCCGACGAGGGCGACGGTCGTCCCCGCCGGGACGTCCAGGTCGATCCCGTGCAGCACCTCCTCGCCGAGCCCGCCGCCGGGCAGCGTGTACGCGAAGCGAACCTGCTCGAAGCGGACGTGGCCCTCGATGCGCGGCAGGGGCCTCGCGCCCGGCCGGTCGACGACCTCCGGCTGCTCGTCGAGGACGCCGATGATCTTGTCCAGCGCCGCCGTCGCGGAAAGGAACGTGTTGTAGAGCTGCGAGAGCTGCTGGACGGGGTCGAAGAAGTTGTTCACGTAGAGCATGAACGCGAACAGGGTGCCCAGCGAGATCGCGTGGCGGAAGTAGAGGTGGCCGCCGTAGCCGAGCACGACCGCGAGCGCGAGGGTCGAGAGGAGGCTGACGAACGGGAAGTAGACCCCGTTGAGGACGACCGTCTCCATGTTCGCGTCCCGGTAGCGGAGCGCGACCGTCCGGAACTGCTCGACGGCCCGTTGCTCGCGCGTGAACGCCTGCACCATCCGCATGCCCGCGATGTCCTCGGCCAGGGTCGCGGTGACGAGCCCGAGCCGCTCGCGCACCGCGGCGTACGCCCGGGCCGAGCGGGCCCGGAACAGCGCGGTCGCCAGGCTCATGAACGGGATCACCGCCAGCGTGGCCAGGGCGAGCCGCCAGTCGAGGACGAGCAGCAGGACGGCGGTGCCGGCCAGGGTGAGCGTGCTCTGGGCGAGGGTGGTGACGCCGTCGGTGACGAGCTGGTCGATGGCCTCGACGTCGTTCGTCATCCTGCTGATCAGCACGCCGGCGCGGTTGCGCTCGAAGAAGCCGAGCGAGAGGCGCTGCAGGTGGCCGAAGAGCTGCTGGCGGAGGTCGGCGAGGATCCGCTCTCCGACCCAGCCGGTCATGTACGTCTCGACGTAGGTCATCCCCCAGTTGGCGAGCCCGGCGGCGAGGAAGATCCCGATCACGAGCCAGAGCCGCGAGCCCGTGTCGCCGCGCACGGCGTCGTCGAGCGCGTACTTCGCCAGGTAGGGAGGCGTCAGAGCGGTCGCCGTCGCGGTCAGCAGCGAGACGACCGAGAACCCGGCGCGCAGGCGGTAGGGCTTCGTCAGGCGCCAGAGGACGAGCAGCCGGCGCCGGGTCGTCCGCCACGACCAGTCGTCGACCTGGGCGCCGCGCTGGCGCAGCAGGTAGCCGCCCGGCTGGTGCACCCGCACTAGGCGACCTCCTCCACCTCGGCGCGCGCCTCGACCGCGTCGGCGAACTGCCGCTCCAGCAGGCCGTGCTCGTAGATCTCGCGGTAGACGGCGCTCTCCTCGCGCAGCTGCTCGTGCGTTCCCCGGGCCGCGATCCGGCCGGCGTCGAGAACGACGATCTCGTCCGCCAGCGCGATCGTCGAGAGGCGGTGGGCGATGATCAGCGTCGTCCGCCCACGCATCACCTCCCGCAACCCGGCCCGGATGCGAGCCTCCGTCGTCGCGTCGACCGACGCGGTGGCGTCGTCGAGGATCAGGATGCGCGGATCGAGCGCGAGCGCGCGGGCGATCGCGATCCGCTGCCGCTGGCCGCCGGAGAGCGTGATGCCTCGCTCGCCGATCACGGTCTCGTACCCCTGCGGCAGCCGCTCGACGAACTCGTGCGCCTGGGCGAGCCGCGCGACCCGCTCCACCTCCTCGTCGCTCAGCTCGGGGCGGCCGAAGGCGATGTTCTCACGCACGGTCGTCGAGAACAGGAACGGATCCTGGGCGATGACCCCGATCGCCCGCCGCAGCGAGGCGAGCCGCACGTCGCGCACGTCGACCCCGTCGACGAGGACCCGTCCCGCCTGGACGTCGTAGAAGCGGGGCACGAGCGAGGCGAGCGTCGTCTTGCCGGCGCCGGTGTGACCGATCAGCGCCACGGTGCTGCCCGCCTCGACCACGAGGTCGAGGTGCTCGAGCACCGGCCGGCCCGGCAAATAGCCGAAGGAGACGTCCTCGAAGCGGATCTCCCCCTCGCCGGGAGGCAGCTCGACCGCGCCCGGCCGGTCGGCCACCTCCTCCGGCTCGTCGAGCACCTGGAAGATCCGCTCGCCCGACGCGGTGGCCCGCTGCGCCTGGCCGACCCACATCCCGAGCGAGCGGAGCGGCATGACGAGCAGGGCGAGGTAGAGGTTGAAGGCGACGAACGAGCCGATCGAGAGCGAGCCGTGCGCGACCATGCGAGCGCCGACGAGCAGCACCGCGGCCTGGGCGAGCAGCGGCAGGAACGAGAGGAGCGGCACGTAGGTCGCCCGCTGCCGGTTGGCCCGCAGGGTCTGCCCGAACAGCGCCTCGTTGCGGTGCCGGAACTTCGCCTCCTCCGCCTGCTCCTGCGCGAAGGCCTTGACGACGTGGACGCCGACGATGTTCTCCTCCGCCACGGTCGCCACGTCCGCGAGCTTCTGCTGCACGTCGCGCAGCGTCGGATGGGCGACGTGGCTGTAGCGGTAGGCGAGCGCGACGAGCAGCGGCGTCACCGCGAGCACGACGAGCGCGAGCCGCCATTCGAAGAAGAAGAGGACGACGCTCACCGAGGCGACCGTCAGCGCGTTCTGGAAGAAGAAGATCAGCCCGTAGCCGAGGAAGAAGCGGACGCCCTGCAGGTCGACGGTCGCGCGCGACATGAGCTGGCCGGTCTGGTGGCGGTCGTAGAAGCCGAACGACATCCGCACGAGGTGGGAGTAGAGGCTCTGCCGCAAATCCATCTCGACGTCGAGCGCCTGGCGGCCCGAGAGCAGCCGCCGGCCGAGCAGCAGAGCCGCCGAGCAGAGGCCGAGCGCGGCGATCGCCCCCACGTCGAGCCACAGACGCCGCGCGTCATGGTGGACGAGGGCCTGGTCGATGACGTTTCGGCCGGTCAGCCAGATGAGCGCGATCTGGGCGCCCTGCGACCCGACCGCCAGCACGACCGAGAGCGCGAGACCGCGCCGGTAGGGCCGAAGAAAGGAGAGAAGCCGCGCGAACGTGCGGCGGTACGGGAGGGCGCTCATCGCCGTTGAGCGTACCGCCGGCGTCCCCTGGCACCCCTCCGGCGCAGAAGCGCGAGCCGCCGCCCTGCCCCGGCGGTCAGGCGTGCGAGCCCAGCCGGCCGAGCTCCGCCCGGACGAGCTCGGCGGCGCGCGCGAGCCGCTCGCGGTTCGCCGGCTCGTTCAGCCAGCCGCTCGCCCCGGAGGGATGCGGAAGCGGCACGACCGGGGCGCCCCGCAGCTCGTAGCGCTCCCCGACGCAGGGGGTCAGCGACGGCAGGCCGAGCAGGCCGCGCAGGGCGAGGCCGCCGACGGTGACGATCAGGCGGGGCCGCAGCAGCTCGAGCTCCCAGTCGCGCCAGAAGCGGCACAGCTCCTGCTCGCGCGGCGTCGGCGTCCGGTCGCCGCGGCCGGAGGCGGCTCGGCCCGGATAGCAGCGCGTGACCGACGCGCAGTAGAAGGCCTGGTAGAACTCCGCCTCCGACAGCTCGAGCCAGCGGCGAAGCGTCCTCCCGGCCCGGCCGCGCCAGGGCAGCCGCTCCGCCCCCTCGATCGCCCCCGGCGCCTGGCCGAACAGGTAGGCGCGCTGCGGCGGCTCGGCGAGCGGGGCCCGCACGGGCCACGACTCCAGGCGGTAGCCGGCCTCCAGGCAGGCGCGACAGCGCGCGAGGTCGCGCTGCAGCGAGGCGAGCGAGCGGTACGACGAGCGGCGGACGGTCACCACCGGGAGCGTAGGCTGCACGCGATGCTGCCGCTCGAGGCGGTGCCGAACTTCTCCGAGGGGCGCGACCGGGAGACGATCGACGCGATCGGCGCCGCCCTTGCCCGGCACGCGGCGCTGCTCGACGTCCACTCCGACGGCGACCACAACCGCTCCGTCTACACGCTCGCCGGCTCGGGGGGCGAGCTGGTCGCGGCGCTCCTCGCCGCGATCGCGTGCGCCCGCGAGCGGATCGACCTGCGCCGGCACGAGGGGGCGCATCCGCGAATCGGAGCCGCGGACGTCGTGCCGGTCGTGCCCGTCCGGCCGGCCGACGCCGAGCGGGCGCGGGCGACGGCGCTCGAGCTGGCGCGCCACGTCGGCGAGGAGCTGGGCCTGCCAGTGTTCCTGTACGGCGACCTCGCGCCCGGCCGCGGGCCCGCCTTCTTCCGCCGCGGTGGGCCCGAGCGGCTGCAGCAGCGAATCGAGGCGGGAGAGCTGCGACCCGACTTCGGGCCGTCGCGGCTCGACCCGGCGGCGGGTGCCGTGCTCGTCGGTGCGCGGCCGCCGCTGATCGCCTTCAACGTCAACCTCGTGGGCGGAGACCTCGCGGCGGCCAAGGCGGTCGCCCGGGCGGTGCGCGAACGCGACGGCGGCTTTCCGGGCGTGCGAGCGCTCGGCCTCGAGCTGCCGCGAACGGGCCGGCTCCAGGTCAGCCTGAACGTCGAGGACTGGCAGGCGTCGCCGCTGCACGAGGTCCTCGCCGCCGTGGAACGAGAGGCGCGGGCCCGCGGGCTGGAGGTCACGGGCTGCGAGCTCGTCGGCCTGCTGCCGGCCGGCGCCGCAGCCGCCGCAGCGGGCGCGCTCCTGCGGCTGCCCGGCAGGCTGGACGAGCGACGGCTGCTCGAGCTGCGGCTGCTGGAGCTGGCGCTTGCCGAGGAGGGCTGAGGGGTCCCGCCCCGCGGCTCGAACCCGCGCCGGCCACGCAACCCTGACCGAGGCGAGTCGGCCGGGCCGCTCGGCCGGCAGACGCTGCGGAGGGCGTCCTAGACTCGGGCCGTGGCGCAGGGGACGGCGATCGGCCTCACCGGCGAGAGCCTGACGCTCGACGACGTCTGGGCGGTGGCGGTCGAGGGGGCGAGCGCGGTGCTCTCCGACGAGGCGAAAGCGAGGATGCGCGCGGCGCGCGAGGTGGTCGAGCGGGCGCTGCACGGACGCCGCGAGCACACCTACGGCGTGAACACCGGCTTCGGCCGGTTCGTCGCCGTCGCCATCCCGGAGGAGCAGACCCAGGAGCTGCAGCTGCGGCTGCTGCGCTCGCACGCCTGCGGCGTCGGAGAGCCCTACCCGGACGAGGTCGTGCGCGCCGCCCTGCTCCTGCGGGCGAACGCGCTCGCCAAGGGCACCTCGGGCGCTCGCGTCGAGACCGTCGAGCTGCTCCTGGCCATGCTCGAGCGGGGCGTCCTGCCCGTGGTGCCGAGCCGGGGCTCCGTCGGCGCCTCGGGCGACCTCGCGCCGCTCGCCCATCTCGCGCTGCCGCTGGTCGGCGAAGGCGAGGCGGTCGTCGAGGGCGAGCGGCTAGCCGGCGCCGACGCCTTGGCCCGGGTCGGCCTGCGGCCCGTGCGGCTCGAGGCGAAGGAAGGGCTGTCGCTGATCAACGGCACCCAGTTCATGGCCGCCATGCTCGCGCTCGGGCTCGTGCGCGCCCGCCGGCTCGCGCGAGCGGCGGACGTCGCGTGCGCCCTCTCGCTCGAGGCGCTCCAGGGCTCGCGCACGTCGTTCCTGCCGCGGATCCACGAGCTGCGGCCGCTGCGCGGACAGGCGGCGGCGGCGGCCAACGTGCTGCGCCTGCTCGAGGGCTCGGCGATCATCGAGGCGCACCGCTGGTGCGACAAGGTGCAGGACGCGTACTCGCTGCGCTGCGCGCCGCAGGTGCACGGGGCGTGCCGCGACCTGCTCGACTACTGCGAGTACGTGGCCGGCGTCGAGCTGAACGCGGCGACGG
>Ga0209810_1003890_pt1 | contig 15011 bp, 13 predicted proteins | sample Coa_R1_7_FD_187159 | JGI IMG/M metagenome (GOLD analysis project Ga0209810, IMG submission 187159) | Surface soil microbial communities from Centralia Pennsylvania, which are recovering from an underground coalmine fire - Coalmine... | ecosystem: Environmental > Terrestrial > Soil > Unclassified...
AAATTCGACTTGATGCTCGCCCCGGCGCCCGAGTAGGTCATGTCAATACCGGGATAAAGATTGCGGTACAGAATTTTTCCATAGAGCGGAAGGCCGGTCGTCCAGTTCCCCCGTTCCCCGGTGAGAAAATTTGCCTGTGCGCCCAGCGGCTCGCGAGCTTCCACCGCGGCGTCTTGGTTCGCGCCCGCAAAACGCAACCGCACAGTTTGATCGTGAACCTGGAAAATTACGGCTGCCGCGCCGAAGCCCGCTTGCAGACCGGGCGTGTCCACGAAGTAGCGGATCGATGGATCGACCAGCCCGGAATTCGGAATGAAAAAGCTGGGGAGCGATCGCTCCGTTGAGGCTGCGAATCCCGGCGCAACAACCAGGAGCAGCGAGCCAATTGCGTTGCGCATCGTGCTGTAAACCATGTTCGGCGCCCGGCTCGGATGAGTCCATATACCGGTTTTTGTTGAGGGGTAGCTTCCGCTCGACCGAGGCGGGGTGGGGGATTCGCCCTCGAATTACGAGCGTCTGCCGGGCGCGGCGGCTTCCACTCCGGCTTGCCGCAAATATTGCCCCGTGTACGATTCCGTCACCGCCGCGATCTGCTCGGGCGTGCCCTCGGCTACGATGCGGCCCCCGGCCTCCCCGCCCTCCGGCCCCAGGTCGATCACCCAGTCCGCGCGGCGGATCACTTCCAGGTTGTGCTCGATGATCAGGATGCTCCCGCCGGAGCGCAGCAGCCGCTCGAAGGCGTCCAGCAGCTTCGCGATATCGTCGAAATGCAGCCCCGTGGTCGGCTCGTCGAAGATATACAGCGTGCCTTCGCTGGTCGCCTGCGCCAGATGCGCCGCCAGTTTCACCCGCTGCGCCTCGCCTCCCGATAACGTCGTCGCCGATTGCCCCAGCCGCAGATACCCGAGCCCCACGTCGTTCAGCACCCGCAGCCGGTCCACCAGCCGCGGCGTCGAGGCGAAAAAGGAAAGCGATTCTTTCACCGTGAGCTGAAGCGCTTCGTGGATGTTCAGCCCGTGGTAGCGCACCTCCAGAATGCCCGGCTTGTAGCGCGTCCCCTTGCAGTCGTCGCACACCAGCTCTACGTCGGCCAGGAACTGCATCTCCACCGTCACCGTGCCGTCGCCCTGGCAGGTCTCGCAGCGCCCGCCCGGAATATTGAAGGAAAAATGCCCGGCCGTGTAGCCCCGCCGGTCCGCTTCCGGCGTCGAGGCGAACAGCTCGCGGATCAGGTCGAACGCCTTGATATACGTCACCGGATTCGAGCGCGGCGTGCGCCCGATCGGCGATTGGTCCACCAGCACCACCTGCGTCAGCAGATCGGCTCTTTCCACCTTGCGGCAGCTCTGCTTCTCCGGCGCCGCGCCCCAGTCCTCTCCGCCGGCGTTGGCCGCCTGCCGGTCGATGCGCTTCTGGAGCGACTGGTAAATCACATCGTGGACCAGCGTCGATTTCCCCGACCCCGATACGCCCGTGACCGCCACCATCATCTGCAAGGGAATCGCCACGTCGATGCCTTTGAGGTTATGCGCCTGCGCGCCCAGGAATCGCACCACGCGTTTGGGATTCACCGGACGCCGGATCGTGGAATGCGAGGTCTTCAGCTCCCCCCGCAGATACCGCGCGGTCAGCGATCCGTTGCCGCTCGCCATCAGCTCCGGAAACGAGCCCTCGAACACCACGCGCCCGCCGTTCTCGCCGGCCCCCGGCCCCAGATCCAGAATGTGATCGGCCGAGCGCATCACCTCCGGATCGTGCTCCACCACCAGGATCGTGTTGCCCAGGTCGCGCAACTCTTGGAGGATCTTCACCAGCCGCGCCGTATCGCGGCTGTGCAGCCCGATCGACGGCTCGTCCAGCACGTAGCAGGCGCCCACCAGCCGCGAGCCCAAACACGTCGCCAGTTGAATCCGCTGCGCCTCGCCCCCGGAAAGCGTCATCGAAAGACGATCCAGCGTCAGATATTCCAGCCCGACGTCGTTCAGAAACTTCAGCCGCTGCCGGATCTCGACCAGCACTTTTTCCGCGATGGCGGCTTCCTCCGGCGAAAGCTCCAGGGAGTTAAAAAACTCCAGCGCGGCCGCGATGTTGAGCTTCACCACATCGGCGAGGCTTTTTCCGCCCACCCGAATCCACAGCGCTTCGGCCCGCAGCCGCGACCCTCCACAATCCGGGCACAGCGTGTAGCCGCGGTAGCGGCTCAAAAACACCCGAACGTGAACCTTGTATTTTTTGGTCTCCAGCTCCTGGAAGTAATCCCGGATCGCATGGAACAGAATCTTGCACTCTTCCGGCCGCAGCTCGTACACCGGAACGTTGAGACGCACCTTCCCCTTCGCCGACTTGCGGAAATCCGCCAGGTAGCCCGAGTGCTGCGGCTTAGTCCACGGCTCCACCGCGCCTTCCTGTATCGACAGCGAGCGGTTCGGAATCACCAGATCCAGATCGTAGTCGATCGTGTTGCCGAAACCCTGGCAGCGTTTGCACGCACCGTTCGGACTGTTGAAGCTGAACAGCCCGGGCTCGGGTTCCAGGAACTCTTTGCCGCAGCGCTTGCAGGCAAACTTCTCGTTGAAGCGCAGCGGCTCGCCGCCCTGGGCCGGCTCGAAGATGGCCTCCCCCGCTTCGCGGTAGCAGATCTCCACGGCGTCCACGACGCGCTGCCGCATTCCGGCTGAGATCGCGATACGGTCCACCAGCGCCTGCACCGGCTTCGCGAAATCGATGTCCAGCAGCGATTCCGGCGTCGAAAACTCGAATACCCGCCCGTTCTGATACAGCCGGTTGAAGCCGTTCCTCCGCAGCTCGAACAAGCGGTCGCGCAGCGCCTCTGTCTTTTTCTCCCTCGAAATCGGAAACAGCGCGTACCAGCGCGAGCCCTCCGGCTGCGCCAGCATCTTCGCCGCCACCTGATCCACCGAATCGCGCTCGACGTGAAGATTGCAGTTCGGGCAATACGTCCGCCCCGCCCGAGCCCACAGCAGCCGCAAAAAATCGTACAGTTCGGTGGAAGTCGCCACCGTGGACCGCGGGTTGCGCGTGGTGTTCTTCTGCCGGATCGCCACCGGCGGCGCGATCCCGTCGATCTCCTCCACATCCGGCTTTTCCATGCGCTCCAGAAACTGCCGCGCGTACGCGGAAAGCGATTCCACGTAGCGCCGCTGCCCCTCGGCGTAAATCGTGTCGAACGCCAGCGACGATTTTCCCGAACCGGAGACGCCCGTAATCACCGTCAGCCGCTCGTGCGGGATCGATACCGTCAGGTCCTTCAGGTTGTGCACGCGCGCACCGCGAATCTGGATGTGGTTGCTCAAGATGGCGCCGCTCAAGGCAGGGATTATTACTAGTATAGGAAATTGGACTTTTCGAGCATTCGCAGGAAGCTCGCGCGCTGGTATGAACGGAATCGGCGCGACCTCCCCTGGCGGCGCACCCAGGACCCCTACGCGATCTGGATCTCGGAGATCATGCTCCAGCAGACGCGCGTCGCCGCGGTGATTCCGTATTACGAGCGCTTTCTTGCCCGGTTCCCGGATCCGTCCTCGCTCGCCCAAGCCCCGGAAACCGAGGTTCTCGCGCTGTGGGGCGGGCTCGGCTACTACTCCCGCGCCCGCAATCTCCATAAGGCCGCGCAACGGATCGCCGCCCAGCGCTCGTTCCCGCGCGATTACGCCTCGATCCGCGCATTGCCTGGCGTCGGCGATTACACCGCCGCGGCCATCGCCAGCATCGCCTTCGGGCTCCCGCACGCCGTGGTCGATGGCAACGTGCGCCGCGTGGCCGCGCGCCTGGCGAACGACGCCCGCGCCGACGTCCAGGCCATCGCCGAGGGACTCCTCGACCGCCGTCACCCCGGCCGCTCCAACCAGGCCCTGATGGAGCTCGGCGCGCTTGTCTGCCTGCCCCGCGATCCCCGCTGCGCCGGATGTCCCGTCTCGGCCCACTGCGAAGCGTACCGCCACGGCGCCCAGGCGAGCCTGCCGCCTCCCCGCATCAAACCCGCAACCGTGCGGCTCGCTCTGACGCTCTTACTGATCCGCCGCGGCGAAAAAGTCCTGCTCGTGTCCAGCCCGCGCGTCCAAGGCTTCTGGGACCTGCCCGAACCCGGCCCCCAAGCGCTGGCCGGCGAACGCCTCGGCCTGTTCCGCCATGCCATCCTGAACCGTCAATACACGCTGGAGGTTTGCCAGGGAATCATTCGCCGGCGGCTCCCCGGCTCGCTTTGGTGTTCGGTGGGAGATCTCAAGAAAATCCCCTTGAGCACCACAGCAAAAAAGGCGCTGCGGTGTTTAGACAAATGACGGCCATGCCCCGCCTGCTTCTGCTGGTCTCGTTCGCCTGTTCTGCGCTGGCCTACGAGTACGGACCCGAGCCCCGTTATACCGGCGCGCCCGGCGACAACCCCCTGGCCTGCTCGGCGTGCCATTCCGACAACAAGGACGGCGGCCCCATCAACGCCTTCCCCGGTTACGGCATACACACCACCTTCTCCGGCGGCAGCTCGTACACGCCCGGAGGCCCGCCCGTCACCATCACCGTCAGCGCCTCGGACCCCGTCAATAAACACTTCGGATTTCAGATGACCGCGCGGCTCGACTTAGACCAGGTCAACGGCCAGGCTGGCGATTTTACCGCCGGAGCTAATCAGATCGTGATCTGCGACGACAACTCCGTCAAGATTCCGGGAAGGTCCTGCCCCGCCTCGGCTCCCGTGCAATTCATCGAACATTACTATCCGGCCGGCAGCCAGGTGAGCACTACAGCTTACACCTTTCAGTGGACCCCGCCCGCCGCCAACGTCGGCCCCGTGCACTTCTACGTTGCCGTCAACGCCGTTAACGGCGACCTCATGGCCACCGGCGCCGACCACACCTACACCGCCAGCTACACGCTGACTCCCGCGCTTTGCGCCTCCGGCACGCCCTCCATCTCGAAGGTCCAATCGGCCGGAGCCTACGGTGCGCTCGCTAGCTTCGCCGCCGGCTCCTGGCTTGAGATTTTCGGCTCGAATTTCGCCAGCAACCCCGTCAGCAACTACTACCTCTGGCAGGCCATCGACTTCAACCCCGGCGCCCCCACTTCGCTCGCCGGCGTCAGCGCCCGGATCAATGGAAAGGACGCGTTCGTGTGGCTGGTCAGCAGCACGCAACTGAACGTGCAAGCCCCCGCCGATACCGCCACCGGCCCCGTCAGCGTCACCGTCACCGGTTGCACGAAGACCAGCGCTCCGTTCACGGTGCAAAAGGATGCCGCCGCTCCCGGCCTTCTTCAGTTCACCGTCAACGGAACGAACTACCTGGCCGCCTTCCACGCCGATAACACCTACGTCGGCAATCCCGGCCTGATCCCCGGCTACACGTTCAGCCCGGCGAAACCGGGCGAGACCATCACGATCTTCGGCATCGGCTTCGGCGACGTAAAGAGGAACTCGGACGGCAGCCTCATCCCGCCGGGAACTCCCGGCGAGCTCAGCACGCTGGTCAACCCGGTCGCTTTTTCCTTTGGCGCGGCTCCGGCCGCGGTTGCCTACGCCGGGCTCGATCCCGGCTTCGTGGGCCTGTATCAATTTAACGTCACGGTGCCCGAGGCGCCGGATGGCGATCTGCCCGTCCGCGTCACGCTGAACGGAACGCCCCTGTCCCAGAATCTGGTCCTCACCGTACACCATTAGCGGCCCCTCTCATCGCCCCACAGATCAATGTGCAGGCGAGGGCTGTAGCGGAAATGCTCGCGCTTGCAGATCTCCGCGAGCCAGCGGGCCCGCCCGGCGATCGCCGCCGCCGTGGCTCCCTCCGCCATCAGTGCCACCCGGCTCCTGTCCGCCCCCGTTTCCCGCAGCATCTTCCCGATCTCTTCCAGATCCGCCGGATCGCTCACGACGAACTTGAGCTGGTAGTCGTACTCGCCCATCAGTCTCCGCAGCACGCCGGGCTGGTACCGCAGCCGCTCGTGCTGCGCCGCCCATCTTCCGCCCTCGCGCTCCTGCGGAGTCGAATTCGCCAGCTTCGGGCTGATGCTCATCAGATCGCACGCGACCGGTTGAAACACCGTGCCCGCCGTCTCGACGGTGATGTGCATCCCCAAGCCCCGCAGCGCCCGCGTCAGCTCCCCGATCTGCGGCGCGATCATCGGCTCGCCTCCGGTTACCACCGCATAGGCCGCGCCCGTGCCCCGGACTTCTTCGACGACCCGCTCCAGCGCCATCTCGCGTCCCTCCGGCGCCCACGAGGTGTACGGCGTATCGCACCACACGCACCGCAGATTGCACCCGCTCAGCCGCACGAACGCGCTGGGCACGCCCGCCAGCATCCCCTCGCCCTGGATCGAATAAAAGATCTCGGAAATCTTCAATCCGGATATCTCAGCGGATCGCGCAGCCCCGCCTCCGCGAACCCTTTCCGCCGCAGCAGGCAAGAGTCGCAGTGCCCGCATGGATCGCCCCCCTGGCCGGGATCATAACAGCTATGCGTCAGCGCGAAATCCACCCCTACCTCCGCCCCCAGCCGGATAATCGCGGCCTTATCGAGCTCGATGAGCGGCGTGTGAATGCGCGTGTGCGTGCGCCCCTCGACTCCCGCCTTGGTCGCCAGATTCGCCATGCGCTCGAACGCCTGGATGAATTCCGGCCGGCAATCGGGATAGCCCGAGTAATCGATCGCGTTCACACCGATAAAAATGTCCGGGCACTCCAGAGCCTCCGCCCAAGCCAGCGCATACGACAGGAAAATCGTGTTGCGAGCCGGAACATACGTCACCGGGATCCCGCGGCGCATCTCCGCCAGCGACCGGTGCTTGGGCACCTCGATCTCCGCCGTCAGCGCGCTCGCCCCGAACGCCCGCAGATCGATCCGCGCCGTCCGGTGCTCCCGCGCGCCGAAGTGCGCCGCCACGCGCGCCGCCGCCTCCAGTTCAATGCGATGGCGCTGGCCGTAATCGAACGACAGCGCGTAGCACTCGTACCCGTCCCGCCGTGCGACGCCCAGACACGTGGACGAATCCAGCCCTCCGCTCAGCAGGCAGACGGCTTTCATGCCGGCGAGGATTCCCGTCCCTCAAACATCGTCTTTTCGAAACTGCTGGTGCTTGTCCAATTGGCGTTCCTTGGCGGCTTCGGCAAGAAGGCCGTGACACTACAATCCTAGCGTGGCGCCCGCCGCGAATATGCTAGAATCGCGTAAGTATGGCTAAAGTGTGTGAAATCTGCGGGCGCGGGCCCCAGTTCGGCAACCGCATCAGCCACGCCCACAACGTGACCAAGCGCCGCTGGAACGTCAACTTGCAGCAGGTGCGCGCCATGGTGAACGGGGCCTCCAAGCGCCTCCGCGTCTGCACCTCCTGCATCAAGAGCGGCAAAGTTCAGAAGGCCGCGTAAGTTGTCTCTGCGGCCATGCGCCGCTCCCACGCCGGTTCTACGGGTTCAGCCGCGGAGCATAATAGCCGTGCCGCGCGCGAACCGACAGGTCTTTGCGGTTCTTCACCTTGATCTCCACCGTGTGATACAGGCCATCCGCTTTGAGCGGGTCCGGCCGGTAGAGCGCGATGTACTGGTGCCGCAGCTCGTTCTCGATATTCTCGAACGATTGCGCCAGGTCGCTCGCCTTGAACGGGAAAAACGCCTGGCCGCCCGTCTCCTGTGAGAAATACCGCAGGACCTTGTCACCGTCGGTGTCGATCCGCGTGATGTTCGTCGAGATCGTATAAATCACGACATCGGCCTTCTGCGCCATCTCCAGGGCCTGGTCCCGCGAATAGTGGCTCTGGTTGTCCTCTCCGTCGCTCAAAATCACCATCGCGCGGCGATACTTCTCCGGCGGCTCCTCTTTCATCAGCTTGTCGCGGCAGGCAAAAAAGATCGCGTCGTACAGCGCCGTGCCGCCCCCCGGCCGCAGGTCGCGAATCGCATTGGACAGCTTCACCGTATCGTCCGTCAGATCGGAAACCAGCTCGGCCGAGGTGTCGAAGCTCACCAGCATCGCCTTGTCCCGCCCGTGCCGCACCACCTTCTCGATAAAATCCGTGGCCGCTTCCTGCTGGAACTTAAAACGCTCCCGGATGCTGTTGCTGGTGTCGATCAGAATCGCCAGCCGCAGCGGCAGATCGCTCTCCGCCGTGAACTCCGCGATCGTCTGCGGCCTCTTGTTCTCGATAATTTCGAACTCGTCCTTGGTCAGGTCGGTGATGAACCGGCCTTTCTTATCCGACACCGTGAACAGCAGGCTGACGCGCGTCACGTCGAACCGGATCGGATTCTGGTCCACCGCTTCCGCCGCCACCTCGGCCTGCCCCGCGGCCTTCGCGGGAGCAGCATTGGGAGACTGGGCCCGCACGGCCATCGCAACCGCGGCTACAAGGGCGAGGTACTTCATTTCTTCCTAAATTATACGCGCTGCGCCCGCAGCACCCCCAGCCACTCCTCCAGCTCCGCCGGCAGCCGAGCCTCCACCGTCACCCGCTCCCCCGACGCCGGACTCGTGAATCCGATCCGCCACGCGTGCAGAAACATCCGTGGCGCCGCTTTCGCCCCGTATACACGATCGCCCGCCACCGGGTGACCCTCGCTCGCCAGGTGCACCCGGATCTGGTGCGTGCGCCCCGTCGCGATGCGAACCTCCAGCAGGGTGAAATGCTCGAATCGCTCCCGCACTCGATATTCGGTCAGCGCCGCGCGCCCCGAGGCGAGCCGCGCCGTCATCCGGGTCCTCCGCACCGGATCGCGCGCGATCGGTTTCGTGATGCGGCCCGAATCCGCCCGCACCCGGCCCTGCACCAGCGCCAGGTAGGTTTTCTCCACCGTCCGCGCCGCGAACTGTGCCGCCAGCGCCCGGTGCGCCGCGTCCGTCCGCGCCACCAGCAGCACGCCGCTCGTGTCTTTATCCAAACGATGCACGATCCCCGGCCGCAGCTCCCCCCCGACCCCAGAGAGCGCCTGGAAGCGGTGCACCAGCCGGTTCACCAGCGTGCCCGAGTGCGCGCCCGCGCCCGCGTGCACCGTCAGCCCCGCCGGCTTGTTGACCGCCACGACCGCGGCATCTTCGTACAGCGCCTCGACCGGCTTGTCTTCCGGCGTCGCCCGCAGCGGAGGCGGCTCGGCCGGCGAAACCTCCACTTCCTGCCCCGGCTTCAGCAGCATCGACGCCTTCGCCGCCGCGCCCTCCACCCGCACCCGGCCTTCCTTGATCCACGCTTGCAGCCGCGCCCGGCTGTACTGCGGCAGCTTCGCTTGCAGAAAATGGTCCAGCCTCCCGCCCGCGCCCGCGCGGTCCACCGCGAAGATGAGCACTACGATCCGCGCACCAGAAACACCGCGATCTCCGCGAGGAGGTTCGGCAAAAGCGATACCTGCCGCTGCCCCGCCAGAAAGATGCGCCGCTCTACCTGCCACTTCTCTCTCTCCGCCAGCGCCTCGAAATCCAGCACCGTGAAGAAGTGAATGTTGGGCGAATCCCACCAGTCGTAGGGAAACAGACCGGTCTTCGGCGCGCGCCCGCTCCGTAGCGTCGAAAGCCGCACCGAATAATGCCCGAAATTTGGAAACGCCACGATCGCCCGCTTGCCCACCCGCAGCATGCCCCGCAGCACCCGCAGCGGATCGCGGACCTCCTGCAACGTTTGCGACAGGATCACGTAATCGAACACCTGGTCCGGGTAATCGTCCACCGCCGTTTCCAGGTCGCCCTGGTACACTGAAACCCCGCGCGCGATGGCCTTCTGCACCCGCGCCCCGGTCAATTCCACGCCGCGCCCGTCGACGTCTTTATGCTCCTTCAGCCACGCCAGCAGCTCGCCTTCGCCGCAGCCCAGGTCGAGCACGCGCGTTTTCGGCGCCACCAGTTCGCTGATGATGGCGAAGTCGCGGCGTCCGTATATGTCACGCACGCCCGGCGGAACTCCTGTTGGTGCGCTGGAGGTCGCGGGACGTGCTTGCCAGAAACCCGCGCACCAGCTCCGTCTGCTCGTCCACTTCCACCAGGAACGAATCGTGCCCGTAGCGGGCTTCCAGGTTGCAGTAGGCTACGTCCGCGTTCCGGCTCCGCAGCGCGCTCACGATCTCCTGCGCCTGGTAGCTCGGATACAGCCAGTCCGACGTGAAGCTGATCATCAGAAACCGAGTCCGCGCGTGGTCGAACAGCGTCGGCAGCGCCCCGCGCTGCGTCAAATCGAAGGAATCCATGGCGCGCGTGATGTAGATGTAGGAATTCGCGTCGAACCGGTCCACGAACTTGTAGCCGCGGTAGGTCAGGTAGCTCTCCACCTCGAACTGGTCCGGCGTCCGCAGCCTGCGCCCGAACTTCTCGCGCATGCTCTCGTCGCTCATGTAGGTGATGTGCCCCACCATCCGCGCCACCGCCAGCCCCCGCGCCGGCGGCTTGCCTCCGTAATAATTGCCTCCGTTCCAGTCCGGGTCCGCCATGATCGCCTGCCGGCCCACTTCGTTGAACGCGATCTGCTGCGCGCTGTGCCGCGCCGTCGTCGCGATCACGATCGCCGACGCCACCCGGTCCGGATAGCTCACCGCCCATTCGAGCGACTGCATCCCGCCCATCGAGCCGCCCGCCACCGCCAGCAGCCGCGGAACGCCCAGATGATCGATCAGCAGCTTTTGCAATCGCACCATGTCCGCGATCGTCACCGGTGGAAAGCTCATGGCCCACGGCCGGTCCGTCCCCGGAATCAGCGATCCCGGCCCCGTCGTCCCCCGGCAGCCCCCCAGCACGTTCGAGCAGATTACGAAATATCGATCCGTATCGAACGCCTTGCCCGGGCCGATCATATTGGCCCACCAGCCGCCCTCGCCCGCGGCATGCGCGTCGCCCGAAAATGCATGCAGGATGAGAATCGCGTTCGACCGCTCCGCGTTCAGCGTTCCGTAGGTCTCATAGGCGCAATCCACCGGCGCGAGCGTCACCCCGCACTCCAGTTCCAGCGATTCGAATGTGACTGTGGCGGCCTCAACCGCCATCTGCGAGGAAACCATCGGTCAGTATCCTTAGTTTACAGGGCGATAGGTTGCGCGCGGGACTCCGGAATGCACTATGATAGTCCTCGGGAAATCTTACGAGCCACACCATGGGAGCCAGCATGTCCGCAGCTAGTCCGGAAACAATCACCCGCAGAGAGACCCTGAGGCGCAGCTTCGCCGCCGCCGGCCTGCTCGCGCTCGTCCCCGATTGGGCCATCCCCGCCGCGGCCGCCGGCGAAGCCGACGTCCCATTCACTGACATCCCCAAAAACTTCAACCCTGCGGCCAACCCAAACGGACCCATGCGCCAGCTCGATATCCGCAAAATCGACGGCCTGCTCACCCCCAAGGACCAGTTCTTCACCACCCAGCACTTCGCCAAGCCCGAAATCGACCCCGCCAAATACCGCCTCAAGTTCACCGGCATGGTGAACAAGCCCACCGAATTTACTCTCGATGAGCTCAAGTCCATGAAGTCCGTCGAAGTGGTCAACGGCTTCGAGTGCTCCGGGAACAGCGCCCGCGCTATGGAGAGCCTCTCCTCCTGCGGCAAATTTAAAGGCGTCCGCCTGGCCGATCTGTTCAAACATGTCGGCGTTCAGCCCGAGGCCCGCGAGGTGGTCTTCTTTGGCTACGATCACGGCCCGCTGGAGCTGCCCTTCCGCCAGCAGAATTTCAAGCTCGATCAGCAGTTCGCGCGCAGCGTCACGCTCGAAAACGCCATGAAGCCCGAGCCTCTGGTGGCTTACTCCCTCAACGGCGAGGCCCTGACGCTCAACCAGGGCTTCCCCGTGCGCCTCATCATGCCCGGCTGGTACGGCGTAGCGAACGTGAAATGGCTCGGCGAGGTCCACCTTCAGGACATCCGCTTCGTGGGCCACTTCCAGACGCGCTGGTACCGCACTCTGCGCGGCGTGGGCGGCACCGGCGAGGACGCTGATCCCGAAACCCAGTGGGTGGAAAACGAAGTCACCCGGATGCGCCCCAAATCCGTCATCGCCCGCGTGCGCAAAACCGGCGGCGCCTATCAGATCTTCGGTTTCGTCCTCAACGACGGCACGCCGCTCAAATCCGTCGAGGTGCAGATCGATAACGGGCCCTGGCAGAAAGCCACCCTCGACCCCGCTAACAGCAAGTACTCCTGGAAGCTGTTCACCTACAAATGGGAAGGCGCAACCCCCGGGGAGCACACCCTGGTCTCGCGCGTCACCGATGCCAACGGCGTCATGCAGCCCACCGCCGCCGAGCTCAAGCGCAAGAAGACCTTCCTCGAGGACAACGCCCAGTTCCCGCGCAAGGTCATGATTTAAGCCTCTGGGCCGCACGCTTGGCGTGCCGGTGCGGGCTTCAGTCCGCACCTGCCCCAATCCCCATGCCCTCCTCCACTCTCTCCAAGCCGCAGCGGGAGGAGCTTCTCAAGGTTCTCCAACGCCGCTTCGAGGCCCACCCGGCCCGTCATCCTGGCCTCGGCTGGGCCTCCGTCCAGACCCGGCTCCTCAGCAACGCCCGGGCGCTCAGATCGCTGCACGAAATGGAACGCACCGGCGGCGAACCCGATGTCATCGGCATCGACAACCGGACGGCCGAATACGTCTTCTGCGACTGTTGCCCGGAAAGCCCCCTGGAACGCCGCGGCGTCTGCTACAGCCCCGAAGGGCAGAAGAGACGCGAAAAGGAAGGCCTGCAACCGGCCGGCAACGTTTTGGATATGGCGGCTGCCATGGGCATCGAGCTCCTCACTGAGGAGCAATACCTGGAATTGCAGAAGCTGGGCGCTTTCGACACCAAGTCCCAGAGCTGGCTGAAAACACCCCCGGAAATTCTCAAGCTCGGCGGAGCCCTCTTTGCCGAGCGCCGCTTCGTCCGCGTCTTTGTGGGTGCCAATACCGTCCCGTGCTTCTACCGCGGCAGGGGGTTCCGCGGCTTGCGGAAGGTCTAGCCGCCGCCCGCCGGAACGCGTTCACGCTCATTTCGCAAGTTCCAACGCCCGCCTTATCAATCACATCTCCCTGCGAACCGATTCCCGCTCCGCCGGCCTCCGGTCTAAAGGTTGGGCAAGGAGTTCCCGTGCTCTACCAACGGAGGACGGAACCGGCCAAGAGGGGCAATTCTAGATCCGCCCTTGCGGGCCTGCGCGCGTTGGTTGTCCGTCGGTACAGGACCGATCCCAGTCCGTTGCGGGGCAAACGAAAACGGATGGTCGCGCCACGACTAATAAAACTGGCTAAAGGGGGGGGCCCCCCGATAAATTCGATCTTTGGTAGCCTGACTCCGCCGCGGCTATCATGGCAAGTGTGGACACCGGCCAAGCCACGCTGTTCTGCGCCCGCTGCGGCGCTTTCGTGCCCGCCCGGGCCAGTATCTGCGGCCATTGCGCCTATCCGGTGGACCCCGCAAAGCCAACTCCCGACACCGGCCAGAAGGCGCCTCCCGCCTGGATCAAGCGGCTCGGCCCGCTCGGCGTAGTCCTCACCGGCGCGTTCAAATTCAAGACCGCGATTGTTCTCGTTCTTACCAAAGCCAAATTTCTCTTCTTCGGCCTGGCCAAGCTCCAGACCCTGCTCTCCATGCTCGCCACTATCGGCGTCTACTGGACTCTTTACGGCTGGAAGTTCGCCGCCGGCTTGGTCATCGGGATCTATATCCACGAAATGGGCCACGTCTCGATGCTGCGCCATTACGGCCTGCGAGCCAGCGCCCCTATGTTCATCCCCGGATTCGGCGCCTTCGTCAGCCTTTACGACAGCCCCGCCGATGTGCGCCAGGACGCGCGCATCGGCCTCGCCGGACCCCTCTGGGGCGCGGGAGCCGCGCTGGCCTGCCTTCTCGCCGCCCTCGTCTTCCCCGGCGGCGTCTGGGGCGCCATCGCCCGCGCCACCACCTATATCAACCTGTTCAACCTCACCCCCGTCTGGACCCTCGACGGAGGCCGCGCCTTCCGCGCCCTCGATTACCGCCAGCGCCTCTATTGGATGGCCCTCGCCGCCGCGCTCTGGTATGCCGCCGGCTCTGGCCTGTTCCTTATTCTGCTGCTCGCCGCGGGCTATCGCGTGTTCCTAAAAAAAGACCACGCCCCGGCCCCCGATTCCGGCGCGTTTTTCCAGTTCACCGGCCTGATGATCCTGTTCGGCGCGTTGCTCGCGCTCCTTCACGGATTCCCGCGCTAATTCTGCGCCCAATACCCCGGCCGCGCCCGCACCACCGCGTCCCCGCGCGTCCGCACATCCACGCTGATGCGATGATAGCCCTTGTTCTTCGACTCCGCCGGCACGAAGCTCAGCAGATACTGGCTATGCACCTCTTCGCCAAGCTTCGTAATGGAATCCTCCAACCCCTGCAAGCGCGTGAACGAAAGATGCCGCCCGCCGGTCGATTTCGCGAAGACCTCCGCGGCATTGGGTGTTGCCAGCCGCCCGAGTTCCAGGATCGCGCCCGTATAATCCGGTTCCTCCGGCAGCGCTGGCGCGTCCGAGGGCCTCGCCGTCCACGCCGTCTTCTGCGCCGAATACGTGAGCGGATAAATCGCGACGCCCGCCCGCTCGGCGGCCTCCACGGCCTGATCCAGTTTGGCCTTGCTCCCGCGGTCGCGCGATTCGCCCAGCACGATCAGAAGGCGCCGGTAATTTTGCGGCCGCGTCTCCAGCAGGCGGACGCCCTGCATGACCGCATCCAGCATGCGCGCCGTTTTGATCGTGCGCGGCTCCACGATCTCGAACGCGCCGTTGATCAAGCCCGCGTCGCGCGTGAACTCCTGGAGCACCCGCACTTCGCCGTCATAGGTCAGCACCGCCGCCTGGCCCCGGTCGCCGGCCACCAGCGGCTGGATCATGCCCCCCACGCGATGGATGCTGGCCAGCGCGGGCTCGGAGATGCCGCTCGACTGAATGGCGATGGCGACCGCCACCGGCGCCAGCACCGTATCCGCGGTATCCATCCGGACGCCTCTTTGCGGGACGTTGTCGTCATACAGAATGAAGTCGTCCGCGTGCAGGCCGTCGATGCTCTTGCCCTTAGCGTCCGTGACCGACACCGGCACCAGCACCAGCGGAAC